>Ga0209581_1001295_pt1 | contig 30511 bp, 27 predicted proteins | sample Coa_R2_FD_187160 | JGI IMG/M metagenome (GOLD analysis project Ga0209581, IMG submission 187160) | Surface soil microbial communities from Centralia Pennsylvania, which are recovering from an underground coalmine fire - Coalmine... | ecosystem: Environmental > Terrestrial > Soil > Unclassified ...
GCTCCGGCTTCAGTGGCTCCCGCAGCAGGGGATTGTCATAAAGATAGATTTGGCCTACCGAGAGGTAATTAGCCGCCCGCCAGTAGGCGTGAATCTTCCGCAGCTCATCAGGGGAAATCGGAGCTGCAACCGTCTGAGCGTTCACTTCAGTGCTGGACTTTGCGCGAATCATTCGCCGTTCCTCCTCTTTCTGAGATTACACCCCTGATGTGATTAAAGCCAAAAGTCGATTCAGCCGTTCGGCCAGGAAGACTTCGGGACCTGCTCTGCGAAGATCATCTCGCGTCTTGAAGGCTTTCATCGCAGGAACTTCGGCAACAAAAGACTGCGGTTCCGTCCGCCGAGCCGATTTGCAGGGGACTCGAAGGCTGGACCCGACTTTTATCTCTACCTGATTACAACTTAAACGTAGAGGTTACCTGCGTGGCAGGAGTTCCTCTTTTTTCGTGTACTATAAAGGGCGGCTGCCACCCTGTGGGTCGGGGCCTTCGGCGAAGGGTTGGCAGCCACTTTGCGGCGAGACGCGATAACGGCCGCAGCGATACACGGCCCTTGAAACGATCCCGATGATTGAGGGGTTTAGATTTCGTGCTGAGGCTACCACGAATTACGTTTAAGAACGAGGATACGATGCGGAAAACCATGTTGCTGTTGTTGATTGTGCTTGCCGGTGCTCTATACTGCGCCCCATCGAGCGCCCGCACGCCGGGCATGCGCCACGCCTTTGACCTGATCGCCTGGAACGGCGGCCAATTCATTTATGGAGTGGACTATTACCCGGAAGCCTGGAACGAGGCACAATGGGAAAAAGACGCGGCCAACATGAAGGCCGCCGGAATCAATTTTGTTCGTCTGGGTGAATTTGCCTGGGCGAAGATGGAGCCTTCAGAAGGACAATACCATTTCGGCTGGCTTGATCGAGCGCTCCAGATTCTGAGCGCTCATGGTATTAAGGCAGTGCTCGGCACACCCACGGCTTCCCCGCCGGCCTGGCTCATGGCGAAATATCCGGACATCGCCGCCATGAACGAAGATGGCATCCGCTATCGCTACGGCTCGCGCCGCAATTATTGCCTGCACAATCCGCATTTTCTGGCAGCAGTCAAAGCCATTGTCACGGCCGAGGCGGAACATTTCAAAAATAATCCGGCTGTGTTGGGCTGGCAGATTGACAACGAAGTGGGGGGGCCTTATTGCTATGATTCCTACTGTCTGACGGCTTTCCAAAACTGGTGCCGCGCCAAATATCAGACTCTGGATGCGCTAAACCAAGCCTGGGGAACCATCTTTTGGGGACACACCTACTCCGTGTGGTCGCAAATTCCTCTGCCCTGGAACACGCTCTATGGAGTTCATAATCCAGCCCTGGAACTTGATTACCACCGCTTCTTTAGCGACTCTACACGCGATTTCGTAAAGTTTCAGGCGCAAATCCTGCGCCAGGTTGCCCCGCAGAAAGCCATTACCACCAATGAAATGGGCCTGTTTGATGACATTGATTACTCGCGGCTGAATACCCTGCTCGATTTTGTTGCCTGGGATAATTACCCCATGATCTTCAACTCCGATTACCAGGACTACTTCCGTTCCGCGTTGGGTCACGACCTGATGCGAGGCTCGAAGAACCAGCAGAATTTCATGGTGATGGAGCAAGAAGGCGGCCTTCCGGGGTGGACGTCTTTTTGGGGAAAACAAGCACCCGCGGCACTTTATCGCGTTTGGGCGTATCAAGCCATTGCGCACGGTGCTGACGGGGTCTGTTATTTTCGCTGGCGGACTTCGCGATTTGGCACCGAACAATACTGGCAGGGCATTCTGGATCAGGATGGATATCTGAACGCACGGTATCACGCCATTGCGCAGATGGGCAAGGAAGTCAAGCGTCTCACTCCCCTGCTTCAAGGATCATATCCCAGTTCACAAGTGGCCTTTCTCGTCTCCCCTGACACACGCTGGGGATTTCATATCCAGCCCACTTCAAAAAGTTTCGATTATTACAGGCAACTGGAGCTCTATTACAACGCCGTGCGGCGGCTGGGCCTTAACGTCGACGTTGTTTTCCCACAAATGGATTTTGGCCGCTATCGGGTCATCGTCGCTCCATCGCTATTTGTTGTCTCGCAGCCACTGGTCCAGAAACTGACCCAGTTTGTCGCAGACGGCGGCACACTCGTGCTCACTTATCGCTCGGGTGTAAAAGACAATCACAACGAAGTGACCCTTGAAACGTTGCCGGGGTGGCTTGCCCGGCTTGCGGGCGTTCTGATTCACGATTTCGATCCGCAGCTCGCGCAGAAGCAGGAAATTATCGAACGGGACGGATCGCGCTATTCTGCCGATGTCTGGTATGACATCCTCACTCCGACCACGGCCCGAACGCTGGCCACCTATGGAACGCGCTACTACGCCGCCAAGCCGGCGATGACCGAAAACTCCTTTGAGAAAGGCAACGTTTTCTATGTCGGCACCCAGCCGTCTTCGACGGAGTTCTATGACCGCTTCATGAAGCAGGTATTCGACACGGCAGGGGTTGCAACGAGACCCGCACTTCCGAACGGTGTTGAACTTGCAACCCGCGAGAAAGAAGGAGAGAAAATCCTCTTCCTGATGAACTACAGCAGCCAGGATCAATCCGTGAACCTGGGTGAGACAACCCACAATGCCCTGACGGGCTCTTCCGAACCCAATATTGTGAGAGTCCCTGCCTACGGGGTGCAAGTGCTGACGGCGCGATAATTAATGTGGGCCGATATCAAAACATAAAATCAGGGTCTGAATTATCTTGGCGAAATTATCCTGACCGTGTTTCATCAGGCAACCGAAAGCAATCGGCTTGACGAATGAGGCTCGTTGAGCTACTCTTGTAAAGAGAAGATAATACGTTGAGACCTCACCTAATCATTATCTTTCTTGCGGCATTAAAGCGGTCGAGATCTTGATCGGAAGACCGCCGAGTTTACCGACACGACATTCAGAATCACGCCCGCATCGGCAAACAGAAAGGCTTCTCAGACGAAATCATATCCGGGGCGCATCACGGGGCGAAATTCTCCAGTATCGCCATCCCCGATCAATGAAAATGGGACACGATTCCACCGGCATTCTCGACTCCTGAACCGGGATACTTCGAAGTCGAGAAGCCAAGGAAGGGTTTTTTCATGAACATTCAATATGTCGGTTTCGATGTCGGAACGGGCTGTCGGACCTATAAGTTCAAGGTCCTCAATACGATTGTTGACGCTCGTGAATTCGCCATTACCATCAACGTGGATGCGTTTGCCTCGACCTCGCTAAAGCTGCAGGAAGGCCCTGACATCTGCTTTGGACGGCTGCAACGGGAATTGGCAGCAGAAACCGAAGAATCGCGCGCTGAACGCAATTTGAGCATTGAGGAGCACGATATTCAGGAATATTTGGAGCGCCACCGCTCAGCCAACCGAATTACCAACAAATTGACTCCACATCGGTAATTTAGGCGCTCGATTGGCACGGCGACCAGCCATGACTTCCGGCAGATTGCTGAAAGCTGTCATTCCAGGCGGAGCAAAGAATCTCTTTTACAACTGAAAAACTTGCGAGATTCCTCGTCGTCTTCGGCTCCTCGGAATGAAAGGCGATGAGAGTTTTTAATTCCTGCTGAAGGTGAGTCATCATGCGCTCCAAATAACAGACTGCCAATTCAATACACTTCCTGGCTGTGTTGCGCGGAAGTGAAAACGTAAATCAAATGGGCAGGCTTTTGGGCCTGCCCGATCTGGAGGATCAAGTGGCTTCTAAGCTTTACGTAGGTAACCTTCCCAATGGCACTTCTGATCGTGCGCTGAACGATTTTGTCGTGAACGCCGGCTTCCAGGTAGCCTCGGCGGTGGTGATTCGGGACAAGATGACAGGCGAGACGCGCGGTTTTGGCTTTGTTGAGCTGGCCGAAGGCGAGGATTTGCAGCGGGCGATTCGGGGTTTAAATGGTCAATCGATGGAGGGTCGCTCTCTGACTGTCAGTGAAGCCCGCCCACAGCGCGAGACTCCTTCGGGGTCACGCAGTGGGAACCGGGGTCATTTCGGTGGTCGCGGACGCCGTTTCTGAGGCAAATCGCAGTTGCTCGCCTGAGCGAAGCAAGCCCTTGCGGAGCATGATCATCCGCCTTGACAGGCTACGAAAGTTTTCAGCAATCCGCTAAGGCAAAGGGACATGCCTTCATGGTCAGGAGAGCCCAGGGTTGCGCAATTTTGAGGGCACTCGTAATCCTGGCCGGATTCGAACAACGTTGATCTTATAAATACCACAGTGAGGAGCGTTGTATGACATTGAAAACCGGGCAATATGTTCGTCATTTGAAATATGGTTGGGGTACAGTCCTGGAGCAGACTCACGATGAGACTATGGTCTATTTTAACAGTGTGGGGGTGAAAAGGTTTACCGCTTCTCTAGCGGCGTTCACTGCCATCCAGGATAAGACGCCCAAGAAGAAGTCTTGCGGCCGGCAGCCGCGTCGTTAGCGCACCCCCCATGCTCCGATTTTTTACTGCATGCTCCTTCCTGGAAAAGGAGCAGGGAGCGCAAATTGATCTCACAAGCTCCGGGAAAAATGGAGCGTGCGTATTTCCGATGTGACCCGGCGCGTTCATGATTGATTCTCTTCCGACCCCTCCCCCCAACAACTCCGAAGCTTAACAGGGCCAATTGTCTGGTAATATGGCTTGGAGTCCTGTGGCAACCAACTTATAGTCGTTGCCTTGGGTTTGGGAGCATGGAGCGATAATCTCTTTGTATTTTGGAGATCCTCAAGTCGATGTCAGATTTGTATATCCTGGGCGGGCGGCAGCGAAGGGATTTCAAGAGTCTGGAGGAGGAATGGTTTCTCTTCGAAAAAGCTTTGATTATACAGGCCAACGCCGAGACAGGCGCTCACAGAATTCGCGTCGAATATGAGACGCCACCCGAAGCTCGAGCTACAGAGCGCAGCTCAATCCTGTTCAAGGCAGGCGCTCTCAGAGGCAATAAACTCTATGCTTGCACCTCCACGGAAGTTCTGATCTATCAGACGCCGGAATTCAAGTGCCTTACCTATCTCTCCCTTCCCTGCTTTAACGATCTTCATTACGTATGTCCGACTGTGGATAATAACCTCATGGTCGTGATCACAGGCCTCGACATGGTGGCCGAGATCACTCCGGAAGGCAAAGTTCTGCGCGAATGGAGTGTTTTGTTTGACGATCCCTGGCAACGCTTTTCACGCCAAATTGATTATCGCAAGGTACCCTCCAATAAGCCTTATCGCGCACACCCTAATTTCGTGTTCTGGATCGGCGAGGATCTCTGGGTGACGCGGGCGGATCTTAAGGACGCTGTCTGCCTCACCCATGCGAATCAACGGATTGGCATCGACATTCAGATGGTTCACGACGGCATCCCTTTCCAGGATCACATTTACTTCACTTCGGTGGATGGTAAGCTCGTCAAAGTGAACCAAAAAACACTTCAGATTGATCAAATCATCGATCTGAATTATGTGGACAATCCCGATCGGGCGCTGTTGGGCTGGTGTCGGGGCGTGCATATAGTCGATGAGAAAAGGGTTTGGGTCGGGTTTACCCGAGTTCGTAAGACGAGGTGGAGGGAAAAAGTTCAATGGGTCAAGCAGCAGGCATTTGGCCCGAAAGAAAAGCCTACCCGCATCACCCTCTATGACCTTGAGGCCCAGAAAATTCTTCAGGAGATTGACCTCGAGGATCTCGGCATGAATGCGGTTTTCAACATGCTCCCGGCTGATACCGCTCCTGTCCCGCTATCCAACGGATGACCAGCCCAAGGCTATCGCTTAAAGTCTATCAGGACCTAGAATCTCTACAGGAAGTTCGTCCTGCCTGGGATGATTTGCTCGCGCACTATCCAGCGGCTTCCATTTTTTCCACCTGGGAGTGGCTTGCGCCCTGGTGGCGTGCCTTCGGAAGCAACCGACAGCTTTGGGTGATTGCATTTTTTACCGATTCCGCCCAGCTCGCTGCCTTGGCGCCCTTCTCTCTTGAGAGTCGCCGCATTGGAAAAGGCCTGAAATTCAAGGTCCTTCAACTGCTGGGTGATGGCACTCAGGACTCGGATAATCTCGATCTGCCGGTCCGCCCCGGCTGGGAAGATCGGTTTGTCCAGTCTCTACTCAACTACCTCGAATCGCAGGCTTCGAAGTGGCACTTCTCTGAGCTCAACACCTTACCTTCCAACTCCTTGGCAGGCCGCAAGCTGGAACAACACCTGCGGCAGCGCCGCTGGACTGCCTTAAGCTATCAAAGGCCCTGCTCGGCGGTCACCCTACCCGAGACCTGGGAAGCTTATCTGGCGCAGCTTTCAAGCAATGAGCGGGGAAATCTCGGCCGATACAGCCGGCGGCTTGAAAGGAATTACTCCGTCCGGTTTCACAAATGTACCAGAGAAACCGAACTGCCGGCCTGTCTTAATGCTCTGTTTGAGCTCCATCAGAAGCGCTGGAAACTTTCGGGCCAATCCGGCAGCTTTGAGAATCCTGCACGCCGCCAATTTTACGGAGAGCTGGCACGCCTGTTGCTGGCACGGGGATGGCTGGAATTCTGGCATCTTGAATTGAATGGCGTGCCGGTGGCTGCCCAATTTGCCTTCCGTTATGGCAACACTGTTTTTCAACTGCAGGAAGGTTTCGACCCAGATCATGCGCGGGATCGGGTTGGCTATATCTTGCGAGGTTACGTCTTGAAATCGCTGATCGGGGAGGGCGTACGGTGCTACGATTTTCTGGGAGGGGTTGATCCCTCAAAGGCCCGGTGGGGAGCCAAAACAGGGACGTACCTGGACCTTCACTTCGCGGTGCCTTGCAGTCGAGGCAGCATTTATCTGCAACTCAAACATCGCGCCCAGGAAAGCAAGCAACGGCTCCGTGAGATCATGCCTCCTCGGGCCTGGTCCCTGTTGCATTCGGTCAACATGAAGCTTCGGGGCGTCAAGGCTCCGGCCCCGGGGAGAGTCAACGAGGGCGATTAAGAGAGCCCAGGTTGGAGATTTGCTGGTTTGGATTCAAACGCGCCCTGGTTTTCCCAGCCAATTCTTTACAACAACCACCCTCTATGCCCTCCTTAATCAATGAGGGGAATTCCCCTCCTCTCCGAGGAGGAGCAAAGGAATGGTGAGTAGGGTGATGATCCGGCCTCACCATAAATAATTAAACGGGATAAGACACCAGCTTCCAGGCTTCAGACATCGCAGGCCTGCATGCGGCCTTGTCCACGCTGAAACAGAGAGCGTTCCAGATGCCAGCGGAAGTCTGAAAGTTCGCGCGGCGTGTAAAGTCTGGGAAGGGAATACGGGCTCTGCCCCCTTCGCACCGGCGCACTCTCCGTGGTGACTCCGCTCACAAAACCCACCTCGCGGCTGATTTCTACGGTTTGTTCCGTCCAGTTGGGATCCAAAACCGGATGCGGATAGGAAAAATGCTCCACCCGAACTCCCAATTCTTTCTCCAGCCTGTTCTTCGATTCCTGGAATTCCTGCCGAGCCTCCTGCTCACTGACAAAGGCCATGTTTGGATGCGTCAGCGTATGTGAACCAATCAGATGACCTTCCCGGTGAAGCTTACGGACCTCCTCCCATGTCATCATCATCCCGTTCGCGGCTGGGGGTTCAACCTCAAGCATATGCTCAATTCTCAAGACCACCTCTTCCTGAGCCGCGCCCACACGGCGCGCGCCATATTTGCAGGCAGCGAGAAAAGCGCATCGCCGCTCCTCAAGGCTTTCAAGCTTGAATGTCCGCTCACTCCAGGGGTCGCGCCAGGAAAGGAGGCGTGTATTCCAGAAAGCGTACCGCAAGCGGATGAACCACGGCAGCTTCGACGCGCCAATATAGTCTACCGTCACAAAAAACGCGCCGCGAATGCCGTAGTGAGCGAGCACAGGTGCGGCAAACTCCAGGTTGTCCCGGTAACCGTCATCAAAAGTCACAGCGACGGCACGCGGCGGTAAAGATTCCTTTCCTTCCAGAAACAGCAGAATTTCCTCCAGTGTCACAGGTCTGAAGTTCCGCGCGACCAGTTCCATATGTTTTTTGAATATGGAGGTCTCGTGAATGTTATTGGTGCCGATGGTATCGGCATATCTGCCCGGATGGTCATGAATGGAGTGGTAAGCCAGGATCAAAGCCGCAGGCGGTGCGAAACGCGCCGCCAGGCTCATCGCATGGCTTGCCGTCAGCACTCTTTTGACCCAACGCTTGGAATTCGTTGTTAAAACCAAATCAACTCCTTACATCCTGCGCTCACGGATCAATTTGAATCGATAATCCCGATATTCGCCAGGATTTCCTTCGCGACCATCGCATGCCGCCAGGGCAATATTGACCATCTCGCGCGCCGTTACAAAATGAGTCTGATACGATCCCCTGCTTCGCGTTTCCTGCCACAATTTCTCCAGAAAATTCCGCATCGGCGCACCGAGCATTCCCTCCTCATCCCAGGGGTCCATACCATGGCAGTGGAGCTTGATAAAAATCCAATCCGGGCGTCCCTGCACCGTAATCGCCGCCTGACGCCACAATTCAAGTCGTTTCAGGGTGGCCGGATTCCGGGTGGTCACAGCGGCATTCTCAATCGCAGGCAGAAGCCGCCGACCATTTCGGCCGGAAAACGAGAGCAGCAGCGGTCCCTGAATGATCAGAGGAAACGTTCGGGGGGGACAGCCGCTGCGCAGATCACGCCCGCGACGGTGCGGCGCGCGCTGATGGAGCGGCAACGCACATTCATAAAGCGAGTTGATCTTGCCAACCTGGGAAGGATTAGGAGCGGAAGGCAGGGTGAAATCAGCAAAGCAGCCTGTCTCTGACAAAATCTGCATCTCATCGTCAACCCCGCAGCAGCAGACGCCCGAATTGGCAAGAGCGAAATTTCCGTGCACAAAAGCGTAGCGTGGAGGGCCCACTCCATCCAGCCGTGAGAGGCAACCATGCTTTGCTAACGCGTCGCGAAACTCGGTCAGCACACGCCGCGTGTGGACGGAGGTGTCTGGCGCGTGGAGACCGTGATGTAAATGGATTTCAACCTCGCCCCAGCCTGACCGGCAATGGTCCACCAGGCGATCCAGCAGCCTCTTATTATATTGCTCAGCCGGATAGAAATAGGTGTGACAAAAGGGACGACCATCACTATCACGCCAGGGGTCTACAAGCAAAGGGTATACACGGCACCATCTCTCAAGACGACGCTCCTGCTCCTCAAAGCTGGCATAGGTCTTGGGATCTTCGGGGACAATGGCCGGCTCAAAGTGATCCGCCAGAGCGATGATCAAATGCAGCGGTCGTCCGCTAACCGGTCTGCGCGTGAACCTCTGCCAGGCGTAGGAAGGCAGCCAGCGCGCCGTGCTGCGGATCTTTCGCCAACTCATCATCGAAACAAAGGTGATCTCTAATCTTCTTTACGCCGCAATCCAGCGGGAATGAAGCCAAAATCCGCCCCTGGCAGGTTGCGGAAAACGATTTTGAAAGCAGTCATTCGGATTGAACCGAGGAATCTTGTTTTACCAAGAAATGACAGGCCACGGGAATCTTTCCGCACCTGTCAGACGCCACGGCAGGCAACAGGACTCATGCGCTGCCCGGATGCCGCAAAGATTGTTGCCTCGTCACATAAGACAACCCTCGTCCCCATCCCAAAGCCTGCAAATCAACATGCTACAATAAAGTCTACGGCTTTTATCGTGAGAAAAACCCATTGTGACGCATGGTGTACCCAAGCCTGATGACTCTTCTGCCTTGACGCCGCTGAAAAGAGAAAGCGTTCAAGTTCATACTATATTAGGATCAAAGCTGATTTCGAAAGACCGCTTTGCTCTTTACGAGTCGTCTTCATCAACGTGAGAAGAAAAAACGAAGCATTGCCCGAACTCAATCCGGGCAGGCTACCGAACTTCATGTATAGGGATAAAGTTATTCCCCTGGAAAGAGCCGAGAAGATTGTTTCCGAACTCAAACGGTGCGGGCGCTGTGTGGTCTTCACAAACGGTTGCTTTGATCTTCTCCACCCTGGACACATCCGTTATCTCGCTGAAGCGCGAAAGCTGGGAGATTGCCTTTTGGTTGCGATCAACAGCGATCGCAGCGTTCGCGCCCTGAAAGGTCCTGAACGCCCCATCTTTCCAGAGGCGGAGCGGGCAGAGATTCTGGCCGCACTCGAAATGGTGGATTACGTCACCATCTTTGATGATCTCACTCCCCGCAACATCATTGCCCGCATGCTGCCGCAAGTGCTGGTGAAAGGAGCGGACTGGGGCACGGACCAGATCGTGGGCCGAGAAGAAGTGGAAGCAGCGGGAGGGAAAGTGGTCTCCATACCCGTTGTGGAGGGCTTTTCCACGTCGGCACTTATCCAAAAGGCGCTTGAGACAGATGCCTGTTGATTTAACCGTTTCCGCACCAATGCATTCATTCTGCGGCTGCTTTTCCAGGGTGAACTAACCGCAGCAATTTCCATGCAACAGATTATTTCCCTCTTTCAACCCGTCTTTGATCATCCTTCCTTTCGAGCCATTGCAGACTCCCTTCAGGAGCCAGCGGGCAAACGCCCCTCTTTAACTCTAGCCGGTCTTACACGCACAGCCAAAGCCTTCTTGATCGCCAGTCTCGCTCGCGCTCTCGAAAGACCCCTTATCGTGCTGACAGCAGAGCGTGAGTTCAGTGAAACGCTATGTCAGGACATCACCACTTTTCTGAACTGGATGGCTTCGGGGCAAAACATGGGTGTTTTCCTGTTGCCCGGCTTCGATGTATCCCCCTATGAGGGTCGCTCACCACATGCCGAAATTGCCGAGCGACGCGCCATAACGCTTTGGAATATAGCGCAGGGACGGGCGCGAATTGTGGTCGCGCCCGTTCTTGCCGCCTGCGGTCGTCTCCGCGACGCGCGATATTATCGGTCATTAGGGTTGCAACTGAAATTAGGGGATGAACTGAGCCTCGATGATCTAGTGGAGCATCTCGCGGGAGTGGGATATGAGGCGCAGGAACCCGTAGAAGACGTCGGCTCCTATTCGGTTCGAGGGGGAATCATTGATATCTATCCGCCGGAAGTGGACTGGCCCTTTCGGATTGAATTTTTTGGCGATCAAATTGAGTCGATCCGCCAGTTTGATCCCGCCAGCCAGCGTTCACGCCAATCCGTCGATTCAGGCCTGCTTCTTCCTCTCTCTGAACACCGGCGCTCATCTGTTTTCTTTCAATCACTCGTCTGCACGCTCACTCGTCGCTCTGGCGCGAAAAATGAACGCGCGCCGGATTGGGCACCGGAATATTCCCATTCTTTTCCGGGATGGGAATTCTTTGCGCCCATCGTTGAACCTCACGACCATCACCTACTCGAACTTCTTCCCGAGCCGGTCGTTTTGTGGGATGAGCCGCTGGAAGTCCGGAAGCAAATGAAGCTTGCGCGTGAGGAATGGGCGGCGGCTTATGATGAGGTGCAGGACGTGACGCCACCGCGGCCCCGCCCGGAAGAGTTGTTGCTCAGCGAAGAAGAGTTTGCCAGGGCAATCGAGCCGTTGCCTCAAGCCATGCTCAAAGAGCTTGAGATTCGTGACGGGAACGGGTGCGGTGGAGGTGAGACACTGACCCTTGCCACACAGCCGGCACCAAAATTTCATGGCGCGGTCAAATCCTGGATTGAAGATCTTTCCGCGCGAAGGGCTCGAGGCGAACGCCTGGTGGTCGCTCTTTCAAGTCTTGGGAAAATCGAGCGTTTTACTGAAACACTGAGAGACTATCAGATTCCATATACCCTGGCACCACAGGCTGCATCGGATCGGCAGCGAGAAGAAAGTTCGACATCCCTGGATTTCTCCGGGCCTGATGGGACAGTCCAGAGCATCTCCGCGGGCATTTTCACCGACGCAAATTCCTATGAGACTGTCTCTGCTGCGCACCTTGAAATCATTCGGGGAAATCTTACTGAAGGCGTGATCTTTCCGGATTCTGGCCTGGCTATCCTGTCGGAGAATGACCTCTTTGGAGAGTTCACCTGGGGATCTTCCCGAGACCATGACAAGTCAGCCATTTCACGGTTCATCTCCGATCTGAGTGATCTGCGCGTGGGCGATTATGTGGTGCACGTCGATCACGGCATCGGTCTTTATCAAGGCTTGCGGCAGATCGAGGTCGAAGGGGAGCGCCGTGATTTCATGCTGCTGACTTATCAGGATGATGCGAAGCTCTACGTGCCGCTTGAGCGATTGGATCTGGTGGATAAATATCGCTCCGGCACCGGACAGGATGGTGTCAAACCGACGCTTGACCGTCTGGGCGGAGTTTCCTGGGCGCGCACCAAAACGCGGGTAAAACGCGCCCTGCGCGATATGACGGCTGAGCTTTTGAGGCTCTATGCCGAGCGCAAGATGAGCGGTGGAACGGCGTTCAGTCCGGATACACCCTGGCAGAAGGAATTTGAAGACGCTTTCGAATATGAAGAGACACCGGACCAGATCAGGACGCTCGAAGAGATCAAAAAAGACCTCGAGAGCCCCCAGCCCATGGATCGCCTGCTGTGCGGCGATGTCGGCTACGGCAAGACAGAACTGGCCATGCGGGCTGCCTTCAAGGTCGTGCAGGATGGCAAGCAGGTCGCCGTGCTCGCTCCCACCACCGTATTGGCGTTCCAGCATTTCACCACCTTTCGGCAGCGCATGTCGGCCTTCCCCGTGCGGATTGAAATGATCAGCCGCTTCCGTTCCGCAAAGGAACAGAAAAAGATCGCAGCGGAAACAGCTGCCGGACAGGTCGATATCCTCATCGGGACACACCGTCTGCTCTCCAAGGATATACACTTCAAGGACCTTGGCCTGCTTATTGTGGATGAAGAGCAGCGTTTCGGCGTAGCCGCAAAAGAGAAATTGAAGCGACTCCGAGCGAATGTTGACGTGCTCACCATGTCCGCCACCCCCATCCCCCGCACGCTGCACATGTCTCTCGGCGGACTGCGTGACCTTTCCGTGATTGAAACGCCGCCTCGTGGCCGCCTGGCCATCCAGACGACGGTGGCGCCCTACAGCGCCAAACTGATTCAAACGGCAATTCTCAATGAAATGCAACGCCAGGGACAGGTCTATTTTGTGCACAATCGGGTGGAATCCATCTTCAGCATCGCGGCGATGATCCAGCAACTGGTGCCGACGGCCCGCATTGGCGTGGGTCACGGACAGATGGCAGAGCAGGAACTTGAACGGGTGATGATGAAGTTTGTGCAGGGCGAGTACGACGTGCTGGTTTCAACCTCGATCATCGAAAATGGCCTGGATATTCCGCGAGCCAACACCATCATCATTAACCGCGCCGATCGTTTTGGGCTGGCTGAGCTATATCAACTCCGGGGCCGTGTTGGGCGATCTGACCGGAGGGCCTATGCCTATCTCCTGATCCCCGACGAGGACTCGCTGACACCCCTTGCACGAAGACGCCTGGCGGCGTTGAAGGAATTCTCAGACCTCGGCGCCGGCTTCCGGCTCGCCGCTCTGGATTTGGAACTCCGCGGGGCTGGTAATATCCTGGGCGCGGAACAATCGGGGCATCTGAATGCCATTGGGTTAGACCTGTACCTCAAAATGCTGCAGGAGACGGTGGAGGAGTTAAAGGGCCTGCCGGCCAAGCCGGAAGTACACACCACCCTGAATCTGGGAGTCGATATTCGCATCCCCGATCAATATATTGCTGATGAAGGCCAGCGTTTGCGCATGTACAAGCGAATCTCCGAACTTTCCGGACCGGAAGCGCGGGCGGAACTCGAGGCGGAGTTGGCGGACCGATATGGACCGCTGCCGCCTTCCGTCTCCACGCTTCTTGATTACGCTCTGCTGAGGAATTGCGCCGAAAATCTGCTGATTCAATCCCTGGATCGCAAACAGGATGAAATCTGGATCCGTTTTCACCCGGAAACTCCGGTGCGGCCGGAAAAACTGACGCGCATGGTCCGAAGTCGACGCGACGCCATTCTGAGGCCGGACGGGTCATTTCGCTTTCGGATGCGTTCTGCTTCCGCCAATCCGATTCACGAAGTCTCAAGCGTCTTGCAGGAACTGCAAAACCCGCATTAAGATGGAAAATGGCGCTGCTGACGGCTATGCAGGGAGGGTTGGGTCGTATGAGAAAAATCTTGATTCTGACGGTTACCTTGGGGATGGTCGCTGTTCCTCCATCCGCCTTTTGCCGGCGCGAACTCATTGACCGCATTATTGCGCGCGTGAATGAGGAAATCATTACGCAGCGACAATACGACGCCGAAAAAGAAAAACTTCGCGCCCAACTTGCTCAACAGTACTCCGGACAGGAGCTTGAAGCCCAGTACCAGGCGGCCGTCAAAGACCTGCTGCGGGATATGATTGATCAGGATCTGCTGGTGCAAAAAGCGAAGGATTTAAACATAAACGTTGAAACGGACCTCGTCCAGCGCCTGGACCAAATTCGAAAACAGATGGGTCTGGCATCAATCCAGGACCTTGAGAATGAGGTTGAAAAGCAAGGGCTGATCTGGGAGGATTTTCAAAACAACATTCGGCGGCGGATTTTAACTCAGCGAGTCATCGAGCAACAAGTCGGTTCGCGCATCATGGTGACCCAGGCTGAAGCGCGAAAATATTTTGAGGAACACCGCAAGGACTTCAGTTCGCCCGCCGGCGTTGAATTGGCGGAGATTCAAATTTCAAACAGCAAATGGGGTGAGGAGACCGCCTTGCAACGCGCAAAGTCTGCGCTCAGCAGGATTCAGGCTGGCGACAAATGGCAGGACGTGGTGAAAAAATATTCCGACGGGCCGAATGCCAATTCCGGCGGGGATGTCGGGTTCTTTCCCAACGGCTCACTCCTGCCCGAAATCTCCAAAGCCATCCAGAATCTTGATCCGAACGATACGTCGGGCATCATTCAAACCCAATCCGGCTATCTCATCGTCAAATTGCTTCAACGACGCAGCGCCGGCGCGCCCAGGTTTGAAGAAGTCGAACAGCAGGTGGATAATGCGCTCTACGAACAGAAGATGCAGCCTGCCTTGCGCGATTATCTGACCACCCTCCGCAAGGAAAGTTACATTTATCTGGCCCCTGGGTTTGTGGATGCTGGAGCGCCGGGCCCCGGCAGCATGGCCTCTGCGCAAGAGGGTCGATGAAGAAGAGTTTCATTGCGCACCTTAAGCGTGGCGAGCGGGTGGACAGTGACTTTTTACTGCAATCGAAAGAGCGTCGAGTAGCAAAGAATGGCAGCGCTTATCTCGACCTGGAATTCCGTGACGCCAGCGGATCGCTGCGCGGAAAGCTTTGGGATTGTGACCGCCTCAAGTTCGATTTTGAAGTCGACGACATCGTTCACGTAACGGGATGCGTTGAGGAATTCCAGGGCACACGCCAGATTTCCGTTCAGACCATCCGCAAGGAAACCCGAGACGATCTCAGCCTGCTGGACTATCTTCCCCGCACCGAGCGTGATCCCGACCAGATGTATGTGGAATTGTTGGATCGACTCAGGAGTCTCCCGGAAGGGCCGATTCAACAACTCCTATTGGCCGTCATTGAAGATCCGGAAATTGCCCCGAAGTACAAGCTTGCCCCGGCCGCGGTCTCTCTGCACCATGCGTTTCTGGGCGGGCTGCTTGAGCATGTCACGTCACTCTGGAAGCTTGCAGACAAACTCTGCGACCATTACCCCTGGCTTGATCGCTCGCTGGTGCTGGCCGGCATTGTCCTGCACGACCTTGGCAAAATCGAAGAGCTCCACTTTAACCGCGCTTTCCGTTATTCCACGCGAGGGCAATTGCTAGGGCATATTGTGATTGCGCTGGAGATTGTGCGCGACAAGATGCGTGCCATTCCGGATTTCCCTATTTCGCTCAAAAACCAAATTGAGCACATTATCCTCTCCCATCACGGCAAGCTTGAATTCGGCTCGCCTAAGGAGCCCATGTTTCCGGAAGCTCTGGCTGTCCATTACCTGGATGAGCTCGACTCCAAACTGGAAAGCATGCACGCACAATACGAGGCGGAGAAGGATCGCGAAGGCGATTGGACCAGCCGCAATCGTTCTTTGGGGCGCGAGTTGTTAAAGACATCGAATCATTCGCCGCGTGAGTGATTTTGTCAAAAATCTGATGATGCCGTCTGAAATTCAGTCGCTCCTTCCTCATCGTTATCCGTTCCTGCTCATCGATCGCGTGACGGAGTTCATTCCCGGCCAGCGCATCGCCGGCGTAAAAACGTTCACCACCAATGAATCTTTTCAGGCGGGGCACTTCCCCGGTTTCCCGATGGTTCCCTGCGGGATTCTGCTTGAAATGACAACTCAACTTGGAGCTATCCTAGTCTTGGAGCGGCCAGAAATGGCTGGAAAGATTCCCGTGATCCTTCAAATTCCCTCTGCCCGGATGTACGCCCTCGCGCAGCCGGGCGACCAGATAAGAGCCGAGGCCGAGGCGCTGAAGCTGCATGAAAATTTCGGAGAACTACGCGGTGCGGTTTATCGCGGCAAGCAACTGATAGCCGAAGGCAGGATGCGTTTTGCCATTGCGGAAAAGCAGGGACTGGGCATTGGGAGTTCAAAGGCGATCTGACCTCTCAATCGGACTTCTATTCCGATGATATTCGAGGAGCTCAAAATCCGTCACGTTTCTCTCCGCCCGGCTCAGATTCTGGCGCCGATGGCCGGCATCACGGATACCGTGTTCCGCCGTTTCATTAAACAATTAGGCGGATGCGGGCTGATTATGACCGAATTTGTGTCGAGCGAAGGTATGCTACGGCACAACCCCAAGTCCCAACGCTATCTCTACTACACGGAGGAAGAGCGCCCCATCACGGCGCAGATTTTTGGCGCAGATCCCGACCATCTGGCCGAAGCGGCGCGCATGATTGAAGACCTCGGATTTGATCTGATCGACCTCAATCTCGGCTGCCCAGCGAAAAAGGTGGTGAAGTGCGGGGGCTCAGGATTGCTGCGCGATCTACCGCTCCTCGAGCAGATTTTCCGCAGAATCCGAGCGGCAGTCAGCATCCCGTTCACGGTTAAAATCCGGTCGGGATGGAGCGACCAGGAAATTGTGGCGGTACCGGTGGCGCGCATGGCGGAAGACTGCGGCGTGGAAGCAATTGCCGTCCACCCACGAACGCGCATGCAAGGCTACAGCGGGCGCGCGCGATGGGACATCATCGCGGAGGTCAAGGCTAGTGTCCGGATTCCCGTGATCGGCAATGGCGATGTGATGACACCGCGCGATGCTCAGATGCTCTACGAACAAACAGGCTGCGACGCGGTCATGATTGGCCGGGCCGCCCCAACCAACCCGTGGATCTTCCGCCAGATGATGGAATACTTCCGCAGTGGGACGTATTCCGAGCCCACCGAAGTGGATCGCTATGAATTGATCCGTTCCTATTACGCCATGCTGGTTCAGGAAGATATGCCGGGAGCGATCGGAAAAATGAAGCAGTTCGCAAGCTGGTTCACTCACGGAGTGCGAAACGGCGCCGAGTTGCGAAGGCAGGTGCAGAGCGCCCAGAGCGCGCGCGAAGTGCTGGACCGCGTCGATGAGTTTTTCACAAATAACCTCGGCCTAGCCTGCCCTGCAACCGCTGTGTAGCAAAGTTTCAAGTTTATGGGCCCTTTTCCGCCTGCCAGCGGCGGTAAACTTCACTTTTCGAAATGCCTTTGGACCGCGCCAGCACTTTAAGCGCCTCCCGCTCGGAGAGCTTCTCTTTCCGCATCAGGCTCTCCATCTCCTCCCGGACTGACGAGACCGACCGTGCAGGCCTGGTTTTCCGAGAACTTTCTTGCGGAGCAACCAGAACAGTGATCTCTCCCTTGACAGGTTTCTTCTGGAGCCTTTCCACGACTTCCGACAAGGTTCCACGCAAAAATTCTTCGTGAATCTTGGTCACTTCGCGCCCGATCACCACGGGGCAATCCCCAAAAGCCTTCCGGACGTCCTCCAGCATTTCAATAACGCGATGGGGAGCTTCATAGAAGATCAGTGTTTCAGAAACTTCGGCCAACTCCCGGAGACTCTTCTGCCGTTGCGATCTCTTGCTGGGAAGAAACCCACAGAAACGAAAGCGATCGAGCGGCAACCCGGCAGCAGCCAGCGTCGCCACGAAGGCGGAAGGCCCCGGGATCGGAATCACGGGAATGCTGTGCCGAATGGCAAGCTCCACCAGCCGGTAGCCGGGATCCGAGATGACCGGCATGCCAGCATCAGAGACCAGAGCCACCCGGCTCCCTTCTTCCATCAGCAGAATCAGCTCCGGCGCGCGGGTCATCTCGTTATGCTCGTGATAGCTGATCATGTTGGTCCGGATGGCGTAGTGCTCGAGCAGCCCCTGTGTGCGGCGCGTGTCCTCGCAGGCAATCAAATCAACTTCCTTGAGCGTCCGAATTGCCCGAAGAGTGATGTCTTCAAGATTCCCGATAGGTGTCGCCACGACAAAAAGTTTGCCGGGAGGCCCGTTGCTCGTTGTGTTTTCTACCTGATGACTCACGGGCATACCGTTTCTACCCTGGTCCGTTTTGAGATGAACGGTGGTAGTCTATCAATCTCATCTGGCCGAAGCAATGGCTGGGTGCATTCCGTAACCATCGAGTGCCCGCATCGTGGCCTTGTGAGTTACGACAAAAGAAGACGCGACTCGCAGCGGCTTCAACCCGGCGCAACGCCCGCCCTCGCCCAACGGCCATTGGGAAACCGTCTGTTATAATCGAAGATTATCCATGTCAGGCATCATCGGCTATATCGGCAATAAACGGATTGTGCCTGTCCTGCTTGAAGGCCTGCACCGGCTTCAATATCGCGGATACGATTCGGCTGGACTTGCCGTGATTAAGGATGGGATGCTGGCCATCCGGCGTGCCACCGGCAAGTTGCGCAATCTCGAAGAAGTCATCAGGCTTAATCCGGTCGACGGCTTCTACGGTATCGGCCATACGCGCTGGGCCACGCACGGCGCGCCCACCGAAGAGAATGCTCACCCCTTGCGAGACTGCCATGGCACCGTGGTGGTCGTCCACAACGGCATCATTGAAAATTATGAGGAGCTCAAGCGCGAACTGATTAGTGAAAATCACAAACTCATTACTGAGACGGATACCGAAGTCATTGCCCACCTGGTCGAAAAATATCTGAATGGAGCGTCGACCCAACCTGGAAATGCCGCAATGAAATCTCCGGATCTCGAGGAAGCCGTCCGCCTGGCGGTACGCCGGCTGAAGGGCGCCTTCGCCCTGGCGATTATTTCCACGCGGGATTTGAACAAGATTGTCGCGGTGCGTCAAGGCCCTCCGGCAGTGATCGGGCTGGGCAAGGATGAGTACTTTGTGGCCAGCGACGTTCCCGCCATTGTGTATCACACCCGTGATCTCTTCTTTCTGGCAGATGGCAACATTGCCGTACTCACTCCCAATGGCGTGAAGCTCACGGATTTTGAGGGGCATCCCGTCTCACGCCGCGTGCAGCATATCACCTGGGACCCCATCCTCGCGGAAAAGGGCGGATTCAAGCATTTCATGCTGAAGGAGATTTATGAACAGCCGCGCGCCGTGCGCGATACCATGCTGGGGCGGATTTCGCCGGAGACCGGCGAGGTATTTTTGGACGAAATGGAGATTTCCGAGGATGAGTTTCGTCAGTTTCGTGAGATCAAAATTGTCGCTGCCGGAACTTCGCGCCACGCCGGACTTGCCGGCCGGACGATGATCGAACGGCTGGCTCGCGTCCCCGTTGAGGTGGATTACGCTTCAGAATTTCGATATCGCGATCCCATCGTGGACCCTCATACCTTGACCATTGTGATTACGCAATCGGGCGAGACGGCAGATACCATCGCCGGGCAGCGAGAAGCGCAAACGAAAGGCTCGAGAACGCTGGCGATCTGCAACGCTCTGGGCAGCATGGCTCCCCGCGAAGCCCACGGCGCCATTTACACCCATGCAGGGCCCGAAATTGCGGTCGGGTCAACCAAGACCTTCACCGCGCAGTTGACCGCGCTTTATATGTTCGCTTTCTATCTTGGCCGGCTTCGCAATCAACTGGCGCACGGCGAAGCCGTGAAATTACTCTCCGAGCTTACGATCGTGCCGAAGCAGATTGAATCCGTACTCCAGCGCGACGATGAATTCGAAGACCTGGCCCGCCACTTTTATCGCTCGACGGACTTCCTGTTTTTAGGCCGCGGCATTCACTTTCCCATTGCACTCGAAGGCGCGCTGAAAATGAAAAAAATCTCCTACATTCACGCGGAGGCCTATCCGGCCGGTGAGATGAAACATGGACCAAGCGCCCTGATCAGCGACAGCCTGCCGGTTGTCGTGATCGCCACCTGTGATTGGAATTCCGCAGATTCCCGCGTGCGATATGAGCGGACGATTTACAATATTGAAGAGGCCAAAGCACGTGGCGCAACCATTCTGGCGCTTGTCACAGAAGGCGACCGTGAAGTGACTGCCCTCGCAGACCACACCATCACGCTGCCCCATACCAACGAATTACTCTCGACGATTCTCGAGGTCGTACCGTTGCAATTGCTGGCCTATCATATTGGCGTTCTTCGCGGTTGCGATGTCGATGAGCCTCGAAATCTGGCGAAGTCTGTCACCGTGGAATAGGTACCGCTCCGAAATCAGAAGGAATTGGAAATTTTGTCCCTGGAATGCCTCATGACCACGCCTGTCCGTGTCCGATTCGCTCCCAGCCCGACCGGCTATGTTCACGTAGGAAACGCACGCACGGCTCTTTTCAACTGGCTGTTTGCTCGCCACAACCGCGGCGTCCTTGTTCTGCGCATCGAAGATACGGACATTCAACGTTCCGAGGAACGCTACGAAAGGAGCCTGATCGAAGCCTTGCAATGGTTCGGGATTGATTGGGATGAAGGTCCGGATAAGGGCGGTGAGTTTGGCCCTTACCGGCAGTCGGAACGCAAGGAGATCTATTCCCGCTTCGCGCAACAGTTGATTGAGAGCCATAAAGCTTACTACTGCTTTTGCACGCCCGAGCAACTGGAAGCAGATCGTCAGGAGGCGTTGAAAGCAGGGCGGCAGCCGCGCTACTCAGGCCGATGCCGTGATCTCATCCTGGAGGATTCCATCCGTCGGTTAAAGGCTGGAGAAACAGCGGCAGTACGGCTGAAAATCACCGACGAGGATTTTGCGTGGCGCGATCTGGTTCACGGCCCCACCCGCTTTTCAGGTGAAGTGATCGGTGACCCTATTTTAGTGCGCTCAGACGGCAATCCTGCGTACAATTATGCCGTGGTGATTGACGATCATTTGATGGAAATCACTCATGTGATTCGCGGCGACGATCATATTTCAAACACCCCGCGCCAATTGGCTGTCTATCGCGCCCTGAATTGGGAGCCGCCTCAGTTCGCTCATCTTTCCACCATTCTGGGACCGGATCGTTCGCGGCTCTCCAAGCGTCATGGCGCGACTTCGCTCGAAAGTTTTCGTGAATTGGGCATTCTGCCTGAAGCTTTGCGAAATTACCTCGCCCTGCTCGGATGGTCGCCTGCGGATGGAAAGACCGAAATCCTTGACGACCGGGAACTGGTGGCGCAGTTTTCATTGGATCATCTTACGCTCAGCCCGGCAGTATTTGATCCGGAAAAATTGAATTGGCTCAATCGCCATTATCTTAAAACCGCGCCCCGCTCGCGGATTGCGGAACTCAGTGTTCCCTTCCTGATTCAAGCAGGCTATATCAAAGAGCCTGTCACTCCGCAGATTCTGGCATGGCTGGAGCGGGTGATCGACGCCGTGCTGAAAAACCTGGATTATTTAAGCCAACTTCCTTCAGCGGTCAAGTTGATTTTTGAGTACGACTTGGGCGGGCTGAAAGAAAATGAGGAAACGCGTGATGAAATCCAACGCGCATCCGCGCGAGAAGTTCTCAGCCATTTTATTCCCAGGGTGATTCAGGCTGGCAGAATCACCTGCGAACAGTTCCGCGAATTCACCCGTGAAGTCCAGAAGGAAACCGGCAGAAAGGGGCGCGAATTATTCCATCCCATCCGCATTGCATTAACCGGCGCCGCTTCCGGGCCGGAACTGGAGAAACTCATCCCGATTTTTGAGGAAGGGGCTGTCCTGCCCTTGCCTCGACACATTCCAAGTTGCGCCGAACGGCTGCAGGAATTTCAGAAAGTCGTCGGAATTTAGCAGGTTATCGATAGGCTGTTTCGGCTGCTGCAACAGATTTCCTATCCTATGTCCAGGCGCAGCTCTCACTCTTCTTCGCAAACACTTTACGGCGTCAACACTGTTCGGGAGGCCATCGGCCACCGGCCCATCGAGTACATCCTTGTGGCTGAGGGGCCTCGCGGGCCGCGCATTGAAGAAATTATTCGTGCTTGTCGCGCTCAGGGCATTCCACTGCGCTTTGCTCCTCGGCAGGCACTCGACCGGATGGCAGGCGCCGTGAACCACCAGAATGTGCTGGCTGTTTGCGCCATGAAAGACTATGCGGACCTGGAAAGCATCATCACTTCTGTGAAGCAGCCGCTTTTGGTGGCGCTGGATGGCGTTGAAGACCCGGCAAATCTCGGATCCATTGTGCGAACGGCCGTTGCCGCCGGCGCTCACGGAGCTATTCTCCCCGAGCGCCGGGCCGCAGGAATATCAGCGGCGGTGGCGCGCGTTGCTTCCGGAGCCATCGAGCATCTTCAGATCGCACGCGTCACCAATTTGACCCGAACTTTGATGGAATTAAAGGAGAGAGAGATTTGGGTGTATGGATTTGAGGCTCAGGCCCGGAAATCCTATCTTGAGCTTGATTATACTCTTCCCTGTGCCCTGGTTTTCGGAGGAGAGGGTCATGGGTTGCGACGCCTGGTGCGGGAAACCTGCGACGACCTTGCGCACATCCCCCTGTATGGACCGGTCGAATCGCTGAATGTCTCTGTCGCCACCGCCGTTGTGCTTTATGAAGCTGCTCGCCAGCGTAATGCCTGCACAGCTAGTTCCTGAATCCCGGGAAAAGCGCGAAAATAAATAGGGAGTGATTCCATGACGAATCAGGCGCGGAACCTGAGCCTGGAATGAGTCGGGCCTGAATGACATTATCGGATTCGACGTTCCGATTTCCTTCGCTTATTCGCCGCCATGCTTGAAGTCCAAACGACCACAAATCTTTTCGGGTTGAGCAGTGACGAGCTGGAGCGGCTCGCAATGGAATATGGCGAGCCGCGTTATCGAGGGCAGCAGATTTTTCATGCTCTCTACGCTCGCCGTCAACAGGATCTGGAAAACCTCACCAATCTGAGCAAGTCCTTTCGCCAGCAGCTTGCTTCGCGGTTTGCCGTGATCTATCCCCGAATTCGGGAAAGACTCCAATCACGCGACGGATCGTCCCGCTACCTTCTGGAACTCACGGATGGCCAGACTGTCGAAGCTGTCCACATGCCGGATCAGGGTCGGATAACTCTTTGCATTTCCAGTCAGGCAGGCTGCGCCGTTGATTGTCGCTTTTGCTTTACGGCCCTGATGGGGTTGCAGCGCAACCTCAGCGCCGGAGAGATTCTGGGACAGGTTTACGCCATCGCGCAGGATCAGAGGATGGATTTTCCGATGAGGCTTAATATTGTTCTGATGGGCATGGGTGAGCCTTTGCTCAATTTTGCGCCCGTCATGAAAGCGATTCGAGTGCTGACCGACCCCGATGGCATGCGGATTCCCTGGCGACGCATCACGCTTTCAACCTCCGGCATCATTCCCCGCATCCACGATCTGGCCCGCGAACCCGTGCGGCCCAAGTTGGCGATTTCACTGAATGCCTCAACCGATGAGCAACGTACCGTTCTGATGCCGATCAATCGCAAATATCCCTTGGCGGAATTGATCGCGGCTTGTCGCGCCTACCCGCTGCGCCCTCGTGAACTGTTGACTTTTGAATACGTCATGTTGGATGGAGTGAATGATTCGGAGATTGATGCACTGCGCGTGGCGAAGCTCCTCCGCGGCCTGCGCGCCAAAGTGAATCTGATTCCCTATAATTCCGGCTCCGGCTTGCTTTTCCGCACTCCTCCATTTCAACGCGTCCTTGAATTTCAGAAGATTTTGGCCCGCCAGCACATTCCGGCTTTCATTCGTATTTCGCGGGGGCAGGATATTGGCGCCGCGTGCGGACAATTAAGGGTGGAGAGAGCTGCAATCTCAGCCGCCCACAACCCGAGCGGCTGAGATTGAGAAATCGGCAAGGTCAGCCTTTTATTCCGATGACGGCCATCATCCGCCCGGTTCTCCTGCCCTCTTTGCGGTAGGAGAAAAAGAGGTCAGTTCGGCACGACGTGCAAAAATCAGCGGTCTGAATATGAGTGCGTGGCACTCGGGCGGATTTCAACTGATTTTTGACCGCAGCCACAAGGTCAAGGCTTGAATGCGACCCTTGAAGCGGGGTGTGTCCCGGCGGCGCCATGGAAAGAAAGCTCATGCCCGAAACCATGGCGTGACCTTCCCCTGATCCGGAAGTTTTTCGAAAGAAGCTCTCGCCTTCCACAAAAGCTCCGCCAAAAGCATCCACTACTTCATCGCCCACTTCGTAACAGCACGCGCGGATCGAAGGCCCCAGAGCAGCAAACAGGTCTTGCGGACGGGAGCCAAAAATACGGCGCATTTCACCTACCGTTTTCTCCACAATGCGCTTCAGCGCTCCGCGCCATCCGGCGTGGATGGCTCCGACGATGCGAAGCCGCGGGTCCACCAGCAGAATGGGAATGCAATCCGCTGTTCTAATCGCGAGCAGGATTCCAGGCGAGGCCGTCAATAAGGCGTCGCCGGAGAATGGGCGCTCGTCCATCTGGAAGCTGAGGGGATATCCCGAAGGGAGATAATTCAGATGCCCACCTGCATTCTGCACCACAAAAATTTCGGCAGAATGAATCTGATGCACGGAAGCCAAAGCAAAATTCGCTGCTCCCAGGGCTTTGAGAAATTTGTTGTGATTTTCTTTCTCGGAAGGATCCCCGCAGGGTTCAACGGGGCCGCGATCCCAACCTGGAGTCGAGGCTGCGGATGCAGCCCCCCATCGGGTGCCGAAAGCCTGAATGAGCCAAGAAAAATGCCTAAGATTTGCGGCTTCCAGCCATTTCAGCCCGCCGCGCGACTGGATGAAAAACATCGTCAGGGGTGCAGGAGGATTTTCCCAAAGAAATTCCGGCTCTCCATCTTCTTTTGAGCGGCAGAGGCTTCGCTCAAGGGGAATGTTGAATCGATCACAGCATGAATTCGACGCTGGCCGATAAATTTCAGCACCTCAATCAATTCCCCCTTCCCTCCCATGAAAGAACCATAAAGCGCGCGCTGGCGCCCGAAAAGAGCCTGTAAGTCAAGCTTCACTTCCGCGCCGGCCGTGACTCCACAAGTGACGAAGCGCCCGTAAGTGGCCAACGACTGGAAGCAATCCTCCCAGACCGCCGCGCCCACATGATCCAGCACAATATCCACACCTCGCTTGCCGGTGATTCTTTTTACTTCACCCGCAATTGATTGGCAGGTGTGATTAACCACTTCGTCGGCTCCAAGCGCTCGAGCTTTCTCCAGCTTCTCGTCCCCGCCAGCCACGGCAATTACTCGGGCTCCGAAGAGCTTCGCCACCTGAATGGCCGCGCTGCCCACTCCAGACCCGGCGCCGATCACCAGAACGTCCTCGCCCGGCTTGATGCCCGCACGCGTCACAAGCATATGCCAGGCCGTGAGAAAGACCAGGGGCACGGCGGCGGCTTCGTCAAAACTCAGGTCGCCGGGGATCGGTAGAACGTTTGCCTCCGGCGCTTTGACATATTCGGCATAACCACCATCGACCAGGACGCCAAACAGCGTATAATTCCGGCAAGCACTGTCCCGCCCCTGAAAGCACTCCGTACAATGCCCGCAACTGATTCCGGGACACAGGAGCACACGATCTCCCTGCTTCACGTGCTTCACCAGCGACCCCGCCTGTGCGACGATGCCGGAAATATCGCTGCCCAGAATGTGCGGGAATGGAAGTTTCCAGGCGGGTACGCCCACGCGTAACCAAAGATCGAGATGATTCAAAGCGCAAGCCTTCACCTCGATCAGAACTTCATTCGCTTCAATCTGCGGCTCGGGAGCCTCCTCATATTTCAGGACTTCAGGCCCCCCGTGCTCATGCATTCGGACAGCTTTCATACCGTCAACTTCTCCACCGCTTCTAAAGTCTGGAAGGTTGCTGAGAGATTCATCCGTCTATCATTTAGCAGGTTGTTGAAAAACTTCAGCAGCTCGTCGTTCCGAGGAGCGAAAAGAAGGCGACGAGGAGCCTTACAATCTCATTGTTTATAAAGCATTTTTCAGCAACCTGCTGGGATAAAATTCCTTGACACAGTCCGTCACCTGTTTTTCATCTAATTTTTATCTGAAAATGACATAAATTTCACCTCCGTTGCATTGACTTGAGCCCCTCTCTTCTTTTACCATGCCCCGGTCGCTATGTCAGACATCGGTAATGTAATGCAATGCGCTACGCTGAAGCAGCCCGTATAACGCCGATTCAGCTAGAATGCGGGGAAGGGGGAACCGGTCGTCTTGTTGCTGGCGTGGACGACTGGGATTGCAGTCTACGGGAAGGTTCCCAGAGCGATAATTTACAAGCGTAAAAACTGGAGCTGCGGGAAATAAATATGGGAAATTCGCCAAATCGTATTCTGCCCAAGCCGAAAAATAGGAACCAGCAAGGTCCCTTCATAGGACAGCCACGTGTTGCTCCTGCTAAATACGGTGGCCTGCCCCCACCCTCTGCGGTTCAGAACCAGCCTACGTCCGCACAGTTGCAAACCGCCGGATCGGCGGAAGCCAGTGTGGGACAGATGCTGCAAGAACTGCGCAATGCAGTGACCCTTGCCGGAACTGTAAAGCAGAGGCTTGATCAGTCCGGAGAAGTACCGGAGATCGCAATGTATCTCGGCACAAAGGTCATTGACACTCTCCGAAACCTGATTACAGAGCTCGATAGGCTGGCCAGCGTCCACGCGGCCAATACTACTGAGCTGGCATTGCAGGCAGCCCGCCGCGACTTATGGCCGTACACAAGTAACATTTCTTCACATCTCAATGAGATGAATACAGTCCCAGCCTTCAACTCGTTCCGGCAGAGAGTCTTGTTGCCGTTGGCTCAACACATTGCACGACATCCGGTGCATAAAGATCTCCAGCCGGTCTGGAACAACATGGCGAACTCCAATTTAATCAACCCAAACCAGCTTAACAACGTCATCGAACGCGTTCGCGCCGAGAACAAGCGACTCCTAGGAGCGCTCTACCCCCACACGGGTTCATAGGGTGGCGCATACGTTGTGAAGGTGACATGGATAACAGAATCGGATACTCGCGGACTCTGCTATGAAGAGCAGATGAACCGCAAGCCAGGGAGGCAAACACCGTGATCACGGGAATGGATATCTTAAAGTCGGGAATAGCTCGGAGGACGCCATTCGAGCAACGACTGCATAGACTTCGCCAGTCTGGCCGACTTTTCATCGTAAGACCGGGCATCGACGCACGGCAGTCCCTGAGGAATCAACTTGAGCAGTTGAGGAATCAAAATCGAATTGATGCGGCGGAGGTTAACGGCTGGTCCGATACGCCATTTGGCCAGGAGATCATCAATTTTCTGAACGAAGATCACGCTAACGTGCTAATCACCCCCTTAGTCGCAATTGTGCTGAAGGAGCCTACTGACCCAGATCAGATGCGCATCAAGGAGATGATTCTTGTGCGAGGTGAATTGGAACCTGTACCGCAAAATAATCAGCAAAATCTTCAGCTTCGGTTTCGTTCTTTTATCCCCCAAAAGCGCATCAGATATATCCAGGGTCATATGCGCTTGCAAAAGGCTGTGGGAGGGGGATCGAGCTGGCTTGATATTAAAAAGTATGACTGACCTCTAAGTAGAGCTGCAAAGATGGGCAGCCGTACCGAGTTCTTCCAGAGCGGTACATTACGTCCCTTGGGCCGTTTGATTCCCAGAAGAAGAGCTTGCAAAATCCTCACCTTGCCATGGATGAATCATCACACTTAGTCACCAGTTCCCGGACAACGCTGCTTAAAAATCCCATGAAAGCAACCCACAACCATAGGCCAGGAGTGAGGGTCGGATATGGTGACAACACGGGCATCGAAGCGTGTTGAAAAACGCCCAATCGTCATACGGTCCAAGAGAGTTGGTGGAGCAAACAGAATCATCACTTGGAACATGAGAGGTGGCGGTGTCGAAAAGTTCTCAAAACTCAGGGCATTTTTGAGGAATCCAACTACACGAGTTGTGTGTTTGCAGGAGTGCGGCAACCCGGCGAATCTCCCCAAAGACGCCGGTTGGACCCTCGTGGCTAGAGAATGGAAAGCCTCCCCCCAAGGTAATCCGCGTTGCTCCCTCGCCATTTATGTCAGGGGAGAGGTCGGAGGAACTAAAAATATGAATGCTGCCCAGTCTCAGCACAGGCCGGTCTTGGGAGTCAAGTTTTCGCAGGGTGGAGTAGTGATGACTATTTGGAACGTCCATGCACCTAGCGGCCAAAATAATCCCAACACTGAGGCATACATAACGCAGGTTCTCCGATGGGCTGCCATGGAAAACCGACGGTTTGTGATTGCCGGTGACTTTAACCGCACACCCGCCCAAATTCGCAGACTGGCGGCAACGGCCGTCCGTAGAAAGATCAAGATTGCTGCTTTGAAACGGGCGACCCACCAAGGCGGTGGAAATTATGACTGCTTCGCACACAGTGATGGTATTTCAGTCAGCCCCCGAGACGTCGAAATGGTCGATTCCGACCACTGCTGGGTATCAGGAGAGATGATCGTAGAATGAACCCGTTCGTGCGTTCAAGCAAACAGTTAGACACCCCCCACGAAGCGGGTGGGTTAGTAAGTGGGGCCGCCTCAAGGGCGGTTGCCCTCATGGTTTTGGCGTCGCGCTAACGCGCATCTTCGGACTGTGACCCGTGGAGTGGTGTCGACGATAAGGTTTTTGCAACGAAGAATCAATAACTTACAGACATCACAAAGTCGATAACTTGTTGATTCTACGTGTGACCGAACCTATCTCCGACAGATCCCTGGGAGCGCCCCGATCCATCGGCTTCCTCCTGTCCGCGGATGTATCGGCGGATTTGCTCTAGTTCGAACCCAGCGGTCGAGACCGCATGACCCCGCGCCCAGAGAGGCTCACCCGTGAAGTTCTGCTCTCGACCACACACTCGGCCAACCGCGATCGCGCTCTTCCCCTTCAGAAACCCGATCCCCGAAGCCACCAGGTACTTGGGGGCATCGCGATGCACCTATGCACAGGGTCCGGCCTGAGATGGCCTTCGAGAATCTGGCATTCCTTCTGCCAGGCCAGCGCATGAAAAATCGCCCCGAGATGAGGACGAACTTTCCCAAACAGAACCTTCCGCTTCGCCTTCGGGATGAACACGACATGGTATTTGCAGGCCCATTTAGAATGGGATAGGCTCTGACCTTGTATCCTCCTTTGCTGATGGTTCTCAACAAGCCACCTCAGAGGAGGATATTACGTCGCAGAACGGTCAAGGCTCTTTGAGTCTTACCGGTTGACCCAGTGGTCCCAAAGACAGTTAACTTGGGCAGGGAAGGATCTCGGTAGGGCTGGGTTCTGAAAATAGAAAGCAATAGGGATTTTGGGGATAATCCCTCAACTGGGCAGGCTGGCTTTCAGATTGGACTTGCTGAGGGCTTTCACCAATTCTTCTTCCACAGCCTCCCGGCACATTCCGCGCGCGACTGCGATTTCATCCACCAGGAGCTGCCAGGAGCGATCAAACATCTTCTTCTCTCGGAAGGAAAGAGGTTTCTCCTGACTGAGAATCAAGAGAGCCTTGAAGACTTCAGCTACGGCGCGGAGCGAGCCGTTACGCATCTTCTCAGAGTTTGCCTTGAAGCGATCCTTCCAGTCCGCCGGTGGGTCAATTTCCGCTTTATTTAAATACTCCAGCACTGTTCCCACCTCACGTCCCTTGGCGACACGCCGCAGTCCCACGCTCTCAACATTCGTCATGGGAACCATCACGCGCAGACCGCTGGAAGTCAGCTTTAAAAGATAGAAAGTCTCAGGTTGGCCTGTGAGATTACGGCTGGAGATTTGTTCAACTACACCCACACCTTGGTTCGGGTATACGACTTTGTCGCCGACCCGGAATTCCATAGCTCCCCCTAATTTCCGCTAGTGAGTTCAGGAAAACGTTTTACTTTACCTCTCCAGCGTATCAAAGTCAACGATCGTGATCGTCTCCCCGATCTTTCGATAAGAGCAGGTGGCTCGGGGTGCGCTTCGGGGGATGCACTGAGGGGAGCTTAGACCGTGGCCCCGAATCGAGGAGGGAGGAGTGGGGGGTGCGGCAAGAGAATTCGCACCCGTTGGGTGCGAATTTTGGATATCATCCCGGCATGCGCAAAGAATCGAAGCCGTCTCCAACCGAATCGCCGCTATTGTTTGAAGTCGATCCCGAACCCGCC
>Ga0209581_1001299_pt1 | contig 30469 bp, 19 predicted proteins | sample Coa_R2_FD_187160 | JGI IMG/M metagenome (GOLD analysis project Ga0209581, IMG submission 187160) | Surface soil microbial communities from Centralia Pennsylvania, which are recovering from an underground coalmine fire - Coalmine... | ecosystem: Environmental > Terrestrial > Soil > Unclassified ...
CGCCGCTCGCTCGCCACTTCCACCACGATTCCGCTCACCACCGCGGTCTTGAATCCCGCGCGTTCCACCGTCACGCTGTAATTCCCGATCGGCAATTCCGGAACCGAGTAGCTTCCGTCCTCCCCCGTCGTTACCGTGCGTGTCAGTCCTGTGCCCGTGTTCTTCACCGTTACCGTCGCGCCCGCTATGGCCGCTCCCGTGGAATCCGTCACTGTCCCAAGGACCGTGCCGCGAAAGGTTTGTGCCTGCGCCCTGCTCCCGCACAGCAACGCCACTACCGCCAGGCACACATACACCCATGCGCTGGTACAGATCTTTTTCGATGTCATTCGCTCCCCCAGGTACTTCTCTCCCGGCGCTTCCCCCGCTTGCGTCGGGTTCGCCGTGTGGCTTGGTGGATTTAACCTACCCGCCCCTGTACCTTCCGTCAAGCGCGCAATCCCCCGTTGTTTCGCTGTTGCAACTCGGACTGCTTCCGCTCTCCCCGCACTCCGCCGCTTCAATGGAATACCATGTCGTTATAGTGTTGACTAAGGCATAGCCGTTGCGCTATAATCGCGCATGAACGTTGCTTTCCCTGCCGCTTTTCCCGCTCTCGCTTTGTCGTCTCACCTCCCTTCCACAGCCCATCTGGAAACGCTCTTATGCAGCCATAACTGTCATGGAATCCGCACTTCCGGATATCCACAGCACCTTGCCTCCTTATCTCCTTTCCTTTCCGGCACTTCCCCGCTCCTCACGCAACTGTTCATTCCAAAGGCACTTATAACTCCTTTACAATCCGCACTTACGCCGGAGGTCTTGTCTAACTCCTTTGCATTCCGCACTTGCGAAAACACGGGGGTGGGGGTCTCCCCTGTGGAAATCCTCAGCCGCTTCCTGCCCGCTTCTGGCTTTCAGCTTTCGACTTTCAACTCTCCAATAGGCTACAGTGGAGTTTTGCAATGCCGCCGCGGATCCGCTCCGGCGCTCCCGGCTCGTTCCCCATGCCAAACCAACTCCCATCTCTCGTCATTGTCGGCCGCCCCAACGTCGGCAAATCCACGCTCTTCAACCGCCTCACCGGCACGCGCCGCTCCATCGTCACGGACGAGCCCGGCATCACTCGCGACCGCATCTACGGCAAAGCCGAATGGCGCGGCCACACGCTCGAAGTCGTGGACACCGGCGGCATCATCCCCGACGACAAAGCCCTCATCCCCCAGGAAATCTTCCGCCAGGCGCACGTCGCCATCGCCAAAGCCGCACTGCTCGTCCTCGTCGTCGATTCCCACGCCGGCGTCACTCCGCTCGACGAGGAACTCGCCCGTCTTCTTCGCGGAACCGGCAAGCCCTTCTTCGTCGCCGTCAACAAAGTGGACTCTCCTCTTCAGGAATCACTCGCGGCGGAATTTCACGCGCTCGGCGCTCCCGTCTTTCCCGTCTCCGCCGAACACGGCACGGGCGTGGACGATCTCCTCGACGCCGCCTTCGCCAAACTCGAGCCGCAAGCCGTCCCCGCCGCGGAGGAAGCGCCGCAAATCACGGAAATCGCCATCATCGGCCGACCAAACGTCGGCAAATCCACTCTCCTCAACCGCCTCGCCGGCGAAGAGCGTTCCATCGTCTCTCCCATCCCCGGCACCACCATGGACTCCGTGGACACCGACGTCCTCCGCGACGGCCGCCACTACCGCTTCGTGGACACTGCCGGCATCCGCCGCAAGGGCAAGACCAAACTCGTTGCGGAAAAGCTCAGCGTGGTCATGGCGCGCCGCGGCCTCGAACGCGCCGACGTCGCTCTCCTCGTCGTGGACGGCGAACAGGGCGTCACCCAGGGCGATGCCACCATCGCAAGCTACGCCGAGCAGTCCGGCCGTTCCGTCATCATCGTGGTCAACAAATGGGATCTCGCCGTGGAAGCCGCGCGGAAAGCCGCCGAACTCGAAGCTGCTTCCGCGAAGGGCAAAGCAAAACGCGCGGGCAGCCCGCAACCGCCCTCGGAAATCGACCGCGGCACTTTGCTCCGCGATTACGAAGAGCTCATCCGCAAGAAGCTCAAATTCCTCAGCTACGCGCCCGTTGTCTTCCTTTCCGCGAAGACCGGCGAGCGCGCCCACAAGCTTTTCCCGCTCATTGACAAAGTCGCTGCCGCCCGCCACCTCCGCATTCCCACGCCCGAGCTCAACCGCTGGCTCAAAGGCGTCGATCTTCAGCGCGGCACCACGCCGAAGGCCAGGCCCATCCGCATTTACTACATCACCCAGGCAAAGACCGCTCCGCCCACGTTTCTGCTCTTCACCAATCAGAAGCAGCCGCTGCATTTCAGCTATGAGCGCTTCCTAGAAAATCAGCTTCGCGAAAAATTTGATTTCACCGGCACGCCCGTCCGCTTCGTTCAGCGCCTCCGCAAACGCGGCGACCGTCGCTCCGAGGGTTCCGAGTGATCGAATGTCAGTAACCCTGACAACCTGTCATTCTGAATGGAGCGACCCAACTTTCTTCTGCGCGCGTTTCCTGCGCGCTGGGTCGCGAAGTGAAGAATCTCTCTTTTCCGGAAGTTTTCATTCCGAGGGCCATCTCCGTCCGAGGAATCCGTTTCTTCTTGCGAGTCTTGAAAGTGTCATGCTGAGTTCTGGCGCTCTCGCGCGCCATGTCATCCCGAGCGGAGCGGCCCGGCTTTCTCTTGCGTGCGGTGTTCGCACGCCGGGCTGCGCAGCCGAGGCCTGCCTGCCGCAGGCAGGGATCGCGGAAGCTTTTCACTGGACCCGGACCGGAAAAACAAGCGCCTCATCTGCCAGAGACCATCACGGCAACCCCTCCTACTCCTGTCTCCCGCAAACTGCTAGAATCATCGCGTCCCCGCCCCGGGATTTCGCAAACATGGCTGGCAGCACCGCAACCCAGACCTCGCAGGAAAAAACTCAGGAGAAAGGTCTCTATCGCATCGGCGAAGTCAGCCGTATCACCAATCTCAAACCGTTCGTCCTGCGCTACTGGGAAACCGAATTCCCCATGCTGCAGCCCGTCAAAAGCTCCAGCGGCCATCGTCTTTACCGCCAGGAGGACGTCGATCTTGTCCTCAAGATCAAGCGCCTCCTCTACGACGAAGGCTTCACCATCGCCGGAGCGCGCCGCCATCTTCGCGACTCGAACGGCGCCGCCGATTCCGACTCCGCCGCGAACATCCCTCCCGGCTACGGAGCGGGACAGCTTCTGAATCGCAAACTTCTTCTCGATTTGCGCGACTCGCTTCGCGCTTTCTTGACCCTTCTCGAACGCAGGTGATAGCCTTGTATCAGCGCACCAATTCAGGATTTTCGGCCTCAGTTGCCGCGTTTTTTCACTGTCGGGGCGTAGCGCAGCCTGGTAGCGCGCACGCTTGGGGTGCGTGAGGTCCCCGGTTCAAATCCGGGCGCCCCGACCATTCCTATGATCCCCATGAGTCAGAGGACATGGCTTCCGATGAAGGCAGTGAACTAGTGAAATCTCACATACTGCTGACGAATGATGATGGGTACAACGCGCCGGGGCTGGTGGCGCTGGCGGAGGCGCTCGCGGATTTTGCGGAAGTGAGCGTGGTGGCGCCGAGCGGAGAGAAAAGCGGAGCGGCGCAATCGCTAACGCTGCGTCAGCCGATTGTCTGCCACGCGATCCAGGAACGGCATTGGGCCGTCGATGGAACACCGGCAGACGCTGTGATCGTCGCGCTGCACGGTTTGCTGAAGCAGAAACCGGACCTGGTGATTTCCGGAATCAATCACGGCGCGAATCTCGGCGAAAATGCGTATTACTCCGGAACGGTCGGCGCGGCGCGCGAAGCGGCGTTGCATCACATTCCTTCGATTGCGATGTCTTTGTGCTCGAAGAAATCCGGCGTGAATTTTGAAAACGCATCACGGATTGCGCGGCGCGCCGCCGAACTCGTCTTGAAGGAGCGCCTGCCGGACCAGGTGCTGCTGAACATCAACGTGCCGGAACCGTGGAAAGGCGGCGTGCGCTTCACGCGCCAGTCAAAAAAGATCACACGCAATCAGTTGAGCGAAGGAAAAGATCCGCGCGGACGCACCTACTACTGGCTGTACGAACAGCGGATTGACAAGGACGTGGAGCCGGACACGGACTACGCCGCGATTTTCGCCGGCGATGTTTCCGTAACGCCGCTGTACCTCGACCCGACACACACCGAGTCACTGAATCACCTTTCGCACTGGGCCAAATCACTGGCGAATTACCAGGACGGATAGAATTGCTCACGGTGTTCGAACGGAAGAGAGATTTTCTGCACTGAAAGCGCGCGGAGAAAAAGAGGTCTTCGCTTCGTTCGGAACGACAGCCGGAGGACGCGGCGCGAGAATCTCCGGGACGGTGGTCCCTCAAAACCATGACAGCAGCCAACACCTACGACGCGGCGGTGATTGGCGCGGGAGTGTTTGGCGCATGGACCGCGTGGCACCTGGCCAAGCGCGGGCTGCGCGTGATCCTGCTCGATGCGTACGGCCCGGCCAACGCGCGCGCCAGCTCCGCCGGCGAAACCCGCATCATCCGTATGGGCTACGGCGCGGACGAAATCTACACGCGCTGGTCACAATACTCGCTCACGAAATGGAAGGAATTCTGTTCGCAGACTGCGCGGGAGTTGTTCCTCGAAACCGGCGTCCTGTGGCTTGCGGGAAGCGAAGACGCGCGGCTGCTGCACACCAAGGCGGCGCTGCTGCGCTTCGGCGTGCCGTTTGAGCCGCTGGACCGGGCGGCGCTCGAGCAGAGATATCCGCAAATCAATTTCGACGGCGTGACCGCCGGAATCCTGGAACCGAAAAGCGGCGTGCTGATGGCCCGCCGCGCGGTGAGCGCGGTCGTCGCGGATGCCGTGAAACAGGGTGTGGAGTACCGGCTGGCGCGCGCCGAGGCCCCGCGCGGAAAGGGACGGGCCAAGTCGATCACCACGAGCTCCGGCGAAACGATTGCCGCGAATCTTTTTGTTTACGCGTGCGGGCCGTGGCTCGGGAAGGTCTTCCCGAAGATTCTGAAGAGCCGAATCTTTCCGACGCGGCAGGAAGTTTTCTTTTTCGGTGTTCCGGCGGGAGACGCGCGCTTCGCCGCTCCCGCGCTGCCCACGTGGCTCTTTCAGCAGGACGAATATTACGGCATGCCGGACATCGAGAATCGCGGGCTGAAGATCGCGTGGGATCGTCACGGGAAGAAGGTGGATCCGGACACGCAATCACGCGTCGTTTCCGCGCAACTGATGAAGCAGGCGCGCGCCTACGTGGCGCAGCGGTTTCCGGCGCTAAAGGACGCGCCGGTCGTGGAGACGCGCGTGTGCCAGTATGAAAACACGTCGAGCGGGGATTTCCTGATCGACCGTCACCCGGAACTGGAGAACGTGTGGCTCGCGGGCGGCGGCTCCGGCCACGGGTTCAAGCACGGTCCAGCGGTGGGCGAATATGTCACCGGCGTGATTCTGGATGCGCGCCCGCAGGAATCGCGGTTTTCGCTCGGCACGAAGGAGACCGCACAACAGCGCGCGGTGTACTGATTGGGGTTGAGTTTTGTGCCGAAAGCGCTGAAACTTCTTCGGGGATTTTACGTCTTTTCCATTGGGGGTGGTGGCCTACATCTGTCCGCGCATCCCAAACCCTTCGGAAAACCGAGTTACGGAGGAAACATGCGAATAAGAATCGCCCGGGCTGCCCGCGCTCTTGCGGCGCTGGCGGCGGTGTTTGCGGTCTGCGGGAGCAGCGCGGTGGCGCGGCCCGCCGGCGGAAGCGGGGCAGGAGCCGAGTTCAAAGTTCCCGTGGAGTATTACAAGCTGCCGAACGGTTTGCGGGTGGTGCTTTCCGAGGACCATACGGCGCCGACGGTGTGCGTGGCGGTCTATTACCGGATCGGATTCCGGATCGAGCCGAAAGACCGCACAGGATTCGCGCATCTTTTCGAGCACATGATGTTCCAGGGCTCAGAGAACCTGGGAAAGATGGAGTTCATCAAGCTGGTGCAGCAGAACGGCGGCGTGCTGAACGGCTCGACGCGTTTCGACTTCACCAACTACTTCGAGATTCTGCCCTCGAACAAACTGGAGACGGCCCTGTGGGCGGAAGCCGACCGGATGAACGGTCTGGCGGTGAACGAGGAGAACCTGAAAAACCAGCAGGGCGTTGTGGGCAACGAGGTGAAGGTGAACGTGCTGAACCGGCCGTATGGGGGATTTCCGTGGCTGGACATGCCGCAGTACGCCAACACGAACTGGTTCAACGCGCACAATTTTTACGGCGACTTGAAGGACATCGAAGCGGCGACGCTGACGGACGTGCAGGACTTTTTCAAGACGTACTACGCGCCGAACAACGCGGCGCTGGCGATCGTGGGAGATTTCGATCCGGCGCAGGCGAAGCAGTGGGTGGCGAAATACTTCGGCGGGATCAAGCCGTCGAAGCTGCCGCCGCCTCCGGACCTGAGCGAGCCGAAGCAGGAAAAGGAAAAGCGCGCCACGAAAGAGGATCCGCTGGCGAAGCGCCCGGCGCTGGCGTTCGCCTATCACATGCCGGAGCGGAACACGCCGGAATACTACGCGATGGGGCTGCTGGACGAAATTCTGGTGCAAGGCAACGACAGCCTGCTCTATCAGGAACTGGTACAGAAGCGCGGGCTCGCGGCGGGAGTGAACGGCGGGATCAATTATCTGGGCAACCTGTATGACTACAAGGGACCGATGCTGTGGATGGCGGACTTGCGCTACGATCCTTCGACCAAGCCGGACACGATTCTTTCCGCGGTGGACAGCGTGATCGAGCCGCTGCGCACGAAGCCGGTGGACGAGAAGACGCTGGAACGCGCGCGCGTCAAGCTACGTTCGGACCTCTACGACAGCATCAGCCAGTTCAACGGATTCGGGCTGGCGGATTTGCTGGCGAGCTTCGCGCTGTTTGACGACAATCCGGGGCGGGTGAACACGCTGGTTTCGGAGTTCGACAAGGTTACGCCGGAACTGGTGCTGAAGACCGCGCAGGAATATCTCCGCCCGACGAACCGAACCATCCTGATCCTGGAACCGAAGCCGGCCGAAGCGCACGCGGCGCCGGCGAAAAATTAGAAGGCGAGAGGAGAACCGAGATGAATCGAACGATAAAAATGAAGCCGCTGCTCGCGCTTGCCTCCTTGAGTTTCGCCGCGCTTCCCGCACTCGCACAGAAACAGACTCCGCCGCCGGGAGGGCCGCCGAAACCCTTCACGGTTCCGGCGCACGAAACATACACGCTGCCGAACGGCTTGCAAGTGACGCTCGTGCCTTACGGGAATCTGCCGAAAGTGACGGTCGATCTGGCGATTCGCGCGGGCAACCTGAACGAGCCGGCGGGCATGCCGGGACTCGCCGACCTGGCCGGAAAACTGATGCAGGAAGGAACCACGTCGCGGAGCTCGAAACAAGTGGCGGAAGAGGCCGCAAGCATGGGCGGGGCGCTGAGTATCGGCGTGGGGCCCGATGAGAGTTCGATCTCGATCGACGTGCTTTCGGAGTTCGGACCGAAAGCGGCCGCGCTGGTCGCGGACGTAGCACAGCATCCGCTGTTCCCGGAATCGGAGCTGCCGCGGCTGAAGAACGACGCGCTGCGGCAACTGGCCATCGCCAAGTCCGTGCCGCAGAACATGGCGCTCGAGCGCTTCCGCAAGATTTTGTACGGGGATCATCCGTACGGGATCGTGTTCCCGACGCAAGAAAGCATCGAAAAGACCACCGTGGATACGATCAAGAAGTTCTACGGGGAGAATTTTGGCGCGGCGCGGGCGCACCTTTACGTGGCGGGGCGATTCGATGCCGCGGCGGTGAAGAAGACGATCGCGGAGAGCTTCGGCAAGTGGGAAAAAGGCCCGGCGCCGGCGACGGACGTGCCCAAAGTAAAGCCGGAGCACGTGCTCGACGTGACGGACCGGCCGGGCGCGGCGCAGTCCACGCTGTACGTGGGGCTGCCGGTGCCGGACGCGACCAGCCCGGACAACATTCAACTGACGGTGATGAACGCGCTGCTGGGCGGCTCATTCGGTTCGCGCATCACGTCGAACATCCGGGAGCAGAAAGGCTACACGTACTCTCCGTTCAGCCAGATTTCGCGGCGCTATCACGACGCGTACTGGGCGGAAGTCGCGGACGTGACGACGAAATTCACGGGGCCGTCGCTGAAGGAGATTTTCGGGGAGATCGAGCGGCTGCAGAAGGAAGCGCCGAGCGAGGGGGAACTGAAGGGCATCGAGACGTATCTTTCGGGCATCTTCGTGATTCAGAATTCGTCGCGCGGCGCGCTGATCGGGCAACTGCGGTACGTGGACCTGCAGGGGCTGGGCGAGGACTACCTGAAGACCTACGTGCAGAAAGTGAACGCGGTGACTCCGGCGCAGGTGCAGGAAATGACGAAGAAATACATCAAGCCGGAGGAGATGACGATCGTCGTGGTGGGAGACAAGAGCCAGATCAGCGAGCAATTGAAGCCGTTCGAGCCGGCGGGGCACTAGCGGAGACCGCAGACCAGCTCATTGCAAGCGGCGAGCCGAGAAAAGCAGAACCGTCGCTAAGCGGTGCCGGGCTTGGCGGCTCTGCAGCGGGGGAAGTGCGCGGCGACGCGCCTTCCGCGGCGGGCTTTTTCTTCGTAGAGCCGCTCATCCGCTTCGGAGAGCAGCTTTTCGATGCGTTCGCCGGAACCGCGGTAAATGGAAATGCCGATGCTGGCGGAGAGCTGAGGCTGCTCCGGGTCGGTGGAGAGGACGGCGCGGATGCGCTCGGCGACGCGCTCGGCTTCTTCTTCCTCCGATTCCGGCAGGACGAGAGCAAATTCGTCGCCGCCGTAACGCGCGGCGGTATCAATGGCGCGGCAGTTGTTGCGCAGAATATCCGCGAGGCGGCAGATGGCGCGGCTGCCGACGAGATGGCCGTGCGTGTCGTTGATGCGCTTCAGGCCGTCCAAGTCAAGAAGCAAAATCGCAAAGGGGCGCGCGGTGCGGTTGGTGCGCTCCGTTTCATTTTCCAGAACATCGAGCAAGCGGCGGTAGTTGGCGAGGCCCGTGAGGGGATCGCTGACGGCGAGATGGCGAACCTGCTCGAAGAGGCGCGCGTTGTCCAGCAAGGCTCCGCTCATGGCGACGGCGTAGCCGAGCAGGACCAGGCTCTGCGACAGGAGAAAGGGAGCATCGAGAATCTGCTCGGACTGGCAGCCGGCGAGCTGCGCGGCGAAATTGAGCCAGGCCGCGGCGTAGATGCTGCGGTCGAACGCCGTGCCGGCGACTTTCAGGCGGCGGCGATACCAGATCAGGGCGACGAAGAAGATGGCGCCGGGAAGCAACTGTTGCGGGCTGGGCAGAACGGAGGAGGGGTTCGGCGACACCCGCGCGGGCAGGTGGCGAAGCGCCGCGGTGATCAAATAGGTCAGGGCGACGACGCTGAGCAAGGCGGTGGCAATTTCGCCCTTGGGGTGACGCGAACGAGGGAGGAAACGCTCAACGAGCAAAGCCACAAGCAGCAGGAGCGCGAGCAGCATCCGGCCGACCCAAAGTGCGAGGGGCGCCCAATGAACCTTGAGCGGCTGTACGGGATGCAATTCGAAAAAAAGGAGGCTGGCGGCGCCGAGCACCATTCCGGAAAGGAGAAAGCCGGAACCGAGGATGAGGGAGATGCGGTCCTGCGTGCCCTCGAACCGGACCAGGGCGACGGAAGAGAACACGAGCGCGAGCAGCCCGCTGACGATTTGCAGGTAGCCCTGGAGAGACGGGTCGGTGTTGACCGGAATCGGGCGCAGCCATAGCGCCAGAAGGAGGATGATGAGAAACGCGGCGGCGTGCCAGAAAAGCGGCGTCGCCTTCCAGCGGTCCTGTATGAGACTTTCCTCGCCCATAAAACGGCCCTTGCCGGGTGTAGGGCATCCCCTAATTGATTAGACTATGCCCTTCGCAGCGCTGTTGCCGGACAAAGCAGCGAAAGGTGAGCGAAATGATACCGTTCGGGAGGCGGGTGAGACACTGTCCGGGAGGACAGTGGCGCGGGAACTGGAGTTTGGGGGAAGCGCGCAGATCTCGGCTTGCGAGTTGCATCGGCATGCCGCACAATCAACGCCTTAAATCGATTCAAACATTGTTTGAAAGCGCCGAGTTTCTTCAATCGAGGAGAAGGAATTGAGCACCGAACCGGGCACCGCCGCCGCGCCGCGCTTGCGCCGTTCGCTGACGCTGTGGGACCTGATTCTCTACGGAGTGATCGTGATCCAGCCGGTCGCGCCGATGTCCGTCTTCGGGGTGCTGAGCGAGCGGGGCAAAGGGCATGTCGTGACCGCCATCCTCATCGCGATGGTGGCGATGCTGTTCACGGGCATCAGCTACGGGAGGATGGCGCGGGCCTATCCGAGCGCGGGCTCGGCGTTCACGTACGTCGCGCAGGAGATTCATCCGGCGGCGGGTTACGTGACGGGATGGAGCATGGTGATGGATTACATGCTTAATCCGCTGATCTGTACGATCTGGTGTTCGCAGCAGGCGCACCAGTTTGCGCCGGGAATTCCGGCGTGGGGATGGAAGATTTTTTTCGCAGCGGTGTTCACGCTTCTGAACCTGCGGGGCGTTAAGACTTCCGCGCGCGTGAACGCCGGCATGGCCGCGGGAATGGGCGCGGTGGTGGTGGTCATCTTCGTGGCGGCGGCGCGCTACATCTTCGGGCACGCGCACGCGGAGCCGGCATTCTTCACGCGGCCGTTTTACGATCCGCAGACGTTCAGCTACAGCGCGCTTTTCGGATGCACGTCCATCGCGGTGCTGACGTACATCGGCTTCGACGGAATTTCGACGCTTTCGGAAGAGGCGGAGAATCCGCGGCGGAACATCATGCTGGCGACGGTAATGACCTGCCTGGTCATCGGGATTTTGTCGGCGCTCGAAGTCTATGCGGCGCAGCTGATCTGGCCGGCATCGCAGCCGTTTCCGAACGTGGACACGGCCTACGTGCACGTGGCGGCGCGCGCATGGGCGCCGCTCTTCACGGTTGTGGGATTCACGCTGCTGCTGGCCAATTTCGGGTCGGGGCTGGGAGCCCAGCTCGGAGCCGCGAGGCTGCTCTACGGGATGGGGCGGAGCAACGCGCTGCCCAAATCATTTTTCGGCGCGGTGGACGCGAAGCACCGAGTTCCGCGGAATAACGTTCTGTTTATCGGCGCGGTCGTCTTGATTGGGTCGTTTTTTCTTTCCTACGGACTGGGCGCGGAGATGCTGAATTTCGGCGCACTGATCGCGTTCATGGGAGTGAATGCAGCGGCGCTTCTGCGCTATTTTGTGCGCGCGGAAGAGAAGAAGCTCTGGAACCTGATCCCGCCGGTACTGGGGTTTCTCATTTGCCTGGGATTGTGGCTGAATCTGAGCCGGCCGGCGCAAATCGTCGGCGGCATCTGGATGGTCGCCGGCATCCTCTTCGGGGTGTGGAAGACGCGCGGGTTCCGCGAGCCGCTTTCCTTCGAGCTGCCGCCGGAGGAGTAGCCCAAGTTGAGAGTCCAGCCATTGCAAATCGGGACGCACTCGCCGGATGATGGTGCGCGAAAAGGTGTCCCGTTGAAGCGCCAGACCGCAAAAGACGCCACGGTCACGATGAGGGACGTCGCGAAAGCCAGCGGCTTTTCGCCGGCTACGGTTTCCATCGTGCTGAACAACGCGCCGCTCGCGCGCTACATCGCTCCCGCCACGAAGAAGCGCATCGAGGAAGCGGCGAAGAAGCTCGGCTACCGGCCGAACGTGATGGCGCGATTCCTGCGGAGCAAGCGCACGCACAGCGTGGGCGTGATGTTCTTCGACATTACGGATCCCTTCTGCACGCCGATTTTGCGGGGAATCGAGAACGCGCTGTATCAGGCGTCGTACGTGCCGATTCTGGCGGATGCGCACAATCAGAGAAACCGGTTCGAGCGGTACCTGGAGATGCTGCTGGAGAGGCACGTGGAAGCGCTGATCGTGGTGGCAAACTGGCTGTTCGTGGACATTCACCTGCTGGCGGACTTCAGCAAGAGGAACATTCCCGCCGCGACCATCGGCTGGGAGCTTCCCGGGGACACGATCAGCTCGGTGATGGTGGACAACGAGACGGGCGGCAGGCTGGCGCTCGAACATCTTTACAAACTGGGGCATCGCAAGATCGCGTTCATTCGCGGACCGAAGATGCTGATCGATTCAGCGCCGCGCTGGAAAGGGATCCAGAAATTCGCGAACGCGGCTGGAGTGGACATCGACCCGGGGCTGGTGGCGCAACTGCCGGACGCTTTCGATCCGAATTCCGGCTTCGACGGAGGATTCCGGCTGACGGAGGAACTGCTGCAAAAACGGAAGAAGTTCACCGCGCTGGTGGCGTTCGACGACTTGACGGCGCTGGGAGCGATTCGGGCGCTCGCAAAGGCGGGGATCAGGGTTCCCGAGCAATGTTCGGTGATGGGATTCGACGACGTGGCTTTGGCCGCGATGTCGGGGCCTTCGCTGACCACAATCCGGCAGCCGCTCGAGGCGATGGGAAATCTCGCTGTGAACATCATCATGGAAGGCATCAATGCGAACCAGGAAAAGCGCGACTGGACCATCTCGCATCATCGAACGACACCGGAGCTCGTGATCCGGGAATCGACTCGCGCCGTGGGGCTTTCCTCTTCGGACGACTGACGGGCGTCTTCCTGTTTTCTTGCAATGGTTTGATTGGTTTTGCGCATCTTCCGCTTGCAAGCGGGAGGTCGGGCGCCGGCGCGCGGAAAACGGACATCCAGCCGCAAATTCTTTTCATCCAACTATACGAAAGGAGTGGAAATGTATGGCAAGGATCTTCCTGCGCGAGAGGAGGAACGAAAGCTAAGTCCAGCGGAAAAACCGCGGAATTTCTTCACGCCGAAAACGCCCTCCTCTTTCTTCGAAAGCAAAGCCGAACCGCACCTAAGAGCTGGTTTGCTGGAAAACAATCACATGGCCAAGCCGCGGGGGTTCTGGGACGTTGTGGTCTCCGTTGCGGCGCACGCGGCTCTGGTGGCGTTTCTCATCCTGATTCCACTGGTTTATACGAACGCTCTGGATCTGCCACAGTACCAGCGGATTTTTCTGGCCGCGCCGCCCCCGCCTCCTCCGCCCCCGCCGCCGCCCGCGTTAACCCACGCGCCGCGCCTGCCGAAAAAGAGCTTTTTTGAGCAAGGCAAGCTGTACGCTCCAAAGGAGATTCCCAAGCACATCGCCGAAGTCAAAGAGCAGCCGGAGCCGGAAGCGAACGCAGCCGGCGTACCGGGAGGAGTGCCCGGCGGAGTCCCCGGCGGCCAACTCGGAGGAGTGATTGGAGGAATCCTCTCGGGCGCGCGCATGCCACTGACGCCCCCGCCGAAGCCCGCGCGGCCCACGGGGCCCATCCGCGTTGGCGGAAACGTGAGACCGCCGAGGCTAATTCGGGAAGTGCAGCCGATGTATCCGCCGCTGGCGCGAGAAACGCGTACGCAGGGCGACGTGGTGATCGACAGCGTGATCGACGAGCAGGGAAACGTGACGCAGATGAAGGTCGTCTCCGGGCCGCCGCTGCTGATATCAGCGGCGCTCGATGCGCTTAAAGAATGGAAGTACCAGCCCACTTTGCTCAACGGCACACCCGTTTCCGTGGAAATGCTCGTGACGATTCACTTCAGCCTGGGTGAGGAGTAGGCGGAAGCGAGGGAGAAGCGAGTTCTCTGCAAGCTCGGAGCGGGAGTTTGGGTAAGGCCACCGGAGGAATGGAGGGCTAATGACTCTCGCTCAAGGCGACGCTTTTTTCGGTCAAGTTGAAGCCATCCAGGAGAAGCGCAGGGTGCTCCGCTTTTAGTTCGCCGCGCGGGACGTGAACCGTAACGTGACGCTCCTCTCCCGGAAGCAGAAAGAGGTAGTTGTCGTCCCAGAAAATGGGCAGGAGTTCCTGCCGGTTCGGGCCGAGCACGAGTCGCAGGCGAACGAGAAACGCGAGGGCTTTGCCGGTATTGTGGACGGTGACGCGATAAGCTGCCTCGTGCTCCGTGCCGGCGAGCTGGCTGAACGTGGCGTGGACGTTCGCTTTGGGGAGCTCCTGAAGCGAAGAGAAGTCCGCGAATTCCGACATCGGCGTGTAATACCACTCCGACTTGGCAAAGTTCAGGACGTCGGGCTTGGTGGAGAGCCAGTAGAAATTGCGGCTTTTCAATTCGCCGGAAGCAGAAAAGAGCTGGAGGCTGACAAAGTACGCGGTGGTGATTCCCGCCGGTTCGGGAATGGCGAATGATTTTGCGACCGCGTCCGCGGCGACGTCCACTTTGGCTTCGCGGGAAAACTTCTCGTTCATCGCCAGATCGTAAACCTTGGCGACGACTCGCAAACCGTTGTGCGGCTCCTGCGTGCCGTTGAAGACGGCAACGGTGCGGTCGTCGTAGGAAAACTGGACGTGCAGCAGTTCGAGGGCCTTCTTCGTTCCGAAATATCCGCCGGCCGGACGCAAGCTGTAGTCGTAGAGATGCCAGATCAGGCCGGGCCAGGCGTTGTTGAGCATCCACTGAATCAGGCCGGTGGATTTGTACTTGTTGCGGCCATAGGCTTCAAACATGGCGCGCTCGCCTTCGTAGGTCATGGCTTGCGATTTCCAGGCGAAATCGGCGGCGGATTTCGCCTCGCCGTAACGCTTTTCGAGCGCATTCGCGAAGAGATCGATATTCTTGAATTCGCCGCCGCCAGCGTGAAAATCCCAAAATTCATTCATGGGCCAGAGCTTGTCCGGAGGAAACATGCTTTGAAGTTCTTCCAGAGGAGGAACGGCGGGGCCCGGACTGGTTTCCGTGTTGAACCCGAATGCGCCGCCGTGATTCGTGTCCAGCAGCCAGTAGTTCGGGGAAACGTAGTCGTAGGGGCCGGACATTTTCACGCCGCTGCCGCCCGTGAGCTCGGCTTTCTTGGCGGAAGCGGAGGAAAGAACCGGCTTGGGCCAATGAAGCTTCTTTTCCACGTCGAGGTAAGCCTTCTCGCGTTCCGCGGGCGGCGGGTTGTCGCTTCCGTTGAGCCAGACGAGAACGCTCGGATGAGCGCGCAAACGGAGCAATTGATCGCGGAGAGAGGCGACGGAGACGCGTTTGTTCTCTTCGCCCCAGTTGCCCCATTTCTCCCAGGCGTCGCAGCAGCACCATCCGGCCATGATCAGGATGCCGTCGCGGTCGGCGCGATCCATAAAGGATTCGTCCTCGAGTTTGCCCTCGAGGCGGATCGTGTTCAGGCCCATCTCCTTTACGTAGCGGAACTCGGCTTCGCGGCGCGATTCGTTGACGCGCAACATCATGTCCGGCGCCCAGCCGCCGCCGCGCACCAGAACGGGGTTGCCGTTGATTTTGAGCAGGAAATAGCCTTCGGGAGTGATTTCAGAGTCCGTCTGAACGATACCGAAGGAGATGGATTGCCGGTCGGAGACAAGATTCTTGCCTTCGACGAATTCCAGGGTCAAACGGTGAAGAAACGGCTCGCCCATTTGATAAGGCCACCAAAGCCTGGGCTTGGCGATATTCAGCGCGGGCACGGTCTCCGGCTCGAAAGTGACTTCTCTCGTTTCCCCCGCATCGAGTTGGAGCGGCTGCGAGAGGGAGATGGACAGTCCTCCGCCGTGAATCCAGCCGCGAAGTTCGCCCTTCACGGGTTCCGCGGAAGCATTGCGAACCTCGGCGCGAACGGTGAGATGAGCGGTCTGCGCCGCGGGAAGATCGAGCCTGGTGGTGACAAAGGGATGGCGCACGGACACCGGGCCGCTCGTGGACAGCACCACTTCCTGCCACAAGCCCATGTCCTTGTCCGGCGGGGTGGGGTTCCAATCGACCCAGGTGATTCCCAGTTCGTTGGCGTTTGGCGCGGAGACTTCCACGGCGACGGCATTTCGTTCCCCGGCGCGCACGAACGGCGTGACGTTGAACTCATAACGCCGGAAAGCGCCCGCCACTTCGTCCGGACCCGCGACTTTCTTTCCGTTAATCCAGATGTCGGCGCGATAGTTGATTCCCCGGAATTGCATCCAGATTTGCTTGCCTTTGTCCGATGCGGGAATTTCAAATTCCTTGCGATACCACCACGGGACGGCATAAGGACTGCCCGAAGGCATGTCCTGGTTCGCGAACTCCGAGCCGATCTTGTATTCCACGCCGGGAAACGAGCGCAGGTTCATGCCGAAATAAGGATTCTTGTACACGCCGTTGGCCACAAGGACCGCGAAGACCGTCTGGGGCACGGAAGTCGGATACCAACCGGCAGTGGAAAAACCGACCTTGGAGACTTCTTCCCCCGAGGCGGCGACTTTCGCGGAGGATTGCACATGCCAGCCTTCGCGCAGGATGGTCTCTCCCTGCGCGCGAGCGGCGGGAGGATTCGCGAATGTCGTCAGAAAAAGGATTGCGAATGCCGGCAGGGAAAACCGCAAAAGCGAGCTTCGTACCGCGAATGTGTGGTTCCGTCTCACCACGCTCTCCCGCGGAAGGCCGTGAGGAGTTCCCGAGGGACTGGCATCAGTTAAAACGATTCAATGCACGATTTCCGGTACAATCGGCCGTCCGCGTGCCGTAGTTTAGTCTTTCGAGGAAGTTCGCACAAGCCAGAAAAAGCAAAGAGCGCGGGAACGATTGCCCGCGCTCTGGCAGAGTACTTTTCGCCGGCTCTATTTGGAAGGCGGCAGATAGGCCTGATTGGGGTACATGAACTCGACTCCGCTCAGTTCGGTCTTCAGGTGCACGTTCACCAATTTGCCCTTTGCTCCGCCGTCGCCCGCGAAGCTCAAAAGGTACTGGTTTGCAAGATGGTGGCTCAACTCATCGAGATAGGGCTTGAACGCGACCGGCGCGGTGTAGCCGAGATAGAAGGATTCGCCGCCCGTCTCGAGAGTCATTTTGCTCATGTTGATCTGTCCCCGGTCCAGCAGGAAGAAAGAGCGCCCGTAGTGTCCGGCGCCAGGATAGAAGATGCTCCACAGATTGATGTTGCCCTTTTGCGCGATCGAGATGGCGGTGTCCACGTCGGGGTAGATGGGCTCGAATCCGCCGCGGAAAAAATCGATGCCCGAAGAAACGAGCAGAAGCGAGCGACGGTCGCCCGTTGCCGGCCAGCGCTTCATCCAGTCAATCACGGAAAGATACGGGCTGGAGCCGGCGGCATAATATCCGCGCGGAATGCGGAGCGCCTTCGCGGCAAGCGCGTGATCCGAGGTGAAATCCTGGGCGACAAACACGGTCGAATTGGCGGCATAGCCGACGGCGATCGAGGTGCTGGCCGGCTGCTCGTTGATGAACTCCTTCAAGTCTCCCCACTGACCGGCCACGCCGGAATCCAAGGAATCGTCGATCAGAATGGCGAGGTAGAGCTTCTCGCCTTTTGTCCAGGACGCAATCTGTTTTCGTTCGTTGCCTTGGGTGAGCTGGATGTCGTCTTTCGTGACGCTGGGCGTCGAGCCGTCCTTTCCGACGGCCGTGACCGTCATGGTTGCCATTCCGGGCTGGTCCGCGGATTTTGGAGTTGCCAGCGCAGCCGGAAGAGCGGTAACGGCGGAGAGAAGCGCCGCGAGAACCGGAAGACTGAATTGCGATTTCATGATCATTTACTCGCTTTCTGTACTCTTTCCAGTTAGATGCGGGCGCGACTCCGGGCGGCTACAACGCATAAAGAGATATGATGTTCAGCCGTGATATTCGCTTCGATGAGTTTCAGTGCGATTCCATGAAGAGACGCCCCGAGGCCCGGCAATTCATTGAACGTGAAAGCTTTGACGTTTGCGTGATCGGCGGCGGAGCAACCGGCGCAGGCTGCGCCCTGGACGCGCAGTTGCGGGGATTGCGGACCGTGCTGCTTGAAGCAGGCGATTTTGCGTCAGGCGCATCGAGCGCATCCACCAAGCTGGTACACGGAGGCGTTCGCTACCTCGAGCAGGCCGTCAGGAGCCTGAACCTCGAGGAGTACCGCATGGTGCGGCGCGCGCTGGAAGAGCGCGTGTACATGCTAGCCAATGCACCGCACTTGGCGCGCGCTTCGGAGTTTTTGGTACCGGTTTACAGCTGGACGCAGGCGGCTTACTACCGCGCCGGACTGCAGTTTTACGACTGGCTCGCGGGAAAGCACAATCTCTTTCCCAGCCGCTTCCTTTCGCGGGAAGAGACCTTGCGGCGAATGCCGAATCTCCGTGCGGAAAGCCTGCGCGGCGCGATTACCTACTCCGACGGGCAGTTCGACGACGCGCGCTACAACCTCGCGCTGGTGGAATCGTTTACGAAATGCGGCGGAAAGGCGCTCAACCATGCGCGCGTGACCGGATTTTTGCGCGATTCGGGAGGCAGACTGTCCGCGGCTTTGGTGAGCGACGAACTGCGAGGAGAAAGGTTCAAAGTCAGCGCCCGGGTGTTCGTGAACGCCACCGGCCCGGCTTCAGACAGCGTGCGGCAACTCGCTTCACCCAGGATTGGCAAGCGTTTGCGGCCAAGCAAAGGCGTGCACCTTTTGTTTCCGCTGGACTTTTCTCCGGGAAAAGACGCTCTCGTGGTTCCCAAGACCGAGGACGGGCGCGTGATTTTTGCGGTGCCCTGGCAGGGGCGCTTGCTGGTCGGGACGACGGATGATGAGGCCGCTCCGGAAACGGGCATGGTTGTGTTGCGCAGCGAGGCAGAGTATCTTCTGCGGCAGCTAAATCCTTATCTCGCGCGGCCGCTGCACGCGGAAAACCTTGTGAGCGGTCTCTCCGGTTTGCGTCCGCTCGTGGCCGCGCGCAAGGACGGCGAAACAAAGGAACTGATCCGCGATCACGAAGTGGAAATCGACGCGCAAAGCGGATTGATCAGCATCCTCGGCGGAAAGTGGACCACTCACCGGCTCATGGCTGAGGACACCACCAACGCAGTGCAGAAGGCGCTGGGCGAAGAAGTGACGCGCTGTCCCACGCGGCAGCATCGGCTGGCCGGCGCCGAAGGCTTCACGGAAGACTACTGGAAATCCCTTGCCGCGGAGCACGCGCTCGCGCCGGAAACGGCGAAACATCTTGCGGAGAAATTCGGCACGCGAACAGACGCGGTCTTGTCGCTGTGCAAGGAAAATCCGGAGTGGAAACTGCCGCTGGTCGAAGGGTATCCGGCGATTCGCGCAGAGGTGATTTACGGCGCGCGGGAAGAGATGGCCATGACGATCGAGGACGCGCTCGCCCGGCGCACGGGTTTGCAACTGTACGACTGGCGCCTGGCGATTCACGCCGCGCCGAAGGCCGCATCATTGCTTGCGCAAGAATGGGGCTGGGCGAGCGAGGAAACCTCCGCGGCCGCGCGGGAATACACGGCGAAGATTTCCGGTTATTTGCGCGAGTTGGGATTAAACGAGGCGTGAACGGATGAAGAACTACATCGGCGCAATCGACCAGGGAACGACGAGCACGCGCTTCATGGTCTTCGACCGGAGCGGCAGCGCCGTGGCCTCCGCGCAAAAGGAGCACACGCAAATTTTCCCCAAGCCGGGCTGGGTGGAGCACGACCCCGCGGAGATTTTGCGGCGCACGCGGGAAGTCATTTCGGAAGCATTCGCGAAGAGCGGTGTGCGGGCTTCGGATCTCGCGGGAATCGGCATCACCAATCAGCGCGAAACCACGGTGGTTTGGGAACGGTCCTCGGGCAAGCCGGTTTGCAACGCCATCGTCTGGCAAGACACGCGCGTGGCGGAGGACGTCGCCCGATTCGCGGCGGAAGGCGGACAAAACCGCTTCCGGGCGAAGACGGGGCTTCCGCTGAGCACCTATTTCAGCGGGCTGAAGCTGGGCTGGATTTTGCGGAACATTCCGGGTGCGCGCGAGCGAGCCGCATCCGGCGAGCTTCTGTTCGGGACGATCGATACCTTTCTTCTGTGGAACCTCACGGGGGGCGAGAGCGGCGGCGTGCACGCCACGGACGTCACGAATGCGAGCCGCACGCAACTGTTGAATCTCACAACCTTGGATTGGGATTCCGAACTTCTCGAGGCGTTTGAAATTCCGCGCGCGATGCTTCCCCGCGTCTGTTCGAGCAGCGAAGTTTACGGCGAGGCGAAAATTCCCGAACTGCCGGGAACGCCGATCGCGGGGATTTTGGGCGACCAGCAGGCCGCGCTCGCCGGGCAAACGTGTTTTCAGCCGGGAGAAGTGAAAAATACGTACGGCACCGGATGCTTTCTGCTGATGAATACCGGGGAACGAATCGTGCCGTCGCACTTCGGATTGCTGACGACGGTGGCGTACAAACTCGGCGCGGCTCCCGCGCGATACGCGCTGGAAGGCAGCATCGCGATCACGGGCGCGCTGGTGCAGTGGCTGCGGGACAACCTGGGTTTGCTGGAGCGGAGCGAAGACGTGGAAGCTCTCGCGCGCAGCGTCGAGGACAACGGCGGCGTTTATTTCGTCCCCGCGTTCTCCGGGCTTTTCGCGCCGTACTGGAAGCAATCCGCGCGGGGAGTGATCGCCGGCTTGACGCGCTTCGCGAACAAAGGGCACCTTGCGCGGGCGGCTCTCGAAGCGACGGCCTATCAGACGCGCGACGTCGTGGAAGCGATGGAGAAGGACGCGCAAATCAAGCTGGCGTCGCTGCGGGTGGACGGCGGCATGGTGAAGAACGATTTGCTGATGCAATTTCAGTCCGACGTGCTGGATCGCGAAGTGATTCGCCCGGCCGTGCAGGAGACGACGTCTCTCGGCGCGGCCTATGCGGCGGGCCTTGCCGTCGGATACTATTCCGGCCTGGACGAGTTGCGGGCGAACTGGCGCGCAGATCATGTCTGGAAGCCGCGGCTTGCTGAAACCGAGCGTGAAAAGCTCTACGCGAATTGGAAGAAGGCGGTTGCTCGTTCTTTCGATTGGACTGGCTCCTGAAGGAGGCGCGAATGGCTTCACCGCTGCTCGGGGAATTTCTGGGCACGATGATGTTGGTGATCCTGGGTGACGGCGTGGTGGCCGGCGTGCTGCTCAAACACTCCAAGGCCGAAGGCGGCGGCTGGATGGTCATCACCACCGGATGGGCCCTGGCGGTGATGAGCGGCGTGTTCACAGCGATCGCCTGCGGAAGCAGCGACGCGCATCTGAATCCGGCAGTAACGCTGGGGTTTGCCGTGCGGGCTGCAAGTTTCACGAAGTTTGCGCCGTATCTTGCGGCACAAATGCTTGGCGCATTTGTCGGAGCAGTGATCGTCTGGCTGCACTACCTGCCGCACTGGAAGGAAACTTCGGACGCGGCGACAAAGCTGGGTTGCTTTTGTACCATTCCCGCCATCCGCAGTCTGATTCCGAACCTGCTGAGCGAAATCATCGGCACGTTCGTGCTGGTGTTCGTTGTCGGCGCCATCTTTTCGAAGAGCGTGGCCGGCGCGGGACCGGCGGCGGGGCTCGGGCCCTATCTGGTCGGGAGCCTGGTCTGGGGCATCGGCCTCTCGCTCGGCGGAACGACCGGCTACGCCATCAATCCCGCGCGCGACTTTGGACCGCGCCTCGCGCACGCGATTCTGCCCGTCGCGGGAAAGGGCGGCTCGGACTGGGGCTATGCCTCGATTCCCATCGCGGGGCCGCTCCTCGGGGGCGCGCTTGCCGGATGGCTGCTGCGCGTGCTGGCCGTGAACTGAAAAGGAGGAACCATTTCTGTGGGGCTGATGCGATCTCTCTTGCTCGCGGCGTCGCAGAATCGCTGGCTGCGCGAGCGTGCCACGCGCTATTCGTTTGTGCGCCGCAGTGTTTCGCGATTCATGCCGGGAGAAACGCTGGACGACACTCTTGCGGCCGCCCGGGAACTGAGCAGCCGGAACATTCACGCGGTCTTCACGCATCTCGGCGAAAACATCCGCGACGCCGCCGAAGCGGAGCAAGTGACGCAGCACTACCTGGAAGTGCTTCGCCGGAACCGCGAGCAGGGCCTCGGAACGGAAATTTCCGTGAAGCTCACGCAGCTTGGGCTCGATCTTTCGCCGGAACTTTGTCTCGAGAAATTGCGAAGAATTCTTGCGGCGGAGCGGCCGGAGTCCACGGTTTGGATCGACATGGAAGCCAGCAATTACGTGGACGCGACGCTCGAGCTCTATCGGCGCTTGCTCGAGAGCTGTCCCAATGCGGGGATCTGCCTGCAGGCGTATCTCTACCGCACCAAGAAGGACCTTGACGAATTGCTGAAGCTTCGTCCTTCCGTGCGACTGGTCAAAGGCGCGTACAAGGAGCCTGCGAACGTGGCTTTCCCGCGCAAGGCGGACGTGGACGAAAACTACTTCGCTCTCGCGCAAACGATGCTTCACGCCAAACGCGAGGGCCGCATGCCCCGCGCCGCTTTCGGCACGCACGACCTCGCGCTGATTCGCCGGATTACGGATTTTGCCGCACGAGAGGGCTTTGCGAAAAGCGACGTGGAAGTGCAAATGTTATACGGCATTCAGCGCGCGGAGCAGGCGCGCCTGGCGCACGATGGTTATCGCTCCGCGGTGCTCGTGTCGTACGGCGACTTCTGGTATCCGTGGTTCGTGCGGCGCCTTGCCGAACGGCCCGCCAACGTTTGGTTCCTGATCAAAAACGCGTTCGCCCGCTGAGGCCGATGACGTTCCGATACCGTTTCTCCGGCGATACGTAGTGCCTGCGCCAAGTGCCACCCGACGGTTCTCGAAAACAGGTTTATACGTACTATTTTGCAGCTACAGTACTCCTATACTTGACGCCAAATCGAATTGGCAGTATTGTCCGCCCCTGTTCATCACCGAATTTTTCACCCAGCGGGTGAAGCAGCGAGGAGCTCGATCCTAGCCCTGAGAGCGGCCGGTGCGTGGCTTTCTGTCGTAAGACCTCCCTCAGTTTCGGCTAAGACAATCGGAATTCGGTGAATGAACGTGTCTTGTGCGAAGACCCTTCCGCGTGCTGTCCCTCCAGAGGTCTGCTCCCAAGGCGATTCACGGGCCCGATGCAAGCAGCACAAGTGAATTACCAGATCCGAAGCGAGAGAGGCTAACATGGGGAATATTTCTATGGCGCGGGGCGCTGCGTTGTGGAGGCGCAGGCTCGCGCAAGTAATGATTGCGGTTGCCGTATTGCTGTCGTGCGGGTTCGCGCAAACCTTGCTGGCACAGACAGCAACGAGTCCCTTGAACATCTTCAAGAATTATTTCGTTACGGGCGACTACGTCGTCGCGGGCTGGGTCGAAGGAGCGCCCGACGGAAGCGGTTTCGCCCCGGGAACGATCAGTATTCCCGACACGCGGCAGCCTTCTCAAAACGGCGTGGCCACGACCGTGCCGAAAGGCGCGGACATCGTTGCGGCTTACCTCTATTGGGCCACCGTGGAGGGAAACCAATCGACCTCTGCCGGGCAGAATGCATTTTTCAACGGTTACGCGGTCACGGGAACGACGCTCGGTAATCCCAATGCTCCGACTTCCTGGAGTTCCGGCGGCTGCTCGGGCTCGTCGCAAGGGTCAAAAACGATGCGCACCTATCGCGCGGACGTGCGTCCCTATCTGCCGATGGACACGAATCCTTCCTCGCCGACGTTTGGGACGCTGCTTGCCAACGGAACCATTCCCGTGCGCCTGGCGGACAGCGGAAGCAACGGGAACACGACGCCTTTTGCGCTTGGGGCAACGCTCGTGATTGTTTACCGGGTTCTTGCGCCGGCTGCTCCGCTGAACGCCATTGTCCTTTACGACGGCGCCTACGCGCCGAGCAACACTTCACAGACCACGAGCCAGAAGCTTGTGGGCTTCTACCAGCCGATCACGGGCCCGGTTGCCAAGCTCACTCATATCGTGGCGAATGGCCAGCCCAACAAGAGCGAGCAAGTCTACCTGAATAGCCTGTCTCAGCCGCTTCCTTCCCTCTACGGCTCGCAGCCACCCTTCCCCGGCATCTACAACGGCTCCTGGGACAATCCGACGTGGCTCTTGAGCAAGTACGGATACGTCAGCCCGGCCGATACGTCGGAGACGACTTCGGTTGTGCCTTCTTCCTCGAACAGCGGCTGCGTCTCCTGGGGAGCCATGATCCTGAGCACTACGGTGCAAGACACGGACGGGGACGGCCTGCTGGACGTATGGGAACAGAACCAGGGCTACACGGACGCGGTGAGCAATCAGTGGGTGGCATTGCCAGGAGCAAATCCGAACAAGAAGGATCTGTTCGTGGAAGTCGATTACCTGAGCAATCTGGACGGCTCCGCGGGCAATTACCTGCACTCGCACTTGCCCAAGCAGGCCGCGCTGGACATCGCGGGGAATGCTTTTGCGGCGCAGAATATCAACGTGCATTTCGATCTCGGGCCGGGCATCTACCAGGGCGATCCGTACGTGATCAGCTATCCCGTCCCGGTTCCCAACCCGCTCCCCGCGGGAACCTCTCCGCCGCAAGCTGGAACGGGCGGAAACGCGATTTCTGAAGGGGTTCTCGTGTGCGCGGACGGGGCCACACTCTGTTCCTTCCCCGGCCAGCCGGCGATCGGATGGAAGGGAGGGCTGCAGTTTGTCCGGGACAGCGCGACCATGCCGAACACCACCAGCACGCTGGGCAATTTCCAACCGGGCCGCGGACAGAGCTACCGTTACGTGCTCTTCGGCCATTCCATGGGAGCTTTTCGATTCTCCTGGAGCGCGGCGGGTTACACGCTGGCGTTGCAGAATCCGGCGATCGATCTGACGATTCCGGAGCTCGTCTCCATTGTCAATGCCGGAACAACCGCAACGGTGACGATCAAGTCGCCCCAAGGAGTCCTGAAACCGGGCGATTGTCCCAACGGTGCGATTGCCGCGTGCAGCGACCTGAACTACAACCGCGTGACGATTACCGGCGCGCTCGGGCAGCCCTATCTGAACGGGACGTATGTCTTCAGCAATCCGGTGACGAGCGTGGCAGCGAACAACGTCGCCACCACCACCTTCACCATTACGACCGCCAACGTGGCGGACGGCATGTACAATTTCACGAACGAGCCGCAACTCGGGGTCGGCTACCTCGGCCCGACGAGCACGTCCGGCCATTCCGATTTCGGCGGCGGCGGAGACTTTGCCGTCACGCTTGGTTTGTGGGGAACCGACGATCCGGCAAATTGCCAGGCGGATCCCTCGCAGCCGCTAAACTCCGGCCAGGCCTACTGCAGCAATCAGACGGGCACGGTGCAAGTGGAGGCGGGCACGCTGCTGCACGAACTTGGTCACACGCTGACGCTCACGCACGGAGGAACGTACTATCGCGACGCGAGCAATCCGAGCCTGCCGACCTACGAACTGAACTGCAAATCCAACTACGTGAGCGTGATGAACTACCTGTTCCAGGCCCGCGGATTCGCCGGCGGAGGATTCGACTATTCCGGACAGAATCTGGCGCCTCTGAACGCGGACGGCACCCGCGGCTTGAATGAGACGACTCCGAATCTCAGCGAGCTGTATGGAATCGGGTCGGATGCTTCCACGAACCTGCCTTCCGCGCACCTCACGCGCTGGTACGCGCCGCCCAACGCGCTCGACAAGAAACTGCAGAGCACCACGGGCGGGCGTTACGCCACGCGGCACTGTGACGGCACGCCGCTCGGGCCGAATGACGCGCCTGCCGTGCGCGTGGATGCCACGGTCGCGCCCGGCGGAACGTTCTCCGCTCCACTCGATTGGAACAACGACCTGACCACGCCCGATGCCATCAGCTCCCCGGGAATCGATCTCAACTACAACGGAATGATTGGCGATGCGCCATTTTCCGGCTTCAACGATTGGCAGACGATTGATCTGCGCCAAATCGGCGCCCGAACCGGCGCTTTCGGCACCTCCGGATCCGCGGGTCTCATCAACGGCGGAGGCCTGATCAACGGAGGCGGTTTGATTAACGGAGGCGGCCTGATCAATGGTGGCGGTCTGGCCAACGGCGGCGGTCTGGTCAACGGCGGAGGCCTGATCAACGGAGGCGGCTTGGTTAACGGCGGTGGCTTGGTCAACGGAGGCGGCGACGAGCAGGACCTGGACGCGGCCAGTTCGACAGCCGATCCGCCGTCGGGATTGACCTGCGCCAACTGCGTCGTTTCTTCGGGATCGCTCGTCTCAAATGGCAAGAGCGTCACGCTGACTTGGACGGCGCCCGGCTTCGGCCAGATTCGCAGGTATAACGTCTGGCGCGCGACCGGCTCGTTCCCGACGCTGCAAAGCGTTCTTGCGAACCTCAATGCGTTCACCAACATCGGCAAGGTGCAGGGAACGCCGCCGGCGACGACCTTCACGGACAGCTCGGTGAAAAACAAAACGACGTACACCTACTTCGTGACGGACGCGAACAAGCAGGGGGCGCAGAGCGGCCCCTCAACTTCTGTCACGTTGACCGTGGTGTTCTAGCGGACTACGGCAAGAACGGGCCGCCGCAGCAATTCGCGGCCCGTTCTTGTTTCCCTGGCTTGCGCGGTTCGAACAAGCAAAACGTGCGCAGGAATGATCGCGGCTTGTCTTCCAAAGGAAGCAAGAATGGGAGTGCTCCTCCCTTGGCGGAAAGCAGACTCGCCTCTACTTTTTCGGGCTTAGTTCGTCGAAGCGCTTCTTGGCGTCCTGAAGCAGCGCGCTGCCGTCTCCCTGCTCCTGGAGCGAAATAAATTTCCAATAGGAATTCGCGGCGCCCGTGCTTTTGAGCCCTTCTTCCGCGCGGCCCAGGTAGTAATAGACGGGCGGAAAATAACCGTACGTAGGCGATTCATCCAAAAAGAGCGCCAGGGTTTCGCCGCGCCGGCCGAGACAGCGGTCAAACTCCGAATCGGCTTCCGTGAATGCGCCCGCTTCGAGATATGCCCGGCCCAGATCGAATCGCCCGATCCACGTGTCCAGCAGATTGACGGCATCGTTGAGGCTCTTGATCGCTGCGTTCTTGTCGCCCCGCTTGAGGAGAGAGTCTCCTTCAATGATTTTGGCGTAGGACTGAGGCTCGGCTTGAATTTCGGACGCCAGCCCCGCCGCAACCTTTTGCGCTTTGGCCAATTCCCCGGCCTCCACAAAAGTGCGCGCCGCGAGAAAGCGGATTTTCACCGCCTGGCTTGCGGCCAGCGATTTCTCCGCGGCAGCCAGCGCCGCTTGCATCTGTCCTTTTTGCATCTGCGCGTAGGCAAGAGCGGCGAACTTATCCGCAGCGCTGTCATTTCGATTCGCCGCCAAATCGGCAGCCGCTCCCTGCTCGAGAATTTTTATCGCCTCGGCAAAGCGCCCCTGGTACAGCTTCAAATCGGCGAGACCGGAAGCGGCCATGGTAGCGCCCTGCGCGCTGAGGCTTCCGAGCTTCTGGTAAGACTCCTCAGCTTGCGTCAACTGATCCTGGCCCAACTGCGCGAATGCCAGGGAGAGATACCCGTACTCGAACGATGGGAGCATCTGCTGCAGGCGGCGGGCTGCTTTTTCGCCGCCTTGAAAATCGCTTGCGTACGAGGAAAACAACGCCAGATTGGCCAATCCGGACGCGTTGGGGTGGATATTGACGTCCTGCTGCGTTTCCTCCACCGCTTTGGGCCAGTTTCGCAGCTGGCTGTAGCAATTCGCGAGATTCGTATGCCCGATGTTGTCGCTGGGGTATTTCTGAACCAGCTGCGAATACTCCTCGACGCATTTCTGCCAGTTGCTGCTGCTTAGATAATAGATGCCGCGAAGACGGTAGCGCTCGCGCTCCGTCATGTTGTCGATGTGCTGCATCGCCAGTTGCGCGTACTTCTCCGCTTCCGTCGGCCGGCCCATATTCCGATACGCGGCGGACATCCCGGAATAGGCGCGCGCAAAATTCGGATCCAGCCCCGCCGCTTTGCCGAAGGACTTCAGCGCATCCTCCATCTTGCCGGCGAATTGCTGTTCCATCGCAATGCCGTATTCGTGCACCGCTTCGAGATTCGCGGCGGAGAATCCGCCTTGCGCTTCCGCCAATTGCACCGATTCCGGCGTGGTGTCGCCAAGCGCCTTGCGGATCGGCGCAGCCAGCTTCGGAACGTCGGACAACAACTCGTCTTTGCTTCCGGCATTGATGCTGGCGCTGGCGAGATTCTTGCCGGTGACCGCGTCGATGGCGTTTACCGAAAGCTTGTAACCATCCCCGCGCGGCTCGAGTGAACCGGTCACGATGGCGCTCACGCCCTGGCTCACCGCCACCAGCCGCGCGGTCGCGTCATCCAGTGTGCTCGTGGGATTGGGGAGCTTGCCGGCAAGCTGCCGCGCACGGCCACGATTGAAGGCGTTGATGAAGCTGGCCCCTTCGAGTGCGACGTTGAACATCGGCTCGAGCGTGCCGTCGAACACAGAATTGCCGGTGCGATTCGCGAAGTCCGCCACGAGCACAGAAACCGGCGGATGCGCGGCTTTGGGCTTGCCCGGCCCCTTGAGCTTGAACGCTATCACGGCGCCGACGAGCAACACCGCCAGCGCCGCCGACGCCCACTTCCAATAAGCAGCCGTCCGGGGAGCAGGCAAAACGATCCTTGAACTGCCTGCCGCCGGCCCCAGCCAGATTTCCAACTGCTGCGCCATTTCGCCCGCACTGGCGAACCGCTTCCCCGGCTCGATCTCCAAAGCCTTCACGACGATGTCGCTCAGCGCCTGCGGGATGGCCGGATCCACGGCGATCGGCGGCGTGGCTTTTTCCTGCATGCGCTTCCAGAGCGTGGCGAGCGGCGTATCCGAGTGGTACGGCGACTTGCCGGTGAGCAGTTCGTAGAGAATCACGCCGAGAGAGAAAATGTCGGACTGCTGCGTCAGTTTTTCGCCGCGGGCCTGCTCCGGCGACATGTACTCCGGCGTGCCGATCAGCGCGCCCGTCTGCGTCATGCCCGGCAGATACGCGGAGCGCGCAATCCCGAAATCCATCACATAGACGCGCCCGCCTTCATCCAGCATGATGTTTTGCGGCTTCAGGTCCCGATGGATCACTCCTTCGGAGTGCGCCGCTTCGAGCGCGCGGCAAATCTGCAGCATGATGCGGGCGGCCTGATCCGGAGCGAGCTTGCCTCTTTCGAGCAGGAGGGAGCGCAGGTCCTGCCCCTCCACGTACTCCATCGTGATGAACTTGATCCCGTCGGCTTGCCCCAGATCGAAGATGCGAATTACGTTCTTGTGCGTCACCTGGCGCGCAAGAATCAGTTCCTGCTTGAAGCGCTTCAAAATTTCAGGATTTCTGGCGAGTTCCGGCCGGATGAGCTTGAGCGCGACCACGCGGTCGAGTTCCGTGTCGCGCGCCTTGTAAACGGCGCCCATTCCTCCCTGTCCGAGCAGCTTGAGGATTTCATACCGCCCCGCCAGCACGGAACCGACTTCCAGCGCTTCGCCAGCCGCCGAAGGCGGCGTTTTGGAACTCCCCGCAACGGTCCAGTCTTCGGGAGCCACCCCTTCATTCATCGTTTCTTCGGATACAGGAACAGGAAGCGGCGTGTGACACTTTGTGCAGCGGGATGCTGCATCCGGATTGGGTGTCGCACAGACTGGGCATTCCATGGACTAGAGAACAAACCTCCGCGTGCGTGCTCATTATGACGCTTGCAGATTTGAAAGCAAGCAATCCGGCGCGGAGCGCGAAGTGTTGCGCGCAAAGAGTCGTGTCGAAAGAATATGCCCCGTGGCAGTTGGCAGGAGCGCTCGGATCCGGCGCGGTCTGAAAAGGAACTCTGCTCCGCGAGCCCTGGTATCCGGCGGTGTATGCTGACAAGGGGAGCGCGGTTCATGAGACACACGCGAATCATCGTCACCCGCTACGGCGGGCGCGACGCCCTGCAGGTGGTTGAAGAGGAATGCCCCTAGCCGAAGCGCGGCGAAGTTCGGGTCAGAGTGTTGGCCGCAGGCGTCACCTTCCCCGAGATAATGATGAGGGAGGGCATTCATCCCGAGACGCCTCGCGTGCCCTTCACGCCGGGCTGGGATCTGGTTGGCGTGGTGGATCGGATCGGCAACGGTGTCTCCGGAAGTGAACTCGGTCAGACTATTGCCGCACTGCCAATCAGCGGCGCGTACGTTGAGTTTGCCTGCCTGCCGCAGCGCGAACTGGTCCCGGTGCCACTCGGCGTGGACGCCGCGGAAGCTGTTAGCCTCGTACTGAACTACGTCTAGGGAGTTTTGTGTTTTGCCTGTCCTACTTCATTTCGTTACACTGGTCAGTTCCGATTCGTTGAAAAAACGCGACAGGCATGACTAATCCCGCTCCCAACTTGCCGGTCCGGCCTCGGGTGCGCTTCGCTCCTTCGCCCACCGGGTATCTCCACGTCGGGGGTGCGCGCACCGCGCTCTTCAACTGGCTCTTCGCGCGGCGCCACGGCGGCGCCATGGTTCTGCGCATCGAGGACACCGACGCCGAACGTAACAAGCCCGAACTTGTCGAAGGGATCCTTTCCGGCCTGCGCTGGCTCGGAGTGGATTGGGACGAAGGTCCATACCACCAGTCCGAGCGCACCGCGCTGTACCATGCCGCGGCAAAGAAATGCCTGGCGGGCGGCAGCGCGTTCCTCTGCTACTGTCCGCCGGAGAAGTACGCGGGCGGAGACTATGCGCC
>Ga0209581_1001300_pt1 | contig 30469 bp, 31 predicted proteins | sample Coa_R2_FD_187160 | JGI IMG/M metagenome (GOLD analysis project Ga0209581, IMG submission 187160) | Surface soil microbial communities from Centralia Pennsylvania, which are recovering from an underground coalmine fire - Coalmine... | ecosystem: Environmental > Terrestrial > Soil > Unclassified ...
GGCGCTCGACGCGGTGCTGGCGCGGCTCGAGCCATTTCTCGATGCGCTGGCCCCGCGTGCCGGCGAGGCGCCGTCCCGCGGGACCGACCGCCGCCGCGCCGATGCGCGCCCCTGAATTCTGGCACGCCCCTCCCGGCCTCGCCGCCGGCCTGCTCGCCCCGGCCGGGTTCGCGGTCGACGCCGCGGGCCGGCTGCGCCGGGCGCTGGCCCGGCCGTATCGCGCCGGGGTGCCGGTGATCTGCGTCGGCAACCTCGTCGCCGGCGGCTCGGGCAAGACCCCGGTCGTGCTGTCGCTGGCCGGGCGGCTGCCCGGCGCCGCCGCGGTGACGCGCGGCTATGGCGGCCGCCTCGCCGGGCCGGTGCGGGTCGATCCCGCCCGCCACGACGCCGCCGCGGTCGGCGACGAGGCGCTGCTGCTCGCCGCCCGCCTGCCGTGCTGGGTGGCGCGCGACCGCGCCGCCGGGGTGCGCGCCGCCGAGGCCGCCGGGGCGCGCCTGGTGCTGCTCGACGACGGCTTCCAGAACCCCGGCGTCGCCAAGGACCTCGCCCTGGTCGCGGTCGATGCCGAATACGGTTTCGGCAATCGCCGGGTGATCCCGGCCGGGCCGCTGCGCGAGCGGGTCGAGCCCGGCCTCGCCCGCGCCGGCGCCGTCGTCCTGCTCGGCGACGCGCCGCCGCCCGCGGGGCTTGCCGGCTGCGGCCGGCCGATCCTCGCCGCGACGCTCGTCCCGGTCGATGGCGAACGCTTTGCCGGGCGGCGCCTCGTCGCCTTTGCCGGGATCGGCCGGCCGGAGAAATTCTTCGCCCTGCTGCGCCGGCTCGGCGCCGAACTCGTCGCGGCGCGACCGTTTCCCGACCACCACCGCTACCGCGCCGGCGAGCTTGCCGGCCTGCGCCGCCTCGCCGAACGCGAGGTCGCCGGGCTGGTCACCACCGCGAAGGACTGGGTGCGGCTCGCCCCGGCGGCGCGCGCCGGCATCGCGGTGCTCGACATCGCCGTCGCCTGGCGCGACCCGGAGGCGCTCGCCGCCGTGCTGGCGCCGTTCGCCGATGGCTGAGTGGTCCGACCGCGTCCAGGCCTGGGGCGCGGCCGCCTTCTTCGCCGCCTTCGGCCTGTTGCCGCTCGGCCTCGCCTCGGCGCTCGGCGGCGCGCTCGGGCGGGCGGTCGGCCCGCGGCTCGGCATCTCGCGGCGGGCGCGGCGCAACCTCGCCTTGGCCTTCCCCGCCCTGTCGCCCGGCGAGATCGAGCGCATCGTCCGCGGCATGTGGGACAATCTCGGCCGGGTCGCCGCCGAATACCCGCATCTGCGCGGCATCGACGTGTTCGCCCCGGGCGGGCCGGTCGAGCCGGTCGGCTTCGAGCATTTCGACCGCGCCCTCGCCGCCGGCCGCCGCATGATCGTCTTTTCCGGCCATCTCGCGAACTGGGAGCTGGGGCCGCTCGCCTCGCGGCAATACGGGCTGCGCGTCGCCAACATCTACCGTGCGCTCAACAACCGCCATGTCGACCGCCAGATCGCGCGGCTGCGCGGCGGCGCCGGCGAGTACGTGCCGAAGGGCGAGGCGGGCGCCCGCGCCGCCCTCGCCTCATTGCGCGCCGGCGGCCACGTCGCCCTGCTCGCCGACCAGAAACTGAACGACGGCATCCCCGTCGAATTCTTCGGCCGCGAGGCGATGACGGCGCCGGCGCTGGCGCTGTTCGCGCTGCGCTACGATTGCGACGTCATCCCCGCCCGGGTCGAGCGCCTTCGCGGCGCCCGCTTCCGCCTCACCGTCTACCCGCCGCTCGCGGTGCCGCGCAGCGGCGACCGCGCCGCCGACGTCGCCGCGCTGATGGCGGCGGTCAACCGCACCCTCGAAGACTGGATCCGCGAGCGCCCCGAGCAATGGCTGTGGCTGCACCGCCGCTGGCCGGATTGAGTCCGGCGTGTCTCGCGCGCAAGCGCTCGCGCCGCCCCGGCGGCGGGCCCGGCCCGATGACCGGATTTTCGGAAGAATACGCCTTAACGCAAAGGCCGCCCCTCCGCGGTAAATGTTTCTTTCGGACGCTCGAGGTTCGCACGTTCCGATTCGCGGGACCGACGCGCCGATCCCGTCGGCTTCCGCTCTACCGGATGCCGATCAGCTTGTGGGTTTGCAGGCTCAATTGCCATTGCGGATGGGCGAGGCAAAAGCGGATCGCCCAGGCGGTGTTGGCGGTGCGCGCCGGGCCGTCCATCGGCTGCAGCGAGAAGCGGCGGAATTCGAGCCCGGCATAGTCGAGCGGGTCGAGCCCCTGCTGCGGCACGACGATCTTCAATTCGTCGCCGCTCGTGACCGTCAGCGGCGTCCCCGCCTTGGGGCTGACGCAGAGCCAGTCGATCCCGGCGGGCGGCGGCAATGTGCCGTTGGTCTCGACCGCGATCTCGAAGCCGCGTCGGTGCAGCGCGTCGATCAGCGGCGGGTCGAGCTGCAGCAAGGGCTCGCCGCCGGTGACCACGACGAAGCGCCCGCCGCCGCCTCGCGGCCACAGCGCCGCGACCCGGTCGGCGAGCGCCTCGGGGTCGGCGAAGCGGCCGCCGTCCGGCCCGTCGGCGCCGACGAAATCGGTGTCGCAGAAACTGCACGCCGCCGCGGCGCGGTCGGCCTCGCGCCCGGACCACAAATTGCACCCGGCAAAGCGGCAGAACACCGCCGGCCGCCCGGTCTGCGCGCCCTCGCCTTGCAGGGTGTAGAAAATCTCCTTGACCGCGTAGCTCATCGCCGGACGAATTCCTCCCAGCCGCGGCGCCGCAATTCGCAGGCCGGGCAGGCGCCGCAGCCGTAGCCCCAGTCGTGGCGCACCCCGCGCTCGCCGAGATAGCAGCTATGGCTCTCGTCGCGGATCAGCGCGACCAGCGCGTCGCCGCCGAGCTCGCGCGCCAGCGCCCAGGTCGCCGCCTTGTCGCGCCACATCAGCGGCGTGTGAATGACAAAGCGCCGGTCCATGCCGAGGCTGAGCGTCGCCTGCAACGCCTTCAGCGTGTCGTCGCGGCAGTCGGGATAGCCCGAATAATCGGTCTCGCACATGCCGCCGACCAGGTGCTTGAGGCCGCGCCGGTAGCCGACCGCCGCCGCCACGGTAAAGAACATCAGGTTGCGCCCGGGCACGAAGGTGTTGGGCAGCCCGCCTGCGGCGAACTCGATCGCCCGCTCGGCGGTGAGCGCGGTGTCGCTGATCGCCCCGAGCACGCCGAGATCGACCAGATGGTCGGCGCCCAGCTTCGCCGCCCAGCCGGGATAGTCGGCGCGCAGCCGGGCGGCGATTCGCGCCCGGCAGTCGAGCTCGACCCGGTGGCGCTGGCGGTAGTCGAAGCCGATCGTCTCGACCGCGGCGAAGCGGTCGAGCGCCCAGGCCAGACAGGTTGCCGAATCCTGGCCGCCGGAAAACAGGACCAGCGCCGGCTCGGCATGTGCGGTGCGCGTCATGGCAGGCCCGGCGGCAGCCTGATCAGCGCCCGAGCACCCGGTCGAGCGTCTTGATCGCATTGTCGGGGCCGGGGTTCGCCTCGGCCTCGGCGGCGGCGAGCATGGCGTAGAGCCGGGCGATCGCCGCGTACATCTCGGCGGCGGGCGGGCTGGCGCCGAGAAAGTCGGAGATCTCCTCCATCTCGCCGACCCAGCGGTAGGCCTTGTCGTACATGCCGGGGATGCTGCTGCGCATGCGCTTCAGCATCTCGGGCTGGCTTTTCGACAATTCGGCGATCAGCGCCTCGCCGCAGCCGAAACGCGCCGCGCCGAGCAGCATCGCCGCGGCGATCGCGGTGGTGCCCTTGGTGATGCCCGCATAGGACATCTTGAGCCCCGAGGCGGCGCCGACCGGGCCGTCGATCGCCCGCCAGTCGAGCCCGTAATCGCGCAGGACCCGGGTGGCGCCGACCGCCGGGCCGGCGGCGTAGATCGCCGGCGAATAGCCCTCGCGCGGCGGCCCGCCGATGATGCCGCCATCGACGAATTCGGCGCCGGTCGGCGCGATCGCGGCGGCGATCTCGGCGGCGGTCTGCGGGCTGACCGCGTTGCAATCGACATAGATCGGCTTGCGCGCCAGCGCCGACAGCGCCGGCGCCATCTGCCGCGCCAGCGCCAGCGCCTCGCCCGGCGGCAGGATCGACAGGAAGAAATCGGCGCCGTCGAGCAGTTCGCGCGCGTCGGCCGCCGGCCGCATCCCGGCGGCGCGCGCCCGCTCGGCGCTGGCGGCGCTGCGCCCGGCCAGCAGGGTGCGCACCGCGACCCCGTGATCGACAAGGCGCCGGCCGACCCCGGCGCCCATCTTGCCCTGCGCGACAATCGCAACGGTGATGGCCATGCTCCGCTCCGTCGTTGGCTGCGGCGGAGCCTAGCACGCGATGTGCGGCGGCGCAGCCGACGCGGCACTCTCGCCGGGACCGAGGACCTCCGGCCCGCCGCCAGTCGGCGGCGTCGCAGGTCTTGCCGCGCGCCGCCCGGGACCGCGGGCCTCCGGCCGCTGCTAGTCGGCGGCGTCGCGGGTCTTGCCGCGCGCCGCCCGGGACCGCGGGCCTCCGGCCCGCCGCTAGTCGGCGGCGTCGCGGGTCTTGCCGCGCGCCGCGGCGACGATCTCGCGCAATTCGGCGATGCCGAAGCGGTGGCAGAAATCGCCGAAGCCTTCGCCCCCCTGGCGCCGCTCGGCAAACAGGCCGAACAGCGGCGCCAGCGCATCGGCGATGTCGTCGAGCGCGAGCCGTTCGGCGACCGGCTGGTTCAGCCGGGTGCCGGCGAAATCGCCGCCGACATAGATCGAGTACGAGCCGGGCAGCCGGCCGACGACGCCGATATCGCCGGTATAGGGCCGGGCGCAGCCGTTGGGGCAGCCGGTGATGCGGATGCTGAGCCGCTCGCGCTCGAGCCCGAAGCGGCGGAGCCGCGCGACGATCGCGCCGACCAGCTCGTCGTGCACCCGCTCGGCCTCGGTCAATGCCAGGCCGCAGCTCGGCAGCGCCGGGCACGACAGCGCCCAGCGCTCGGCCGGCAGCAGCTCGGCGGCGGGGCGCACGCCGTGGGCGCGCAACAGCTCGTCGATCGCCGGCCGGTCGGCCGGATCGATCTCGCTCAGGATGATGTCCTGGCTCGGCATCAGGATCGGGTCGCAGCCGAACCGCGCGACGATCGCGCGCAGCGCCTCGCGCAGCCTGCCGGCGATGCGGCCGCTGGCGATCGGAATGCCGAGATAGAGCCGCCCGTCGCCCTGCTCGTGCCAGCCGAGATGGTCCGGCACCTGCAAGGCCGGCATCGGCCGGCACGGCGGCAGTTCCTTGCCGAGATCGGCCGACAGCACCTGCCGCGCCCATTCCTCGCCGCGCTCGGCGATGACGTATTTGAGCCGGGCGTGGCGCCGGTTGCTGCGGTCGCCGTAATCGCGGTGGATGCGCACCACCGCCTTGGCGGCGGCGACCAGGTCCGCCGGCTCGACAAAGGCCACCGGCGTCGCCAGCCGCGGATAGGTCGCCGGGTTGTTGTGGGTCATGCCATGGCTGCCGCCGAGGAAGAAATTGTAGCCGGCCAGCTCGCCGTTTTCCCACAGCGCGACGATGCCGAGATCGTTGGTCAAGACGTCGATCGTGTTGTCCTCCGGCACCGCCAGCCCGATCTTGAACTTGCGCGGCAGGTAGCGGTCGCCGTAGAGCGCGTCGGCCGGCTCGGGACCGTCCTTCGCCTCGTCCCAGGGCTCGCCGTCGACCCAGATTTCGTGATAGGCGCGGGTGGTCGGCAGCATCTCGCGGCCGAGCAGCCGGGCGTCGGCTTCGAGCCGGTCGTGCACCGCGTCGCGGATCGGCGCCGGCACCGTCGTCACCGTGCGCACGACGTCGCCGCAGGCGGCCAGCGTCGTCAAGAGAGCGGCGTTGATCTCGCCCATCGCCGCCTTCAGCCCGGGCTTGAGGACGCCGTGAAACTGGATGCTCTGCCGCGTCGTCACCCGCAGCGTGCCGTTGGCGTAGTCGTCGGCGAGCCGGTCGAGCACCAGGTACTGGTCGGCCTTCAGCCGCCCGCCGGGAATGCGCACCCGCACCATGAACTGCCAGTGCTTGGAGTCGCCGCGCTGCTTGCGCTCGGTCGCGCTGTCGCGGTCGTAGCCCTGGTAGATGCCGTGGAACTTGAGCAGCGAATAGCCCTCCTTGTCGAAGGGCTCGGCGGTATTGGCGAGGTCCTGCGCCAGCCGGCCGCGCAACTGCCGGCTCTGCTGCTTGACCGCCTCGGGCTTGGAAATCGCGTCGATCTGAACCACGGCGCACCTGCAGAGGCGAGGCGGAAAAAACCCCGCCTCCAGACGTGGTTCATCTAATTACAACATGTCTCAGCCGTCAAATTAATAATTATACAAATCTATCGCGCTAAACCAGCGCCAGCGCCCGGTCGAGGTCGCGGATCAGGTCGCCCTCGCCTTCCAGCCCGACCGACAGCCGCACCAGCGAGTCGCCGATGCCGAGCTCGGCGCGCGCCTCCGGCTTCAGCTTGGAATGCGTCGTCGTCGCCGGATGGGTGATGATGCTTTTCGAATCGCCGAGATTGTTCGAGATGTCGACGAGCTTGAGCGCGTCGAGAAAGCGGAAGCAGGCCGCCTTGTCGCCGGCGATGTCGAAGGCGATGACGGTGCCGCCGGCGCTCATCTGGCGCTGCGCCAGGGCGTATTGCGGGTGGCTTTCGAGCCCCGGATAGATGACCCGCGGCACCTTGGGGTGGGCTTCGAGAAACCGCGCCAGGGCGAGCGCGGTGCGGCATTGCCGCTCGATCCGCAGCTCCAGCGTCTCCAGCCCCTTCAGCAGCAGCCAGGCGTTGAACGGCGACAGCGACGGGCCGGTATGGCGGTAGAACAGGCCGAGGTCTTCCTTGACGTATTTCTCGCTGGCGAGGATCGCGCCGCCGAGCGCGCGGCCCTGGCCGTCGATATGCTTGGTCGCCGAATAGACGACGACGTCGGCGCCGAGCGCCATCGGCTTCTGCAGCAGCGGCGTCGCGAACACGTTGTCGACGACGAGGATGCCGCCGGCGCGGTGGGTCAGCCGCGCCACCTCGGCGAGGTCGATGATCTCCATCGCCGGGTTCGACGGGCTTTCGCAGAACGCCACCTTGGCCCCCGGCGCCAGCGCCGCCTCCCAGGCCGACAGGTCGCGCCCGTCGACCAGCACCGTCTCGATCCCGTAGCGCGGCAGCAAATCGCTGACGATGTAGAGGCACGAGCCGAACAGCGCGCGGCTCGCCACCACCCGGTCGCCGGCGCGCACCTTGCACAGCAGCGCGGCGAACACCGCCGCCATGCCGCTCGCCGTGCCGCGGCAGGCCTCGGCGCCTTCGAGCAGCCGCAGCCGCTCTTCGAACATCGTCACCGTCGGGTTGCGGTAGCGCGAATAGACGTAGCGCGAGCCCTCGTTGGCAAAGGCGTATTCGGCCTCGGCGGCGCTGCCGTAGACGAAGCCGGAGCTGAGATAGAGCGCCTCGCAGGTCTCCTCGTAGCCGCTGCGCGTGCTGCCGCCGCGCACCAGCAGCGTGGCCGGCGAGACCTCGGCGGCGATCTCGGGAGGAAGGACGGCTTTGGTCATCGGCACGGCGCTCCGCTGCTTCCGGCCGGGCCGAACCGGGCCAACAAAAAACCCCGGTCCCGCGCGGGCCAGGGTTTTCGCAAACTCCCGACCTTTTAGCGCGATGTTTTACGTGGCGCGCAAGCCGGTCGGCTCAAATCCCCACGACGGCGGCGTACTAAACCGCCGCGGGCATCGCTGTCAAGCTTATGGATCGGCCTCCGCCGCCGTGCTATCGCACCGCCATGAAGACCCCTCGCCTCAGCCACCGCCTCGGCCTCAACCAGCCGGCGCACAGCCCGACCGCACGGCGCATGGCCGAGATGGCCGCCGCCATCGCAAAGGACACCGACGGCGAGTACCGCCTCGACGTGTTTCCCGAAAGCCGGCTCGGTCCCGACCCGCAGATGTTCGCCGACGTGCAGTCCGGCGCGCTCGACTACTACCTCTCGGGCGCGACCCTCGGCGGCGTCGCCCCGGCCAGCGCGTTGCCGATGATGCCCTTTGCCTTTGCCGGGCTCGACCAGGTCTTCGCCGCGCTCGACGGCGGGCTCGGCGAAATCATCCGCGGCCAGCTCGCCGCCGCCGGGCTGTTCGCCTTTCCCCGGGCGCTGCTCAACGGCTTTCACCACATCACGACGAGCAGTCGGCCGATCGCCGCGGTCGAGGATTTCCAGGGCCTCAGAATCCGCTCGCCCGGCGGCGCGCTCGCCGCCGATTTCTTCGCCACCCTCGGCGCCGAGGCCGGCATGGTGCCGTTCAGCGGCATGTACCAGGCCTTGAAGGACAAGCGCTTCGACGGCCAGAGCGACCCGCTCGGCGTCGTCCAGTCGCTCAGGCTTTACGAGGTGCAGACCTATCTGAGCCTGACCGGGCATTGGTGGTCGGGCTTCACCCTGCTTGCCCACGCCGCGACCTGGCAGGCGGTCCCGCGCGACATCCGTCAGGTCGTCGAGACCCACGCGGAGGCCTATGCGCTGTTGCAGCGCAAGGACGTCGCCGCGCTCAACGATGCCGGCGAGGCCGAATTGCGCCGCCTCGGCATGGTCGTCAACCGCGCCGATACCGCCGGCATGCGCGCCCGGCTCGGCCCGTTCTACGCGAGATGGAAGGCCAGATTCGAGCCGGCGGTGTGGGCCCGGCTCGAAGCTTATAGCGGCGGCCTCGGCTGATGGACCCCTTCCGGCTCGACGGCAGGACCGCGCTGGTCACCGGGGCCGGGCGCGGTCTCGGCCGCGGCATCGCGCTGGGCCTGGCCGCGGCCGGCGCCGAGCTGCTGCTGAACAGCCGCACCCCGGCCGAGCTCGACGCCGTCGCCGCCGAGATCGCGGCGGCCGGCGGTCGCGCCCGCGCCCTGCCCTTCGACGTCACCGACGCGGCGGCGGTCGCGGCCGCCTTTGCCGGCCTCCGCCGTCTCGACGTCCTCGTCAACAACGCCGGGGTCAACCGGCCGCAGCCGTTCCTCGCGGTCGATGCGGCGACGCTCGACCGGATGATCGACCTCAACATCCGCGCCGTGTTCCGCTGCGCCCAGGCGGCGGCGCGGCTGATGGTCGCCGGCGGCGGCGGGGTCATCGTCAACATGTCGTCGCAGATGGGCCATGTCGGCTCGGAGCGCGACCGCACCGTCTATGTGATGACCAAGCACGCGGTCGAGGGGCTGACCAAGGCGATGGCGGTCGAGCTGGCGCCGAGGGGCGTGCGCGTCGTGTCGATCGCCCCGACCTTTATCGAGACGCCGCTGACCCGGCCGTTCTTCGACGATCCCGCCACCCGCCAATGGATTCTCGACCGCATCCCGCTCGGCCGCGCCGGCACCGTCGCGGAGGTGGCGCAGGCGGTCGTCTTTCTCGCCTCGCCCGCCGCCGCGCTGGTCACCGGCTCGTCGCTGCTCGCCGACGGCGGCTGGACCGCCTGGTGATGCGCCGCCGCGAGCTGGTTCTCGGCGTTATTGGCGCGGTCGCCGCCCATTCGGCGGCGCCCGCGCAGCAACCGGCCCGGCCCGTCGTCGGCTATCTGAGCAGCGGCGCGCCGGCGGGGCGCGAGAAGGAGCTGGAGGCGCTCCGGCACGGGCTCGCCGAGACTGGATATGTCGAAGGAAACAACCTCGCGCTCGAATTCTGCTGGGCGGGAGACGATTACGACCGGTTGAAACCGCTCGCGGCGGAGCTGGTTCGCCGGCGGGTTGCGGTCATCGTGGCGCCGCAGCTCGCCTCGGCGCTGGCGGCTAAAAGCGCCACCGCCGCCATTCCGATCGTGTTCCTCGTCGGCGACGATCCGGTCCGGCACGGCCTCGCGCAAAGCCTCGCCCGTCCGGGCGGCAACGCCACCGGCGTCAGCATGCTGGCGGTGGGCCTGGTGGCAAAGCGCCTCCAGCTGATGGGCGAGCTGGTGGCCGAGCACGACCTGATGGCCGTTCTCGTCAACCGGGCCAACGCCAATGTTGCGACCGAGCTGGCCGAAGTGCACGCGGCCTCGCGCGCCGTCGGTCAGCGGGTCGCGGTGTTCGATGCCAGCACGCCCGCCGGGATCGAGGCGGCCTTTGCCGCCATCGCCGCGGCCGGCGCCAAGGCGCTTGTCGTCGGGCCCGACCCGTTCTTCAACAGCCGCCGCCGGGAGATCGTGGCGTTGGCGGCGCGCCGGATGCTGCCGGCGATCTACGAATGGCGCGAATTCGTCGAGGCCGGCGGTCTTGCCAGTTACGGCACCGACCTCGCCGACGCGCTGCACCGCCTGGGCCGCTATACCGGCCGGATTCTCAAGGGCGAGAAACCGGCCGACCTGCCCGTCGTCCAGCCGACCAAATTCGAGCTGGTCATCAACCTGAAGACCGCGAGGGCGCTCGGCCTCACCGTGCCCCAGTCGATCCTCGCCCGCGCCGACGAGGTCATCGAGTGAGGCGGCGCGAGCGTCTGCAAAATCGCCAAATTTCTGTCGTAGCCTTGTCCATGCTGCGATCGGCCCGCCTGATAAAAACCTGCTAGTAACAGGCGGAACAGGAGCCGCGAGGAGGACCCCCCATGCCGCGCCACATCAAGACCGCCGCGCTCGCCGGCACCCAGGACGAGGCCGACGCCAAAACCCGCGCCACGGTCGAAGCGATCGTCGCCGATGTGCGCGCGCGCGGCGACGCGGCGGTGCGCGAGCTCAGCGAGCGCTTCGACAAATGGTCGCCGCCGAGCTTCCGCCTGTCGGAGGCGGAGATCCGCGACCTCGTCGCCCGGGTCCCGGCGCAGACGCTCGACGACATCCGCTTCGCCCAGGCGCAGATCCGCAACTTCGCCGAGATCCAGCGCGCCGCGCTGAAGGATGTCGAGGTCGAGACCCTGCCGGGAGTGGTGCTCGGACACCGCCACATCCCGGTCGGCAGCGTCGGCTGTTACGTCCCGGGCGGGCGCTATCCGATGGTCGCCTCGGCGCATATGTCGATCGTCACCGCCAGGGTCGCCGGGGTCGGCCATATCGCCGCCTGCACCCCGCCCAACCAGGGCGGCCCGCACCCGGAGACGATCGCGGCGATGCATCTCGGCGGCGCCGACGAGATTTACGTGCTCGGCGGCGTCCAGGCGGTGGCGGCGATGGGCGTCGGCACCGAAACCTTCCGCCCGGTCGACATGCTGGTCGGCCCGGGCAACGCCTATGTCGCCGAGGCCAAGCGGCAGCTTTACGGCAAGGTCGGCATCGATTTGTTCGCCGGGCCGACCGAGATCCTGGTCATCGCCGACGACAGCGCCGACGCCGAGATGTGCGCCACCGACCTGCTCGGCCAGGCCGAGCACGGTCCGACCTCGCCGGCGATCCTGCTGACCACCAGCGAAAAGCTGGCGCGCGATACGATCGCCGAGGTCGCCCGCCAGCTCGCGGTGCTGCCGACCGCCGATGTCGCCGGCGTCGCCTGGCGCGATTACGGCGAGGTCATCCTGTGCGCCGACGAGGACGAGCTGGTCGCGGAAAGCGACCGCATCGCCGCCGAGCATGTCGAGGTGCTGTGCCGCGAGCCGCGCCGCTTTCTCGACCGCCTGAAGAATTACGGCGCCCTGTTTCTCGGCCCGCACACCAACGTCTCCTACGGCGACAAGGTGATCGGCACCAACCACACGCTGCCGACCAGGGGCGCGGCGCGCTACACCGGCGGGCTGTGGGTCGGCAAGTTCCTCAAGACCTGCACCTACCAGGAGATCAAGACCCCCGAGGCAAGCGCGATGATCGGCGAATATTGCAGCCGGCTGTGCGCCATCGAGCGCTTCTGGGGCCACAAGGAACAGGCCGACCTGCGGGTGCGCCGCTACGGCGGCAGAAACGCCGCGGAATGAGCGGAGCTATTCCTCGAACATCTCGCGCAGGGCGGCAAGCGTCGCCTGCAGGGTCATGCGGTTGACGGCGCCGAGCCGCTGCACCAGCCGCTGCCGATCGAGCGTGCGCAGTTGGTCGAGCAGGATCAGCCCGTCCTTGCCGCGAAATCTGATCGCGATCCGAAACGGCGCGGGGCGGCTGCCTGTTGTCATCGGCGCCACCGTGACGGTACGCAGAAAGTTGTTCATCTCGGGCGGCGAGATGACGACGCAGGGGCGGGTCTTCTGTATCTCGGAGCCGATCGTCGGATCGAGTGCCGCCAGCCAGATTTCGCCTCGGCTCGGCCGAGACCCCCTCACCACGTTAAGGTCTGGTCGTCGGCATTGCCGAATTCCGGCCATACCGGCGCGTCGTCGCCCTCTGCCGCGATGTCCCGCGCGGCTTGCGCCCAGCCGCCGCGCGCTCCCCTCGCAACCGGCGCCAGCACGATACGCCCTTTGTCGAGCGACATGTCGACGATGTCGCCGACGCTTATCCCGGCCTCCGCCAGCAGCGACTTGGGAATGACGACGCCGGACGAATTACCCAGCTTTCTCAACGCCGTGCGCATGGTTCTTCCTTCGAGTCGACAGGGTTATAACAGGCGCCGCCGCGGGTGCGCCAGGGCTTCGCCGTCAGGTCCGCTTGACGAACGCCCCGTCCTTCATGATGTGGGTCAGCCGCTCGCCCTGGCCGTCGAGCACCGCGATGTCCTTGAGCGGGTCGCCGTCGACCGCGATCAGGTCGGCGCGGGCGCCGGCGGCGACCACGCCCAGTTCGCCCGCGCGGTTGAGCAGCGCAGCGTTGACCGTCGTCGCCGAGCGGATGATGTCGATCGGCCGCATCGCCTCGGCGCGGATGACGAATTCGCGCGACTGGTAGCGCTGCATCGGGCCCAGCAGGTCGGTGCCGTAGCCGATCTGCACCCCCGCCGCCTGCAGGATCTCGAGCGAGGCGAGCCCGGCTTCGCGCACCTCGGCGAGCTTGGCGAGGCTGGCCTCGGGAAAGCCGAACTCGCGGCCGAAGCGGTGCAGCGCGTCGTAGGTGACGAGGGTCGGCACGACAAAGCCGCCATGCCCGGCGACGTGCTCGGCGGTGGCGCGGTCGATCAGGTTGGCGTGCTCGATCGAGCGCACCCCGTTGTCGATGGCGCGGCGGATCGCCTCCGGCGTATAGGCGTGGGCCAGCACATAGGTGCGCCAGGCCCGCGCTTCCTCGACGATGGCGCGCATCTCCTCGGCGCTGTATTGCAGGTTCCACACCGGGTCGTAGGGCGAGGCGACGCCGCCCGAGGCCATGATCTTGATCTGGGTGGCGCCCTTGCGCAGCTCGTCGCGGGCGGCGCGGCGGCATTCGTCGACGCCGTCGGCGATGCGCGACAGCCCGGCGCCGTATTCGCAGCAGGCGCAGGCGATCACCGCCCGGGTGCGCGGCCGCATGTCGCCGTGGCCGCCGGTCTGGCTCAGCGCCAGGCCCGAGGGGAACAGCCGCGGGCCGCGCACGATACCCTGGGCGATCGCCTCGGCGAGGCCGTGATCGGCGCCGCCGGCGTCGCGCACCGTGGTGAAGCCGCGCTGCAGCATCGCCTCGAGCAGGCGCCCGGCCTGCAGCGCGACCAGTGTCAGCGGCTGCTCGGCCAGCCGGGCCAAGGCGCTGTCCACCGCCACGGCGTGGACATGCGCGTCGATCAGCCCGGGCATCAGGGTCTTGCCGGCAAGGTCGACGACCGCTGCGCCGCTCAGCCGGATCGGCCGGTCCGCGACCTCCTTGATGCGCTCGCCCTCGACCGCGACGTGGTATCCCTCGCGCCGTTCGTCGCCGCCGCCGTCGACGATCGCGCAATTGGCAAAGACCGTCACCGCCATTGCCCTGCCCTCCGGCCCGTCGTCCAACCCAGCCAGCCACGGTTTGAAGCCGCTTGCAAGCCGCCGCGGCGCAGGCCAGATTGCCGGCGATGACGCGTTGCGTTCTCGCCCTTCTCGTCCTTGCCGCGCTGATTGCCGCGGCGCCTGCCGGGCGCGCTGCCGACGGCGTCGGCCAGGTGGTCGCCTTCAACGGCGAGTGCTTTGTCCAGTCGGGCGACCAGCGCAGCCCGCTGAAGGTCGGCGACGCCGTCCATGTCGGCGACGTCATCGAGGTGCCGGAGGCGGCGCGGCTGCGCCTCGACATGGCGGACGGCTCGGTGCTGGCGCTGGCCTCGGGCTCGCGGCTGACCGTCGAGGCCTACGAGGTGACCGCCGACGGCAGGCGCGGCGCCGTCCGGCTGCGGCTCGGCGCCGGGCTGGTGCGTGCGGTCGTCGGCAAGGCCAACCAGCCGGCGCCGTTCGACATCGAGACGCCGAGCGGGCTCGCCTCGGCGCGCGGCACCGACTGGTTCGTCGAGGCCGATGCCGACACCACCCGGGTCAGCGTGCTCGACGGCACCGCCGCGCTTGCCAAGCCGGGGGCGGCGCCGGCCGCGGCGGTGACGATCCCGGCGCAATCGGAAAGCGAAGTCACGCCCAAGACGCCGCCGGCCCCGCCGCATCGCCTCGCCGCGGCGGAATTCGCCCGGCTCAAGGCACGCACCCAGGTGCGCTACGGCTGGTGCCAGTGCATCTCCGACCTGACCGTGATCCGCGCCGCCTGCGACACCGGCACCGCCGCCTGCAAAGCCGGCTGCGGCGGCGGGAACTACTCCTTCGTCCCCGATGCGCGGCTGTCCTGTTCGCCGTATTACGCCGATCCCGTTCCCGGCCGCGGGCGGAAGCGATAGGCCCGGCCGGGAACGGAATTCGCGCCGCGGTCGTTTCCTGGGGTCAGCCCCCTGCACCGGTGCCTCCGATGGCCGCCAGCAACGCCCGCAAAACGCCCGCGCCGAGAAAAGCCGCCGCGTCCTCCCGCGCCGAGCCGCGCCAGCCCCTGTTCACCCGCTTTGCCCGCTTCGTCGAGCGCCAGGTGGGCCGCTCGTCGACCTTTGTCCTGGCGGTCGGAGTGGTCGTCGTCTGGGCCGCCTCGGGTCCGCTGTTCGATTGGTCCGACACCTGGCAGCTCGTCATCAACACCGGGACGACGATCATCACCTTTCTGATGGTGTTCGTGATCCAGAACACGCAGAGCCGCGACACCGAGGCGCTTCACCTCAAGCTCAACGAGCTGATCCGGGTCGGCGCGGCGCGCAATGCGCTGCTCAACCTCGAGGACATGCCCGACGAGGAGATCGAGCGCCTGAAAGCGGTGTTCCAGCGCCTCGGGGGCGCCGGCACCGACGCCGCGGGCGAATGCCCGCCGCCGAAGCCGAGCCGCAAATCCGCCGCCTGAGCGGGCTCAGTTCACCCGTTCGAGGACGGTGGCGATGCCCTGGCCGACGCCGACGCACATCGCCACCAGGGCGTAGCGGCCGCCGATGCGCTGGAGCTGGCGCGCTGCGGTCAGGGCGATGCGCGGGCCGGAAGCGCCGAGCGGATGGCCGATGGCGATCGCCCCGCCGTTGGGGTTGACCCGGCTGTCGTCGAACGCGACGTCGAGGCCGCGCAGGCAGGCCAGGACCTGCGCCGCGAACGCCTCGTTGATCTCGATCACATCGATGTCGTTGATCGACAAGCCGGCGCGCGCCAGCGCCTTCTTGGCCGCGGGCACCGGGCCGAAGCCCATGATCCGCGGCGCCACGCCGGCGACGGCGGTCGACAGCATGCGGGCGATCGGCTGGACCCCGGCCGCCTCGCCGGCCTTGCGGCTGGCGATGATCATCGCCACCGCGCCGTCGTTGATGCCCGACGCGTTGCCGGCGGTGGTGACCCCGTCGGCAAAGAGCGTGCGCAGCTTCGCCAGCCCTTCGAGCGTGGTCCCCGGGCGCGGGTGCTCGTCCTCGGAAACCGTCACCGGGCCGCCGCGCCCGCCCGGCACCTCGACCGGGGTGATCTCGCCGTCATAAAACCCGTCGGCCTTGGCCGCGGCATATTTCGCCTGCGAAGCGGCGGCGAAGATGTCGGCCTGCTCGCGGGTGATCTGGTAGTCGCGGGCGAGGTTGTCGGCGGTTTCCGGCATCGTGTCGGCGCCGTAGCGGCTCTCGACCTTGGGGTTGGGGAAGCGCGCGCCGATCGTCGAATCGAACACCCGCATGTCGCGCCCGAAGGGGGTTTCCGCCTTGCTCATCACATAAGGCGCCCGGCTCATGCTCTCGACCCCGCCGGCGACGAACACCTCGCCCTCGCCGCAGGTGATGGCCTGGGCGGCGACCGCCATTGCGTTAAGACCGCTGCCGCAATTGCGCTGCAGTACCGAGCCGGGGACCTCGATCGGCAAGCCCGCGACGAGCGCGGCATGGCGCGCGACGCAGCGGCTGTCCTCGCCGCCCTGGTTGGCGCAGCCGACCACGACATCCTCGATCTTGTCGGCGGCAAAGCCGCTGTCGGCGACCACCTTGGCGACGACGCTGGCGAGCATGTCGTCGGGCCGCATCCTGGCGAGCGCACCGGCGTGGCGGCCGAACGGCGTGCGCAGACCGGTATAGAGATAGGCGTCGAGCATCGCGCGGTTCCTCCGTTGGGCTGCCGCATTCCCGCCCGAGCGCGCGCCGCTGTCAAGCGTCCGAATGCCCCATCCCGGCGCCGGCGCCGGCGCGATTCCGGCGCCGCCGGCGTTTCGCTATGATCGCGGCAGTCCCGGCGGCGAAAGGGGGCGGCCTTGGCCCACGACCACCACGCCCATGCGCAGCACCGCCATGCCGCGCCCGATTACGGCCGCGTCTTTGCCGTCGGCATCGCCCTCAACGTCGCCTACGTCGCGGGCGAGGCCGGGTTCGGGCTGTGGCTCGGCTCGCTCGCCCTCATTGCCGATGCCGGACACAATCTCGGCGACGTGCTCGGCCTTGCCCTGTCATGGGGCGCGGCGGTGCTGAGCCGGCGCGAGCCGAGCCGGCGCTTCACCTACGGGCTGCGCTCGTCGTCGATCCTGGCGGCGCTGGCCAACGCGCTGATCCTGCTCGTCGTCACCGGCGGCATCGCCTGGGAGGCGCTGTGGCGGCTGCGGCATCCGCTCGCGGTGCCGGGCGCCTCCGTCGCGGCGGTAGCCGCCGTCGGGGTTGCGGTCAACGGCGTCACCGCGCTGCTCTTCGCCGCCGGCCGCGGCCGCGACCTCAACATCCGCAGCGCCTTTCTGCACATGGCCGCCGATGCGCTGGTCGCCGGCGGGGTCGTCGCCGCCGGCATCCTGATCGCCGCCACCGGCCTGGTCTGGCTCGACCCGGCGGTGAGCCTCGTGATCTCGGCGGTCATCGTCTATTCCACCTGGGGCCTCGTCAACGAGGCGCTCGGCCTTGCCCTCGCCGCGGTGCCCGCCGCCATCGACGAGGCCGCGGTGCGCGCCTACCTCGCCGCCACGGAAGGAGTCAGCGGGCTGCACGACCTCCATATCTGGGGCATGAGCACGACCGAAACGGCGCTGACCTGCCACCTGGTGATGCCCGGCGGCCACCCCGGCGATGCCGCCCTGAGCCGGCTCGCCCACGAGCTCGACCACCGCTTCGGCATCCGCCACGCGACGATCCAGATCGAACTGGCCGACAGCGGCGAGGAATGCGCCCTGACCCCGGAGCACGTCGTCTAGCGCCGCCACCAGCGCCGCCGTGCCGTCGCCTGCTTCTGCGCCAGGATCGTGTTCGACACCATGTAGCCGCCGGTCGCGAAATCGTCGTGGCAGGCGAGCACCCGGCAGCCGGCTTCGGAGAGGATGCGGAACAGCGCGGCTTGCGGGATCAGGTGCATCTCCATTCCGTCCGGTGGCGCCGCCAGGTACTCGGCGACGCGGAAGCGGTAGCCCCGGCGATAGGTCGGCACCTGGAAGAAGGCGATGCCGCCCGGCGCCAGGCGGGCAAGCGCGGTGCGCAGCAGCAGCGCGATCAGCGGCGGCGGGTTGTGCTGCAGGGTGATGACCGAGGCGAACACGTCGAAGCGGCCAAGCGCGGAGAGCCGGGCGACGTCGTCGAGCAGTACGAAGTCGATGTTGCCGCGGCCGAAGCGCGCCGCGGCGGCGCGGGCAAGATCGAGATGCGGCGGCGAGACGTCGAGCGCGACTAGCCGGGGGAAGGCCTCGGCCAGCCAGACGCTGACCCGCCCGACCCCCGCGCCGAGTTCGAGGCAGCACCGGAATTCGCCGATATCGATGCCGCAGCGCGCCGCCGTCTGCCGCAATTCTTCGACGTAGCCGGCGCCGCTGCGATAAAAGGCCTCCTCGCTGTCGGCGATGCGATCCCGGCGATAGCGCTCGTCGACGATGACCGAGAAATGCGGCTCGCTCGCCCCGAGCCGGCGCCAGTTCGCCGCGACATGCCGCGTCATCGCCGCCAATTGCTCCGGGCTCGCCGCGGTCTCGACCTCGAGCGGCGGCGCCGCCAGCGGCATGAACGCGAGGGAGGGGTGCGTCATGCCGGCGATCTCTAGCATTGCCGGCGCCGGCGGCTGAGCTTAATTTTTCGCCCTCGCAGGCGGGAGGATGAGATGGGCGACAAGGTCTCTCTACGCGAAGTGGGCATGCGCGACGGGTTGCAGTCGATCGCCGAGATCATGCCGACCGAGACGAAGATCGCCTGGCTTCAGGCCGAATATGCCGCCGGCGTGCGCGAGATCGAGGTGTCGTCCTTCGTGCCGCCGAAGCTGCTGCCGCAGCTCGCCGACGCCGAAGCGGTGGTGACGGCGGCGATGCAGCTCCCCGGCCTCCGCGTCTCCGCTCTCATCCCCAATTCGCGCGGCGCCGAGCGCGGCCTCGCCCTCGGCGTGCCGGAGATGAACTTCGTGCTGTCGGTCAGCGAGGGCCACAACCTGTCGAACGTGCGCCGCTCGACCGGCGAGTCGATCGAGGATTTCCGCAAGGTCGTCCGGCTGTGCCGCGACAGCGGCAGGACGGTGCGGATCAATTGCGGCCTCGCCACCGCCTTCGGGTGCACCATCGAGGGCGATGTCGACGAGGACCGGGTGCGGCGCATCGCCGACGAGGTCGCCGAGGCGGGGGCCGACGGCATCATCCTCGCCGACACCGTCGGCTACGGCCAGCCGGCGGCGATCGAGCGCGTATTCCGCAAGGTCATCGCCGATGTCGCGCCGCTCCCGGTGGCGGCGCATTTCCACGACACGCGCGGCCTCGGCCTCGCCAACGTGCTGGCCGCGTTCAACGCCGGCTGCCGCGCCTTCGACGCCTCGCTCGGCGGGCTCGGCGGCTGTCCCTACGCGCCCGGCGCGACCGGCAACATCGTGCTGGAAGACACTGCTTTCTTGTTCGAATCGATGGGCTGCGAAACCGGCATCGACATCGACGCGCTGGTCGCGGTGCGCGATATCGTCGCCCGCGCCCTGCCCGGGGTGACGCTCTACGGCGCGATCGCCAAGGCGGGCTTGCCGCGCAACTTCCACCCGGTCGCGCAGGCGGCGTGAAAGCGCGCTTCGGCGTCGCCGCCGCCCTCCTGTGCGCCGCCTGCGCCGGCGGACGGCCGAGCCTCAACGACGCGCAGGAGGTCGTCGCCGCGCTGCATTTCCCGGAATCCGGCGGGCTTGCCGTCGCCGGCGCGGTCGAACCCGGCGGGCTCGCCGTCACCGTCAACCGCGACGCTGCGGTCGCGGTGCTGCGGGTGCGGCGCAGCGGCGAGACCACGATCCTGTTCCCCAGCCGGACCCGGCCCGACCCGCACGTCGCCGCGAACACGGTGCTGCACGTTCCGCTGCCGGCGACGGAAACCGGCACGGTGCTCTACGAGTTCGTCGCCGCCGACAACGGCGACGCCTGGCTGTTCGCCAGGCGCCCGCCGCCCGGCGCCGACTACGTCGAGCTCGGCACGACGACGCGCGAGATCGTGCGCGACATCCGCCGCTCGATCAAAGGCAACGCCGCCGCCGCGCACCTCGCGCTGCGCGGCTGAACCGGCTACCCGACCGGCACGAAATCGTAGACCCCGACCCCCTGGATGATCAGGAAGCGGCACGGCCCGTCGTTTTCGCCGTGCACGTAATGCGCGGTTTTCGGCGGCACCTGGCAGCGCTCGCCCTTGTCGAGCCGGTAGAGCGCGCGCGGCGCCCGCGTCTCGACCACCATCGGCCCGTCGAGGCAGACCATCTGGTCGGTGATCTCGCTGTGGTAGTGCCAGGGAATGCATTCGCCGGCGCCGAGGGTCAGCACCTGGACGCGCAGATCCGCGCCTTCGGCAAGCAATTCGCGCCCGGCGATCCGGTACTGCCCGGTCGAACGGCTCTGCATCGCATTCTCCTTGTCCTGTCGCCGCCGCAGTATAGCTGATTCGCCGCGCGCCGCCGCCCTGCCGATCCGCCGCACCGCACGCCGCGCAGCCGGCACGGACGGTTGCGGCGCCGCGATTGCGCCGGCTCGGCGGCGATGCTATCGCCAGTGCCGATGGAACGGAAGCGGAACAATGGCGCCGCGCTGCCGCCGAGCTTTGCCGAGCTCAACCCGGCGCAGGCGCGCGCGGTCGAATTCGGGCTCGACCGTCCGCGCCCGCCGCCGCTGCTGATCGCCGCCGGCGCCGGCACCGGCAAGACCAAGACGCTGGCGCACCGCGTCGCCCGGCTGATCCTGGCCGGCGCCGACCCGCGGCGCATCCTGCTGCTGACCTTCACCCGCCGCGCCGCGCGCGAGATGACCCGCCGCGCCGAGGCGGCGCTCGCCGGGTACACCCCGGCCGGCGCTCTCTTGCCGTGGTCGGGCACCTTTCACGCGATCGGCAACCGGCTGCTGCGCCTGCATGCCGCGGCGCTCGGTCTCGACCCCGCCTTCACCGTGCTCGACCGCTCGGACTCGGCCGATTTGATCGACCTGGTGCGCGGCGAGCTGGGCCTTGCCGGCAGCCGCGCGCGCTTCCCGAAAAAGGGCACCTGTCTGGCGATCTATTCCTACACGGTCAATGCCGGCTGCGCCCTGGCCGAGACGCTGGAGCAGGGCTTTGCGTGGTGCGGCGAATGGGAAGCCGAGCTGAAGCGGCTGTTCGCCGCCTATGTCGAGGCCAAGCAGCGCCAGCACGTGCTCGATTACGACGACCTGCTGCTCTATTGGCGCGAGGCGATGGGCGACCCGGCGGTGGCGGCGGCGATGCGCGGCCGCTTCGACCACATCCTGGTCGACGAATACCAGGACACCAACCGGCTGCAGGCGGCGATCCTCGCCGCGCTGGCGCCGGACGGTGCCGGGCTCGCCGTGGTCGGCGACGACGCCCAGGCGATCTACGGCTTCCGCGCCGCGACGGTGCGCAACATCCTGGATTTTCCGTCGCAGTTCGCCCCGCCGGCGGCGGTCGTCGCGCTGGAGACCAACTACCGCTCGACTCAGCCGATCCTCGATGCCGCCAACGCGGTGATCGCCCGCGCCGGCGAAGGCTTCGCCAAGACCCTCGTTTCGGCCAGGGTGTCGGCGGAACGGCCGGCTCTGGTCACCGCCGAGGACGAGGCCGCCGAGGCCGGGTACATCGCCGGCCGCGTGCTCGACCGCCGCGAGGCCGGCATCGCCCTGCGGCGCCAGGCGGTGCTGTTCCGCGCCGCGCACCACAGCGCCCTGTTGGAGATCGAGCTCGCCCGCCGCAACATCCCGTTCGTCAAATACGGCGGCCTCAAATTCGTCGAGACGGCGCACATCAAAGACATGCTGGCGATCCTGCGCTGGGCGGAGAACCCGCACGACCGCATCGCCGGCTTCCGCACGGTGCAGCTGCTGCCCGGCATCGGCCCCGCCGCCGCCCGCCGCGCGCTCGACGACGCCGCCGGGTTCGCGCCGCCGCCGGCCGCGGAAGCGGGCTGGCGCGGGCTGTGCCGGCTGCTGGCGGCGCTGCGCGGCGGCGCCTGGGCCGGGCAGGTCGGGCTGGTGCGCGAGTGGTACCAGCCGCTGCTCGAACGGCATTACGACTATGTCCACGCCCGCGCCGGCGATCTCGACCAGCTCGAGGCGATCGCCGCGCACTACCCCTCGCGCGAGCGCTTTCTGTCGGAACTGACGCTCGACCCGCCCGAGGCGAGCGGCGCCGAGGCCGGCGTCCCCGGGCTCGACGAAGACTACCTGATCCTGTCGACGATCCACTCCGCCAAGGGCCAGGAATGGGACGCGGTCTATGTGATGCGGCTGGTCGACGGCTGCATTCCCTCGGACATGGCGACGGGGCGCCCGGCGCAGATCGACGAGGAGCGCCGCCTGCTCTACGTCGCGATGACCCGGGCGCGCGAGCACCTGGAACTGGTGCGGCCGCTGCGCTTCTTCCGCACCCGGCAGCACCGCTTCGGCGCCGCCCACATGACCGCGCCGCGCTCGCGTTTCATCGCCGACGACATGCTGCGCCTGTTCGACTGCCGCCACGTCGCCGCCCCGCTGCCGCCGGATGCGCCGGCGCCCGGGGCGTCGCTCGCCGTCGATATCGGTGCGCGGCTGCGCGCCGCGTGGGGGTAGTTGACGAGCCGGCCGGGTTCGCGCGAGGCTCCGCCCATCGCATTCGCCGCTGGGAGGATTGCCGCAATGTACGAGAAGGAGGTCGTCGTCACGACCAAATACGGCCGCATGCCGAGCTTTGTCGCCTGCCCCGAGGGGCCCGGCCCCTATCCCGGCATCATCTTCTACATGGACGCGCCCGGCATCCGCGAGGAACTGCGCAACATGACCCGGCGCATCGCCCGGCACGGCTATTTCGCCATCCTTCCCGACATGTACTACCGGCTCGGCACGCTCCGCTTCGACGTGGCGCGGCGCGACGAAGCCCAGGCCGCGGTCTTTCTCGCGGCGATGCGCAGCCTGACCAACGCGATGGTGATGGACGACACGGCCGGGCTGCTCGGCTATCTCGACGCGCAGGACAAGTGCAAGCCCGGGCCGGTCGGCTGCGTCGGCTACTGCATGAGCGGCCAGCACATCACCAACGCCGCGGCCTTCTACCCGCACCGCATCAAGGCGGCCGCCTCGCTCTACGGCGTCGGCATCATCACCGACAAGGAAGACTCGCCGCATCTGTTCCTCGACCGGATCAAGGGCGAGCTCTACTACGCCTTTGCCGAGACCGACCGCAGCGTGCCGCCCAACATCCCGGGCGATCTCGACAAGCTGCTGTCGAAAACCAACGTCAAGTACGAGATCAAGACGTTCCCCGGCACCGAGCACGGCTTCGCCTTCCCCGAGCGCGCGGTCTACAACACGCTCGCCGCCGAGGAGACCTGGGACAAGATGTTCGCGATGTGGGACCGCGTGCTGAAGAAGGGCTGAGCCGATGAAACTGCGCCACAACCCGGCCTCGCCTTACGTCCGCAAGGTGATGGTCCTCGCCCACGAGCTCGGCCTCGCCGATCGCATCGAGCTGCTCTCGACCGCGGTCAGCCCGGTCGAGGCCAATCCCGCGCTGGCGGCCGAGAACCCGCTGATGAAGATTCCGGCGCTGACCACCGACGACGGGCAGGTGCTGTTCGACTCGCCGGTGATCTGCGAATACCTCGACAGCCTCGCCGGCGGCGGCCGCTACTTTCCGGCCGCGGGACCGGCGCGGTGGACCGCTTTGCGCCAGCAGGCGCTCGGCGACGGCATCCTCGACGCGCTGATCCTGTGCCGCTACGAGGTCGCCGCCCGGCCCGAGGACAAGCGCTTTGCCGGCTGGACCGAGGGCCAGATGCGAAAGGCGCACCAGGGCCTCGCGGCGCTCGAACAGGAGGACCTGTCCGGCCCGCGCACGATCGGCCACGTCACCGCCGGCTGCACCCTCGGCTATCTCGATTTCCGCTTCCCCGACGACGGCTGGCGCCGCCGCCACCCGAAGCTGGCCGAGTGGTACCGGGCCGTCGAGGCGCTGCCCTCGATGCAGGCGACCCGGCCGCCGGCGGGGTGAGGCTCAGATCAGCCGGCCCTGCGCCGGCGGGTAGAGGATCGAACCGTCCGGCTGCGGCTCGGCGCCGGGCGTCAGGCTCGCCGCCTCGGTCTTGCCGGCGGCCATGATGTGGCGCACGTCGGCGCCGCGGATCAGCAGGTAGTCGCTGACGATGCGGCGGTGGCAGCGCCACCACACCGCCTCGGCGCACATGATCGCCGGCGTGCGGTCCGCCGCCAGCGCCAGCAGCTCGCCCAGCCCGGCGCGAAACGGCGCGGTCAAGGCATAGTCGGCATAAGCCTGAAAGGCTTCGTTCTGCCACAGCCCGTTCGGCGACGGCGGCGCGGCTTTCGGCCGGTGGCGCAGCCCGCCGAGCGCGGCGAGATGGCGATAGCCGATCCCGGCCGCGGCGAGCGTCGCCGGCAGGGCGTCGCTGTTAAACTGGGGATTGAAACGCGAGCGCGGCACGCTGCGCACGTCCGCGAGTACATCGACCCCGGCCTCGCGCAGCAGCGCGGCCAGCTCGTCGGCCGACCGCGTCGAATGCCCTATCGTGTAGATCGGGTTCGCCGCCGCCCCTCAATACATGTGCTGGCCGCCGTTGACCGAGATCGTCGAGCCGGTGATGAAATCGGCCTCGTCGGCGACCAGGAACAACACGGTGCGGGCGATGTCCTCGGCCTTGCCGAGGCGGCCGACCGGGATGCGGGCGACGATCTTCTCCAGCACGTCCGCCGGCACCGCGCGCACCATGTCGGTATCGACATAGCCGGGCGCCACCGCATTGACCGTGATGCCGCGCGACGCGCCTTCCTGCGCCAGCGCCTTGGTAAAGCCGTGGATGCCCGATTTCGCTGCGGCGTAATTGACCTGGCCGTACTGCCCGGCCTGGCCGTTGATCGAGCCGATATTGACGATGCGGCCGAAGCGGCGCTCGCGCATGCCTTCGATGACGGCGCGGCTCATATTGAAGCACGACGTGAGGTTTGTCTGGATAACCGCGTTCCACTGCTCGAAATTCATCCGCTGCATCGTTGCGTCGCGGGTGATCCCGGCATTGTTGACGAGCACGTCGATCGGGCCCAGCTCCGCCTCGATCGCGGCGACCCCCTGGGCGCAGGCGGCGAAATCGGAGACGTCGAACTTGTAGACCGGGATGCCGGTCTCGTCACGGAAGCGCGCCGCCGCCGCGTCGTCGCGGCCGTAATTGGCCGCCGTCCGGTAGCCGGCATCGCGCAAGGCCACGGCGATCGCCCGGCCGATGCCCCGCGTGCCGCCGGTCACCACCGCCACTCTCGGCATGGCTCCCTCCCGTCGTTGTGGCGCGTTCGTCGCGCGCGCCGCACCTGTCGTGCGCCTCGCGCTAGTCGCGCTCGACGCACATCGCAATTCCCATGCCGCCGCCGATGCACAGCGTGGCAAGGCCCTTCTTGGCGTCGCGCTTCTGCATTTCGTAGAGCAGCGTGACCAGCACCCGCGCCCCCGAGGCGCCGATCGGATGGCCGAGCGCGATCGCCCCGCCGTTGACGTTGAGCTTGTCGGGGTCGAGCCCGAGATCGCGGCCGACCGCGCAGGACTGCGCGGCGAAGGCTTCGTTGGCCTCGATCAGGTCGAGGTCGGCAACCGACCAGCCGGCGCGCTTCAGCGCCAGCCGGCTCGCCGGGATCGGCCCGGTGCCCATGATCGCCGGATCGACCCCGGCGGTCGCCCACGAGGCGATGCGGGCGAGCGGCTTGATCCCGCGCCGTGCCGCCGCCGCCGCGGTCATCAGCACCACCGCCGCCGCCCCGTCGTTGATGCCCGAGGCGTTGCCGGCGGTGACCGTGCCGTTCTTGTCGAAGGCCGGGCGCAGCTTCGCCAGGACCTCGACGGTCGTGCCGTGCTTGGGATGCTCGTCGGTGTCGACCACCGTCTCGCCGCGCCGCGAGGTCACCGTCACCGGCACGATCTCGTCCTTGAAGCGGCCGGATTTCTGGGCCGCCTCGGCGCGCTGCTGCGAGCGCGCGGCGAACGCGTCCTGCTCTTCGCGGGTGATCTGCCAGCGTTGCGCCACGTTTTCCGCGGTGTTGCCCATGTGGTAGCCGTGAAACGCGTCCCACAGCCCGTCCTTCAGCATCGTGTCGACCAGCTCGCCGGCGCCCATCCTGACCCCGTCGCGCAGGTGGATGCAGTGCGGCGCGCGGCTCATGCTCTCCTGGCCGCCGGCGACGACGATGTCGCTGTCGCCGTTGCGGATCGCCTGGTAGCCGAGCGCCACCGTGCGCAGCCCCGAGCCGCACAGCTGGTTGACCCCGTAGGCGGTGACCTCGAAGGGGATGCCGGCCCCGATCGCCGCCTGGCGCGCCGGGTTCTGGCCTTCGCCGGCGGCGAGGATCTGGCCGAGGATGACCTCCGACACCTCGCCCGGCTCGACCTCCGCGCGGCGCAGCGCCTCGGCGATCGCGACCTGGCCGAGCTGGTGCGCGGCAAGGCTGGCGAGCCCGCCGTTGAACGCCCCGACCGGGGTGCGGGCGGCGCCGGCGATGACGATGTCGGTCATGGGAATCTCCTGGGTGGCGGTGAGTCGGATATAGATTGCCGGACCGCTAAAATCCAGCGAGCCAGCGCGCGATCTCGGACCACAGCGCGGCGCGCGCGGCGCCGCCCGCCATCATGCCGATATGGCCGAGCGGCGGGCGCAGCACCGTCGCCTGCGGCAGCGCGGCGGCGAGCGCGGCGGCCGAGCGCGGCGGCACGATGCGGTCGCGGCTCGGCACGACGACCAGCGCCGGGCACTCCAAATCCTCCGGAACCACCGGCCGGCCGGCAACCCGCCAGCGCCCGCCCGCCGGGTCGTTGGCGCCGTACCACGAGCCGAAGCATTCGGCCGCGACCGGGCCGGCGAGCGGCACCCCGTCGTTGATCCAGTCTTCGAGGGCGACGAATACCCGTGCCGCCTCCCCCGCCGGATCGAGCGCGGCGAAGCGGCGGAACTTGCGTTCGGCGAGCAGCGGGTCGAGCGCGAAGAACAGCGCCTGGATCGCCTCGACCGGCAGGCTCTCGCCGATCCCCGCCGCGGCGCCGCCGAGCCATGCCGCCTCGGCGCGGCGCTCGGCGTGGAAGTCCCACGGCGTCGCCAGCAGGGCGAGGCCGGCGACGTCGTCGGGCCGGCGCAGCGCCAGCGCCAGCGCCAGCAGCCCGCCCATGCAATAGCCGGCGAGCGCCGCCCGCCGGCCGGTTTCCCGCCGCACCGCCGACAGCGCCCGGTCGAGCCGCCCGGCGATGTAGTCGGTCAGCGTAAACTGCCGCTCCCGCGGTCCCGGCGCCCCCCAGTCGACGACCAGCGGGCGCAGCCCGGCGGCGGCGAGATGGGCGACAAAGCTCTGTCCCGGCAGCAGGTCGAGCACATAATAGCGGTTGATCAGCGACGGGATCAGCAGCACCGGCAGCCCCTCGCCGCGGTAATCGAGCAGCCGCGTTGTCCCCTCGCACCACATCACCCGGGCGTCCGGCGGGGCGCGGCGGTAGGGGTGGCGGCGATAGGCTTCGAGCCCGTCGAGCATCGCCGCCGCGCTCGCCGCCACCTCGCGCGCCAGCGCCGCGGTGACCGCGTCAACCCCGCGGCGGGCGATCTCGCCGCCGAGCCCGGCGAGCTTCGAGCCTGTCGAGGCGGCGCTCAAGCTCGGCAACGCGAGCAGCGAGCTGTGCCACAGCATCATCGCGCTCGCCAGGTGCGCCGGCAGCGGCCGCGGCGCCAGCCGTCGGTCGACCGTCACCTTGGCTCCCGAACGACAGCCAGCGCCGCAGCAGGTCGCCGGTCTCGGGATCGGCGGCAAGCGCGCTCAGATAATCGGCCCACAGCGCGAGGTAGCGGCGGGCCAGTTCTTCGGCATCGCTCATCGCCGAAATCCCTGTATTGTTGCATGGCAGCATCTCCCCTGGAGCGGGGTTCGGGCGCATGAGCACGTCACACAGCGATCAACCGGCCGGAGCCAAGCCGATCGTCGTCAAGAAATACGCCAATCGGCGGCTCTACAACACGGCGACGAGCAGTTACGTCACGCTCGACGACCTCGCCGGGCTGATCAAGGACGGCGCCGATTTCGTCGTCTACGACGCCAAGACCGGGGAAGACATCACCCGCTCGGTCCTGACCCAGATCATCGTCGAGCAGGAGCAGAAGGGGCAGAACCTGCTGCCGATCAGCTTTCTGCGGCAGCTGATCGCGTTCTACGGCGACAGCATGCAGTTTCTGCTGCCGGGCTATCTCGAACAGGCGATGGTCGCCTTCGCCCGCAACCAGGAGCAGATGCGCGAAAGCCTGAAGGCGACCTTCGGCATCTTTCCGTTCGGCCAGTTCGAGGAGATGGGCAAGCAGAACCTGGCGCTGTTCGAGCGCGCGCTGAAGATGCTCTCACCCTACGGCGCGGGCGACGCCAAGCCGGCGGCCGAGCCGCCCCGCCCGGCCGCCGGCGACGATCCGCAATTGAAGCGGCTGGAGGCGCAGATCGAGGCGCTGCGCCGCCAGCTCGACGCGCTCGGCAAGAGAGGCTAGCGGTTCCAGGTGGCGCTGCGCACCAGCCCGGCATAGGGCCGGGCGCCCCGCGCATCGACCATCAGCCGGTCGGGCTGCTGCGCCGGCGGTCGCGCCGCCGGCAGGCCGACCGTGCCGCTCGTCCCGCCGCTCGGCCCGCAATTGCCGCTGGTATGCGTGACCACCTTGGGCGGCGAGCCGTCGCCCAGCGAGGTGATCTGGACGCTCTGCATGCAGTAGCCGGGGCCGGCGGCGAGCTGGCCGCTGTCGATCTGCTGGAACAGGGCGGCCGCCTCGCGGTTCATCTCGGCCGAGATGCGTTCGAGCTCGGCGAAGGGCGAATAGGGGCCGAACGCGCTCGTCCACGGGATCGGCGCCGGCTCGAAGGCGACGCGCGGCGCGACGTCGCCGGTATAGGTGATGCGGGCGATGCCGCCGCCGGGCAGCGGCACGGTCATCACGTGCGTCGCCGGCTCCTGGGCCGCGGCAATCCCGGTCGCGCCGGCGAGACCGAGCAGGCCGATCCCAGCCGCCAGCGCCAGTCGCAGAGAGTTCATGATTCTCTCCTGTCGATTGCAAAACGACGCCCCGAGTTTCGCAAATCTTTTCCGTCGGCGCCACCGACACACCGTCGCACCGCAGCGATTTCGCGGCAAAGTCTCTAGCGAAATCCGGAGTTTAGCAGCGAAGCCGGAAGCCGGTCGAGCCACGGGCGGTCAAAGCGCGGCATGCCGCACAGCGTGCCCTGCAGGTAGCCGACCCCTTGCTGCCGCAGGATCGCGGCGTCTTCCTCGTTCTCGACCCCCTCGGCCACGGTGCGCAGGCCGAACCCCTTGGCGAGGCCGAGGAGATGGCGCACGAACGCCTGGTTGTCGCCGCTCGCGGCGAGGCCGCGGACAAAGGCGCGGTCGATCTTGACGGTATCGACGGCCAGGCTGTGCAGGTGCCGCAGCGAGGCGTGCCCGGCGCCGAAATCGTCGAGCGCGACGCGGCAGCCGGCCTCGCGCAGCGTGCCGACGAAGCGCACCGATTCCTCGATGTCGTAGAGCGCGGCCGTCTCGGTGATCTCGACGACGAGGCGGCGGGCGAGGTCCGGCGCGCGGCGCAGGCGCGCCACCAGGGCGCGCAGCCACGGCCGGTCGGCCGCGGTCAGCCCGGAAATGTTGAGGCCGAGCGCGAACCCGTCATGCGCCGCCAGCTCGTCGAGCGCCCGGTCGAGCGCGTGCCGGTCGATAAGGCGGATCAGCCCCTGCTCTTCGACGACCGGGACGAACTCTCCGGCGCCGACGATGCGGCCGTCGCCGTCACGCATGCGCAAGAGGCATTCGTAGTAATCGATCGCCCCCGTGCCGCTCGCCACCACCGGCTGAAACGCGAACAGCAGCCGGTCCTGGCGCAGCGCCGCGCGCACCTCGCGGGCGAGCGAGGCGCCCTGGCGCTGGCGGTCGCGCTGCGCCTCGCTGACCCGGTAATGGACGTGGCGGTCGCGCCCGGCGCCCTTGGCCTCGGCGAGGGCGGCTTCGGCCCGGGTGATGACGTCGTAGGAGGTCGTGCCGGCGCCGGACACGGCGGCGCTGCCGATCGACACCGTCGCGGCGACCGGGCCGTGCGCGGTGGCAAAGGCGGCGCCGCCGACCGCGCGCAGGATTTTGCCGGCGGCCGCGGCGATGTGCTCGCCCGGGCAGTCGGCCAGCACGATGCCGAAGCGGTCGCCGCCGAGGCGGCCGACGAGGTCGCTGATCCTGAGGCACGAGTCGAGACGGCGGCCGATCTCGACGAGAATGCCGTCGGCCGCCTCGTAGCCGAGCCGCTCGTTGAGCGCCGCCATGCGGTCGACGCCGACGCACAGGAACGCCGCCGGGCGCGGCGCGCGCTGATTGGCGGCGATCAGCTGGTCCAGCGCCTCGCGCAGCCGCGAGGTGTTGTAGTGGCCGGTCAGCGCGTCGTAATTGGCCAGCCGTTCGAGCCGGCAGCGCTCGGCCTTGCGGTCGCCGATGGCGCGGATGACGCCGAGCATGCGCCGCGCCCGGCCGCCGGCGGTGCGCTCGACGCGGCCGCGCTCGTGCACCCAGACAAAGCCGCCGGCCGGGTCGCGCAGCCGGTATTCGCAATCGAAGGCGGCGCCGCCGGCCTCCGCGCCGAGATGGGCGGCAAGGCGCAACTGCCGCTGCACCGCGTCGTCGGGATGGATGCGGGCGGCAAAGCCGCGGCCGGTAGCGAGCTCGTCGCGGGCCTCGCCGCCGAGCGGCCGGCCCGACCATTCGAGCC
>Ga0209581_1001302_pt1 | contig 30453 bp, 30 predicted proteins | sample Coa_R2_FD_187160 | JGI IMG/M metagenome (GOLD analysis project Ga0209581, IMG submission 187160) | Surface soil microbial communities from Centralia Pennsylvania, which are recovering from an underground coalmine fire - Coalmine... | ecosystem: Environmental > Terrestrial > Soil > Unclassified ...
TCTCCGTCGCCGATCAGCCGAATGCGCGCGCCCGCCTTGCGAATGTCGCCGATCAGTTTCTCGTGGCGCGGCCGGTCCAGCACGATCACCACGAGGTCCTCCACGTCGCGGTCCAGCCGCTTCGCAATCGCCTTCAAGTTGTCCGCCACCGGCGCGTCCAGTTCCACGGCGCCTTTGCACGACGGTCCCACGACGATTTTCTCCATGTACAAATCAGGCGCGTGCAGCAATCCTCCGCGCTCGCTCGCCGCCAGCACTGCGATGGCATTTGGCGCGCCGGTCGCGCAAAGGTTTGTTCCCTCCAGCGGATCGACCGCGATGTCCACCGCGGGAAAATTTGCGTTCGGCGCGTGATTCGCGAGTCCCACTTTCTCGCCGATATACAGCATCGGCGCTTCGTCCCGCTCGCCTTCGCCAATCACGATGGTTCCGTCCATCTGGAGCGAATCCATCGTCTTGCGCATCGCTTCCACGGCGACCTCGTCGGCTTTGTGCCGGTCGCCGAATCCCATCGTCCGCGCGGCCGCGATGGCCGCGTTTTCCACCACACGCAAAAATTCCAGGCTGAGTTGTGTCTCCATGGTTCGGTTCTCTCTCCGTCGGCTTGCTTTGCCAGGCCCGCGGTCGTTCATCCTAGTCCATGCCCAGGCATCCCGTCGAGCAAACCGATTGCCATGCCCTCTAAGGACCTGGCGTGAGGGATCAGAAATCAGGCATGGAGCTCTTTTCCCTTGGGGGCCTCCCCACAATAACGGAACACGCTCCAATTGACCTGGCTGCTTGTCCTCGCCAGGATTCCGCGCTTCTTGCGTATCTGTTTGCAGGAAATAACCTTAGTCGCCCGCCGGGTTCTGACTGTACTCAAAACATCTCTATTTCCCCATGCAACGAATTCTTCCCTTTCTGCACTATCCCAACATGGAACGAAGGTATTTTGCTGAAAATGAGGCAATTGGCGTTATGCTGTCTCTCCCAAAGCCATTGGCTATGGTGCAAAGCATGGCTCTTCCGCGAAAACCCTCCAATCCCAAGCTGAGGAACAAATTCAGGGGCTGTCTCTTGGGAGGCGGCGTCGGCGACGCCTTGGGGGCCCCCGTCGAATTCCTGCATCTCGAAGAGATCGAGCAAGTGTACGGCAAGCAGGGCATCAGGGATTACGCCCCTGCTTACGGCAAGATCGGCGCGATCACCGACGATACCCAGATGACCCTGTTCACCGCCGAGGCCATGCTGGCTGCGGAAGTGGACTCCACACAGGTGCGCTCCGGCCTCGATTTCTTCCGCGCTGGTTCGGATTCCTACCAAAGGTGGCTGGCTACCCAGGAGCATGCCGGACGTCCTGGCGGACCTCGCGAAATGTCCAGTTGGCTTTTTTCGCAGCGCAGGTTGTTCGCCCGCCGCTCGCCGGGAACTACCTGCCTTTCCTCTCTCGAAGCCTTGCGCGGAAAATCGGGCCGCGCCTCGAATGACAGCAAGGGTTGCGGCGCGGTCATGCGCTCGGCTCCCGTGGGAATGTACTTTGCGCACCAATTAAGAAATCAGAGCTCGCGGCTCGCGGCGATCACGAAGACTTTCGAGACTGCCCGGGATCTCGCTTCGATCACTCATGGACATCCGACCGGCTCCCTGACTGCCGGAGTCTTCGCGGTGGTGGTTGGAATGCTTCTCGTGGATGAGCCCCTGGCCGAGGCCATCGACGCGGCAAAGGGCGAATTGCACAAGCATATCTTTTACAAAGAAACGCTTTATGCCATCGAGCGCGCGGAGAAGCTGGCGAAAAGCTGTCCGCGCGAACGCGATGCGCTCCGCGAATTGGGCAAGGCTTTTGTCGCCGAAGAGGCTTTGGCAATTAGCCTGTACTGCGCTCTGTGTTCGGAGGATTTTGCCGAAGGCATCCTGCTCGCCGTCAATCACAGCGGTGACAGCAGCGCGACTGGCTCGATGACCGGTAATCTGCTTGGAGCCACTTGCGGCCTCGAGGGCATTCCGGAAAAGTGGCTGAAACCTCTCGAGCTGCGCGATGTGATCGAAGCCGTCGCCGACGACCTCGCCGCGTATCCCGAGTGGCGCCTGACCGGTGCGGAAGATGCCGCTGAGCGCGAATTCTACCGGAAGCGCTACCCGATTTGATCCCTTCCTGATGTCAACTTATCTGTCTTCGAGCAGAGCAGTCAGCGCGGTCGCTCGCGGAAGCAGTGCGCGCGCGCCCAGCTCCCGGAATCGCGCCGCGCGTTCCCGGTAACCGTGCTCGCCCCGCGCGATGATGGCGATAAACGGTACTCCCGCTTCCCGCGCCGCAATCGCGTCGTCCACGTTGTCGCCAACGTAGAGCGCGCTTCCCGGATCGCGTCCTTCCAGGATTTGGAGCAACCCTTCCGGGTCAGGCTTGATTCTCTTTACGTCGCTCATCGTAACCACGCGCCGGAAGAATGCGGTTCCCGGCCATTGTTCGAACGTGTAAGTGAATTCCTCGCGCGTGCGTCCCGTGAAGAGATTCAGTTCATAGCGTCTGGCCCACCGTTCGATCTGCCGCGGCGTCACAAGATGCTTCTCATTGCGCACGTTTCCGGGCTGGCCGTTCGAGCCCCAATAAAATCTCTCGAACGCTTTGCGCGCTTCTTCATACGTGGTGGGACGCCCGAGTGACGTAACCCACTTCGCCACCATGTTCCAGTCGTCGTTGTTTCCGGGCTTGGCTTTCCAGCGATGCAATTCCCGGTAAGTCACGCGCTTGCCCGTCAGAAAGCGAACCGTGTCCAGCGCGGAGCGCCAGTACGTGCCGCGCACGTCCACCAGCACGCCGTCCACGTCGAAAATCAGAATTTTCGGAGCAAGTTGTGCTTTCCTCATGCTGTGAGTATGCCTGGGAAAAATGATCCGAATCCGTGACGCCGCGCCGATCCGCTCTACATTGCCGCAGCGGCTCTTCTTCCTATCTGAACCAGAATAGCATGAGGAGTCGCCATGGCCTGTGCGGGCCGCCTTCGGAAGAAGGCCCGCCGGATGCGTCTCTCCTTCGGGCAGCGCACTGCGCCCTGTGCGCTGGCAAACGGGCCGCGCCCGGAACCGCCCTGGGTTTGAACCCTCGGCCGTTCCGGGCGCGGTTGGGTGTCCCGGTTGTGGAGTAGCTGGGGAAACTTAGAATTTCTTCCAGTCGAAGGCGCTCAGCACGAAGTTTCCGGGCATGAACATTTCCTTCTGCAGCCTGCGGTCGTAGTGAATCGCCGCGCCGCCAAAGTCGGTAATGGAGTTCGCGATGACCGCTCCGTACCAATCGCTCCCGCCGGCAAACTTGACGGTCGCGTTCGGAGCATAAACCAACCCTGCGGCCTTGGAGTTTCCGTTCACGGTAATTTGCCCCGTCCCCGCATAGACAAGCTGAAAGGTTGCGGGATCAAGACTGTCATTCACCAGGCTGCCGCCGGTCATATCGATGACCGTCGAGGTGCCGCTACCGGCGAAGTTCAGAACCAGGTCCGCATATTGCGGCGGGTTGGTTCCCGGGATGGGATCGATGGTGATCGTCGGGGTTCCGTTAGTCGTCAGGCTGTTGATGTTGATATAGACAGGGCTGCCGGGAGCCGTGCCCGCAGGCGGCGTGAAATGGAGGTTTCCCTTCACCGTTACGTTGCCAAGCAGCGTGGCCGTCGCCGGTGTCGAGCCGGCAGTAATGTAAAGATCTGTCGGATTCTTTGCCGGAAGCGTCGTGCAACTGCCCGCGGGGAAGCTCGCGCAGCTCGGGCTGTTGTTCGAAACCGTCATGCTCGTGGTCGGTGGAACCGGGCTCGGCGCCAGCGGCGTGTCGTAGTTAATGTTCTGGGGGAGCTCCACAAGCCCCTGCGTGGGCTGCACCGAGCCGCTCAGCGTAAGCGCCGTAACGTTGCTGCTCGAGCAGCTTCCCACGCCGCTGCGAGGCGTGGACAAGCTGCCATAAATAACCGTCGATCCGCCCTTTTCCGTGAGGTTGCCGTTTGTGCCCACGTTTCCGCCATAATTCTGGAAAGACACGCTGGCGGAATTCGTTCCGGCGTTCGCGACGGTCGAGGAATCGTAACTGTTGGTGGTCCCGCCGCCGCCGAAGGAAAGCGCCGCGCACCCGTTGGCGTCAGCGAAGGCAGCGTAAGCGAATGTGGGAACGGCCAGTTGCTCGAGCGTCGCGGAGACTTCCACCTGTCCACTCTTCACCCCCGGGATGTTTCCGTCGGAAGTGATCTCCCACGTCAGCAGAGCCGTCTGCGATCCTGTCGCATAGGATTGGATCGTCTTGACGGACTTCAGCTTGGCCCACGGGCGGTAGTTCACCGTATTGTTGCCTGCGGTGACGTTACCCGCCGCCGCGTTGACGAACGCCGTTCTTACCGCGTCCAAAGGATAATTGGAACTCTGTGAGCTGTTGGCCGAGAGAACCACGTCTCCGCCGCTCGTTCGCTGCACGTAACCGTCGGTCGTAGCCGCAGTGTTGTAGTTCGTCAGCGGGTCTGTTGCTGTGCCGGGAGCCACGTTCTTGTATGCGGTGCTCGTCAGGTAATTGGCCGCCGCGCTGATGCCGGACTCCGCGCCGTACCGCGCTTGCGTCATGGTCCGGTAGTTCAGGCTGCTCCAGGTTTCGGTCTGCGCCACGAACATCAAGGACACCGCCATGACCGAAAGAACGACCATTAGAATCAGCGCGAAGATCAGCGCAACGCCTTTTTCCTTCTTCTTGAGGATCGCTTTCTTGAACATGGTTCCTCGCTTTAGTAATTCAGAAAATTCGTGAACACTGTCGGGGGCATTTCCTGAACGCGAATGGAGCCTCCGCCAATCTGCCCCACTTGCCAGGCCTCAAACACGTTGCGCGGCGCCACGTTCAACAGCGCCTTGGATTCCGACTGTAGTTGACCGGTTTGCGGATCGCGGGCCTGAGTCTGAACCGTCAGCGTGACGGCAACGTTGATCACAAAAGTCTGGTTCACTTGCGTTCCGTCCGGATACGTTACGGAAACGCTCTTCGTCTGATACGTGAAGCAGGGCGTCCCGTTGGGATTTGCGATGAGGTTGTCAATCAGGACCACGTCGTTGGCTGGCACGGGAGGGCCGCCCGTGGAAATCAGTGTCGAGTTGCGCGTCAAAGTCCCCGGCGCGGCAGGCGTCCCGGGCGCGCACGTGTATTTCACGTACACCATGTTCCCGTCGTCGTTCAGGTCGCCATAGATCTTCAGGACAAAGCCCGTCGAGCCTGTCGTGGCATCCGTCGTTGCAGTGACCCCGTTTTGGTAGATAATCCCGCCCGGCGGAGGAACCACGCCGCTGGCAAACGCGCCTTGAACCGCAACGGGCGCGCCGGTCAAATGCGTGTTGGCGAAGACCGCGGTAATCGTGTTTGGCGCGGTCACGCCGGTCAGCGTGACAGTCTCTCGGTTCGTTCCGGAATCGACCACCACTTGTTCCCCGACGTACATGCCATTGGTCGAGCAAACTGTTGGGGAACTCGCGGCGCCCGTCAGAACCACGGGCGTCGTCAACTGCACGAAATTGCCCAGGCAAAGCCCCGCTCCTGGGGGCGGCAGAACTACTCTGCCCGCCTGGCCGATCTCCTGCTGCAGAAACTCTGTTGCGTTGCGCACGCTGCTGTGCATTTGCGTGCGGTTGGCGATGGTTCCCTGAGTTTTGGTCATTTGCAGCATGCCCGCGACCACGACTCCGGAAACCGTCACCAGGATGGCGATGGCGATCATCGCCTCGAGCAGAGAAAAGCCGGCGCTCGGGAGCAATCTACGTTTTGAACGGCGTGTATGGCGCGATTGCACGGTTCCTCCTCAGAACGGGCTCGTCTTCAGCGCGGTGACTGTGGCTGTTGGAATGGGGCCGGCCCCGTTGCCGCCTGCAACCGTGGCCGTAACCGTGATGCGTTTCATGGTTGGCGAAACATCCGTGATTTGCCAGATGCGCATGAAATACGCTCCGTTCGCGGCGCCGCCCAGCGGGTTTCCGCCTGAATCCAGATAATCAACATAGCCCGCGACGGGCGCTCCCAGGTTCAGGCTCCCGCCCGCGGCCAGTCCGGGGGATCCCGCGTTGGGATCGGGAATAAAGGAGGCGACCGCCGTATTGGTCTGCAGGTCATTGAAGCTCAGCGCCAGCAACTGTTCCATTTTGTCCTGAGCATATTCCGCTGTGCGCGCCGCAAGGTGTCCCTGGTTTTCCGTCGTGGTCATGGACACCGTGCCCAGCGTCAGGATACCGATCGAAAAGATCAGCAGCATCGTCAGGGCAATCATGGTTTCGATAAGCGTCAGACCTGCCTGCCCCTTCTGCTTTCGTGCCAATGTCCTTGTCTTTATCTTTGGCATGGTTTTCCTCACTGATGAGCCCACTGCTTGCCGGTGTAACTCCAGGTGTGCACCAGCCCCATCGCGTTCAGCGTAACGGCCCCGGTCCGCACTCCGTCCGTGATGTAGAAGGAACCCGCAGTCGGAGATCCCGTGTTATCCACGGGAAAGCCGCGCGAGTTGAACACAACGCAGGAAGAATTACCTATGGCGTTGCCGCCGTTCAGAGCCGTGGTCCCGCCCCAGGTGCATGCCGGCGCTTGCGCTAGAGCTCCCTCGGGCGCCACACCTGCATTTCCAATGCCCGGCGTAACCCCGGGCGAAAAAGCCACCGCGAAGCGTGTGGGCGTTGCGCTCGTGATGCAGTCGGCGCCTGTCGCAACCGCTATGCCTTCCGGCACCCAGCAATTCTGGTTCTTGTTCCAGACATCGACGCGGTAGTAGGGATTCTGTCCGGTAAAGAGAAATACGCGCGCGTAGGTATAAGCCGCCGCGGAGCGCATTTTCGCGAGCGAAACGTCGCCTGCAACCGAGCGGATATCCCCGTTGATTCTCATGTTCCGCCGTATGGTCAAGTACTGCGGAATGGAAAAGGCGGCGACAATCGAGGCCACCAGCATCACGATGAGCAACTCAATCGTGGAAAGTCCCAACTGGCTTGTCTTGCGCGCCTTGCGTTTGGATCGAAGCGTCATGAAGAGTCCTAAAGTTTCAAGAATTGCCTTGTAGGCCGAGCTAAGGGAGCGCAATCACTCTTCCAATGGCATTTAGCCGCTAACGCTTTGTGTGTCAGCACATTACGGCCACTTTTAAACGTTCCCCCAACCCGTAATTCGGTCGGATGTAACGAAAAGTTACGAATTCGATACCCCGCCGCTCGGAAAAAGAGACCCCTCGCCGAAGGCTTTTGTCCTCTCCACCAGTTCGCAACCCCATGCGACGCTCCCGCTGAAGCCGTACCGCTCCCCTCATCCTTGCTACAATGACCCCTTCAGGCCCGTTGTTGTATAGGAGAGAGCATGGCCAAATTCGGCGGAGTGGATTTCATCGATTTTGATTCGCAGTTGAACGACGAGGAAAAGCTGGTCCGCCAGACGGCGCGGGAATTCGTCGAAAACGAAATCATTCCCATCATCGAAAAGCACAGCCGCGAAGCTACCTTCCCGATGCACCTGGTTCCGCAGTTGGGCGAACTCGGATTCTTCGGCGCGAACCTCCACGGCTACGGCTGCGCGGGCATGTCCAACGTGGCCTACGGCCTCATGACCCAGGAACTGGAGCGCGGCGATTCCGGCTTGCGGAGTTTCGTCTCCGTGCAAAGCGCCCTCGTGATGTATCCCATCTACACGTTCGGAAGCGACGCGCAGAAGGAAAAGTGGCTGCCGGCCCTGCAGCAGGGCAAGGCGATCGGCTGTTTCGGATTGACCGAGCCGCAATTCGGCTCGAACCCGGGCGGCATGCTGACGCGCGCCGTCAAGAAGGGCGGCAAGTACGTCCTGAACGGCGAAAAGATGTGGATCACCAACGGCTCGATCGCCGGCGTGGCGGTCGTGTGGGCCAAGTGCGAAGACGACAAGATTCGCGGATTCCTGGTGGAAAAGGGAACGCCCGGCTACAAAACCTGGGACGTGCACGGTAAATGGTCGCTGCGCGCCTCCGTTACGAGCGGACTCTCGTTCTCCGACTGCGAAATTCCCGAAGAAAATCTATTGCCGGGCGTGGTCGGCCTCCGCGGGCCGCTCAGCTGCTTGAATCAGGCGCGCTACGGAATCGGCTGGGGCGCTCTCGGCGCTGCCATGGCCTGCTACGACACGGCGCTGCAGTACGCGAAGACGCGCAAACAGTTCGCCAACAAGCCCATCGCTTCGCACCAGCTCGTCCAGGAAAAGCTCGCCTGGATGATCACGGAAATCGTGAAGGGGCAACTGCTGGCGCTGCACGTGGGGCGGCTGAAGGACGCCGGCAAAGCCGCGCCGGAGCACATTTCCATGCTGAAAATGAACAACGTCGGCATCGCGCTGGACACCGCAAGAAAAGCGCGCGACATCCTGGGCGCCAACGGCATCGTGGACGATTACTGCATCATGCGCCACATGAACAATCTCGAAAGCGTGTACACCTACGAAGGAACGAACGACATTCACAAGCTGGTGATCGGCGAAAAAATCACCGGCATCGCCGCCTTCGTGTAGCGTCCGCATTTGTAGCGGCGGGCCTTTCCCTGCTTTTCTACTGCGGTTTTACTTCCTTCGTGCGCTCCGTGTCTCTGTGGTGAGCGCCTTCGCCTTTCTCTTTCGAATTCCCCGCCGCTCTGCCCGCTCGCCGCGGTACGATAGGACTCGGCTTCTTTCCTCCAAATGTTGCGAAGCCTCTGGAGATGATTCATGCGACCAGTCTTGGGCATGGCAACCGCAATCGTCGCCGCGATCCTCCTTTTCACCGGTGTCGAAGCCCCACCCGCGCACGCTCAGCAGACCGCGGCCGCGCAGGAGGCGAAGCCGAAGATTCGCGCCATCACCGCCTTCCTCAATCTGGACCGCTCGCAATACGAGCAGCAGGTCGCCGATGCCTTCGCGCTGCTCAAGCGCGCGCGCACCACCTTCGAATCGCGCGGCTTCGAAGTGCAGACCATCCGCATCGCCACGCAGCCCTTCCCCGAATACACCAAGGACCTTTCCGCGGCCCAGGCCGTCGCGTTCTTCCTGAAGCTCGACGCGCTCGCCGAAAAGAACAAGTTCATCCTGGCGATCGGCCCCGCGATGCCGAACGCCGGCGACAGCGAAGCGCAGGCGGATTTGCTCGCCGCCGTCCTGCGCGGCACGAAAAACATCAGCGGAAGCCTGGTCGTTGCGGGCGAGGACGGCGTGCGCTGGCCCGCCGTGGGCGCGGCGGCGCGCGTCATCAAGAAACTCGAGGACACGCCGCGCAGCGAAGGCAATTTCCGGTTCGCCGCCGTCGCCATGGTGCCGCCGATGTCGCCCTTCTTCCCGGCGGCCTACAACGAAGGCTTCGGCCATCAGTTCGCCGTGGGGCTGGAATCGGCGAACGTGGTGGAAGCGGCGTTCCGCGGCGCGCCGGATCTCGCGGCGGCGCGGCAGCGCTTGACCGACATGCTCGGTACCCAGGCGTTTGACGTCCAGCACGTGGCCGAACGCGTGGACATGGAAACCGGCTGGCGCTTCGCGGGCATTGATCTTTCCCCCGCGCCCGGGAAGAGCGCCTCCATCGGAGCGGCGATGGAGGAACTGACCCAGCAGCCGTTCGGCTCGAGCGGAACGCTCACCGCCGCGGCCACCATCACCGCGGCCATCAAGGCGCTCGGCGTGAAACAAACCGGCTACTCCGGCTTGATGCTCCCGGTGCTCGAGGATCCGCGCCTCGCGCAGCGCTGGAGCGAGGGCCGCATCGCCGTGGACGCGCTGCTTGCCTATTCGGCCGTGTGCGCCACGGGGCTGGACACCGTGCCGCTGCCGGGCGACGTCACCGAAGAGCAGCTCGACCTGATGATTGGCGATATGGCCAGCCTCGCCTTCAAGTGGCACAAGCCGCTCACCGCGCGCCTCCTCCCCGTCGCCGGCAAGCAAGCCGGCGACCTCACCGCCTTCACCGACCCCACCCTGGTAAACGTCACCCTCCAGGTGTTGAAGTAAGACATCATCGCCACAGCTATGGCCTGCCCGGATTGGCCTTTTCTCTTATCCCCCGACCGGCATCTCGGACGGTCTAAACACGCTCCTAGTTACCTACGGCCGGCAAGATGTGCTCAGCTACGAGTCACGGAGCACGCGCTTATTTCGAGTCAGCGAGGGCTACGTACGCGCCGAGGCCGATCATGCCGATGCCGGAGGCAAGGCGCTGGCGGCGGCGCAGCGCAGCGCTGGATTTCAGCCGGCGCTCCAGAGGAACCGCGAGCAGGACGACGAGAAGGTCCGCGGAGGTATTCAGCGAAACCGAAAGACCGCCGAGCACGACGAATTGCCAGAAAACGTGGCCGTGCTGCGGCGCGATGAATTGCGGAATGAAGGAAAGAAAGAACAGCGCGGTCTTTGGGTTCAGCACCTCGGTCACGATGCCCTGGCGGAAGGCTCCCAGCGCGGGGCCCGTGGCGCTCAGGCTCCATTCCGCGTTGCGCGTGCGGATCATGCGGATGCCGAGCCAAACGAGATACGCGGCGCCGGCAAACTTGACGGTGTGAAACGCCACCGCGGACGCGGCGAGGATCGCGGAAATCCCCGCGGCTGCGGCAAAAACGTGCACCAGCCCTCCGAAGAAGGTGCCGAACGAAGAATGAAAACCTTCGCGGCGGCCTCCCGCGAGCGACCGTGCCAGAACGTAGAAAATCCCCGGCCCGGGCGTGACGGCCAGAATCACCGCCGCGGCCAGAAACAGCAGGAAACGATGAGCATCAAACATAGGAATAGTTTACGCGATCAGATCCGCAAAAACAGAATGACTCGTTGCCGCGTGTCGCCCCGGTAGCAGGCGAACGTGGGCAGAATCGAAAATCACGGACAGGCGCGCCGCGCACTGCTATGCAGGCTGAAACGCCCGGCGGGAGTTGAGGCGGGGCTGCGTGGCCCAAAGACCGAAGGCGGGGTCGCGTTGACGAAAATGCGCTCGAATGTTATAAAAATGTGTTTCGGGTCGGCCGCAAATCCCCGCTGTATGCTCCTTCCGGGTCAAGGTTCGAGTGTGCGGAGCAGGGGGCAGTGTGAGAGAAAGGCGGCGTTCCGGGGTTCGGGTGTGCAGGGGTGGACCGCGCTGGTGTCATGCTCAAGAATGGAGCCGCTGCGCAGCTACAGTTGACGGGACTCAAGGCGAAACAATTTGAATGAGTGAGATTGTTCACCAACTCGGCGAACTGTTCCTTGGGGCTGTGCCCACAGTCCTGATCGTTCTGGTTTTCTACCTGGTTTTCCGGTCCGTCTTTTTCAAACCCTTGCTCGCGGTCATGGCGGAGCGCGAAGCGCAAACGGCGGGCGCGCAGAAAGCCGCGGAGGCGGCGCGGGCCGCCGCGGCGGAGAAGGTCAGGCAATACCAGGAGGCTTTGAAGCAGGCGCGCGCGCAGGTGTACGCGGAGCAGGAAGCGGCGCGCAAGAAAGCGCTGGACGAGCGGGCGGCGATGCTCCAGGAAGCGCGCGCGAAGGCCGGAAACGAAGTCGCCGGGGAAAAGAGCCGCATCGAACGCGAACTCGCGGGCGCGCGGCGCGACGTCGAGAGCACGATTGGCCAACTGGCCGTGGAGATCGCCCGCCGCGTGATGCAATCCTCCACCGGACCCACAAGAGAGGCGCGATGAAGCGGGGAAGGCGGCTTCTGCAATCCGGCGCAGTGTGCGCAATTCTGGTCGTGTGCGCGGGCGCGGCGTTTGGAGCGCAAGAAGGCGACGCTTCCGCCGCGACGGAAAGGGCTTCCGAAATCTTCAAGTGGATCAACTTCGTCATTCTCTTCGGATTTTTCCTTTGGCTCTGCCTGAAGAAAGCGCCCGGATTTTTCCGCAGGCAGGCGGACGTGATCAGTTCAGCGATCACGAGGGCCACGGCGGCGAAGGGCGAAGCGGACCGGACGCTTCAGGAAGCGGAAACGAGGATGGCTCGGCTGGAGCAGGAGATTGCCGAACTGCGCGCGCAGGGGCAGAAAGATGCCGCCGCCGAAGGCGAACGAATCCGCGCGCTGGCGAGGATTGATGCGGAGAAGATCGCGCAGGCCGCAAAAGCGGAAATCGAGGCGGCGGAACGCGCGGCCCGCGTGGAGCTGAAGAAGATCGCGGCCAAACTTGCGGTGGACCGCGCGGAATCGCTGCTGGCGGAAAGGCTCACGCCCAAAGCGCAGGAAGCGCTGATCAGCGAATTCGTGAAGAATCTGCAGGGGAGACCGAATTGAAATCCGCAGGCCTGCAATACGCGAACGCCCTCGCGGACATCGCGCAGGAACAGGATGCGGTGGCTCCGATCGCCAAACAATTGGGCGAATTCGCCGCCGTGTACAAAGGTTCGGCGGAGCTGCGGAACTTTCTAGCGAGTCCCGCTGTAACGAAGGCGCAAAAGCGCGGTGTAATCGAAAAGATCGTTGCCCGCATGGGCGCGAGCAAAATTCTGAGGAATTTTCTTTTCGTCGTGGTGGACAACCAGCGGACGCACTTGCTGCCGGAGATTGTCGAATCGTTCCAAAAGGTGGTCAGGGAACGGCAGGGCATCGCGGAGGTGGAGATCCTGTCGGCGGTGGAGCTTAGCGACACGCAGAAAAAGAGTCTTTCGCAGACGCTCGAACGGCTGACGGGGAAGAAAATCGAGGCGAAATTTTCGCTCGATCCGGCGCTGCTCGGCGGGGCCGTGGTGCGGATCGGGTCCACGGTGTACGACGGTTCTGTGCGCAACCGGCTGAACGAGTTACGGGCGAGGCTGGCGGCAGAGTAGGTTTTTCGGCTTTAGGGGCTAAAGCCCTTTTTTTGTGAGGCGTTTTCTGTCGGAGCTAAAACTCCGACCCCCAAAGGAACGGACGGAGCAATGGAGCGGGCATGGCGAACATAAAGGCGGACGAAATCAGCAAGATTCTGCGCGAGCAGATCGAGAACTACGAACAAACTGTGGCGGTGGAAGAGGTCGGTTCGGTCATCAGCGTGGGCGACGGCATCGCGCGCATCCACGGGCTGGAAAAAGTGATGGCGGGCGAGATGCTTGCGTTCCCTCACGAGGTGTACGGCATCGCGCTGAACCTCGAGGAAGAAGAGGTGGGCGCGGTGCTGCTTGGCGAGTACACGGAGATTAAGGAAGGGGACACGGTCAAGCGCACGAACACGATTATGTCCGTGCCGGTGGGCGAAGCGCTCATCGGACGCGTAGTGAACCCGCTCGGCGTGCCGATTGACGACAAAGGGCCGATCGCGGCGAAGGAGCGGAATCCTCTGGAGCGCATTGCGCCGGGCGTGCTGGACCGGCAGCCGGTGCGCGAGCCGCTGCAGACGGGCATCAAGGCAATCGACTCGATGATCCCGATCGGGCGCGGGCAGCGCGAGCTGATTATCGGAGACCGGCAGACGGGGAAGACCGCCGTCATCCTGGACACGATCATCAACCAGAAGGGTCAGAACATCGTGTGCATTTACTGCGCGATCGGGCAGAAGCGCTCGACGATTGCACAGGTGGTGAAGGTGCTGACAGATGCCGGCGCGATGGACTATACGATCGTCGTGGCCTCATCTGCGGCGGAGCCGGCTTCGCTGCAATACATCGCGCCCTATGCGGCGTGCGCGATGGGCGAATATTTCCGGGATAACAAGAAGCACGCCGTCACGTTTTACGACGACCTTTCGAAACATGCGCAGGCGTACCGGGAAATTTCGCTGCTGCTGCGACGGCCGCCGGGACGCGAAGCGTTTCCCGGGGACGTGTTCTACCTGCACTCGCGGCTTCTGGAGCGCGCGGCGAAATTGAACGACAAGCTGGGCGGGGGCTCGCTGACGTCTCTTCCGGTGATCGAGACGCAAGCGGGAGACGTATCCGCATACATTCCGACGAACGTGATTTCGATCACGGACGGGCAAATCTACCTGGAAGCGGACCTGTTCAACGCGGGCATCCGGCCGGCCATCAACGTGGGCATTTCGGTGAGCCGCGTGGGCGGCAACGCGCAGATCAAGGCGATGCGCCAGGTGGCGGGTTCGCTGCGACTGGACATGGCGCAATACCGCGAACTGGCGGCGTTCGCGCAGTTCGGCGCAGACCAACTGGACAAGGTAACGCAGGCGCAGCTTGCGCGCGGCCAGCGGCTGACGGAACTGCTCAAGCAGGACCAATACGTGCCGCTGAGCGTGGAGAAGCAGGTGCTGAGCATCTACGCGGGCACGGCGGGCGCGCTGGACAACGTTCCGGTGAGCGAAGCGCGGCGGTTTGAGCGGGAGTTTCTGCAGTACGTGGAGACGAGCCATCCTTCGATCCTGAAGGATATCGCGGCAAAGAAAGCGCTGGACGACGGGATCCGGGCGGACATCAAGAAGGCCATCGACGGATTCAAGGAACGATTCAGCGCGACCGTGGCGGCGGCCAGGTAAACGGCAGAGTCGAGAAGCGATGCCTACACTCCTTGATTTCCGGCGCCGTATCCGCTCGGTGAAGAACACCCAGCAAATCACGCGCGCGATGAAGTTCGTCGCGGCGGCGCGGCTCCGGCGGGCGCAGGAAGCGGCGCTTGCGGCGCGGCCGTACGCGCAGGAACTGGCGCGCGTGCTGCGCTCGACGATGGCGCGCATCGAGGAGCCGCAACATCCGCTGCTGGCGCGGCGGCCGGAAGAGCGAATTCTGGCGATTGTGATGAGCGGCGAACGGGGGCTGGCGGGGGCGTTCAACACGAATATTCTGCGCAAGGCGCACGAATTCTTCCGGTCGGTGAAAGGCAAGAAGCTGTCCATAGTGCCGGTCGGGAAGAAGGGGCGGGATTCGCTGCGTCGCGCGGGCTTCAACCTGGTGGGGGAATACGTCAACGTGCTCGCGAAGGTCGAGTTTTCGACGGCGCGGGAGATTTCCACGCTGGTGACGGATCTTTACGCGCGGGAAGAAATCGACGCGGTGTACTTGATCTTCAGCGAGTTCAAGACGGTGATGAGCGCCAATCTCGTGGTGCAGAAGCTGCTGCCGATCGATCCGGCTTCGGTGGAGGGCGAAGAGAGCGGGCCGCGCGTGGATTACATTTACGAGCAGCCGGAAAAGCAATTGCTGAGCAAGCTGCTGCCGCGGTACGCGGAGACGCAGGTTTTGCGGGCCATGCTGGAGTCGTCCGCTTCGGAATATGCGGCGCGCATGACCGCGATGGAGTCCGCGACGAAGAACGCGGGCGAAGTGATTCAGGGTCTTACGTTGCACATGAACAAGGTGCGGCAAGCGGCGATCACCAAGGAGATTATCGAGATTGTGAGCGGCGCCTCGTACGGGGCGCAGTGATTGGTGACCAGCGATTAGTGACCGGTGATTTGTGGAAATCACCAGTCGCGTCCGAGTTGAGAAGGAGTGTCAGATGGCAGAGAAAAAGACGACAGCAGGCCGGGTGGTGCAGATCATCGGGCCGGTGCTGGATATTCAGTTTGAGGCGGAACATTTGCCCGCGATCTACAACGCGGTGCGCATCACGGGCGATGGATTCGATTTGCCGCAGCCAATCGACGTGACGGCTGAAGTGCAACAGCACCTGGGCGAAGGACGCGTGCGCGCCGTGGCGATGGAGCCGACGGAAGGCATGGTCCGCGGAATGAAAGCCGTGGACACTGGAGGCCCCATTGAAGTTCCCGTCGGAAGGCCGACGCTGGGGCGCGTGATGAACGTTCTGGGCAAGCCCGTGGACCAGCTCGGCCCGCTCAAAAGCGACACGTACTACTCGATTCACCGCCCCGCTCCGTTGCTGGATGAGCAGTCCACGACGCTCGAAATGTTCGAGACCGGCATCAAGGTCATCGACCTGATTCAGCCGTTCTTGAAGGGCGGAAAGATCGGATTGTTCGGCGGCGCCGGAGTCGGAAAGACGGTGCTCATTCAGGAACTAATTCACAACGTCGCGATGCAGCACGGCGGCGTGTCCGTGTTCGCGGGAGTGGGCGAACGGACCCGCGAAGGGAACGACCTGTGGCTCGAATTCCAGGAGTCGCACGTGGTGGTTCCGGGAGATTCAGAGAAGTCGCGCGCGGCGCTGATTTACGGGCAGATGACGGAACCGCCCGGAGCGCGGTTGCGCGTCGGGCTGACGGGGCTTACGGTGGCGGAATACTTCCGCGATCAGGAGCACCTGGACGTGCTGCTGTTTATCGACAACATTTTCCGCTTCGTGCAAGCCGGCTCGGAAGTTTCGGCGCTGCTCGGGCGCATGCCTTCGGCGGTGGGATACCAGCCGAACCTGAACACGGAAATCGGCGAACTCCAGGAGCGCATTACGTCCACGAAGAGCGGATCGATCACGTCCGTGCAGGCGATTTACGTGCCCGCGGACGACTATACGGATCCGGCGCCGGCGGCCACGTTCACGCACCTGGACGCTTCGACGAACCTGAGCCGGCAGATTGTGGAGCGAGGAATTTATCCGGCGGTGGATCCGCTGGCCAGCTATTCGCGCATTCTCGATCCACGAATCGTGGGAGCGGAGCACTACGCGGTGGCGCGCGGGGTGAAGTCGGTTCTGCAGCGCTACAAGGACTTGCAGGACATCATCGCGATTCTCGGAATCGAGGAACTTTCGGACGAGGACAAGCTGACCGTGGCGCGCGCGCGGAAGATCGAAAAATTCCTGTCGCAGCCGATGTTCGTCGCGGCGCAGTTCACCGGCCTTGAGGGTAAGTACGTGAAGATCGAGGATACCGTGCGCGGGTTCCAGGAGATCGTCGAAGGCAAGCACGACGAGATTCCGGAGCAGGCGTTCTATATGGTGGGCACGATCGACGAAGCGATTGAAAAGGCCGAAAAGATGAAGGCGGGCGTGTAAGCGAGATGTTTCCCGAAGCCCTGGAGTTGGTGGTGGTGACGCCGGAGCGGCAATTGATCCGCGACAGCGTGGTGGAAGTGCAGTTGCCCGGCGCGGAAGGCTGCCTGGGTATCCTGCCGGGTCACGCGCCGCTGATGACCGAGCTTGGTATCGGGGAGCTTTTCTACCGCAACGCGAACGCGAACCGCACGGGTTCGCTTGCAGTGATTCGCGGGTTCGCCGAGGTAACCGCGGCTCGCGTGACGGTGCTCGCGGAAATTGCGGAGCGCGCCGAGGAGATCGACGTCGAGCGGGCCAGGGCGGCGCTCGAACGCGCGCGGAAGCGGCTTGCGGCGCCGGACGCCAACATTGACTGGGACCGCGCGGCCGTGGCGCTGCAACGGGCGCTGATCCGGATTCAAGTCGCCACCAAGCGGCGGGGCGTGCCCGTTCCCCCGGAATAGCGGCGATTACGCCGGCAATTCAGGCAGGCGCGATTTGGCCGAGAGATTCCCTTGGACAGCGTCACGATTTACAGCACAACCTGGTGCCCCGATTGCCGGCGGGCGAAGGATTTCCTCAAAGAGCGCGGCGTTTCCTTCGTGGAAATCAACATCGAGGACGACCCGGACGCCGAGGACCTGGTCCTGAAAGTGAATCAAGGGAGATGCAAAGTTCCGACGATCAAAGTCGGCGATCGCTACTTTGCCTGCAGCCCGTTCAGCGCACAGAAGCTGGCCTCCGAATTGGACATTCCACTGAATCGCTGAGTTAGCCGCGGAATTCCTCACAATCCGGAAGAGAAGAGCCGCTTGACGGCAGCAATACGGGACTCTTGCGCTTGCACAACGTGCATTGCTCGTTTGTTGCGAAAATCGCCTGACGGTGCCTTCGGTTAGCGCGCGACGCCTCGGGTCCAGACTTGCCGGACGTGAAGTGTCTCGTCCAGAAGCACAATGTCCGCGTCGGCGCCGGTACGCAGCGCGCCTTTCTTGAACTCGATGCCGAGCAGCTTGGCGGGATTCAGCGTCAACATGCGGACGGCCTCCGCGAACGGAACGCCGAGCGCAACGATGTTCCGGAGGGCGCGGTCGAGAGTCAGGGTACTGCCCGCCAGCTTCCCTTCCGCGTTGCGGCACACCCCTTGGGTAACGGTCACTTCCATTCCGCCGAGCATGTACTTGCCGTCGGGCATGCCCGTGGCGGAGATACCGTCGCTGATGAGGATCACACGACCAGGGCCTTTGGCTTGCAGAAGAATCTTCATGGCGACTTCATCGACGTGGATGCCATCGGCAATCAGTTCGGCGCTGACTTCCGGCGAAGTCAGCACGGCGCCGATGACTCCCGGGTCGCGATGGGTGAACGGTCGCATGGCGTTGTAAACGTGGGTGGCATGGCGGGTTCCGCGGGCGATGGCGGCGCGGGCTTGTTCGTAGGTGGCGTCCGTGTGTCCCATGGAAACGACGAGACCGGCTTTTTTTGCCGCGTCGATACACGGAGCGGCGCCGAAAAGCTCCGGGGCTATGGTCAGGATGCGGGCGTTTCCCGCGGAGGCTTTCAGAAGCCGCTCAAGCACAGGAGCGGACGGAAGCTGAAGCAGTTCGGGAGGATGTACGCCCCGACGCTCTTTGCTTAGAAAGGGGCCTTCAAAGTGAATGCCAAGGACTTCGGCGCCCACGGGATCCGCTTCATGCTGTTTCGCCACGTAGCGGGCGACTCCTTCGGCAGCGCGGCACGTATCATCGGTTGCGGCAGTTACGGTGGTGGCGAGGAAAGAAGTTGTGCCAAATTCCGCCAGCTTTCGAGACATCGTCTGGAGAGCTTCGCCGCTGCCTTCCATAACATCCCGGCCACCGGCCCCGTGAACGTGGATATCGATAAATCCCGGGATGGCCATGCAGTCCGGGGCGGCGACCTCCGTCGCTCCCCTGGGCAACTGCAGGGACTCACGGGGGCCGATGGCTTGTATTGAGCCCTCTCGGATCAGGATCCCCGCATCGTGAAGCTCTCCTTCGTGTGTAATAGCGTAGCGAACGTGAAGAAGTGTGGTGAGCATGGCCGAGAGGTATCGTAGCCGAATCCCAAGTGGACGCAAAATTGGCTGGAAAAAGAAAACGGGCGGTTCCCGTTGGGGCCGCCCGTGGAATGTCTCGATGGTGAAAAGCTTACATGCTCTTTGCGGGAGCCATCTCGATGGAGTCCAGCTTGAGGCTGCTCCCCTCGACGGTCCCCTTTACGGTGACGTGATGACCGGCATGGTCGGCCACTTTGTCCTGGGCGTCGATGGCATAGACCTTGTGGTCGGCGTCATTCACGAACACGTACTTGGCGCCGTGCTCCTTGACGCACTTGATGGTGCAATCGCGAGCTTCGGCCTTTGCCCCCTTGGCGCCGCACTGACTGTCGGAAATCCAGCCGGTCATGCTGCTGTCCGCCGCCATTGCCAGAGCCGATGCAAACAGAGTCGCTGTGATGATGGTCACAAACTTCGCTTTCATTGGTTCCCCCTCCTGGTACTGCTGCGGTGATATGGTCCGCCGGGCCGCCGACTAGCTTGGCATAGGGCTTAACCCGTGTCCAGACCTTCCTCTACTGCTACGGGCTGGGAAAGCTTCCGGATGAGAGCCAGGCAGGAAAAAGAGGGGATTCTCTCGAATCCCCTCTGGTGGTAGCGCTCCCACGGAACAGGAGCTGTGTCTGGCTTGAAAACCGTGAACTACTGGCCGGACGTCGAGCCGGCGGCGCTGGTAGAACCGGGAGCCTTCGGCACGCTGAGGTAGCCGGTGGCCGTGGTCTTGGTTACCTTGTTCACGACGAGCTCGACCGCGGCGCGGCTTCCGCCCGTGTAGAAGAAGATCGGCTCGTTGACGGAGCGGTTCTTTTTCTCGAAGGTTTTGTCGTCGGCGAGAACGTTGATGGTGAACTGGTTCTTCTTGGTATTGGTGCCCTTCAGTTGAACCTGAACGATGCCGACCTTCTGGGCCCCGCCCTTGCGGGAGATCGTAAACTCATAGTAATCGCGCTCTCCCATGCGGCGAAGCTGCTCGATTTCGTCGTGGTTGCGGGCGATCAGAGTGCCCATCTCGCTGCGCGCCATCTGCAGGTTGCTCTTGGTGCTTTCGAGGTCGGTCTTGACGCCGGTCACGTCGCCGTTCAGCTTGTTGACGTCATCCGCGTTGGCCTTCGTGGCGAGCTGCGTATTCACGTCGTTCTGCAAACCGGTCAGCTTCTTGTTGTAGGTTGCCGCGACGGCTCTCGTCTGCTTGCGCGCGGCAATCAAGTCGGCCTGGGTGACGTTCAGCTTGTCCGTAACGACCTTCAGGTCGCTTTGGAGTTGCTGATTGATCTCTTCGGACTTCGCGAGGCGCTGGCTCAGCGCATCGTTTTGTTGCTTTAAGGATGCTTGGGTGGCCTGCTCAACGCTGCTCGCGCGATTGATGGCGCTCCAACCCACACCCAGACCGAGCAACGAAACTCCGCCGAGAACGGCCACCGCCAGTCCCACCCAGCGCGGCGTTCCGGTCGTGCTCTGTTGAATCGGTTCCTGAAACTCGCTCATTGACTTCGTCTCCTTTTGGCGTCTCCGCCCTGCGGGAGTGAAGGGAGCACCTGGGAAACCAAACACGGTTTCCGGGAGCTCTGACAGATAAGTTCGGGAATATCAGCAAATTAGAAAGGAGATCGCGCTCTGACGGGCCATTTGAAATAGGTACTAGTACCTGTAAACTTTACCTCCCTCGGGATTCCCAACGAGAATCGGTAGAGTCAAACCTGGATTCGAACCAGGTTTCTGGGCCGAAGGAGAGGGCAACAGGTTAACTATTGTGATCTCAATGAATTACAGAGAGTAATTCTATGCGGCTTGAGTTGCGCTTGGGGCGTCTTCGATCCGCTCGGGGCCAAAATACTGTGCCAGCGTGCCTTTAGCAGCATCCAGAACCAGCTGGCAGTTTGAACAGCCATTCAAATGCTTTTCGATTTCGATGGCGACCTGAGGGGAGAGTTTTCCCTCTAAGTACCAACAAATCAAATGGATAGTGTCTTTGCAACTCATCTTAACCGCCCTCAGTGAACCCAAACGGGGCAAAACTTCCAATAGGGAAGTAGCATTTGGCTGACCAAAGTGGCAGCTGTCTTTCAATCTCGTAATGTGTTGACAGCAAAAACGTTAGAGTTTAGTACGACAATCGTCTGAACCTAGCACTCAGAATTCTTTACCTTGCAAGGGCCCACAATTAGTCATTCTTGGCGGGCGTCATGCGCACCGATGTTCGCGGACTTTGTAGCGACTGGCTACGGGGAGACCGCACGTCTGCCGGAAAGCGATCGCATTCCCATTGCCAAGATTGCCAGCACAAGGCCCTTTTCAATTCCGGCACTGTAAGCGCCTCGGTCGTGCAACGGCGAGACCGGCGCAAGCGCCAAACCGGTCAGGATGGATCCCGGCTCGAGCAGAATAAGAGCCAGCGCTACATACCGGGGAAGAATTTTCGCCCTCCAAGTGCCAATCCCATAGGCAATGAGTCCAACGGTCCAAACAACCGCGCCCCACGGAAACCCAAAGACCGCCAGTTGACGAATGCCGGTAAGGACGCCGACATTACCAACGATGGCGAGGATAGAAGCCATGAGCACCGCGTAGAATCCGTAGCGCTCAATTTTGGAAGAACTTGCGCGCTGAGAAACATGCAGATAACAAAATGTGGCCACCGAGAGCAGGAAAGGAATCAGCCACAGAACGTCACGGTAGTTGTGCTGCTGAGGACGAAGAAGGGATTCGATGCCCAATGCAATCCAAGCGGCTGCAGCCCAAAAGCCAAGCTGGGCCCCACGAGCCGCATGGGGAACATGTACCGCAGGCTGGGGCGCTGTAACGACCGAACGAGCAAAGGAAGCGGAACTCATTGCCGGGCTCCTACGTTGGAGTGCTGTTCGAAATCGTATGCCGGTGAAGGCGCCGTCAAGCCCAATTGCTGGAGCAGCCCAAGCCGGTCCAGGCATCCCCAGCGCTCCACGATGCGGCCTTCCTGCACGCGCCAGATCACGATTCCCTTCAACTGAAATTTCCTGTGAGTCGCGGGGAAGCCCATGTAGTCGCCCTTGTGTGTGCCGGACCAGGTTGCTCTTACGGCGACCAAATCGCGCTCGGCGATCAATTCGTGAATTTCCACCTGGAGGTCCGGGAACGCCGCATGGAACGACGCGACGTGATGCGTAACCCACTCCGGGCCGACGGGAGTGCCGGGAGGAGATTCGTGATCCACGAAGTTGGGCGAGAGCTGGCGGCGAATGGCGGCGAAATCCATTTCGGAAACCGTCGCCCGATAGTGTTCGAGAACCAAACGCTTGTTCTGGTCGGGTTCATTTTTGAGATTCACGGGTATGGCGCTCCTTGGGGTTAGCGGTGTACGATAGATAGGTTACACGAGAATAGTTCACAGGTAAAGTATTATTCCCCATGAGATCCCAACAGCAAGAGGACACCTTTGCAGCACTGGCCCAGGACTTGGGCCGAAAGAAAAAGTTCCGCACGCCGGGCGAAGCGGCGGTCCTGGCCATTCTGCGCAGCGCAGCTTTGCTGAGAAGGGCGCTGGCAGCGCATTTCGAGGCGGCGGGGATGACGATGGCGCAGTACAACGTCCTGCGGGTCCTGCGCGGAGCTCCGGAGGGACTGCCGACGCTCCAGATTCGCCGCCGCATGCTGGAGGAAGCCGCGGGAATTACCCGGCTGGTGGACAAGCTCAGCGCTGACGGCTTGATCGAGAGAGATCGCCCGGCTTCAGACCGGCGGAAGGTGCTGTGCCGGATCACCAGAAAAGGCCTGGAGTTATTGCAGAAACACGAGCGCGAGATCGACGAGGCTCATGCGGGTTTGATCGGCGGACTTGACGCGAAGGAAGCAGCGAGGCTCGTGGAGCTCCTCTTGAAAGTGAACCAATGCGTTCGGGAAAAGCGCCAGGCGAGCAGGATTCCCTCGGAGCGCGAGTGACCGCCGGCGCTATCGCTGAGGGACGATGGTCATTTCGCGGAGCGCCGCAATGCGGTCTTCGAGCGGAGGATGGGTGCTGAACCAGGAGGAGACCGTGCCCATGCCGAAGAGCGGCTTGACGATGCACAAAGTGGAAGTCGAGGGAGAAATAGCGTCGCTTGGGATGCGATTGTTGTAGGCGCCGAGTTTTTGCAGAGCGCTGATCAAGCCGTAGGGATTGCCCACCATGCGGGCTCCCGTTTCGTCGGCGGAATATTCGCGAGTGCGGGAAAGCAGAAGCTGAAGAAGAAGGGCTGCCAGAGGCGCGAGGATCATCAGCAATAGAGCGGAGAGGCCGCCGCCGTCGCGTTCATCATCGCGGCCACCGGAGCCAAACCAGAAGCCCATGCGGGAGAGGTAGGTGATGGCGCCGGCAATGGTGGCGGCGATGGAGCTGATGAGGATATCGTAATTCCGCACGTGAGAAAGCTCGTGCGCGATGACGCCTTCAAGCTCCTCGTCGTTCATCAATTGCAAAAGGCCTTCGGTGACGGCGACAGAAGCGTGGCGCGGATTCCTGCCGGTGGCGAAAGCGTTTGGAGCGGCCTGCGGCACGACGTACAGCTTGGGGACGGGGAGATTCGCTTTCCCGGCGAGGCGCTCCATCACGGCATAAAGGCGCGGCGCCTGTTCCCGGGAAACCGGCTGGGCGCCGCTCGACCAAAGCGCAATCTTATCCGAGAAGAAATACGCAAAGCCGTTGAAAACGACGGCAAATCCCAAAGCGATCGTCATGCCCTGACGTCCGCCGAAATAGCCCCCCAGCGTAATGAGAAGCAGGGTCAGCGCCGTCAGTACGAGAGTGGTGCGAATGACTTTCATTGTTGTCCTTGCGTTTCTACAAACAGCGTTTCATGCGTCCAGGCAGTTTCGCAGACGACCAGAGGAGACTTCAAGGACCTCCGCCGGCCATATGTAATTAGATTCGTCCCGCAGCCGCAGGTTGTTTCGCCGGCGCGCGCTCGAAGCGCATGGCGGCCTCGTGCGCGTCGCGGTCCACAAGGACGCGGTCGCCCGGCAAAACCGCGCCTTCCAGGATCTGCAAAGCCAGGGGATCCTGAACCAGGCGCTGGATGGTCCTGCGAAGCGGCCGGGCGCCGTATGCCGGATCGAAGCCTTCCTCGAGGATGAGCCGCTTCGCCGCGGGGGTCAACTCGATGGTGATCTGCCGCTCGGCGAGGAGTTTTTCGACGCCCTTGAGCATCAGGTCCACGATGCTTTCGAGCTGCTCCTTGCCGAGCGGGTTGAAGAGCACGATTTCATCAATCCGGTTGAGGAACTCAGGACGGAAGGAGGCGCGCAGCGCGTCCATGGCTTCCTTGCGGGCGCGCTCGGGGTCCTTGCCGGAAAGCTCGAAAATGGCCGTCGAGCCGACGTTGCTGGTCATAACGAGAACGGTGTTGCGAAAATCCACCGTGCGGCCCTGGCCGTCGGTGAGCCGGCCGTCCTCCAGAATCTGCAGGAGCACGTTGAAGACATCCGGATGGGCTTTTTCGATTTCGTCAAAGAGAATGACGGAATACGGATGACGGCGCACCTGTTCGGTGAGCTGGCCGCCTTCTTCATATCCGATGTAGCCCGGCGGCGCGCCAATGAGGCGCGACACGGTGTGCTTTTCCATGTACTCGCTCATGTCAATGCGGATCATGAGCTTTTCGTCGTCGAAGAGGAACTCCGCGAGCGCGCGCGCCAGTTCCGTTTTCCCGACGCCGGTGGGGCCCAGGAAAATGAACGAGCCAATCGGCCGCTTCGCATCGGAAAGTCCGGCGCGATTGCGGCGCACGGCGTTTGCCACGCGGCGCAGGGCATCGTCCTGCCCGACCACGCGCCGGCGCAGGCGCTCCTCCATGTGAACGAGCTTCTGCGCTTCGCCCTCGAGCAGCCGCCCGACGGGAATGCCGGTCCACTTGCTCACGAGCCTGGCGATGTCTTCCTCGTCCACCTCTTCCTTGAGCATGGGAGCGTCTTTTTGCACGGAGGCGAAGCGCTCCTGGGCTCGCTTCAATTCGGCTTCGGCGGCGGCAATTTTCCCGTAGCGGATTTCCGCGACTTTGGCGAGTTCTCCGGCGCGCTCATACCGCTGTTCTTCGGCCTTCAGTTGTTCGATCTGCTCCTTGAGCTTGCGCTGGGCGGCGATGGCGGCTTTTTCGGCCTGCCAGCGGGATTTCAGCGTGCTGGACTCTTCCTTCAGCCGGGCGAGCTCCTTTTCGATCTGAGCGCGCCGCTCCTTGGAATGCGCGTCCGTTTCCTTGAGCAAGGCCTGGCGCTCGATTTCGAGCTGCAGGATGCGGCGCTCGATTTCATCGATATCCGTGGGAAGGGAATCAATTTGCATGCGAAGGCTGGCGGCCGCTTCATCGATCAGATCGATGGCCTTGTCGGGCAGGAAGCGATCGGAGATATAGCGATGGGAAAGCGTGGCGGCGGCGATGATCGCGGAATCCTTGATGCGAACGCCGTGATGAACCTCGTAGCGCTCCTTAAGGCCGCGAAGAATGGCGATGGTGTCCTCGACCGAAGGTTCGCTGACCAGCACGGGCTGGAAACGCCGCTCCAGCGCAGGATCCTTCTCGATGTGTTTCTTGTACTCGTTCAGGGTGGTGGCGCCAATCGCACGCAGTTCGCCGCGCGCCAGGGCGGGCTTCAGCATGTTGGAGGCGTCCATGGCGCCTTCCGCGGCGCCCGCGCCGACGAGGGTGTGCAATTCGTCGATGAAGAGAATGATCTGGCCTTCCGCTTCCGTGATCTCCTTCAGCACGGCCTTCAGGCGGTCCTCAAATTCGCCGCGGTACTTTGCGCCGGCAACGAGAGCGGCCAGATCCAGCGCGACAAGACGCTTGGTCTTCAGCACGTCCGGCACGTCGCCGGAAACGATTCTCTGCGCCAGGCCTTCCACGATGGCTGTCTTACCGACGCCAGGCTCGCCGATGAGAACCGGATTGTTCTTCGTGCGGCGCGCCAGAATCTGCATCACGCGGCGAATCTCTTCGTCCCGGCCGATGACTGGATCGAGTTTCTGCTTGCGCGCCAGTTCGGTGAGGTCGCGCGCGTATTTTTCAAGCGCTTCGTAGGTGGCTTCCGGATTCTGGGAAGTGACGCGCTGAGTTCCCCGCACCCCGGTTAATGCCTGCAAAATCGCCTCATGCGAAGCGCCATGCTTCTTCAGGAGCTGTCCGGCGGGATCGCGATCCCTGCCGGCGATGGCAAGGAACAGATGTTCCGCGGAAACGTATTCGTCCTTAAAATTGTCCGCTTCCTTGAAGGCTGCTTCGAGCACGTCGTTCAGGGCGCGGCCCATGTGGTGCTGCCCGAACCCTTGCACCTTCGGAAGTCGGCCAAGCTCGCGCTCGATATCGCCGGAGAGCAACTCGCTGCGAACGCCAAGCCGCGCGAGCAGCGCGGGGACCACGCCGTCCGTTTGCGCCACCAGAGCGGCCAACAAATGGAGGGGCACAATTTCCTGATTTTCGTGGCGCGCGGCGACTTCCTGTGCTTCCTGAACGGCCTCCTGGGCCTTCACGGTCATTTTGTCAAATCGCAACATAGGTCTTCCTTAAGAAGATGGAGTGGCCGGAGAACCAGAAGGGGCTGGCACTCCGCCAGCCCCTATCGTAATTCATGTTCACCAGGCGACTGCATTACCTGGCGGCAGCAGCGGCCTTTTCCGTGCTGACATTCACCTTGATCTGCTTGGGCTTGGCTTCCTCGCGCTTCGGGACGGTCAGCGTCAAGACGCCGTTCTGGTAGTCGGCCTTGATGGCTTCCGTGTTCACCGTGTTCGCCAAGGAGAAGCTACGGTTGAAGGCGCCATAGGCCCGCTCGACGCGCAGATAGTTGTTCTCGTCCACCTTGCGCTCGAGTTTGCGTTCCCCGCGAATCGTGAGGATGTTGTTCTCAACGCGGATATCGAGATCTTCCGGCTTCACGTCCGGCAGGTCAACCTTGACCACCAGTTCGTGCTCCGTTTCATAGATATCAACTGCGGGCGCCCACGTGGTCAGACTGGATTCCTGACTGGGGCGTCCAAAAAAGTCGTTCAACATACGGTTGAACTGGGATTCCAAGGAGCTAATCCCGAGAAAGGGCTCTCTGCGTTCCAAAGTCGCCATAGGTAAACCTCCGAGTGATGACTGCACGCAGAGCATAAAATATGCGCGTATCATTGTCAAGTATAATTTTCGAAAAGCTCTATTTTTATGTACGTGCTGTATTTACAATAAGATATGGCGCTTAAAGTTCCTTGTTACCTGTGATTACGAGTCTGCTGAGAGAGCTGCAAAATGGCTCCGGACCGCGAGGCAGCCGACTTTTTGCTCTGCTCGGGCTTGCTGCTACACTGGCAAGCCATGCACCTTGATGAGCTGGACTACGAGCTTCCTCCCGAATTGATCGCACAGCGGCCGTTGACGCAGCGCGATGCTTCCCGAATGCTCGTCCTCAACCGCGAGAATGGTTCTTTGCAGGACAGGAAGTTCTCTGATTTTCCGGAACTGCTCGAGGGGAATGAATTGCTGGTGCTGAATAATGCGCGGGTGCTGCCGGCGAGGCTTTTTGGCCGGCGCGTGGGTATTCGATCGCAACCGCCTTCGCGGGCGACGCGGCGAGAACATCTGACAGGGACGATTGAAGTGCTGTTGACGCGCCAGTTAGAGAAGGCTCCAGAAGTGATCTGGGAGGCGCTCGTGCGGCCGGGCCGCAAGATTGGGGTGGGCGAGCGAGTCCTGTTTGGCAAGGGCGCGCTCGAAGGAGAAGTGACTGGTCGCGGAGAACGCGGCCTGCGGCAAATCCGGTTTACGTCAAAGAGCCCGGCCACAGTTGAGCAGCTGCTGGAAGAGCTCGGGCATGTTCCCCTTCCGCCCTATATTGAGCGCGCCGATGAGATGGTGGACAGGGAGCGTTATCAGACCGTGTTCGCCAAGAGACTCGGAGCGGTCGCGGCGCCGACGGCGGGGTTGCATTTCACGAAGAAGATTTTGGAAAAAGTGCGAGCAAGGGGAGCCGAAATTTGCGAATTAACGCTGGACGTGGGTCTCGGCACGTTTCAGCCCATTCACGAAGTGGAACTCGAGAAGCACAAGATGCATGCCGAGGCTTACGAGATTCCCATCGAGGCGGCGGAACGGATCCATGCCGCACGCGAATCGGGGCGAAAAATCGTGGCGATCGGGACAACGGTCGTGCGCGCGCTTGAGAATTCGGCCTTGCTTGCCGAGAAGCAAGGGAAAAAGGAACTCGTGTTACCAGGGAAGGGCGAAGCCTTGCTTTTCATCACTCCCGGTTTTCGCTTTCGCGTCGTAGATACTCTCCTGACGAACTTCCATCTGCCGCGCTCCACGCTTCTGGCGTTGGTGTGCGCGTTTGCCGGCAGAGACAAAATGCTTGCCGCCTACCGCCATGCGATTCAGGAGCGCTACCGGTTCTACAGCTACGGCGATTGCATGCTGATTCGATAGGCGAGGGACAAGCGGAAAGTAAGGCGGGGAGGGAAGGCACCGCTCGCCGGAGCTTCCCTCCCCGCTCGAATGAGATGAAAGTGAAAACGGTTGTTTATTCGCTGAAGACGAAGACGCGGTTCTGCCCGGCAAAACGGACTTCCCGCACCCGGCCATCGGGACCAAGAAGAACGGAATCATAGTTCGACTTGGCATCGCGCGTTTCCCAGCGACCCTCGGATTCGGCAATGGTCTGCTTCCCCTTTTGGACGGTGGCTTTGTTTCCGTCGATCACCAGGCGGTACTCCCCGGCTTCCAATGTGGCTTTTCCGACTTTTGCGGACTGCGAAATGTTGATGGTTTTGGTCAGCGGCTTGGCAAGGGTTGGAATGGCCAGTGTGAGAGCGGCCAGGAGCGCAGCAGTGTACGAGAAAGCGTTGCGTTTCATGGTTTCGATTCCTTTCGGACGGATTCAAGGCAGCCTGACGAAGAGCGGGCACGCGGCAAAGAGAGTTGACACGCGGCGGGAGTTGCGGGTAGCCTCGCGGTGACGGCACCTTTTCTTCCTGGACTAACCGCCGGAAAGACTTGCGTGTCACGGCCCCGCGGCTGCCACCGCGGGGTTTTTCGCTTTCACCTCAACGCCCACTGTGCTGACTGCACCAGTAATAGACGGACCGCTCTGCCGGGTTGTTGCTTTAGGAGTCCTAAAATCTTCGCCATTTCTTGGCTTTACCCCGCGCGGTTGCTAGAAACGGATTGGCCTGAGAAAAGAGGTATGTAAATTTCCGCTAACTTTACGAACCAAGACGAAGAATACATCCCAGCGAGTGGGCAAGGGCGCCTACCCGGGACGCCCGCGAGATGCATCCGTGACAAAGTTCATCTATACTTTTTGGAACTCAACGGGCAGACGGAATGCGCATCCTCGTTCTCAGTGATCTTCACGCCAACCTGACGGCCCTCGAAGCGGCGCTAAAGGCGGCAGAAGGGCGCTGGGACATGGCGGTGTGTCTGGGAGATGTGGTCGGCTACGGGCCGGACCCGGCGGAAGTGACGGGGAAGATCCGACAGATTTCGCGCCACGCCATTCGCGGAAATCATGACAAGGCCGTCGCCGGCCTCATGTCCACCGACGATTTCAACCCGGTGGCAAAAGCGGCGGTCGATTGGACGAGATCGCGGCTTTCCGAAGAGGACCTGCAATGGCTTGCATCGCTGCCGCAGGGTCCGCTGCACGCGGACGGAATTGTGCTGGTCCACGGCGCTTTTCAGGACGAGGATGAATACGTCTTCACGCCGGCGCAAGCGCTCGAGGGACTGCTGGATTCCACGGCGGACATTACTTTTTTCGGGCACACGCACCATCAGGGCGGTTTTTCCTACCGCGATTCGAATTTGGAAATTCTGCAGGTCCATCCGAAGTCCACGGAGATTTGCGCGGCGCTGCGGATTGAGCCGGCCCGGCGGTACCTTTTGAATCCCGGTTCGATTGGGCAGCCGAGAGACGCGGATCCACGAGCGGCGTTTGTCATCGCGGATTTGGAGCGCAGCACCGTGGAATTCTGGCGAGTGCCCTATGATATTTCCGCGGTACAATCGCGGATGCGAAGCGCGCAACTTCCGGAGCCGCTCATTCAAAGGCTCACCGTGGGGCGCTAGGAATCTGGAAATGGCTACCCAAGCTCCGCGCACCAGCTTTGCGACGCGGCCCCCGCCCGCGGAAGGATTTCCCCGGCGCCCGGCTTTCATTCTTGCAGCGGTTGCCGTGCTGGCCGTCGCGGCGTATTTCGTGTTTTTTCATTCCACGGAGCCAGTGCCGGTCAAGCCGGCGGCGCATTTGCCGTTCGGTCCGGAAGAACAGGCCTACGCGGGGAAAATTCAGTTTGGAAACTTCGCCATGAGCAGGGCGGAGAATTTTCTGAACCAGGAAGTGACGATTCTTTCCGGCGACGCGGTGAACACGGGCGACCTCGCGCTGCGCGGCATCGAAGTGACCATCGAATTTCAGAACGATATGCAGCAGATTATTCTTCGGGAGACTCGCCCGCTGTTCGCGGCCAGCGCTCCGCCGCTCGAACCGGGAAAATCGGCGCACTTCGACATCTCGTTCGATCACGTCCCGCCCTCGTGGAACATGCAGACGCCCTCCGTCCGTGTTTCCGGCCTAAGATTCGCCAAGGCAAAATAGTAGTCATAAGATACGTACCGCACTTATAATCAGAACCGTGGAGTTCGC
>Ga0209581_1001303_pt1 | contig 30422 bp, 30 predicted proteins | sample Coa_R2_FD_187160 | JGI IMG/M metagenome (GOLD analysis project Ga0209581, IMG submission 187160) | Surface soil microbial communities from Centralia Pennsylvania, which are recovering from an underground coalmine fire - Coalmine... | ecosystem: Environmental > Terrestrial > Soil > Unclassified ...
AGGGCCCAGCCCACCTGACCGCCGGACAGGATGCGCTGGATATCTTCGAGCCTGTACCGCCGGTGCCCCGTCGGCAACCGGACCGGTATGAGGAGCCCCTGCTTCTCCCAGGCCCGAAGCCGGTTCGGGTGGACCCCCAGCCGTTTCGCCGCCTGGCCAATGGATAGCAGTTCCATAACGTGATGGGTAGCAAAAGGATGCAATCCAGTCAAGTTCAGTTAGATTTTCTGCAGCTGCTGCGAACCTCCTGGGCGGGCTGGGGGTCATCCTCCTCGGCGTCCTCCGCGAGGCGCCACGACCTCGTGGAGGTGTTTGCCACGCTCCTGGCTGGGGACACGGTGGCCAAGCTGGAGCACAGCTACACCGAAGTCCTCCAGGCCATCGTGGACCTCGTGGAAGCGCGCCATCCCTACACCCACGGCCACTCCGCGCGAGTGGCCCGGCTCGCCGTGGAGATCGGACAGCAGATGGGCCTCTCCCCGGAAGGGCTCCGGGCCCTCCACCAGGCGGCACTCCTCCACGACGTGGGGAAAGTGGCGGTCCCCGACGCCGTCCTGGACAAGCCGGGGCCCCTCACCGCCGAGGAGTTTGCGCTGGTGGCCTCCCACGTGGTCGTGGGAGACCAGCTCCTGGCCCGCATCCCGCAGCTGGGCTTTGCCCGGGCCGCGGTGCGGTGGCACCACGAGCGCCTGGACGGCTCCGGCTATCCAGACGGCCTCCGAGGCGAGGCGATCCCCCTCGAGGCGCGGATCGTGGCGGTCGCCGACGTCTACGACGCTCTCACGACGGCCCGCCCCTACCGGCCCGCGCTCAGCCCGGATGACGCGCTGGCCCATCTCCACCAGGAGGCCCCACGGCGCTACGATCCCGGCGTCGTCGCCGCCCTCACGACAACTCTGGCGCGGAGAGGAAGAGCCGAGCGGGGCTCCGAGACGGGTCCCGCTCGGCCCGACACACGCGCTACGCCGCCGCCTCCACAGGCCGCACCGCCTCGACTTCCAGCGTGAACCGGACCTCCTCGCCGACGAGCAGGGCCCCGAACTCGAGCACCTGGTTCCACGTGAGCCCCCAGTCCTTCCGGCTCAGCTTCCCCGTGGCGGTCGCCGCAGCCCTGCGGAAGCCCCATGGGTCCGTGACCGGCTCCGACACGTCGGTCTCGAAGGTCACAGGCCGCGTGGTGCCCCGAATGGTAAGGTCCCCGTGGACCCGGTACTTCCCCTGTCCGAGGGGATCGATCTTCGTGCTGCGGAACGTGATGGTCGGGTACCGCTCCACGTCGAGGAAGTCGGGAGACCGGAGGTGGGTGTCCCGCTGCGGCTCCCCCGTGTCGATGCTTGCGGCCTGGATGGTGGCCTCGAGGGCCCGGAGCTCGCCGCCCTCCGAGGTCTCGACGGTGCCCGCCACCTGCTTGAACCGGCCCTTGACGGTCGCGATGCCCATGTGCCGGACGGCGAATTCCACGGTCGTGTGGCTGGGATCGATGGTCCACGTCATAACCGTTTTCCCTCCTCTTCGACGTGCTTCTCGCAAGAGGGCGCCGCTCTTCGAGAAGTTACTTGTCTTAGACAAGTGAATATTATGGGATTGACTTCTTATTGTCAAGCCCCTTGTCTTCTGATAGGATAGACTTGATGAAGGGATCCCGCAGCGAGACCATCGAGCACGTGTGTCCCCGCTTCCACAAGGCGATTGAGCTCGTGGGGAAGCGGTGGACGGGGGCCATCATCCGCTCCCTCATGGGCGGTCCCCGCCGGTTTTCCCAGCTGCTCGAGGCCGTCCCCGGGCTTCACGACCGCGCGCTCTCGGAGCGCCTCAAGGAGCTGGAGGCCGAGGGCATCGTGGAGCGCCGCATTTTCCCCGAGACCCCCGTGCGCATCGAGTACGTGCTGACCCCGAAGGGGCGCGACCTCGACCGCGTCATCGCCGAGGTCCAGCGCTGGGCGGACCGCTGGGTGCCGGCGCCCACGGGGACGTCGGACACGTAGGCCCGGAGGCCGGGTCACCTCCTGGCGAGGAGGGCGTCGGCCAGCTCGCCCAGGTCCCGCACCACGAGGTCCAGAGGTGCGCCCAGCCGCTCCGGGGGAGCGCCCCTGCGGTTGACCCAGGCCACCGGCACCCCAGACGCACCCGCTCCCGCCGCGTCCCACCCGTTGGACGACACGAAGAGGATCTCGCGTCGCGGGATCCCGAGCGTCTCCTCGGGGATCCTGTAGACCTGCGGCGCAGGCTTGGAGGCGCCGACCAGGTCCGCGCTCAGGACGGCCGCGAAGCGGTCGCGGAGTCCCGCCCTCCGGAGGGCGGCCTCCAGCATGGCGGGCGTGCCGTTGGAGAGGATCGCGAGCGTCCACGTTCGGAGCCGGTCCAGGGCCGGGGCGACGTCCGGGAACGGCCGCACCTCCCTCCAACTCTCGAGGAGGCGTTCCCGCGTGTCAGGGTCCACCGAGAGGCCGAGGGCGTCGAGGGCGTAGTCGAGCGCGTCGGCGGTCACAGACAAGAAGTCGCTGTATCGTCCCATCAGTGTCCGCAGCCACGAGTACTCGAGCTGCTTCTGGCGCCACAGGGTCGCGAGGGCCGATGCCGCGCCCGTCACCGACCGGCAGGCGTCCTCCACCGACGCCACGTCCAGGAGCGTGCCGTACGCGTCGAAGACAAGGGCCCGGACGGGCACGGCCGCTCCCCGCCTCGGCTACAGGGTGATGACCTCGTAGCCGTCGTCGACGTACTTCCCCATGTCGGGGTGGCCCGACCGCTCGTCCAGGAACGGAATCCCCGATCCCTCGAGGACCTCGTCCACCCGGAACGCCCGGGCGCAGTAGGGACACGCCCCCTTGAGGATCCCGGCCTGCAGCGCCGCGGGGACGAGGTGCCCGTACTTGTGCCCCGGCTCCAGGAGGCTCGCGAGGCCCTGGGTGCCGGCGCCGTCGAAGATCACCTCGACCCCGTGGCCCCGGTCCCGTAGCTGGTCTGCGTACCAGAATCCGTGGACGAGACGGGCCAGCTGGGTTTTGTCCGCGTGGACGAAGATGGCGAATTTCCTGGGCATGATACCACCCCTCCCCTCCGGGTCCCGCGACGTCTCCAGTGTACGGGGTCCGCGGCGAGGCGGGATGTCATCTGCCTTACCATCTCCCAGAGGCCTGGCTATCCCGTGCATGGTGCGTGTGACCACGAAGCCGGGCGAACTGCGTCTCCTGCTGCCGGGGTGGCACCCTCCCCGGGACCGGAAGGCAAACCATCGCACGGCGGGCCTCTCCCGGAACTCCCGCGAGGTGCCGCCTCCCGATAGCAGGGGTCTTCCTTCGTCTGGCCTCCCCGAGAGGGACGCCGACCGGGCCCACCCAGACAGTTTCGTGGGAATCCGCCCATACATCCCTAGTGCAGGATACGAGTGCAGGATCGTCGCTACAGCCACTTCCCCGCATGGCACGAACGCCTCCGGGGGGACAGGAGAGCCGGGAGACCTCCCCGGGACGAAGCCTCAGGGGGAGCGCCCGGCCGGGCGCCCCCCGCCCTCGCGGGTTACCCGACCGACCCCTCCATCTCCAGCTGGATCAGCCGGTTCAGCTCCACGCTGTACTCCATGGGCAGCTCCCGGGAGATCGGCTCGATGAAGCCGCGGACGATCATGCTCATGGCGTCGTCCTGGCCGATGCCCCGGCTCATCAGGTAGAAGAGCTGGTCGTCGGACACCTTGGAGACGGTGGCCTCGTGGGTCACCTCCACGTCGGTCTCGTCGATCTCCATGGTGGGGTAGGTGTCCGACCGCGACCGGTCGTCGAGGATCAGGGCGTCGCACCGGACGGCGCACTTGCTGCCGCGCGCCCCGGGGTAGACCTTGACGAGGCCCCGGTACCCGGCGCGCCCCCCGGACTTGCTGATGGACTTGCTCACGATGGAGGACTGGGTGTGGGGCGCCGCGTGGATCACCTTGCCCCCTGGGTCCTGGTGCTGCCCCTCGCCCGCGAAGGCGATGGAGAGGATCTCGGCCTTGGCCCCCGGCTCCAGCATGTACACGCTCGGGTATTTCATGGTCAGCTTGCTCCCCAGGTTTCCGTCCACCCACTCCATGGTGGCGTCCCGGTAGGCCACGGCCCGCTTGGTGACCAGGTTGTAGACGTTCTTGGACCAGTTCTGGATCGTCGTGTACCGGACCCGGGCCCCCTCCTTGACGATGATCTCCACCACCGCGCTGTGGAGGGAGTCGCTGGAGTAGGTCGGGGCCGTGCACCCCTCCACGTAGTGGACGTAGGAGCCGCGCTCCGCGATGATGAGCGTCCGCTCGAACTGCCCCATGTTCTCGGCGTTGATGCGGAAGTACGCCTGGAGCGGGATCGTCAGCTGCACGCCTTCGGGCACGTAGACGAAGGACCCGCCGCTCCACACCGCGCTGTTGAGGGCCGCGAACTTGTTGTCCTCCGGGGGGATCACCGTGCCGAAGTACTCCCGGACGACGTCCGGGTGGTCCCGCAGCGCCGAGTCCATGTCGAGGAAGACCACGCCCTGCTTGGTCCACTCCTCCCGGAGGCTGTGGTAGACCACCTCGCTCTCGTACTGGGCGCCCACGCCCGCGAGGTACTTCTTCTCCGCCTCGGGGATCCCCAGCCGGTCGAAGGTCCTCTTGATGTCCTGGGGCACGTCCTCCCAGGTCTTCCCCTGGTTCTCCATGGGGCGGACGTAGTAGTAGATGTCGTTGAAGTCGATCTCGCCGAGGTTGCCGCCCCAGGTGGGGAGGGGTTTCTTCTCCCACACCCCCAGCGAGTGGAGCCGGAACGCCCGCATCCACTCGGGCTCGCCCTTCATGTGCGAGATGGTCTCCACGATGTCCCGGTCCAGCCCCTTCCGGGACTTGAACGCGTAGTGCTCGGGGTCGTGGAACCCGTACTGGTACTGGTCCAGGTCGATCCCGAGCGGGTTCGTGACGGCCATGAGGTCATCTCCTCTCTGGTGAGCTCGCCGGATCGCCGGCGCGGTCTCCCCCGTCCGGTCGCCGGGTGGGGAGCACCTGCCTCGCATCGAGGAGGACCGGTGGGCGGGCAGAGGGACGAGGATGCACCTTCACTGTACGCCTCCGGGGCGGGAAAAGCAACTCGCCCCCGAATTCGGCCGAATTCGGCGAGGCCGGAAGACAGCACAGAGGGGCCTGCCGCGAGGGCTCTGACCAGCGTGGGCCCGGAGCACCCCCGCCCGCCCGGGGCGGGGACCGCCTACTCGCTCCTCGCCACGGGATTAGCGGGGTGGGAGCACCAGTCGCTCCAGCCGCCGACGTAGAGGGCCGGGAGGCCCAGTCCGGCCTCGTCCATCGCCAGGAGGTTCATGCAGGCTGTGACGCCCGACCCGCAGTAGACCACGGGTGTCCTGCGGTCCAGCCCGAGGGCGGCGAAGCGCTCGCGCAGCACAGGGGCGGGCTTGAGCTTCCCCTCCTCGTCCACCACGTCGGTCCACGGCATGTTCACGGCGCCGGGGATGTGGCCGGCCACCGGGTCGAGGGGCTCCACCTCGCCGCGGTACCGCTCCGGGGCGCGCGAGTCGATAAGGCACACGGCGCCGACGTCGAGCAGCTCCCGGACCGCCTCCATCCCGACCGCCATCTCGGGGCGGGGCCGGGGGACAAACCGGCGGGGCACCGCCCGCGGGAGCTCCGCCGTCGTCGGGTAGCCGTGGGCGAGCCACGCCTGCCACCCGCCGTCCAGGACCGCCGCCCGGTCGTGGCCCAGGTACCGGAGCATCCACCACAGCCGGGCCGCCATGCAGCCCTGCTGGGCGTCGTAGGCCACCACGGTCACCCGCTCGTCGATGCCGAGCGCGCCGAGCTTCCGGCTGAACACCTCCATGTCGGGGAGCGGGTGACGTCCGCCGGGCGAGCCCTTCGGCCCCGAGAGGTCCCGCTCCAGGTCCAGGTAGTGCGCCGTCGGGATGTGCGCCGCCGCGTAGTCGCGCGCGCCCGCCTCGGGGTCCAGGAGGTCGAAGCGGCAGTCCACGACGACCAGGTGCGGCTCGCCGAGCCGCTCGGCAAGCCACGCGCTGTCGACGAGGTTGCGTCGTCCCACAGGTCCTCCTCCCCCCCAGTAATTCCCCGCCGGCGGGACGCTTCCTGGTGAGGGGGATGCGGGGAGGCCTCCCCCCTACCCGCCCAGGGAGACGCCCGCCCACCTCTCCAGGAGGGTGATGAGCGCCGTGTGGTCCGAGTCGGCCAGCCCCTCGCGCGCGGCGATCTGCCACGCCTGCCGGACCATCGATCCCACGAGCAGGGGCACGCCCACCTCGTCGGCCAGGTCCAGGCAGACCGTGAGATCCTTCAGGTACTGGCCCACCGTAAACCCCGCCTCGAAGCGACGGGGCAGCACATAGCGCTCCACCTTCGTCTCGGTCGTGTGGCTGCGCCCGGTGGAGCGGTTGACGGCCTGCAGGAGCCGGGCGGGCTCGACCCCCGCCTTGGCGGCGAGGACGAGCGCCTCCATCACGCTCCAGATGGCCGTCGCCGAGAGGAAGTTGTTGATGGTCTTGGCGGCGTCCCCGTCCCCCGGGCGGTCCCCCACGTGCACGATGTCCCGCCCCACGCACAGGAGGATCGGTCGGCACCGCTCGAGGACAGGAGCCGGGCCGCCCACCATGACGCACAGGGTGCCCTCCTCCGCCCCGCGCACGCCTCCCGAGACCGGCGCGTCCAGCACGTCCACGCCGCGTGCCCCGAGGGCCTCGGCCACCCTCCTCGTGAGGGCGGGCCGTGAGGAGGTCATCTCGATGAGCGCCTGCCCCCGCCCCAGGGCCTGGGCGAGGCCCTGGGGGCCGAAGACCACCTGCTCCACCGCCGCGGCGTCGGGGAGCACCGTGATCACCACGTCCGTGTCCCCGGCGACGTCCGCGGGGCTGCGGGCCTCGCGCGCGCCCCCCTCCCGGAGGGCCGCGGCCGCCTCGGGCCGGAGGTCATGGACCACGAGGGTGTAGCCCGCCCCGAGGAGCCGGCGCGCCATCGGACCCCCCATCTTGCCAAGCCCGATGACGCCGATCCGACGGTCCGCTGCCTCCACGGCCCTTCCTCCTCATCCGGCCTGCCGTGTCGGGTTCTGCGCCCGCGACCTCCTTCCTCCGCGCGCGGAGGACTCCCCCTCCCCCGCCTCGAACTGGCACGACGCCGTGGACGGGTGGGCGAGCTCCCTCTATCAGGCGCTCAAGGCCAGCGGCATCGGGATGGTGGCCTACGTCCCCGACGAGGTCACGGATCCCCTTTTGCGCCTCGTCCAGGAAGACCCGGCCCTTGCGGTCGTCCCCGTCACGCGGGAGGAGGAAGGCGTGGCCGTCCTGGCGGGCGGGTACCTCGGCGGCGTGCGCGGGGCCCTCGTGCTCCAGAGCAGCGGCCTCGGCAACTCCCTGAACGCCCTCTCGGGCCTCTGCCTCGCCTACCAGATCCCGCTCCTCTTGGTCGTGAGCGAGCGGGGGCGGCTCGGCGAGTTCAACCCGGCCCAGGTCCCTCTCGGGCGGGCCCTCCCCCGGATCCTGGAGGCCCTCGGGATCCAGGCCTTCTGGGCCGAGGACGGGGACCGCCTCGGGCGCCTCGTGGAGAGAGCGGCGGCGCTGGCCTTTGCGAGCTGCCTCCCGGTGGCGGTCGTCCTCACGCCCACCCTCACCGGGGGGAAGGTGCTGCGGTGACCCGCCTTGCGGCCATCCGGGCCCTCCTCGCCCTCCTCGACCGGGAGCCGGTCCTGAGCAACCTCGGACGGACCACCTACGACCTGTTCTCGGCGGGCGACCGCCCCGAGAACTTCTACATGTGGGGAGCCATGGGCTCGGTGTCCGCAGTCGGGCTGGGGCTGGCCCTCGCCCGGCCCGACCTCACCGTGGTCGTGCTGGAGGGCGACGGCTCGCTCCTCATGAGCCTCGGGACCCTCGCGACCATCGCCGCCTGCCGCCCGCCCAACCTCGTCCTCATCGTCTGCGACAACCGGTCCTACGAGACCACGGGGGGCCAGCCGACCCACACCAGCGCGTCGGCGCACCTGGCGTCCCTCGGGAGGGGCGCGGGCCTTCCGGCCGTCGAGGAGGTGGACACCCTCGACCGGTTCACCGCCGCCGTCCGCCGGAGCCTCCGCGAGAAGGGGCCGTGGATGATCGTGGCCGCGGTGGAGCCCTCGGCGTCGCCGGCCCGGGTCCCCCGCCGCCCGGTCTTCCTCAAGGACCGGTTCATGGCCGCCCTCGGCTCCGCCCCCTAGCCCGGCCGGGCCGGGGCGCCCCGGGCTACTTCACGGCCAGCGCGAGGCTGAAGATGGGCAGGTACAGGGAGATCAGCATGGCCCCGATCACGGCCCCCATGCCCACGATGAGGACCGGCTCGATGATGGAGGTGAGGCTGTTGACGGTGGCCTCCACCTCGGCGTCGTAGAAGTCGGCCACCTTGACGAGCATGGTGTCGAGCGCCCCCGTCTCCTCGCCCACCTTGACCATCTGCACCACCATGAGGGGGAACATCCCGCTCGCCGCCAGGGGGATGGCGATGCTCTCGCCCTCCCGGATGCTGGTCCGCACCGCCTCGACGGCCCGGGAGAAGATGACGTTGTCGATGGCCTTGCTGACCACTTCCAGCGACTTCATGATGGGCACGCCGCTCGCCACGAGGGTGCCGAAGGTCCGGCTGAACCGGGCGATGATGATCTTCCGGTTGAGCGCCCCGAGGATGGGGAGGCGCAGCTTGAGGCGGTCGTACCACTCGCGGCCCGCGGGGGTCTGGACGTAGCGCCGGAGGAAGTACCCCGCGACCCCGGCCAGCACGAGCCCCAGCCACCAGAAGCGCCGGATGGCCACGCTCACGCCGATGGCGATCTGGGTGGGGAGCGGGAGCGACACGTTTCCGCCGAGCTCCCGGAAGAAGGTGGCGAACTGGGGGATGATGACGACCGTCATGAAGAGGAGCGCCCCGAGGGCCGCGCAGGCGAGCAGGATCGGGTAGGTGGTGGACGACCGGACCTTCTGCCGCAGGGCCAGCTCCTTCTCGAGGAAGGTGGCGAGGCGCATGAGCACCTCGTCCAGCACCCCGCCCGCCTCCCCGGCCCGCACCATGTTCACGTAGAGGCCGCTGAAGATCTGCGGGTGCTTGGCCAGCGCGGTGCTGAGCGTCGACCCGGCCTCGATGTCGGCGCGGATCTGGCCGATGACCTCGCGGAGCTTCTTGTGGGTGGTCTGCTCCTCCAGGACCGTGAGGGTCCGCACCAGCGAGAGCCCGGCGTTCACCATGGTGGCGAACTGGCGGCTGAAGATGGCCAGGTCCCGGAGGCCGATCCCCCGGACCTTGAGGAAGAGGTCGGCGACGCTCGTGGGCTCGGCCTTGCGCCGCAGGCTCGTGATGAAGAACCCCATGTCCCGGAGCTTCTGGGTCACCGTCAGGTCGTTGTCGGCCTCGATGGCCCCGGCCAGGACCCGGCCGGTGGCGTCGCGGGCGGTGTACTCGTAGACGGCCATACGCGGTCCTCCCCTCCCTTAGCGGCGCAGGAGCTTCTTCATCTCCTCCGGGTGGATGGCGCGGGCCAGCGCGGTCTCCGCGCTGATGAGGCCCCGGCGGTAGAGGTCGGCGAGAGAGCTGTCCATGGTCTGCATGCCGTACTGGCCCCCGGTCTGGATGGCCGACTCGATCTGGTGGGTCTTGGACTCCCGGATGAGGTTCCGGATGGCCGGGGTGGCGATCATGATCTCCACCGCCGGGACGCGGCCCACCTCCTCCAGGGACAGGACCCGGTTCAGGGTGGCGGTCCCCACCGCCGCCCGGCGCGGCTCCTCGGCCGCGCTCCCCCGCGCCCGGCTCAGGTAGCGCTCGTTGGGGACGAGCTGCAGCGACACCACGGCCTCCAGCACCGCGGAGAGCTGGGTCCGCACCTGGGGCTGCTGGTGGGGCGGGAACACGTCGATGATGCGGTCGATGCTCTGGGCCGCCGTCGAGGTGTGGAGGGTCGCGAACACCAGGTGCCCGGTCTCCGCGATGGTGAGGGCCGCGCTGATGGTCTCCAGGTCCCGCATCTCGCCGATGAGGACCACGTTGGGGTCCTCGCGGAGGACGGCCCGGAGGGCGTTGGGGAAGCTCTGGGTGTCGAAGCCGAGCTCGCGCTGGTTGATGATGCTCTTCTTGTGCTCGTAGAGGTACTCGATGGGGTCCTCCACGGTGACGATGTGGCAGGACCGCTCGGAGTTGATGAAGTCGATCATGGCGGCGAGCGCCGTGCTCTTGCCGTTCCCCGTGGGCCCGGTGACCAGGACGAGGCCCCGCGGCTTCCGGGTCAGGTCCTTGAGGATCGAGGGGAGGTTGAGCTCCTCGATGGTGGGGATCGTGGAGGGGATGACCCGGAGCGCCGCCCCGATGGCCCCCCGCTGGCGGTACACGTTCACCCGGAACCGCCCGAGGCCCGCCACCCCGTAGGAGAGGTCGAGCTCCCAGTTCTTCTCGAACTTCTGCTTCTGGAAGGCGTTGAGCATGCTGTAGACGAGCTCCTGGGTGTCCTCGGGCGTGAGCACGTCGTGGTGCTCCAGCGGCTGGAGCCGCCCCCACACGCGGATCACGGGCTTCAGGCCCGTCGTGAGGTGCAGGTCGCTGGCCTGGGCCTCCACGGTCTCCCGCAGCAGGTCGTGAATGTGCACCGACATCCCTCCTCGTGGAGGACCGGCGCGGTCCTCCTCTCCACTGGTGGTAGGATACCCCGTTAGTCCTCCACGTAGACCGCGCGCAGGACCTCTTCGGGCGTGGTGATGCCGAGGAGGATCTTCTCGAGCCCGTCCTCCCCGAGCGTCCGCATGCCGCGGGCGACGGCGGCCTCCCGGATGGCGGCCGCGGGGGCCTCCTTGGCCACGAGGTCGCGCAGGACCTCGTCCAGGATCATGATCTCGAAGATGCCCGTGCGGCCCCGGTAGCCGACCCCGTTGCAGAACTCGCACCCCACCGCCCGGTAGAAGGTGACGGGCGCGTGGTGCCCCGCCTCCCCCACCCCGAGGCGGCGGAGGAGGTCCGGCGGGGCGGAGTAGGCCTCCTTGCACCGGTCGCACAGGACCCGCACGAGCCTCTGGGCCACCACGCCGATGACGGAGGAGGCCACGAGGAAGGACTCGATCCCCATGTCCACGAGGCGCGTCACCGCGCCGGGAGCGTCGTTGGTGTGGAGGGTGCTGAGGACCAGGTGCCCGGTGAGGGCCGCGTGGATGGCGATCCGCGCGGTCTCCTCGTCCCGGATCTCGCCCACCATGATGATGTCGGGGTCCTGGCGGAGGAAGGCCCGGAGGCCCGTGGCGAAGGTGAGCCCGGCCTTGGGGTTGACCTGGACCTGGTTGATCCCGGGCAGGTGGTACTCCACCGGGTCCTCGATGGTGATGATGTTGCGCTCGGTGGAGTTGAGCCGGTTCAGCATGGAGTAGAGGGTGGTGCTCTTCCCGCTGCCGGTGGGGCCCGTGAGGAGGATGATCCCGTAGGGCTTGCCCATCATCTGCTCGAACCGCCGGTGGGTGTCGGGGAGGAGCCCGATCTTGTCGATGCCCACCATCATGGCGCTCTTGTCGAGGATCCGCATGACCACCTTCTCCCCGAACACGGTGGGCATCGTGTTGACGCGCAGGTCGTACTCCCTCTCGTCCACCTTGAAGGCGATGCGGCCGTCCTGGGGGCGCCGCCGCTCGGCGATGTCGATCTCCGCCATGATCTTGATGCGGGAGATCACGGCGGCCTGGATGTCCCGGGGCGGGGTCATGACGTTGTAGAGGATCCCGTCGATGCGGTAGCGGACCCGCATCCGGCTCTCCTGGGGCTCGATGTGGATGTCGCTGGCGCGCTGGCGGATGGCCTGGAGGATGATCTGGTTGACGAGGCGGACGACCGGCGCCTCGTCCACCAGCTGGCGGAGGCGGTCGAGGCCCATCTCCTCGTCGGGGGTCCGGACCCGGATCTCCCGGATCATGGCCTCCAGGTTCTCGTCGAGGGCCGGGTACTGGTTCAGGGTCCGCTGGAAGTCGTCCAGGGTGATGACGGCCGGCACGATCTCGTAGCCGGTGTGGCGGCGCACGTCGTCCAGGGCCAGGACGTCGAGGGGGTCCACCATGCCGAGCGTGAGCTTCCCGTCGGCGAGCCGGAGGGGGATGACCTGGTAGCGCCGCGCCATGTGCTCGGGGAGGACCAGCATCGCCTGCTCGTCCGGGAGGACCTGGGTGAGGTCCAGGTACTCCAGCCCCAGCTGGCTGGCCACCGCGCGGGCCACCTCCGCCTCCGAGGCGATGCCCATCTCCAGGAGCACCTTCCCGAGCCGCTCCCCCGTCCGCTTCTGGCGCTCGAGGGCCTCCTCCAGCCGCTCGGGCGTGAGGAGCCCCGCCTCGACGAGGATCTCCCCCAGCCTCCGGCGCCGGCGGGTGACCGTGCGGCGGCCCTCCCCGTTCGCCTGCGGGACGGGGTCGACGGCGTGGCGTGCCATGGGGTCCTCGCCTCCTACCGCCGCGCGGGGGCGGCGAGGGGCAGGATGCCGCTCTCGCGCAGGTGGGTGTAGATGGTCTGCAGCTTACTGTGGGAGCGGAACTCCGGCCGGTACTCCTTCTCCAGCTTGTAGTCCAGCTCCACGAACTTGTTGAGGGTCACGAAGAAGGCGTACTGGACGATGGAGGCGGCGCTCTCGGGCGCGTCGCGGTTCTTGTCCACGTAGAGGTTCACGATGTCCACCTGCGGCAGCGTGTCCGGGTCGACCCCCGAGGCGCGGGCCTGGGACTCCAGGAGCTGCCGCAGCTCGCCCGTGGCCTTCCAGTCCTTGGCAAGGACCATGGCCACGTCCAGGTCGTACTCCAGGTCGCCGCTGCCGACGCTGTGGTGCATCGTGGGCCGCTCGTAGGGCGAGTACTGGGCCTCGTCGTCCAGCGGCTTCTCGTCCAGCCGGCACCCCTCCTTGTCGAGGGGGGAGATGGCGACGACGGGGACGTTGAGCTCCAGGCTGAGCTCGGCGAGCGCCGTGGAGATGAGGTCGGTCCGCGCCTTCCAGTCGTCCAGCGGCTGGTCGAGGGGGATCTTCTGGAGGTAGTCGAAGAACAGGACGACCTCGCTCGTCTCGAACTCCTGCATGAGGTTGTAGGCGTGGGCCCGGATCCGGGCGAGGGTGTCCTGGCGGCCCGCCTCCACGAGGAACACGTGGGACCCGTACTGGGCCATCCGGTCGGCGGCGGTGTGGAGCTGGGGCAGGATCGCGTCTCCTCCGGTGAGGATCGTCACGGGGTCCAGGCCGGTCTCCTTGGCCACGAGCCGGGCCGCGAGCACCCGGGCCGACTGCTCCCAGGAGTAGAAGAGGACGGGGACGCGGTGGTTGCGGGCGACGTAGGTGGCGAGCTGGAGGGTCAGGTTGGTCTTGCCGCGCCGCGGGGCGCCCGCGAGGCCGTAGTAAAACCCGCGTCGCAGCCCCGACAGGATCTCGGTGAGCCGGTCGAAGGGGCTGAGGGAGTACCCGAGCAGCCGGGCCTGCCCGTCGCCCGATCGGGATTCGGCCTCGCGGACGAGGGCTCCCACGAGCTCGCTCGCGGGTTTGATCCGGGTGCGGGTCCGGCGCTTCTGGAGCTCCAGGAGGGTCTGCATGGCGCGGGTGGTGAGCTGGATGATGTCCCCCTGCCCCGGGCCGGCCCCCTCGAGGAAGGCCTGGAGCTCCGAGACCAGGGCGCGCAGCCGCTCCCGGCTGTCGCGGTTCTTCAGGGCCTCGATGTAGGCCATCACCCGGGCGGCGTCGGGCGTCCGCAGGGAGACGACGGCCTGGAGGTAGCGGTCCATCTCGTGGGTGAGGAGGCCCCGCGCCTCCAGGGCGTTCCGCACCGAGACGTGATCTGCGGCAGCGCCCTGGGCGTAGAGGTCGAGGATCGCCCGGCACAGCCGTCCCGAGGCGGGCCCGGCGCACAGGTCCGCCTCAAACCCCTCGGTGAGGGCCAGCGTGATCACGTGCCGGTCCTGCATGAAGCCCTTGAGGACGGTGGCTTCCATGTCGTCGTAGTTCACGGGAACGTCCCTCCTCCTACCCGCGGGCAGGAGCCGTCACGACTCGCTGACGAAGATCACCCGCAGCACTTCTTCGAAGGTCGTGACGCCCTCGAGCACCTTGAGGACGCCGTTCTGCCGCAGCGTGCGCATGCCCGTCCGCTGGGCCGCCTCGCGGAGCGCGTCGGCGGATCCCCCGCCGAGGACCAGCTGGCGCAGCTCGTCGGTCATCACCATGAGCTCGAAGACGCCGATCCGCCCCCGGTAGCCCGTCTTCCGGCACACCTCGCAGCCCCGTCCCCGGTAGAGGCGCAGGTCCGGGGCGTCCTGGGGGTCCACGCCGAGCCGGCGGAGGGCGTCGGCGGGCGGCACGTAGGCCTCCTTGCAGCGGTCGCAGATGACCCGCACGAGCCGCTGGGCAAGCACGCCGACGAGGGACGAGGTGATGAGGAAGGGCTCGATCCCCATGTCCACGAGGCGCGTCACCGCGCCCGGGGCGTCGTTGGTGTGGACCGTGCTCAGGACCAGGTGCCCGGTCATGGACGCCTGGACGGCGATCTCGGCCGTCTCCCGGTCCCGGATCTCGCCGATGAGGACCACGTCGGGGTCCTGCCGGAGGATGGTCCGCAGCCCGTTCGCGAAGGTGAGCCCGATCTTGGGGTTGACCTGGACCTGGTTCACCCGGGGGATCTGGTACTCCACCGGGTCCTCGATGCTGACGATGTTGCGCTCGGGCGTGTTGATCCGGGCGAGCGACGTGTAGAGGGTCGTGGTCTTGCCGCTCCCGGTGGGCCCGGTGACGAGGATGAGGCCGTAGGGCTTCGTGATGAGGTTCTCCCACGTGGCCAAGAGGTCCCCCGCGAATCCCAGCTGGGGGAGCGTGAGACGGGTGCGGGCCTGGTCGAGGATCCGGATCACGACCTTCTCGCCGAGCACGGTGGGCAGCGTGCTCACCCGCAGGTCCAGCTCCCGCCCGCTGAGGCGCAGGTGGATGTGGCCATCCTGGGGGAGGCGGCGCTCGGCGATGTCCATGTTGGCGAGGATCTTGACCCGCGAGATGAGCGGGGCCTGGACCGCCTTGGGCGGGGTCATGACGTCCTGGAGGACGCCGTCGATGCGAAACCGGACCTTCACTTCCCGCCGGTGGGGCTCGATGTGGATGTCGCTGGCCTCGGCGAGCACGGCCTGGGTGAGGATCTGGTTGACGGCGCGGACGATGGGCGCGTCCTCCACCATCGTCCGCAGGTGCTCGAGGGCGATCTCGTCCGGCCGGGCCTCCTCGACGGTCTCCGCCTCGCCCGCCGACTCCTTGAGGAGCTCCTCCAGGTTCAATGAGCCCGCGTAGACGACCGACTGGATCTTGGTGATGTCCGACGGGCTCGCCACGACGATGTCCACGTCGAGGCCCGTGACGAGCCGGATGTCGTCGATGGCGAGGACGTTCGCCGGGTCGGACATCGCCACGACCAAGCGGGTCTGCCGGCGCCCGACGGCCACGACCCCGTGGCGGCGGGCCAGGTGCGCGGGGATGAGCTGGGCGGCCTCGGTGTCCACGGTCTCCTCGGCCAGGCTGGTGAAGGGGAGGCCCCACTGGGCGGCGAGCGCGCGCGCCAGCTGCTCCTCCGTGAGGACGCCCATCTCCACGAGGATCTGGCCGAGGGGCGTGCGGTTGCGCTGCTGGACCTGGAGGGCCTGCTTGAGCTGGTCCGGGCCCACCCAACCCTCCGTCAGCAGGACCTCCTCGAGGAGGCCCCCCGCGGCCCGCCCCCGTCGCTTGCGGGGGCCCTCCGGGGAAGGACGCGGGTGCGGCGCCTCCCCGGCTGGCGCGGGTGCGGGAGGGGCCTCCTCGGTCCCGGCGGGCCCGGGGGATGTCTTCGGGGCCAGGAGCGCAGGCGGAGGCTCCTGGACGGTGCTCGTCCCGGGAGGGGAGAAGAGTCCGTTCCCTGAGCCGTTCGGGCTCGCCCGAAAGGGGCGCCACGGCGGGCTGGTGCGGGAGGAGGCCTGGCGGAGGTTCTCCAGCACGTCCGCGTCCTCGGGGCTCAGTTGGGCCGCCTGCTCCCAGGCCCGCGTGGCCTCCCCCCACCGGCCGCGCTCGCCGAGCCGCCGTCCGAGCTCGCCCAGCACGACCACCGCCGCGCGGGGCTCTCCCCGGGCCACGTAGACCCCGGCGAGCTCCCAGTAGGCCCAGGGGTCCTCGGGGGCCAGCTCGATGACCTTCTTGAAGCAGGTCACCGCGTCGTCCAGGGCGTCCAGGGCGCGGCACAGGAGGCCCGTGTGGAACCACACGGCCACGTCGAGAGGGCCCTCCTGGTCGCCGAGGCCCAGGGCCTGGCGCACGCCCTGGAGCTCCGCGGCCGCCTGGGCCGGGGAGGGGGCGCGGAGGGCCAGGGACGTCTCGTCTAGAGGCACGCGGCCACCTGCTGGCGGGCCCGCTGGATCTCGATCTTGATCCGGCCCAGGTTGCACAGGCGGTTTCCCAGGAGCACGAGGACCGCGTCGGGGTTGACCGGAGAGGCGGCCACCGGGCCGGCCTCGAACTCCGCCAGGAGGGACTCGGGAGCCCCCACGGCCATCTCGTTCCCCACCGCCTCCCAGGCCAAAAGGGCGCTAGAGGTGAGGGCGCCGAGGGCGTCCAGGTCCACCTCCTCGGTCTTCACGCCGTCGATGAGGAAGCCGTCGCGGCTCACCACGAGGGCCGCGACGACCCCGCCTTTACGGACAAGGTCCCCCAGCACGTCCTTCAGGGTGGTCGTCACATTGGCTGTCATGGGGCCACCTCCACCGTCACCTCGACATGAGCCTTCACTCGCTCGCCTGCGCGACCCCGCCGCGGGCCGCCAGCTCCGGCAGGTGGCGGCGCAGCTGGACGCGCGCCTTGCCCACGTTCCCCTTGCCGCTCAGGAACAGGGCGACACACCGGTCGGGCGCCGGCAGCGCGGCCAGGACGGTGTACCGCTCGCCGCTCACCATGAACTCGTCCAGCCTGTCCTCCCCGAGCTTGCGGCACAGGTAGAGGAACAGCTTGGCGGCCACAGTGATCTCGGGGATGACCGACTCCACGGGAAACCCGGCCTCGAAGGTCAGAAGCTCGGCCGGCGTGCCATCGAGGCCCCACACTCCCGCCGCGAGGATGCCGGGGGTCCCCGCGGCCATGGCGCTCAGGATGTCGCGAGGTGCCGTCATTCATCGGTCCCCCGCCCCGCGACAGGGAGGGCCGCCGCCCCCACCTCCTCGCGTCGCCCGCCGTCCCCCAGGGCCTCAGGGGGGTGGGCCTCGAGCCACGCCCCCACCCCCTGGAGGCTCATCCCTTCCTCCTCGACGAGCCGGCGGATGAGGCGGATGAGCTCCAGGTCGCGCCGGGAGTAGAGGCGGTGTCCGCCCTTGGACCGGGCGGGCCGGAGCAGGTGGTACTCGGTCTCCCAGCTCCGTAGACGCCGGGCATCCACGCCGGTGAGCGCGGCCACCGTCCTGATGGGGTAGAGGGGAAGCTCGTCGGGCTCGGACACAGACATGATCCCTCCTCCTGCGAGGCTAGGCCGACCCGACATCGGCGGGGCGGAGGAGCGTCTGCATGCGCTTGAGCGCCGCAGCCAGCAACCTCGAGACGCTCCGCTGGGAGATGCCGAGACGTTTGGCAGCCTCGCTCTGGGTCAAGTCGAGGTAGAAGAGGTAGTAGACCACCTTGCGGTGGACCTCCGAGAGGCGCTCCATGGCCTCCATGAGGGCGATCCGGTCCTCCACGGGGAGCTGGAAGGAGACGTACCGCTGCCGCACGATCAGGTCGCGGCGGATCTCCAATCCCTCCTGGGCGTCGCTCAGGGAGAGGACCCGCGCCTGGTCGTACGCCCGCATGATCTCCAGCACCCCGGACTCGGTGAGGTTCATGCGGCCGGCGATCTCGCCGAGGGTCGGCGTGCGGCCGAGCTCCTGCTGGAGGGCCCCAATGGCGGCCATGAGCTCCCCGTAGAGCTTGCGGACCCACCGGGGCGCCTGGACGGCGTCGGCGTCGTCGCGGAGGTAGTGGCGGATCTCCCCCGCGATGTAGTGGTACGCGTAGGTCTCGAACTTGACGCCCCGCTCGGGGTCGAAGGTGCTGACGGCGTTCATGAGGCCGATGGTGCCGACCTGGACCAGGTCCTCCAGCGCCACGCCGGGGCGCACGTACTTGCGGGCGGTCTTGCGGACGAGCGGGAGGTACCGACACACGAGGGCTTCGTACTGGTGGGGGTCCCCCGACTGGCGGTACTGGCGAAAGGCGTCCAAAGGATCGCTCCGGTCACCGGGGGCCTCGGGACTATGTGAGGACGGAGACGGGGATGATGACGACGTGCCCGTACCCATGCTCTCCCCCCCTTAGCTGATGAGGTGTGGGCCGAGTGTGCGCGGAATCGGGAGCGGACGAGGAGCGACGGCTGGTGCGGTCGTGGAATGTGCCCTGTCGGGCCACGAGGGAGGACCGTGGGGACTCCGGATCCATCAAAAAACCTCCCGACTCGCCGACGGGAGGTCTCGTGACTCTTAGCCTACATCCCGCTCAGGCAACCCGGCTGACTTGCCAGTCCCCCTGGCCTGTCCCGTGGCTTTGCGTCCCCAGATCTCTCTGGGTTTGCCCCGACAAAGCGGCCTGTATGAAGTTGTGCGCTTAGTTAACCACAGGCTACCCCAAAAGTCAAGAGGAATTTTTCTCTCATCTTCCGAGGAAAACTTACACAGGCGCGACGGGAAGGTGACCGAAAGGCTTCGGTGACCTGCGGTCGTGGAACCGGGGAGGGTTCCTGTTCCCGCCCGCGCGCAGGGGCCTCGCGAAGACGGACCCCGCTGCGAGCACGCCTCCCAGGAACACTGCGGAGGTCACCCAGTCCCCACGGTGGAGGGGGCGCTCCACGACGTGCCGGGACGGCATCCCAAGGCCTCTTCTCGGCTGATGTCAGCCTCCGGACGCGATGAGGATGGCACCAAGCCGGGTCGCGGCTTCCACGGCTGAGGGGTGGATCACAAAGCCGAACAGCACAGGGACAGGGGTGCCGGGCAGCTGCGGGGCAAGCTGGTGGGCACGCGAAATGAGCTCTTCCACGTCGCGGCCGTGGATGCGGCTCTTGGCTTCCCCGACGATCACAACCTGCTCACCATTCCGGAGGCCCACCCCGTACATGTCAAGCTCGACCTCGGAGCCGTCAAGGCGGAAGAACGCACGTTCAAGCACGGGAACCTGGATACCGTGCCGCCGGGCAAGCCTGTCGGGCGTCAGGTCGCGTGCAAGGTCCTCGCGGGTGAAGCCGATGGTCTCGCTGAGACGGCCGACCTCTCGCGCGAGGTCCCGCACGGCGAGGATAGTGTCGTGCTGGGCCTGAGCCAGCTCTTCCACACGCTCCTCGGTGCGCTTCTGAGCCTGGGCCAGCTCCTCCACACGCTCCTCGGTGCGCTTCTGGGCCCGAGCCAGCTCCTCCACGTGGTATGCCAGACTCTCGAGGCGCTCCTCGGTGCGCTTCTGAGCCTGAGCCAGCTCCCCGGTGCGAGCGGCAAGGTCGCGCAGTTCGGCCTCGGTGAGCTCCTGGGCCTCGGCGAGCCCGCCGAGCGCAATCTGAATGGGGTCGACTCGAGGTCTGCGGGGCACGCGGTGAGTAGTCATGCCAGGGTCATTGTGCCACGGGACGGGGGGGCGGTCAATGCACGGGACCGTTGGACAGCCGTTTCGGAATTGGGGCACAGGGAAGAGGCCGAGAGGCCGGTGGGACGAGCTACGAGGACGGCTGACCCCTTGCCCCGTTATGGAGAGTATCCTCTAGGGGGCGATGGGGTCCCTCGAGAGATGCCCAACCGATAGTGGGAGGGCACGCCAGGGGGAAAACAGCGAGGGAAGGACCTGCCAGGCAAAGATCAGCCCGTATCGATCCTCACACGCTCCCCCAAGCTCATCCGGAGAGCCCGCACCACGTCAATCGCGGCTCGAGCCGGATGGGTCCCGCGGTGCAGGTACCGGAGCCGATACAGGCGTTCGATGGTCATGGCGAAGGCCGTGAGGAGCCAGAGGATCACCACACTGTTCGCCTCATGGTGACACAGGTGGTCCAGCCCGTAGCGCGTCTTGGCATCGTTAAACCCCTGATTCTCGATCGTCCAGCGTGTCTTGGCCATCCGATACAACGTCCGACTGTCCACCAGGTGAGGCGGGAAATCCGTCAGCCAGGTGGCATCGATCACGTCCCCCGTGGGTGTGTACTGCCGGTAGCGCAGGACGCGGACCGTCGGCCAGCGGAGCGTGTCCCAGGGGTCGAAGTCCGCCGCATCCCAGACCTCAATGCGATCGGGCCCTTCCCAGAACGTGGCGTGCGGCGGCTGGCCCTCCCACCGCGCCCGGACCGCCGCCACGAGCTCGGGGAGATTCTCCTTCACCCGGGCCACCACATGGAGCCCCACCTCGCCCGCCGTGTGCAGAAACGGCGCGGTGGCAAACTCCCCATCGGCGACCACGTAGTCCGCAAAGCGGGCACCGAGATTCCCCACCGCCCGCCGGAGCGGCCGGCGTCCCGCCTCGTACTCGCTGTCCCCAGGCCCATACAGTTCGACGTCGAAGGGGAGCACCAGTCCCTGCCCTGCCACACTGATCATCACCCCGTGATGTCGATACCCGATGACCTCATGCACCGCATTCCGCAGGGGGCGGCAGAGAGAACACCCGTGCTTCCGACAGTGCCCCATCTGCCCGATCACCATCCCCCACAGCAATGCCCGGGCGGGAATCTGGGGACGCGTCCTCCCGTCGCCTGGAGCCCGACAGTACTCCCCGAGACGAAGACGGTGCACCATGTACCTCCACATCCGGCGCGGCGTCGGCCCCCTCACCGGCCCTGGTGACGCCGCCAGAGGACCAGGAGCTCGGCATTGATCGCCCACACCTCGGCGACGGCCTCCTTGAAGGCCCGCCCCGCGGCCACCAACCGCTGGATCTCGCCCACCCACTCGGGGGGAATCCGCTCCACGCGCTTCTTCCCCCCCACCATGTAGGTGAGGGACCACACCGGATGCCCTTCCCCGGTGGCACAGTGACATGTGGGCTTCCCACACCGCCGGTGCGTCAGGGCCAGGGATCCCGGAAGCGCATCCTCGGGAATCCTCAACCGCCGGAGCAGTGCGTACTTCCGCTGCCGGAGCCGGGCCGCCTCGGGACCTCTCGGAGCGATCTTCATGGCTCTGACTGTATTAATACACACAGATTCCCCACAGTCAAGCCTCCCCCCGCCACTGCGAAAATAGGCACCACCTCTTCGGAGGCGGCACAGTGCTCCCGAAGAGAGTTTTCCAGAAGGCTCCTATAACCTACCTATGGGATCTTCCGAAACTCCTGACCGTTGGAGACCGTTGCGGACGTGACCAGCCGTCCACGGAACGGTGGGCGCAGAGGAGGCGGCCGGAGGGCCGGAGAGACAGGCTGGAGGGCAGCTACCCCCCCCACATGCGGATACCCCCCGCATGCGGAAGGCATTCGCGCAGGTCCCCGGTGCTCCCCAAAGAGATGCACGGCCGGCAGCACGAACGGACCGCGGGGAGGCGATGATTGTGGACCCTGGTGGAGTCCGCGCCGCCCAGCGTCGCCCGGGAATTCCCGGCGCGGAGCGGCGCCTTAAAGCCCCGGCGCAGCGGCCCCGGAGGGGGCGGGCGCGTGCTCCGTGCGCACGACCCGGTGCGCGAGAGTCGTGGACGGGGGTTTACTCCGGGAGCGCCTTCCCGGCGGGCCCCCTGGTCCGCGTGGCCTCCAGATACCCCTGGAGGATGATCGCGGCCGCCACACGGTCCCGGACGTCCCGGCGTCGCGCCCGGCGCACACCGCCCTCCAGGAGCGCCCGCTCGGCCGCCACCGTCGAGAGCCGCTCGTCCCACAGCACGACGGGGATCTCCGTGAGCTGCTTAAGGGCGCGGACGAAAGCCTGGGCCCGCCGGGCCGCGGTCCCGACCGTCCCGTCGAGGCGGCGGGGGAGACCGACGACGATTCGCTCGGCGAGGTGATCGCGGCCCAGGCGTGCGACCTGCGCAGCATCTTCCTGCAGGGACCTGTGGGGGATGGTCTCGAGGGGCGTCGCGACCGTTCCCGTCGGGTCGCTCACGGCCACGCCGATGCGGCGGCTGCCGAGGTCCACGCCGAGGACGCGGCTCACGATACCTCCGGGACCCGCCCGAGGGCCTCCCGGACGATGTGGGGGAGATCGGCCAACGCGGCGTCGAGGCGCCCGGGATCGCCTCCGCCTCCCTGGGCCAGCTCCGCCCGTCCCCCGCCACGCGTCCCCAGGCGGCGGTTGAGGAGGTCGATCACCCGGGTAGCGTCCACCCCCCGCGCGATCGCTCCGGGTGTGGCCATCACGACGAGCTCAAGCCGCCCGTTGGTGGCGGCGGCGGCCACCACGACCCCCGATGGGAGCCGCGTCTTGAGCTGGTCCCCGAGGACCCGCAAGGTCGCCTGGTCGGCCCCGGGCACCGTCACGCCCACCACCGTGATCCCCTCCACGTCCTGGGCCTCCTTCAGGACCGCCTCGACGTCGACCGTCACAGGCGCAGGCGACGGAGGGCGCTCCCCTCCCCTGCTCCGCTCCAGGAGCGCTCGGACGCGATCGGGCACGTCCCCCGGGGAGGCCTGGAGCAGCTCCGCGACGCGCCGCAGCGTCCTCGCCGCCTCCTGGGCCCGCAGGACCGCCGCCCTCCCGGTCACCGCCTCGATGCGCCGGACCCCGGCCCCCACGGATCCCTCGGACGTGATCAGGAAGAGGCCGATCTCCGATGTGTTCGCCACGTGGGTGCCGCCGCAGAGCTCCCGGCTGTAGTCGTCGATGCTGACGACCCGGACCTCCTCCCCGTACTTCTCCCCGAAGAGGGCGATGGCGCCCTTCTCCAGGGCGGCCCGGTAGGGCATGATCGTCGCCCGGACCGGCCACGCTGCCAGGATCTGCTCGTTGACACGGGCCTCGACGGCCGCCCGCTCGTCGGTCGACAGGGGCCGCAGGTGCACGAAGTCGAACCGGAGCCGGTCGGGGGCCACGAGGGACCCTGCCTGGCGGGCGTGCTCCCCCAGGACCTCGCGGAGGGCCTTGTGCAGCAGGTGCGTGGCCGTGTGGTTGCGCATGATGTCCCGCCGGCGCTGCGCGTCCACGGCCAGGTCGACCCTCTCCCCTTCCCGGATGACGCCCTCGCGGACGCGGCCCCTGTGGACCCACAGGTCGGGGAGGGGCCGCTGGGTGTCCAGGACCACGACGACCGCGCCCCCCCGGCGCCGCCCCGTCCGGATCTCTCCCGTGTCGCCCACCTGGCCTCCGCCCTCCGCGTAGAAGGGCGTCCGGTCGCACACCAGCTCCACTTCCTCGCCAGCAGACGCCTCCCGCACCCGCTCGCCGTCCCGGAGGACCGCCAGCACGCGGCCGCGGGCCCGGAGGGTGCGGTAGCCCACGAACTCCGTGGGGCCCACGTCCTGGCGGAGGTGCGCGTACTCCACCCGCCGACGCAGGGCCGCGTGGGCCTCGGCGCCGGCGCGCGACCGCTCCTTCTGGCGCTCCATCTCCTCCAGAAACCCCGCCTCGTCGGTCTCAAGGCCGTGCTCCCGCGCCACGTCGCGGGTCAGGTCGGGCGGGAAGCCGTAGGTGTCGTAGAGCCGGAAGACCTCGAGGCCCGGGATCTCCCGGGCCCCGCGGCGCCGGAGGTCGGCGATGAGGTCGTCGAGCCGGGCGAGGCCCGTCTCCAGGGTCTGGCTGAAGCGCGCCTCCTCGGCCGCGATCACCTCGTGGATGACGCCGCGTGACGTCTCCAGCTCGGGATAGGCCCCCCGCATGGTGTCGATGACGGCGTCCGCCACGTGGCCGAGGATCGGCGCGGCGGCTCCGGCCCTCCGGGCGAACCGCATGGCGCGCCGCATGATCATGCGCAGCACGTACCCCCTTCCCTCGTTGGAGGGCAGGACCCCGTCGGCGATGAGGAAGGTGAGGGCCCGGCCGTGGTCGCTCAGCACCCGGTAGGCGACGGCGTGGAGCTCTCTCTCGGCCGCCGTGTGGCCGAGGACGGCCTGCACCCGGTCCATGATGGGCGTGAAGAGGTCCGTGTCGTAGTTGCTGGCCACCTGCTGGACCACCGAGGCGATGCGCTCGAGCCCCATCCCCGTGTCCACCCCCGGGCGCGGCAGCGGGGTGCGGGTCCCGTCGGGGGCCTGGTTGTACTGCATGAAGACGAGGTTCCAGATCTCCAGCCAGCGACCGCAGCCGTTGTCCAGGGCCACGCTGCAGTCCGGCCGGCGGCAGGTGCACGCCTCGGGCCCCCAGTCGTAGTGGAGCTCGCTCGTGGGGCCGCAGGGCCCCACGTCGCCCATCATCCAGAAGTTGGTGGCCTCGCCCATCCGGTAGACCCGCTCCGAGGGGATGCCGAGCGCCGCCCAGGCCGCGGCCGCCTCCTCGTCCTCCGCGAAGACGGTGAACACGAGGCGGTCCGGCGGCAGGCCCAGCCGCTCGGTCACGAACTCGTAGGCGTACCGGACGGCCTCCCGCTTGAAGTAGTCGCCGAAGCTGAAGTTCCCCAGCATCTCGAAGAAGGTGTGGTGGCGGGGGGACGGGCCCACGTTCTCCAGGTCGTTGTGCTTGCCGCTCACCCGCATGCACTTCTGGACGGTCACCGCCCGCCGGTAGGGCCGCTGCTCGAGGCCCAGGAAGACGTCCTTGAACTGGACCATCCCGGCGTTGGTAAAGAGCAGGGTGGGGTCGCCCGCCGGCACCAGGGACGAGCTCGGGACGCGCGTGTGGCCCTGCTCCTCGAAGTACCGCAGGAACGCCTCCCGGATCTGCGCCGCAGGCATCATGGACCTTCCCTGCCCTCCTCTCTCCTTCCCAGTGTAGCGACGGCCGCCCGCCAGGGCCAGGGGGCCCCTAGCCGGGACCCGCGGGGCTCTCCCCCGGTGGCTCCTCCGGGGCCGGGAGGCTCCCCAGGAGCTGCTCCGCCGCCTCCACGGCCCCTTCGATCCCCCGGACCGCCCGGTCGATCAGCTCCGGGGAGATGAGGAGGGGCGGCTCCACCCGGATCACCTCGGGGCAGTTCAGCGTGTAGAAGGTGATGACGCCCCTGTGGCCCGCCTCGGCCGCCACCACGAGCGCGTAGTCGCTGTGGGAGAACTCCACGCCGATCATGAGCCCGACCCCCCGGACGTCCCGGATCACCCGGGGGTGGCGGGCGCGGACCTCCTGGAGCCTCGCGAGGAAGTAGCGGCCGCGCTCGGATGCCTTCTCGGCCAGCCCGTCCTCGACGAGGACCTCCAGGGTCGCGAGCGCCGCCCGGCACGCGAGGGGGTTCCCGCCGAAGGTGGACGAGTGGAGGTAGGGGTCCCGGGCGAACCGCTCCCACAGCGCCGGCCGCGCCACGAATGCGCCGATGGGGACGACCCCGCCGCCCAGGGCCTTGGCCAGGGTCATGATGTCGGGCACGACACCCTCGTGCTCCACGGCGAACAGCCGCCCCGTGCGGCCGAGGCCGGTCTGGATCTCGTCGGCGATCAGCAGGACCCCGCGCCGGTCGCAGATCTCGCGCACGTCCCGGAGGTATCCCGGCGGCGGCACGACGACCCCGGCCTCCCCCTGGATGGGTTCCAGGATGACCGCCGCGGTGTCCGGGCCGATCGCGGCCTCCACCCGGGAGGCGTCGCCGAAGGGGACGTGGGTAAACCCCGGCACGAGCGGCTCGAAGGGGCGCCGGTAGTAGGCCCGGCCCGTGGCGGAGAGGGCTCCCAGGGTCTTCCCGTGGAAGGCCTGCTCCATCGCGACGATCCCGGGCTTGCCGGTCGCGAGGCGGGCGATCTTGAGGGCCCCCTCCACGGCCTCGGCCCCGCTGTTGCAGAAGAAGCTGTACTGGAGGTCCCCGGGCGCGAGCTGGGCCAGCCGCTCGGCCAGCTCGGCCTGGGGGGCGCTGGGCATGGTCCGGACCGACATGGGCATCCGCCGGAGCTGGTCGTGCACGGCCGCCAGCACGCGGGGGTGGCGGTGACCCACGTTGAAGATGGCGGGACCGCAGGCGCAGTCGATGTACTCGCGGCCGTGGACGTCCCAGACCAGGCACCCTTCCGCGGCCCACTCCACCGTCTCCGCGCCGCCAAAGCGGAACAGCCGGGCGAGCCCCGGATTGAGGTACTGGCGGTAGCGGTCCAGGGTCGCGCGGACGAGCGCCTCCCGCGCGGGCTCCTCGGGGAGGTCGACGGGAGGACGCTCCCCCTGGGGCCGCTCGGCGGCGGTCATGCCTGCCCCGGGGCCTCGGCGGGGCGGCGGGCGAGCCCGGCCAGGAGCACGTCCTGGGCCCGCCGGATGACCTGCCGTGTCTCCTTGTAGCGGATGAGGTCGAGGGCCTCCGGGAAGGTGACCCACCGGTACCCGGTGAACCCCTCTTCGCGCTGCGGCGTAGGCTCTTCCCCGCCCAGGAACTCCATCAGGTAGTAGTGCACGGTCTTGTCGTAGTAGGTCCCCTCCGCCTTCCAGTAGAAGGAGTACCGCTCCTCGCCCAGATCAGCCACGATCCGCAGGCGGCGCAACCCGGCCTCCTCCGCCACCTCCCGGAGGGCCACCTCCTCCGGGGTCTCCCCCGGCTCGATGGTCCCCTTGGGCAACATCCACTTGCCCGCCTCGTGCTGGAGGAGGAGAATGCGGTACTCGCCCTCGGGGGACCTCCAGAAGACCACGCCGCCCGCGCTACGCGCCCGCTTGACCCTGCGACGTGGTTGCGGCACCTGCGTCCTCCCGGCCCTCGGCGGCGCCGGTCCTCCCCGGGCACCGGGGGAAGACTCCCGTCGCCCAGCGGGCCGAGGCGAGAGCTAGCGGCGCTTGCGCCGGGCGGCGCGCCGGCGGCGCTTCTGGCTCGGCTTCTCGTAGTGCTCGTGCCGCTTGACGTCGGTGAGGATGCCGGACCGCTTCACCTGACGCTTGAATCGCCGGAGCGCGCTGTCCAGCGTCTCGTCCTTGCCGACCCGCACCTCGGCCACACGCCCACCCCCGGCGCACAACGTTCCGCGATACGCCCATTATACATGACCACAGGATGGGGGGCAAACACCATCTCGCCGGCCCAGCGATGAGGAATAGGCGGGTGGCGGAGGGTGGGCGGGTAGGGGGCGGGTGGGGGGCGGGCAGGCCTTGGGCGATCAGGGTGGCAGGTGGCGGGAGCTCGGGCACGGCGGCGACGAGCAGGACGAGCAACAGCACAGCGAGCACGACCGGGAGCCACCGCCAGCGAAGGCGTCAGGAGGAATCGTTGAAGCGAATTTGCATGGCCCGCCCGGGGTCCTCGGGGAGGAGCGCGTGGCGGAGATCCTCGAGCAACCGGCGGGCAATGTTCTTCAGGCTGCCAAACAGCGCTCCCACCGTCGTGCCCTGCGCGGCGGCCAGCCGGCGCAGCAGGCTCCCACGCTCCACCACCTGCAGGATGAGGTGCGCGATTTGGAGCAGATAGTAGTACGCTTTCAGCCGTTCCGGATCGGTGCTGTAGGCGTGCTCCAAGTGCAGCTCGCTGTTCTTCTGGAGATTGAACCCCTGATTTTCAATCGTCCAGCGGCGGCGCCCTCCTTTCGTCGCGATCGCGACGACCGTGTCGGCGGTCACCGGGAGATTGGTGAGCCAGGCGAAGGTCGTCGTCTTCCCCTCCTCCGTCGTCTCCTCGCACTGCACCGCGTGCACGCTGAACTCCGGATGCCCCGCCCCGCCTGCGGACACCCCGCAGGCCCAGCGGTACACCTGCCGCGTCCCGTTCGGCAGCGTGACCCGCCGCGTCTGCTCGGGATGCAGCCGCAGCAACGCCTGAAACTCCGCCCACGCCGCCGGCAGGCTCCCCGGCTTGAACGTGAACACGTACGCCCACCCCTGCGCCTCCACGAGCTCGATGATGGGCCGACACGCGTACAGCGCGTCCCCTACCAGACAGAGCCGCGTCTGGGGGAACGCCGCCTTGAGGGCGGGCACCAACCGCCGCGCCGCAGCCAGTTCGCAGTCCTGTGTCCGGGCCTCCCCGTCGCGCCCGGTGCGCATCGGCGCCTCGGTGTTGTCGATAAACACCGTCCCCATCGACAGCGCCATGCCCCCCGGCCCCACGAGCTTCGCTTCCTCCACCATGTGCAGGTAGACGGCGTGGGTCGGGTGCCGGTGCACCAGACAGTGCGGACAGTGCTGCCGCGTAAAGTGCAGATGCCCCGTCCCATCGATCGCCACGACGACGTGCCCCAGCAGGCGCGCCCCATCCAGCGCCTTCATCCGGAGCAGCCGCCGCACCATCTGCGTCCGTAGCCCCGCCAGCGGGGCCGCCCCCAGATGGCCCAGAAAGTGATCCAACGTGTCGTGCACCGGGAGCGTCCGCTGCTGCGTCCCCGCCAGCCGGTTCACGTTGGCCACTACCGCCCGGGCCCGATCACGCAGGTCGAAGTCCAGCTGCCGCCGGCTGCCCAGCTTGCAGCAAAAGAGCAACAGCCCCCACCACACCAGGAACCGCCGGTCGTACTCGACGAACGGCGCAAACCGGGTGTCGGGCAGCGCATCCAGCCACCGGCCTAACTCCGGCCAGAAGTGGCGCACCGTCTGGGCCACCACCCCCGCTACGGTCGCCCGGCCCGCCGTGTCCGCGCCGTCACGTGGCTGCGGATCTGAGCCAGCGCCAGCTCGGTCACCTCCCGCGCGACCCGTTTCAGCCGCCGATGCTCCGCGATCCACCCCCGAACCTCGTCCACCAACTCCGCCGGGACATACACCGTCCGCGTCTTGCCCTGCACCGTGCGCGTGAGGTAGTAGCCCACGTGGAGCGCCCCCTGCGCACAGTGACACCCCGGCCGCCCGCAGCGGCGGCCAATGCGGACCAGGCTCGCCGCTAGCACCGGCCCGCGGGCCGCCAGCTGCTTGACCCGGGCGACCAACTGCCGGCGGATCAGCGTCGGGTGGCGCGGGATCCGCATGATCGCTGCCCTCTTCGACACGCCTCCGCGTCCGCCCCGGCGTGACTGAAAAGCGTTATCACTTTTCAGCATCCAGGGCCAAAACTCCTGCTGCGACAAACACAATTTGTCATGGGGGTCCCGCCCCTCCCCACGTTGCCCGCAAGACCGTGCCCTAGGCGCCCGGGCGCCTGTCCCTAGGAGTGCGACAAATTCCTATTCCTCAGGGCTGACTCATCCCTACACCTGAGCCTTCACCCCCTGTGCCTCCCCAACCTCCGGGGGGTCGGCTGACCATTCGGATCGCAGGCCCCGTGCCGCCCGAAGTCTGGAACCGCCCTGGGCATGAAGCTGATCCCGAAACTCCGCATCCTGAGGGACCTCCAGGTCCGTGCCGAGTTCACCTGCGAGGTCGAAGCGGTCGACCCGGTCACTGTGGTCAATGAGCTCAAAACTGTCATCGAGGAGCTGGGGCTCGGTCACAGCCTCCGCGTCGAGCAGGTCCAGCGGGCCGAGCCAATAAATTAGAACCTACAGCCTCCGCCTACGACGACCTGACGGACGCCGACATCGTGCACACCGCATGGGCCAGCGACGAAACAGCATCGAACTGTTGTTGCGCCGGTACAATCATCTGGTCCGCATGCGGGCGCGGACGTCCTTCCAGGGGCCGAGTACGATGTCCTGGTTCAGGAGGGGATGATCGGCCTGTTCAAGGCGGTGAGCGACTACCGTGAAGACATCGGCGTACCGGGCAGCGCATCTGTCCCCAGCGGGAGACCCATGGCCGGGTGCGTGTGGCCTCTCGCCAATTGGGGCAATGGTCTCGCACGTTGGACCATCTGATCGCTGCCAAGGAGGGCATAGAAACGGACCTGTACTTCAGGCTCCGCGATCTCTTTGGGGGCCCGCGATGGGGCTCGGGGCCGCGGTGACGGTAGCGGTCCCGGCCAAGGAAGTCCGTAGCTTCCTCCTCGAGCAACTCCTGCGCCAACCGCCCAGCCCCCAACCGGAGCAGCGTCCCCACCACGTCCTGGTCCTCCGGCACGCCGTCGTGGAGCAACCGCGTGATCTCTTCCCGAATCTTGGCGCTCGGTGCTATCCTGGGCATGGGTCTGGGTTCCCCTTTCTGCTCCGCAAGGAGCTGGTGTCTCCCAACACCACTAGGGTAGCCCAGGCCGTCAACTTTTACAGGAACTCTGCCACATCACCTCTTTGGGGTGCAGGTGGAGGTGGTGTTTTACGACCTGACACGTACCTATTTCGAAGGCAACGGGCCCCCGTACCTCGCCCGATGCGGCTATGCGCGCGACGGACGGCCGCGGAGTCGACAGGTGCTGGTGGGCATGGTCATGGCGAGCGGCTGCCGGTCGCCTCGTACGTGTTTCCCGGCCACCGGGCTGATCGCCAGACGGTCCGGGCGGTCCTCGCGAATGTGCGGCGTCGGTTCACCGTCCAGCGCGTGGTGTGGGTGTGCGACCGGGGGATGGTGAGCGCGCAGGTGCTCCAGGCGCTGAGAACGGGGGCGACCGCGACATCGTTGGGCTC
>Ga0209581_1001304_pt1 | contig 30418 bp, 17 predicted proteins | sample Coa_R2_FD_187160 | JGI IMG/M metagenome (GOLD analysis project Ga0209581, IMG submission 187160) | Surface soil microbial communities from Centralia Pennsylvania, which are recovering from an underground coalmine fire - Coalmine... | ecosystem: Environmental > Terrestrial > Soil > Unclassified ...
ACCGTCCGAAGAGCTTTGGGGGGTACGGGGTGCTGAGGGTTCCGAGGCTGCAGCAGTTGCTGCAATACATTTGCCGGAACGGATATGAACACCATGTGGCAGTGAACTTCGGCCGGAGCGCGCGGGCGATTGCCGAGGCGCTGGGCAATTACAAAGGCTGGGACCTCTACCACCACCAGCCGGACAACAACTGACCCCCTGCCCCGCAAACCGGGTTCTGGCGGCAAAACTTGCGGGGAACGTGTACTCTAAAAATAGCGATTCGTGATAAATTTCTGTGGGGTCAAAACCGAAAGCGAGCAAAGACAGTGAATCTTGAAGATGTTGCAAAGCGTGCGCGGGTCTCCATCAGCACTGTTTCCCGCGTATTGAACAATACAGCGCCGGTGAAAAATTCCACGCGGGCGCGTGTACTAAAGGTTGTCAAGGAGCTCCGGTATCATCCCAACCTGTATGCTCGCACGCTCGCCGGCGGCAAGAGCCGGACGCTCGGGATGATTGTTTCCAACCTCGAAAATCCATTCTTTCTGGATATCTATCGCTCCTTTGAAGCGGACGCCCACCGGCAGGATTTCGAGGTCCTGGTGGCAAACACGGATTATTCTCCTCGCCGCCTGGTGTCAAGCATCCAGTTGATGATGGGCCGCCGGGTATCCGGCCTGGCTGTCATTGTGTCGGAAATGGACCCGTCATTGATGAAGGAACTGGTCGAAATGAACCTGCCGATTGTTCTTTATGACGTCGGCGTGCCAGCGCGGAACATATACAAGATTCGCGTCAATTATGAGAAGGGCATCCGCAAGGCCGTTGAATATCTGTACTCTCTGGGCCATCGACGGATGGCTTTCGTGGGTCACCATACAGGTCTGGCGCCGCTGCTCGACCGCAAGAAATCTTTTCTGAACACGATGAAGCAATACAGCGGCGAAGTTGATTTCGCTACGGCGGCGGACCGCGACGGCCCTGAGGGCGGCCAGTCAGCCATGCGCCAGTTTCTTGATTCGGGTTTCAGACCGACGGCTGTAATCGCCGTGAATGACTTTATGGCGCTGGGTGTGCTGAAGGAGCTTCGGGAAAGCGGCCTGCGCGTGCCTGAAGACGTTTCGGTGACCGGCTACGACAACATCCGCCTTTCCGAGTTTGTTTACCCGCCCCTGACAACTGTCAATATCCCGCGTGCTGAAATCGGCCGCATGGCTTTCCAGGCGCTGGTGCCTCCGGGCGACGATGCGAGCGTTCAAGGGCATGAATTTCGCATCAATCCGGAACTGGTGATTCGGGAAACGACCGGCCCTGCACCGGATTCCAGATAATTGAGATTAAGTGCCGCCTCGAGCCGTCGAGGGTGAACGATGGTGATCGCCTGGGTTCTTGAGGAGCCACACTTCTGCAAGCCGTGATCGTTCCCGCCAGTTCAGCTCTTCTTCGTTTTCGGGACGGTCCCAGGTAAGAACCAGTTTTCTGCCATTGACGTGTTCCGCAGCTACGTGAAATTCCTTGAATTCGCCCATTTGATGACCACCAACTGTCGGCTCAACCCTTTCGCCATTGATCCGTAGCAAGTCTTGTCCATAGCCTGTTGTTCGTACAACGTACTTCGCGTTGGGATCGAGTCCCTCGTACACGACAGCGATCGGCCACAGGGTGACTTGCCAACTGAGCCGCGCGCGGCTCTTCCCATGATCCCACCACCAGAATGTTGGTTGCGGATGCTCTTTTAATTCAGGTCCGTTCGCGGGGTAACAATTAACGACATGAGGCGACTTGGCGATATTGCCGAGATCATCATAAAAGCTTCCCGCCCCCGGATGTTCCCAGATGGCAAGCTGAACCAGCCGCCGCCGTTTTTCTGTTTCAGACTTCAGTCCGCGGATGGCCTTAAACTGGTCTTCAAGCCACCAACGATTGTTCAGAGGATAATCGACAAAGTCGAGGACCGCGCCGCGCTCTTCGCCAACAGCATAGTATTTTTCCACGCTCGTTTGCATGCCGACCGAGTGAAAGAGCCTGTCACAGAGTTCTGAAATGCGGTTCCGCAGCTGGACGCCCACCGGATGCTTGACGGCCTGCTGCAGGACTTCTGTTGCTTCCATCATCGACCGCTCCGAACCAAGTTGTTCTGCTTTTGCCAGGATTTTGTTCGCTTCGTATTCAAGCCTCGATTCGTTGATCAGCCGCCGTCGCACATAGGCATCGTAATTGGCGCGAAGCAGGCACATCTGCCAGCGCCAGTTGTTCTCCAGGTCTGGGGCTAGGGCCGCCAGGTGCTGCCATTCCAGCAGCGTTCCCTCAACGGCTCCGTTGCTGATCAGCGGTCCTAGCCAGTTTTTTTCAAGAGCGAGGATGGCGTCAGCAGCCCGCGCTGCGATATCGGGCCTGAAATATATCCGAGAGTAATCGATAAGGATTTCTCTTGGAGTTTGATCAGGGTTCCAGCCTAGCGCGCTCCAGATGGTCTTGTTGACGTCATCGTTGACTCCTTCAGAGTATGAAATGAAGCCATTCGTGTATGCGGCAGTACGACTGAAGATGGCGGCATACTCCACAGGTCGTGGGTTCACGGATTCGCGCCCCTCAGTCAGGGCATAAGCCTGGTCCCATTGTTCCATCTCGTACTGGCAGCGGACCTGATGAGTAATGTCTGGATAGTCGCGCAGGCCAAACGGCTCGGGGAGCCGACTTCTCAATTCTTCAAGTGGAGGGCTTCCGGGGCCGCCAACAAGACCTCCGAGCCAGTGGGGCATGTGCCGCCGGATATAGTTGAAAGTGTAATCGGTTTCCGCCGGCGTAAAATGTTGCAAGCTCAGCCAGACTCTTGTTTCGGGGTGAGTGTGGCCAAGCGCCCGCGCGACTTCTTCAAGAAACGGCAAAACGACTTCCGGCGGGTTATCGCCCGGGTCGCCCCCGGGAAAAGTAAATCCCGTTAGAACCGGCGTGTCCTCGAAAAACTCTACGCAGTGATTCAGTAATTGCCGTCGCTTGGCGTCGTTCCTAAGATCGAAATCTGCGGGGACCCAGACCCAGTAATCCAATCCGTAGCGCTGGCAAATTTCACCAAGCGCCCGGTTCATTTCCCGCCGCGGAAATTTCATCACCGGCGTGGGCCGAGTATCATGAAAGGGAATGCCCTCGATACTATTGGCGCCGAAAAAGGTGAGTTCACGGATGTACTGTTCAAACTGGGCAGGACTCCAAGCGTCATAGGTATTCGTTGTTGCGCGATATCCAAGCTGGTGGCCGCGGATGGAGTACGCTGGGGCCGTGGCAATGTCCAGATTGGCGGGCAGCTTCAGCATGCCATGCGACCAGTTGAGACGCCGAAGCAGATGGCCTGCCCCAAAGAGGGTCCCTCGGGCGTCGGCACCGATAATCCAAACGACGGGCGGCGTGTTTGCGGTATCCACGTAAAGCCGGTAGCCTTCCGAGCGATTTTCCGGCAAGTCTTGTCCATCACGTTCGGGCACAGGAAGCCGCCACTGCGGAACCGATTTGGCCGATGAAATCGCTATGACGGGTTTCCCCTGCGGCCACTCTGTTGATGTACGCAGTCGGATTGCGGTGCGTTTTTCCACCTCTTCTACCAGGACCTTTGATGCCGTTCGTTCCGCAGGCGGAAGATCGCCGGGCCGCGAAACAACGACGGCGTCGCGCAGATCTATATCGTGCAAGCGTGCGGCCGCGGGAGCAACAGTGATTTCTCCGGTTTGCCGGTTGTCAGCAGTCTCGCGGTCCTGAAACGGACTGCCAAATACTCCTGAGGAGAGCGTTGGCCCGATCCCTATCGCGCCGAATGCTCCCTGCTTGAGAAAACGTCTCCGATTCATCGAACTCGCTCCGCATCACCTTTGGAATGGGTCTGCCACTAGCAGCGCCTGAACTCCGAATTGAAAGTACCTTCACTGCGGGGCTCCGCTCGTTCCCCAGTGCCTGGCGTGACAGCACCGACGACGCGCAGCCCCGTTTCGTGCGCGTAGTAGTATAAGCCCACACTGTCGTTTGTCCCGTCTGTAAAATAACCATTTTAAGAGTTGCCCGCTGCGACGACATGCGGCTTGCCGATCAGATTGCGCAGTTGCGGGATGTGCGGGAACAGAGAAATCAGCCGGAGCAAACAGGTTATACTCCCAAGGGGGAAAGACGAGATTTGGGCAAACGGAAGAGATTATTGACCGGCTGGGTCGGGTCCCGACGCGAGTTTCTGGGCTGCTCTGCAGCCCTTTCACTTTTGCCTGGTCCGCTGCGTTTAAGCTCATCCATTGCAGGTGCTCTGCCGCTGAAATTTGACTCTCCACAATTTTCGCTTCCCAGGCTGCGCCCGCAGTATCACTCGCCAGGCCCGCTCGTCGATATTATCAAGAAGGTTGACCCCGAACGCGATGATTTCCCCGCCGAGAAGTTTGCTTCAAGGATTCAAACCGTGTTGCGAAAGTGGAGCGAAGAGCTTCTGCGGTCGATTTCGGTGGGAATCAATGCTATCGCACAAAGTCTTGCCGATGACTTCAAGGGGGCGAGTACCCGACCGGTCGAAGAGCGCACCCTTCGCACCGATACCTGCCTTCAGGTCAGACGGATTAGCTTCTCTACGTCGTCTGTCAATGGACGCGCCGTTTTTCTGGAATCCTTCAAAGAACTGCTCGCAGGTTATTCTGCCCTCAGCGTTGCCCAGTTTGTACTTGCACAAATCCGAATCGCCAACAGCAGTCCGACCGTGTTGGATACGATCATCCGATATGAGTTTGTCGGCGAAGGCCCTGGCATTCATCGCGAGCAGCGCTATGGCGTCTGGCATATTTCCTGGGGGCAGACGTCGCAGGGAGGCCTCGCCGTAAAGGATTGGTGGGCGGACCCCGAAACAAGGGTCCGCACCACTGCGCCGATCTTTGAGGAGATCACAGCAGAGGTCCTGGCCGGCAATCGCTCTTACACAGAACAACTAGGGCACGGCGCAAACTATTGGCGCACTGTTCTCGACTCGGCCAGCGGAATCGATGTTTATGGCAACAACGGAATCGCAGCCGGCGACATCGACGGTGACGGTTACGATGATCTATACATCTGTCAGCCTTCCGGTCTTCCCAACCGGCTCTACCGGAATCGCGGTGATGGAACGTTTATTGACATCACGGACGCTGCCGGCGTTGGAATCCTTGATGCCACGCCCTGCGCACTTTTTGCCGACGTTCTGAACCGCGGCCGTCAGGACTTGCTGGTCGTCACCGTTACCGAACCATTGCTTTTTTTCAACGAAGGAAATGGGACATTTCGATTGAAGAGAGACGCCTTCAAATTTTCCAGTCCACCCCAGGGCACATTCACCGGGGCCGCCTTTGGCGACTATGACCGGGACGGAAAGCTTGACCTTTATCTGTGCCTCTACAGCTACTACGAGGGCATAGGAGAATACCGCTACCCCTCGCCATATTACGATGCCCAAAACGGCCCGCCGAACTTTCTGTTTCACAACGATGGAGATGGCACGTTTCGCGATGTAACGGCCGCTTCGGGAATGGACCAGGGCAATAACCGCTTCACTTTCGACTGCCATTGGTGCGACTACGATGGCGACGGCTGGCCGGACCTTTACGTCGTCAACGATTTTGGCCGGAACAACCTTTATCACAACAACGGCAATGGGACTTTCACGGACGTCGCCGAGCAGGCGGGCGTTCTGGACATCGGCCCGGGCATGAGCGCCTGCTGGTTTGATTATGATAACGACGGCAAGCCGGACCTGTACGTTTCAGATATGTGGGAAGCCGCGGGCCAGCGGATCAGCAATCAAAAAGATTTCATGCCTAATGTGCCGGAGGAAACCCGCGCCCTCTATCGACGCTTCGCCCGGGGCAATTCTCTTTTCCACAACAGCAGCGGAGGAAAATTCGAGGACCTGAGCGAAGCGGCGGCCGTGGAGATTTCAGGATGGTCATGGTCCTGCCAAGACTGGGACTTTGATCACGATGGCTATCCCGATCTTTATATTGCGAACGGATTTATCTCCGGCCCTGACCATCAAAATCTGGAAAGCTTCTTCTGGCGGCAGGTGATCGCGCAGTCGCCGCCAAGCGGAGGACGGTCTCAAGAATACGAGTTGGGCTGGGACGCCATCAATGAACTAATCCGCTCAGACGGCACGTGGGCGGGCTTCCAGAGGAATGTTTTCTACGTGAACAATCGTGACGGGACATTTACTGAAGCCGCCGGGGCTGTCGGCCTGGACTTCATCGATGACAGCAGGGCATTTTCACTGGCCGATTTGGATCACGACGGGAGGCTGGAAGTTTTCCTTAAGAACCGGACTGGGCCGCAACTCCGCATCCTTCGCAACGTTGCCGAGGGCATTGGCGAATCGATCTCATTCCGGCTTCGCGGAACCAGGAGCAACCGCGACGCGATTGGCACATGGATCACGGTTGACCGCGGTGGACTGAGGCAGATGAAACTGCTTCAGGCTGGAAGTGGTTTCTGTTCACAGCACAGCAAGGAGGTCATTTTTGGCCTGGGGAGCACCACTGGTCCGATTGGCGCGACAGTTCGCTGGCCGAGCGGCCTGGTAAGCGCTTATAAGGACCTTCCACCCGGCCATCGCATTGAGATCGTAGAAGGCTCTGAAGACTTTCACGCCATACCTTTTGCCAGGAGACCCGGCCGCGCGAGACCGCGGAATGCATCGCAGCCTGCAGAGCAATTACCGACGACATTTGGCACATGGTTGATTGCGCCGCTCGATGCGCCGGATTTTTCTCTGCCGGACCTCGCCGGCAACACGAAGACGCTCTCAACCTTCAGAGCGAACCCGGTTCTCCTGAATTTCTGGGCCACATGGTCCCAGCTATCCGTTAATTCACTGATTCAAATCCAGAGTAAACTGAGTCAGATCAACTCGTCCAGATTGCGAATTCTTGCGATAAGCCTGGATCCATCTGACGGTCAGGCCAGGGTCCGGTCTCTTGCCCGCGCCCATCAGTTTTCTTTTCCAGTTTTACTGGGGACGGAGGACGTTGCAGCAATCTACAACCTTCTGTTCCGTTATCTGTTTGACCGACACAAAGACCTCCCCATTCCCACATCGTTTCTGATTGACGAAAGAGGCAGCATCGCCAGGGTTTACCAGGGTCCCATAGAGATTGCTCAGATACTGAAGGATGTTGCAAATATTCCGCGCACGGCGGAAGAGCGCCAGCGCCTGGCGCTTCCATTCTCTGGCCGCACTTTTGGCGTGTATTCGCGCAACTATTTCACCTATGGATTGGTCTTTGCGCAACACGGGTATGCTGATGCTGCTGAAATCTCGTTCAAGCGCGCCATCGGTCAGGACCCGCAGGCGGCCGATGCATACTACGATCTCGGGACGCTGTACATGCAAAAAGAACAGTGGAACCAGGCGAAGGCAATGCTCGAGAAGGCAGTCCAACTGAAACCCGACAACCTGATGGGTTTGAATAATCTGGGCATCGTTGCCGCGCAGGTGGGTCGCCCGCAGGAAGCTGAGCAATACTTCAAGCAGGTCCTGAAGTCCGATGCTAACAACACCCTGGCCATCAGCAATCTCGCCGATCTCTATCGCAATCAGCACAGAATGCAGGACGCCCAGCAACTTCTCGAGGCTGCGTTAAAACGGAAACCGGAGGACCCGCAGCTGAATTACAAGCTGGGAATGATTTTTGCGGGCGACGGTCGCAACAGTGAGGCGCAGGTTTACCTTGAGCGGGCCGTTCGCCTTCAGCCCAATAACGTGCAAGCCCTCGACAATCTGGGCGTGGTTTATGCCCTTACCCACCAGCTTGACCGCGCTGCCGAAACCTTCTTGCAGTGCATCCGGAAGGCGCCGAAATTCGACCAGCCGTATTTGAACCTCGCCCGAGTTGACATCAGCATGGGCAAGCGAGCGGAAGCAGCAAAGGTGTTGAAGCAGTTGCTGGAGCAGGTTCCTGATCATGCTCTGGCGCAGCAATATCTGCGCCGCCTTCAGCAACAATAGCGGCTGAAATGCTTGCAGCTTGTGCATCTGCAGCCGTTCTGAGAAAATCGCATTATCCAACGACCATGCGCGGCATTCCCTCAACTCGTGTTCTTGCGCCGGGCCGCCGTTTTTGGCTGCTCAACTCCGATGCTGCGACAATCGTCCTTGCCCTGTGGGTCATGCTCTCAACGTCTGCATACCCCGCCCAAGAACCTCGCGGGACTATAGTGGGAACTCTGAAAACCGGATCGGGCCTGGCAATCGCGCATGCCAAAGTCGTGGCAATCGTCTCCGGCCAGGCAGTCGCCTCAGTCGCGACCGATGATCATGGCCGATTTGAGTTTCCGCCACTCGCCCCCAACGTTTACAGGGTGGAAATTGGTCATGGTGAAAGCTGGGTTGCCACTTCGAAGATAGTCGTTGTCAAAGGTGGAGAGAAATCGGATCTGACCTTGATTGGACATCCCGCGGGTGAAAGTACTTCTAGCCAACCCAACCCGCTCGGCCCTGTGAGCTTTTACACGGATTCCAGGTTCCAGCAGGGTCAACTGACAAACCCCTCCGGTGGTGGCGGGTATAGCAATGCGGCTTCGGCGCAAGCCGTGCAAATGCTCAAACAGTATCTGGCAACGGCTAAACCGGAAAACTCTGCAGGCGCGCCGACGAACGCCGGGACCCCCGATGACTCTGCCGATGCTCGTGGGTCGGATTTAGAAAGAACAGGAAGTACTCTGCTGGCGCAGAGGGATTACGCGCAAGCCGTTCAGGTCTTCCAAAGAGGCGTTGCTGCTGATCCGCGTTCGGAGCGCTTGCAGATGGGGCTCGGTTTTGCGTTATACGGAGCAAGCAAGTACGCAGAGGCGACGGAAGCTCTGTCCGAAGCCGCCCGACTTGCGCCCGATGACCCTGCACCGATTGTCATGCTGGCTGAAGTATTGCAGTTTGAGCCTGACCAGAATGCTGTCACTGTGGTAAGGCAATTTGCAGAGCGTCATCCGGAAAGTGCGCACGGACACTACGCCTACGGGCTTTCATTGTGGGAAGGGTTTCGCTCACGCCATGAAACAGAATTGCTCGAGCGCGCTCAAGCCGAATTTGAAAAGGCCGTTGTGCTCGATCCCAACGACGCCGTGTCGCATCTGCAACTGGGAATGATCTTTGATGAACGAAAATTGACACTCCGCGCGGTCCTGGAATACCAGTCCGCCATTCGTTTAGATCCCGCCCTTGCCGTTGCGCACTATCGGCTCGCCCAGGATTATCAGCGTCTTGGAAAGAAAGAGGAGGCTGCGACGGAATTCGCTGAATACGAGAAGTTGCGTAATTCCGGCTCTCAGTAAAAGAAAGTGAGGCGGGGAGACCGCGGACAATAAGGCGTGTTCCCCGATGCTATGTTGCGTCCCCGTATTCAGCCCCGTTCAGAAAATCAACTGAATCCAGATTATTGTCAATCCTGTCGAGGATATAGTTGCTTTGGGTTGGGTGCAATTCGGCGGATGGTGGCGGAGCCTGGCTGGAGGGCTTCTTGTCGCTATTTTCTTTCAGACCCATTTCGCTGAGCAGGCGTTCCATATCGACAGGGCTGTCCGTTTCAGTGTTGCGTGGGAGGAACGGCGAAACGGCCAGGGCCTCGGTATGGTCCTCGAACCAGACCAGGAACGAAGCCTCGCTTGCACCCGATAGCCGCTGCTGGTCAATCCACATCAGGAAAGCTCCCATGTCCGCGTCGATCAACGACCCTCGAGGGTCGGGCTGGAGGTTCTCATCTTTTCCGGAGAGAAGCTCATTCATGGGGCGTTGCTGCTGACGGGGTGCAAAACGCGCGAGAATGGTCAGGGGCTGTGCCCGCCGCCAAAGCTCACGCGTTGTCCACTGGACGAACGTCGTACTGAAAATCTGGGTGCCCTGGCCCTGGGTGAGGATATTCGTTTCAAAGTGGGTCAATACGGCGTCTTCCGGTTTTCCGCTCAAGCCGATTTCTTCCGGCCGCATCTTGAAAAGCATGCTGGTCAGGGCTTCCGGCCCCCCAATGCCTCCATGAATAGCTTTGGTGATTTTCTGCAAGAGTGCTTCTCTTACCGGCTTCAATTCGCTGTACGAAACCACAGTGAGGGGCGATTGGGGAACGGTTTCCGGAGGTCCGCCATCAACATACCAGTGGCCAAATGCAACTGGATGCGCCTTCGCGCGCTCGGCGGTCAAATTCAGCAGGGTGCGAAGCGCATTGGATGGGTCAACTCGAGTGAAGTGCATGCCGTACGGCCGGAGTTTGCGGAAGAGAGGATAATCGTTCTGCTTCACATCTTTGCCGATGACAGCAATTCCCAGCCGCGGGGTGGGAAGCTGCTCCGGTGGGATAGCGGCGTTGACTTTTTCCATGAAATTCTGCGCTGCACTGCGGAACGCATCAATCTGGTGCGTGGCCCACAGGTGTGCGGAAAGTTGCTGTGAGAAGACACCGGGTGAGTTCACCCAGTCAAACCGCTCAAGGTGGCGCGAGAGTTTCAATTGCTCAAAGCCAGATACAAGGGCGGCAATTTGTGCTTCAGAACTCGATGCAAGAAAGGATAGCTGATGGTCGATCTCACGCCTTTCCGCAGGAAATTTCCAATCGTATTCCTGAAGCTGTTGCAGGATAAGCGGCGCGAACGCCAGCGGGAGTCGCCGGAATAGTTCGATATGGCTGGTGGCGACCTGCCTTGCGAGCGGCGGATACTCCTTGAATAAGTCCGGTTTGATCTCTGAAGGGAGCATTTACCTATAAGACCTCCGCCAGAGGTTTTCCCACTCCTATCGTCGGCGAGAAGCCGAACAATGCCCCCAGCGTGGGCACCAGATCCACGGGCTGCACAGGCCTGTCCACCACGGTATTCTCACGGATTCCGGGGCCCAAGGCCATCAGCCATGTCGTGCGTGAAAGAGCATCACCCGTCCGGTGGTGCTGAAAGCCGTTCCCTCCGGCGTCCATGTCAGAGTCCCTACCGAAGTCCGGCAGGATGAACATCGTTGTTTTGCCGGCATATTCGGGCTGGCTCTGGATTTCACGCCATATCTCGCCGCAGAGCCGGTCCGTGCGCTGAATGCCTTCGATGTACAGCGAATAGGAACCCGAGTGGGCGATATCCATATCGTGCAACGTAATCCAGAGCAGGCTGGGCGCGTACCGACGCATGAGTTGGCGGGCGATATAAACCGAGAGTTCGTCCGGGCTTGAGAGCGTCAGGGCGTGGGCCACGAAATCGGAAACCGAAAGCTTCAATAGTTCTGAAAACTGATGGAGATCAATGTTGTTCCCTTCGACTTCCGGCGCGAGAAGCGGAGTTTCGTAGTTATCCACGAGAAGGTGTTCAAATCTGGCATCTTTTGTTGAAGAAAGCGCCTTCTTCAGCAGCCGTTTTGGAAGGATGACGTTGGCCGCGTACTCTGGTCCGAAGGACCGCGCATTGCTGCCCCCAATCCGGTTAAATCCGTTAGCCGGGGCCACTACCCAGGCATCAGTAACAGGCCGCTTTAGTTCCTTCCGAAAATACTCGAAGACGGTCGGGTTGTCCGGAGGGACCGCTGCAAAATTATCAAAAGTCTCGTACACGCCCGTGGCCAGGCTTGCCGTCGCCACGTAATGGCCGAGAATGCCGCGATTGATCACTCGGGTGTAGAAAGTCGATTGAGGAATCAGTTCTTTCAGAAGGTGGGGGATGTTTTCCTGCCCGTCGGGCATGAAGGTCTCTTCGTCGCGGCAGCCGCCACCGAACGTCACAACCACGGCCTTGCGCTTGAGCGGCTTTCGCGAAGCAGCGGCTGGCTCCGGCGAGAGCGAGAACACGCTTGCCGCGACGGTGGCTCCCGTTACCAATCTAAGAAATTCACGCCGACTGCAAGAGACCGCTTCGCTCAACTCTCGCGGGCTCAGGCGGCTCGCCCCAGGTAAAATGAATGAACGCATTGATTAACCCGTTCCTTAACGGCCTTTCAAAGAACCTTTAAGCTCGGTGGCATATTCATTCCGTCGCATATCGGACCTTTACTGGCTGATGCCAGGCTGCTGCCGGCTGCTGTTCCCGTTCTGCACAAAGTAAACGAACTGCCGTATCTGTTCGCGCTGGCGGTCATCCTCGGCTAAATGTTGAGCGTAAAGCTTCTGATGGAGTTCAAATTCCTTCTGCGCGAGTTTCTTGTTGCCCAAATGGACATACGCTTGCCCCAGGCGGTAATAAGCATCCGTCAGCGTAGAGTCAAGTTGAAGCGCCCGTTGATATTCCGGGACCGCCTCGGCGTACCGGTGCTCCTGGGAATAGAAATTCCCCAGTTCCAGATGCGCCTCGGCCAGGGAAGGGTCCAGTTTCACGGCCTTTTCTAGCAGCGATTCAATCTCGCCAAGGTCCGTGCCGGAAATTTCCATTTCTTTGCCCTTCCACAGGCTCATCGCGTAATAATACGCCGCCCGTGGGTCCTGCGGCCGCAGAGATTCAAAGCGTTTGAATCTTGCAATCACTTCGGGGGCTTCGCCCGGAGCGTGCTTGTAAGCCCTGCTCAAAAAGTAATAAGGATGCGGATCTGAAGGGTCAAGATCAGTCGCTCGCAGCAGGGTCTTTACGGCTGACTTATAATCGCCCTGCCAATAATACGCCATTCCCAGGCCCACAGTAAGAGACTGGGAATTCGGATAGCGCTGGACACCCCTCGAAAAAATCTCAACTGCAGCGTTCCAGGTGTGGTGCAACAAAAATTCGCCGCCCCAGTCGAAAAGATTCCTTTCGCTTGGGTCCATTTGTGCGGCACGCTGGTACTCATTGACGGAAGCAATGTAATCGCCTTTCTTCTCGTCAACGTCGCCCAGAAGATTGTGCAATTCAGCAGTGTCGTTCTGTTGGATAAGAGCCTGGATCTGCCGCCGCGCCGCATCGTACTGCCCGGTCTTCTCGTAGGCCAGTGCAAGATCGTATCCGTTTCCGTATGAGTCCGGTCTCGCTCGCTGAGCTTTTTCCAGGTAGGGAATGGCCTCGGCGATTTTCCCTTGCTGCGCGTAAAATTCGCCGAAATCGTGGTTGGCTTCGTAGTCTTCAGGAGAGAGCGTAATAGCGCGCCTGAACTCCGCCTCGGCCAGTTCCTTCTTGCCCAGTTTCGCCAGGTTAACAGCAAGGTTGGCTCGGGCAGCGGATGACGTAGGTTTCAGACGGACGGCCTTTTCAAAATGCGGATTGGCCTCCGCGATCTTTGATTCGGCGACATAAGCAAGTCCCAGGAGTTCGTGGACTTCAAAGCTCGACGGAAGCTGCTTTGCCAGGCTTTTCAGTTCTGCCACAGCCTGCTGATATTGCCCGGAATTGTAGTGCCCGACAGCCGCCTGGAACCGACTTTCCAGCGATTCCTCGGACGCCTGCGAAGGCTGGGAAGCCATTAAAGACACGCAACAGGCCGAGATCAAAAGGGTAGCAATAAACCGAGGCAGCCTCGACATCGTTTCTTCATCTTAGCACCGGCTTGCGGCGGGCGTTAACTGGGAAGTGCGGGTTTCTGCGGGCCTGAACTTGTTGCTGCTTGTACTTGCTGCTTCTGCCGCCCTGGCCGGGCGAACCACAGGCAGGGGCGCACGAGGGTGCACCCCTGCCCGTGTAGTTTAGAAATAGAGCTTCAGCGCAAATTGGATCTGCCGCGGATCGTTGAAGGGGAAGCGCGTCGATCCAATCTTGCCGAAGTTAGAGTTCAGGAAGTCAGTTGATCCGGGTATGGCGACGACGCCGTTGCCGCCAAACCCGGGTCGGTTGAAAGTCGGATGGTTCAGGATATTGAAGAATTCGCTCCTGAACTGGAGGTTAAAGCGGTCGGACATGCGGAAGTTCTTGAACAGGGAAAAGTCAAAGGTCCCAAGCCCTGGACCAACTACCTGTCCTCTGGCCCCACCCAACAGCGCTAAGCCCGTCAGGCCGGGGATGCATCCACTTGGTTTTGTTGTTCCGGGTTGGCAGGCTTGCGTGAACGCGGCCGCATTCAAGTAATGGTCAGGTGCTCCGGAGCCGTATTTGTCGTGTCCGGGCACCATATAAGCGTTGCAGCCAGTGCCAGAAGTCGTCCCTGTGTCACAGCCTATTGTAAACGGCTGCCCGGTTTCGATTGTTGTAATCCACTGTGTGCTCCAACCACCGACGATCTGGTTCAAGACGCCAGAACTGCTCCCCAGGAAGCGTTTGCCCTTGCCAAATGGCAGATCGTACCCGCCGCTGAAGTGGAACACATGACGCATGTCGAAGTCGCAGTCAGTGTAGTCGCCCTGGATCCCGAAGCCGGGGACGTAAGGCGCGCGATAACCAACATTGCCGCCATTCAGCAAGTCGCCGGCGTCGCTGCGGCACCTCGAGTACGTGTAGGCCGCCAGGAATGTCAGACCGTTCGAGAAGCGCTGTTGCAGGCTTGTCTGGAGTCCATTATAGTTGCTGTTGCCTTCGGTCGCGTCATAGCTTGCGCCCTGACTGAAGTCCGGATATGGCAGGTACAGCCCTACGCCCGGTGAGGACGTGGCGTGCGTGTTTGTACCCGGCGGTAGAATTTGCGAAACCTGATTCGATCCCGGAAATACCTCCAGATGGCGCACTTGGTTGCCGACGTAGCCCATCGTCAGCGTGAGGTTCGGAGTGAAGGCATACTCGAACATCATGTTGAATCCCATTGTGTAAGGGGTCTTGTAGTTGGTTTGAAGGCCTCTGAGTGAAAGGCCGGCAGCCTTCACGATTGCGGGATCGATGGGCGTACAGTCGAAGCCGGTCTCAAACATAATGTTGTCCTGGCAAGCCGTTCCTGGGATCGTGTTCCCTGTCTCTCCGTTCGGTGAGAAGAAATTAAAATTAAACTGGAATGGGTAGTTCTCGCCGATGTTTGGCGAATAGCCACGGTTTTCGAAACCTCCGTAGAAGATTCCAAATCCTCCCCGCGCCACAAGCTTGTGTGTTACCTGATAGGCGAAACCGACCCGCGGAGCAAAATTGGTCTTTTGGACGTCAATCAACCCGGATGTTGTGTTGCTGACGGGAACAATTTTGATGCCGTCCTGTGCCGTCAAAGCCAGAAAACTCGGGGAAAGTATCTTGGTTCTGCTTGCGGGAATCAGGTATTCGGCCTGGCCCGGAGGTCCTGGGACGAAGTTCGCCTGGGCACCAAAGTGCTCAAAGACCGGGCCGAAGTAATCCCAGCGAAGGCCAAGGTTGAGAGTCAGCTTGGGAGTAAACTTCCAGTCATCTTCGAAATAAGCACCGTAGTAGTTCTTTCCGTCATCGGTGAAGCCGATATTTGACGAATACATGTTATCAGCGCCACCCAGATTCGGAACCGCGCCCTGAACACTGGGGCAGCCCGTGGGCGTCCCCCCAGGCGATGGCCCGGGGCAAGGAAGCAGCAGGAACTGGGCGATGCCGGTGTTACCACTTGGGCCGTTTGGTATACCAGTATAAGCGCCCCCGTAGTTAAACTGACCGTGTGACCAGGAAGGTTGAAGCGTGGAGAACTTAATGTGCTGATACTCGAAGCCCATTTTGAAAGAGTGAGCACCATAAATCTTGGTCAGATTGTCCGTCACCTGCGTCGTCTGGCTGATTTCATCTGACGGCAGGAAGGCGTTGCTTCCCAAAGTACTCAGGCCGCTAATCCCAAATGCCGGCAGCCCGCCGTTTTCGGCCACCTGCGGAATGGAACTCGAGATACCAAACTGTTGTGGAATCCCAAGTTGATTGGCAACCGGTCCAAAGCGCGTAGCGTGCAGGCGGCTTTCTCCTACGCGCGCTTCGTTAATGAGAGTGGGGGAGAAAATGTGCGTATAGCTGTATGCTGCCAGGATCGAGAGTGCGTTCTGGTTGCCCTGCTGGAAAGCGCCGCCGTCGGCGATCCCGCCGAACGGGCCCGGAATGAATTGCGGGTCCTTCACATAACTGAAGGTCCCGAACATCTGGTTGCTTTCATTCATATCGTAGTCAACGCGCGTGTCAAAAGCGTTGCGGTCTTCGCGGAGGACCGGATTTGAAGCGAAATTCTGGAAGGGTGTCGTACCGTTGGGCGCGGGATACAGATTCAAAAGCTTGATCGCGTTTTGATCAAGCCGACCGGCAGGAATCTGGTTCAGCATGCAGTTCGACGCGCTCGTGCAGGCGTTGGTGAAGTCCGTGATCCCCGCGACGCTGCTGGTCCCATTGGGGCCGTAAAAGGGGTCGCGGACGTAACCGTTTGCAGTCGCCACAAGGCCTGTGACTGGATCCACCTGCCCTGCAGTTACGGCGCGTGTTGTAGCGGGGTCAAGGACCGTTCCTGCCGGGAACTGCCGCCCCAGCGCATCCACCTCGGGTTTGCTTCCGGACTGCTCGAGGACGAGGTCGGCTAAATCCGTGTAGCCGCTACCCCGCATGAGATTAGTGGGAACCGAAGTATTGAATACACTGCCTTGACGCCGGCGCAGCGCCTCGTAGTCGCCGAAAACGAATATCTTGTTCTTTTTGATCGGGCCGCCGGCAGTGAACCCAAACTGGTTTTGCCGAAATTCGCCCTTCTTCAGCCCGTTCTTGTTCTCGAAGAAGTCGGCGGCGTCGAGTTTATCGTTGCGGAGAAATTCCCAAACGTCGCCGTGGAACCTGTTGGTCCCCGACTTGATCGTAGCATTCAGAATCGCGCCTCCCGCCCGGCCGTACTGTGCGCTGTAATTGGAAGTTTGCACCTTGAACTCGGCAATCGCGTCCACGGGCGGAAGAACATTAAAGTTTGTCCCGTTCAGAAAGTCCACATTGTCGGAGTTATTGTCAATCCCATTGAGCAGGTAGTTGTTCTGTGCAGGCCGCAATCCGTTTGCCGCGAAAGCCCCGTTGGCCGCGTTGCCGCGCGTGTCAGCCTGAGGCGTGTTGACTCCGGCGACAAGCTGGGCGAGGAAAGTAAAGTTTCTTCCGTTAAGCGGCAGGTTGTTTACATTCTGTCCGGTGACCACCTGCCCGAGTGAGGCGTCCTGCGTCTGGAGTGCTGGAGGTGCGCTTGTCACGTTGATCGTCTGTGTAACTGCTCCCGGATGGAGGGTCAGGTTTGCGACAAGCTTTTGATCAATATTAAGAGTCAAATGGGACTGGACGGCCTTGGCGAATCCCGGGGCTTCGACGCTTACGCTGTATGTGCCAATCCTAATAGGGGTAAAAGTGTAATTGCCTTGACCGTTGGTTGTAGTCGTGATCGTGAAGCCTGTCCCTTCGTTGGTCAGCGTAACTTTTGCATTGGGGACGACTGCTCCAGACTGGTCTTTGACGGTTCCGAGAATCGTGCCCGTGTCAACCTGCGCGCGCAGCCCCGGCGCCAGCACCACAAGCGCCATAAAGCCGGCGAATAAGATTTGCCCCACACGTATGAAAGACTGCCACTTACTCATCGTCCAGCTCCTTTGCAAGAGTGGATATCCTTACTTTCATCCACGCTTCTTTCATTCATTAAGTTGTCGATTATTGACCAGCCCCGACGCAATCAAGCCGGGCACATTGGCGACAATGGCCGGCACAAGTAGATCCATTAGTTTATGGGCTTATGTGAAGACGCCCCCGCCCCTCTTAGAGCCCAACTGCCAATAAATTACCCAAGCCTGAGTTGCCCGTTAAGCCCCTGCGAAAACGCTTGCAAAAACCAATGCTCATAGCTCATATCACTACGTTCGAGGAAAGTCAAGATAAAAAGTAACATGCTTCTGACGATGCCCCTAATGTAAGCATACTAGCGACATTGGGAACGGCTCTGCAGGCCAAATCTGCGCATTTTTCAAGCGGACACCTGGTAACGCTTCCCCTGCTTGTCCTGATTTCATCGGATGGGCGTTGTGTGCCGGAGAGTCGGCCACCCTGCAAATAGCCGCATGTCCCCGATTGTGCATGCCCAGACGTTAACCATGTTCTGTTACCCGAGTTGCAGTGCTGCTTTATTTCCGATAAGATACGCTTCACGAGGATAGTTCGTGGTCGCCCGGGATGGTAAAGTCGGCGCAGCCACAGAACGACGGCGGGGAAAGAAGAATTGCTGATCATGGCTCCAGGCACGAAGCTCCCTGTCCCGTGAATTCCTGGCCTGACACGATGGTTACCCGGAAAATCGGCGATGTCTGCTGGTACGCCTACGACGCGGTGATACGAACTTTTGTGAAGATCAGGATCAATCCCAATATCCTGAGCTTTACCGGTTTTTCTATAAATTTGATTGCTGCATATCTGTTCGCTTATGGTTATTTCCGCTGGGCTGGCGTAACCATTATCTTGGGCGGGGTTTTTGACTTGACAGACGGTCCTGTGGCCCGCCGGACGCGGCGAGTGACACCGTTTGGAGGCTTTTTCGATTCGGTGCTGGACCGGTATTCTGATCTCTTTTTGCTGACCGGCCTTCTAGTGTATTACGGGCGGGTCAACCGGTTCATGTATGTCGTCGTGGTGGCACTTGCCATGATCGGGTCGGTCATGACGAGCTACGCACGGGCGCGGGCCGAAAACCTGATTCCCTCGTGCAAGGTCGGTTTCCTCGAGCGCCCGGAGCGCGTCGTTCTGATTATTATCGGCGCGCTGTTTGACCGCATGGCGCCAGTGCTGTGGGTGATTGTCGTTCTTTCAAACCTGACGGTGATCCACCGGGTCATGCACACGTACCACGAGGCACGAAGGCTTGAATCAGAAGCTGCGCGACCTGCCGCGGAAGAGCTTACCAAAAGCCCCGCCACTCCAGTAGCCCAGTCTTGACACTAAATTGGATCGATCGATAACATGCAATACCTTGGTGCCCCAAAGGGCTTAAACCAGTTCTGATTTCCCTCCTGCTGATGACACAACAACTCCAATTGACGGATGCCGGCCGGATGTTTCGGGAGAATGAAATCCTCCTGACTGGGGGAAATGGCTTCCTGGGCAAGGTGGTCCTGGCGATGCTGCTGGAACGGTACCCGAGCCTGAAGCATCTTCATTTGCTGCTACGCCCTGGCCGTGAACGCTCCGCGGCCGAGCGTTTCGAGTCCGAAGTGATGAATTCACCGGTGATGGCGGCGCTCATCACGGAGAAAGGCGAGAAATTCGTCCGCGAAAAGGTCACCATCTGGGAAGGTGAACTCGACCAGCCCGGCTGCGGGATGGACGTGGTTGCCCTCGGCGCGCTGGCAGGCCGCGTGCGGCTTGTCATCAACTGTGCCGGCAAGGTGGAGTTCTTCCCTCCGGTCGATGAGTCACTCCAGGCAAACGTTGACGGCGTAGAGAATGTTATCGCGCTGGCACGGCGCGCCGGTGCGAAGCTGCTTCATGTTTCCACCTGCTTTGTTTCGGGCGAGGCCAACGGCCTTGTTGAAGAAACGGAGCCAATCCTTGGGTTCTATCCCCACCGCAAGGGCCCCGATGATCAATCTTTCAACGTGGCGGAAGAATTGGCTTATTGCCGGGAGCAGATCAGGCTGATCACAGAGACCGACGGCGCGACTGAAGCGAAAAATCCACGCGCACGATCCAAGGCAACAATCCAGAAGCTGGCGGCGCTGGGCAAGCGGCGCGCGGAGCACTGGGGCTGGGTCAATACATACACCTATACGAAAAGCCTGGGCGAGCAGTTGATCGCCCGACAGAAAGACATCGAGTGGAGTATTGTGCGGCCGGCAATCGTCGAAAGCGCCCTGCGTTTTCCTTTCCCCGGCTGGATCGAGGGAGGAAGGACGGCGGCACCGCTGGTGCTGATGGCCATGGGCGGGCTAAGACACTGGCCTGTGCGGCGAAATACTCCCCTGGAAGTTGTACCGGTGGACCTCGTTGCGGCTGCGATACTGATTGTGGCAGCACTTCTGTTGGACGGCTGTGCTGAAAACGTATATCAATTGGGCACTGCGGACGTCAACCCGATCCGCCTGGGCCATCTGGTGAACCTGCTTCGTGAGGAAGCTCGAAAACGCGCGGGCAAAAACGGCGGCGGCCGCCTGCCCATTCCTATTGCACAGTCACGCGGGCGTGCGCGTTTTGTTTCCATAGAAGAAGCACGCGTGCGGCGGCAGAAGCTCGAAAAACGCATCCAGCGGGCACAGGCCATCCTTGACCGCATTCATGCCGCAGTGAAGAGCACCGGACTGCCGGGAAAGGACTCGCTGGCGAGCCTGCAAAGCGCGCTGCGTACCCTGGGCCTGCGGGAACGCTTTCGGGAGCAGACGCTTGATCAGTACCTTCCGTTCATTCTGCACAATCGCTATGTTTTTGAATCGGAAAATATCAGGGCCGCCTGTCGGAAGATTTCTGAGAAAGACAGGATGCTGCTCCCGTGGGACCCGGAAAAGATCCACTGGAAGAATTATTGGATTCACCATCAGATCGCAGGCATCGAAAAGTGGGTTCAACCGGAAGCCGTCAAGGAGTGGTCATTTAAGATATAAGTGAAGGAGAAAGCGCGAAACGTTGTCCCGGGCATTTCCGGTGGGCTCTTTCGGGGATGAATGCCAGCATTGGGCTGATTCCGTGGCACAGGTTTCTTCGTTGAGTTCGATTGGAGCAAAATGCTGAGATTCTTCGCCCGAGCCCAGTGAACTCGGGAAGGTTGTCAATCGCCTTTCATCAATGCCAACGACGCCGCGACAAATCGACGCATCGCAGCTTGAAGAGCAGATGCTGAAGATCGTGCGCGATCTTCTGGCCGAACTTGGGTCGGCGCGGGCGGCGGAATCCGTCACGCTCAATTCGTCGCTCGAGCGCGACCTTGGGCTCGGCAGTCTGGAGATGGTCGAGTTACTTGTCCGTACTGAATCGCATTTTAACGTCCGCCTGCCTGATCATATTGCCGAAGAGGCCGATACGCCCGGCGACTGGGTCCGCGCCATTGCGGGCGGTGAAGAGGAAGCTCCCACATCTTCGCGCTACATTATCAAACAGCCTGAACGGCTTGCTCCTCCGCCCCCGGAGTCGGCGCGCACTCTGATTGAAGTTCTGCGCAGGCACGCCGAAGTTGATCCCGACCGCGTCCAGGCGCATGTGCTCGAGGGCAATTCCGGCGAGGACATCAGTTACGGCAAGCTGCTGGCCTCGGCTTCGAACGTGGCGGCGGGACTCGTTTCGGCCGGCCTCCGGCGCAATGAAACCGTTGCCATCATGCTGCCCACTTCGCCGCAATTCTTCTATGCCTTTTTCGGCGTCATGCTGGCAGGTGGGATCGCAGTCCCCATTTATCCACCGGCGCGGCCCGACAAGATTGAAGAATATGTCCGGCGACAGGTTGGAATTCTTCGCAATGCTGAGGTCCGTTTTTTGATCAGCTTTGAGGCCGCCCGGCGGGTTTCGGAACTCCTTCGCCTCAACCTGCCCAGCATGCTTGGCGTGACCACCGTGGAAGAGCTTTCGGCAAGCGGAGCACGACTACAACCCGGCGCCATCGATGCGGCCGAAGCTGCCTTTATCCAGTACACGTCGGGAAGCACAGGCGATCCCAAAGGCGTGGTGCTGACGCAGTCTAATCTGCTCGCGAATATCCGCGGCATCGGCTGGGCGGTGAACGTCCAGCCGTCGGATATCGTCGTTAGCTGGCTGCCGCTTTACCACGACATGGGGCTGATCGGCTCGTGGCTTTACAGCGTTTATTACGCTCTGCCGATCACGATTCTTTCGCCGCTGGCTTTTCTGAGCCGGCCGGAGAAGTGGCTTTGGGCGCTGCACGATTCCCGCGGAACGCTCTGTCCTGCACCGAATTTCTCTTACGAGCTTTGCGCGCGCAAAATTCCGGACAGCGCAATCGAAGGACTGGACCTGAGCGCCTGGCGCGTGGCAATCAATGCCGGAGAGGCGGTCCTGCCTGATACGCTTGAACGCTTCGAAAGGCGCTTCAAACCGTATGGATTCCGAGCGGAAAGTTTTGTGCCCTGCTACGGACTGGCGGAGTCGTCCGTGGCGCTTGCTTTCCCGCCCATAAATCGAAGGCCGGTGATTGACCGCATCCGCCGCGACGTTTTTGAGTCTGAAGGCAAGGCCGTTCCCGCACCGCCCGAAGAAAAAAACGTCCTGCGTTTCGTAGCAAACGGGAGACCTTTGCCGGAGCACGAAATCAAGGTGGTTGATGAGGAAGGCCGCGAACTGGGGGAACGCATCCAGGGCAGGGTGCTTTTCCGCGGACCGTCGAAAACGTCAGGCTACTTTCGCAATCCCAAGGCGACCGCCGCCGTTACAACCGAAGACGGCTGGATGGATTCGGGAGACCTGGGATACTGGGCCAACGGCGAAATCCACATTACCGGACGTGCCAAAGACCTGATCATTAAGTCCGGGCGCAACATTGTTCCGCAGGAAGTGGAGATGGCTGCAGCGGAAGTTCCCGAAGTGCGCCGTGGCTGTGTTGCGGCGTTCGGGAGGCGTGATCCGGAACTTGGCACGGAACAACTGGTGGTGGTAGCGGAAACGCGCGTGGCCAACAGGGCAGACCTGGATCGCATCGAAGCCGAAATCGTTGAGCGAGTGGGGCTGGCGATTGGCATCCCGCCCGACAAAGTTGAACTGGTAGCGCCTCAGAGCATTCCCAAAACTTCCAGCGGCAAAATCCGGCGCAATGAAACAAGACTGCTTTATGAGCGCGGGGAACTCAAGCTCAACCGACGGCCGCCCTGGATGCAGATTTTGCGGTTGTGGTGGGAAAACCTGGGCGCATGGATTCGGCTGAAACTTGGTAACGGAGGCCGCTGGCTTTACAGGAAATATGCACAGACCTTGCTTTCAACCGTGGCAACTGCGGGCGGACTGGCGGCGCGATTAGTTCCCGGATGGCGCGGCAAGGAAAAAGCCGTTCAGGCGAGCGCTAGAATCCTTTTGCGGCTGCTGGGCCGCAAGGTTGGCTTCACGGGCGCCGACCTTATTAAGGCTGGGCGGCCGTGTGTTTTGATGGCTAACCGCGCGGGGCTGTTCGACGCTCTGGCACTGGCCGCAGTTCTTCCCACGCCTGTGCGCTTCTCGGATTCCGGTGCGCTTGATTTCCTTCCGGGAGTTGTCGCGTTCCTGCTGCGGCCCATTGTGTTGCCCGTGCTGCATGATGTGGCCGTCCCGCCGGGCGGCACACTGGGCCAGCGCATTCGCAGGGGGCTCGAAGAAGGGCATTCTGTTGTGGTACTTTCGGAAGGGCCTCCGACAGTGCCGGCGCATCTCAGCCGCTTTCGCCTGGATGCTCTCGATGCTGCCGTTCAGACCGCCAGCCCGATCTATCCCGTTGGAGTTCGGGGAACCTCGTCTATACTTTCACTGGGCAGGAAGATGCTCGGGAGCGGGGAAGCCTCGGTTATTGTGGGCGAGCCTGTTTTTACTCAGATCAACGATGCACGCGATCTGGTAGTCTTACGGGAGCAGGTACGCAATGCGATCGCGAGGCTCTGCTCCGGATAGAGGAAAGGGAATCTGCAAGAAGTCTGAATATGCCCGCCAGCACATTGGGAATCATCATTCGGTTCGCTGCTTGCTTCCTGCTTGGATCCATACCTTTTGCGGTTCTGGCCATGATGGGGACTGGCATCGACATCCGCAACGTGGGCTCTGGCAATCCGGGCTTCAACAATGTTCTGCGCGTCAACAAATGGCGGGCCGTCGTGACCTTGATCGGCGACATGGGTAAAGGCTATTTCGCCGTTTGGCTGGTCAGCCACGGCGCCCCGGGAGCCGCGCTCGGATGGCTATTCGGCTTCGGGGCGATTCTGGGACACTGCTTCTCGCCTTTCTTGAAGTTTAATGGGGGCAAAGGTATTGCCACTTCGGCGGGCGTCATGCTGCGCCTCTATCCGCTTTGGGCGGCTGTCGCCATGGGATTTTTTGTTGTGATGCGATTAACCGGGAGCCGGCGAAAGTGGCCGGAAGCAGGGGCAACCGCATCGATGAGCACCTGGGTGCTGTTTACTATTTTAATGCTGGCTTTCGTCAGCCCGCGTGATGCGTTTTATGCGGCATTGCTGACGCTGTTCCTTGGCTGGAGGCACCAGAAGAATTTCAGGAACCTTGTGGCTCAGCGTGAGCTGAGGGGAAGAAGCGCGAATTCCAGTGGCCCGGGAAGCAGTTCCAGATAAGTTCTCTATGGCGTAACGTGAACGGAACATGTTTTCCAGTTGTGCAGTACAGCCGGCCTCCGGGAAATCCCACTCTTGTTTGCCGGGCGTCCCTGAACGGTATCATCGAAGGCGAGAGCTCGAAATGGAAAATTACGACAGCATGGAGAAATTTGCTTTTTTCTGTACGAAGGAGGCGAAAATTCAGAGGGAATCCGGGAGTCGCGAATATTTGGAGCGCGGGGCTTTCCCGAGAACATGAGCACAAAGCAGCGACTGGCTTTTTACGATTTTGACGGGACTTTGACTTCGGGAAACATCGTTCGGCGGTATGCCTATTACACGCTGCACCAGCCTTCAAGGCTGAGATCGACGTCGAAGTTTGCAAAGTTGCTGGCGAGCATTCCCCTGTGGCTGGCGATAGAGTTCCGGTCGCGGCGGCGGTTTAATGAAATTTTTTTTCGCGAGTATGCCGGGATGAAGGAGCAGACGCTTCGCGGGCTGGCACAGCGTCTTTTCGATGAAGAAATTCTGCCGTCCATCTACCCGCACTCGCAAGAGCTTGTAGAAGAAGACCGCCGCCTGGGTTATCTTCCGGTGCTCGTGACCGGGGAACTGGACATCGCACTGGACAGAGTCATCCGGCACTTTGGATTTCAGGCTGTAATCTGCAATCATCTGATCTTCAAGGATGGTGTTGCCAGCGGAGAAGTTGAGCCTCCACTGATTGCCGAGAAAGAGAAAGTCCGTGCCATGGAAGTGTTGTGCCGAAAATTTGGCACGGAAATGAAACTTTGCAAGGCCTATTCGGACAGCTTTTCGGACGTTCCCATGCTCGAGGCGGTGGGCATTCCCGTCGCCGTAAATCCTGATCGACGGCTCAGGCGTGTGGCAGTTGAACGCGGCTGGGCCATTCTGGACCTGAAGAGAGGCATCGATGTCAAACAGCGCCGGGAACAATCACCCGGCAGGGTCGCCGGCGTTTGAGTTTGGCGAACCCACTCCCAACGCCGTGGGCCGCAACGCGCTCGTTTCACACGAGGGCACAGTGGTCCATCTGGATGGCAACTCTGCGCCCCGCCTGATGTGGTTTGGTGAGGACTTGCTATCCGTGAAAATGCCTGCGGGCACGCGCGTGGTCTATCCCAATCCTACGATTCCTGGTCTTCCAGACCGCGAAGCCGGTATCCGCTACGCCATTGAGCATCCTGAGCAGATGGAGCCGCTTGCAGCCCTGCTGCGCCCCGGCATGAAAGTGACCATCGCCATCGACGACATCTCGCTGCCGCTGCCGAAGATGAAGCAGCCTGACATCCGCGAGTCCGTCCTCATGATTGTGCTGAAATTACTGGCTGAGAAAGGCGTCGATGACTTTCAGATTATCATCGCGACTTCCTACCATCGGCGCATGACGGCGGCGGAGATCCGGCACGCGGTGGGCAATCAGATTTTTTCCAGGTTTTATCCCGACAAGCTCTACAATCACGATGGCGAAGATCCGAACGGCATGGTCGAACTGGGGACGACCGACCACGGCGAGAAGGTCCGCATCAACCGCCGCGCAGCGGAGTCCGACCTCCTGATCTACGTGAACATTAATCTCGTTCCCATGGACGGTGGAAGCAAGTCCGTGGGCGTAGGCTTGTGCGATTATGCTTCATTGCAGGCCCATCACACGCCGCAGACAATCCTGGCCAGCAATTCGTACTTTGATCACACACGGTCAGCCATGGCATCTTCCTGCGACCGCATGATGGAAGTGATCAACCGTCATCTGAAGGTCTTTCACATCGAAACGGTACTCAACAACCGTATGTTTGAGCTTGCGATGGCCTTTTTTACGAGGAATGAGGATTGCTGGACGGGAGTTGACCGTGCGGCGTTCGAGGCCACGCGCAAGGGCCTGGGGATGCTTCCCCGCGCCGCAAAGCGCAAAGTGCTGTTTGCGATTCCTGCTCCGTACCAGATGATCGCCGTGCACGCCGGTGCGACGCTGCCGACGCACGCCAAAACACTGGCCTACTGCTACGCGCAATACTGCTCTCCGCTCGAAGGGCAGTCCGACGTGGTTGTTTATGGCATTCCGTTTATTTCGCCGTACAACGTCAATTCAATTTTGAACCCGCTGCTGGTGCAGGTAATGGCGCTCGGGTATTTCCATAATATGTATCGGGGCATGCCAGTAGTGAAGAAGAACGGTGTGCTGATTATCACGCACCCCCTCTACAATGAATTTGATCCGCTGCACCATCCGTCTTACATCGAGTTTTTCAACAGGATTCTGACGGAAACGCGTGATTCGTTCGTCCTGCAGAAGAAATATGAATCACAGTTCGCGCACGATCCTGACTACATCCGCATGTACCGGACAGGCCACGCCTATCACGGCGTCCATCCGTTCTACATGTGGTACTGGGGCGAGAACGGCCGCGCGCACGTGGGCAAAGTGATTGTGGTTGGGGCGGAATCAAAGCGCGCAGCGGATATTATGGGATGGGAAACCGCCGCAACCATGAACGAGGCCCTTGAAATGGCGGAGAGCCACGTAGGCCGCAAGCCCAGCATCACCATGATGCACTTTGCACCCATCCTGATGGCGGACGTGGGAGGATCTCCCGAGACCATTTGACGGCCATGAAGACCATTCTCATCACAGGTGCAACAGGCTTTCTGGGCAAGCACCTCGTCGAGCAACTGAAAGCTGATCAGGGCGCCGCCCGATTGCGGGTGTTTTGCCGATCCCTCTCGCCCTGGGAACACGATTCATCGGTGGAAATCGTGCATGGTGACATCGTGAACAGAGAGCACGTGGAGCGTGCGGCGCAGGGAGTTTCGGAGATTTATCATCTGGCAGGCATCGTGTCCCGCAATTCCAGAGACCAGGAAATCCTCTACAAGACGCATATCGAAGGCACGCGCAATATCTGCGAGGCCGCGCTAAAGCACGGAGTTGATAAAGTTGTCGTCGTGTCGAGTTCCGGAACCATTGCCGTTGGAACAACACCCACCGTCCATGATGAAAAATCCGGCTACAAGAACGATGTAGTGGCCGAATGGCCCTATTATCTGAGCAAGATTTTTCAGGAGAAGCTGGCGCTTGATTACCAGGCGCGCACGGGCCTTAAGGTCGTCATTGTCAATCCGAGCCTATTGCTCGGAGTGGGAGATGACCGCAATTCTTCCACTCGCGACGTGGCGCTGTTCCTTCAGGGTGAAATCAAGGTGATTCCCAAAGGCGGATTGAACTTTGTAGATGTCCGGGATGTTGCACGCGGATTGATTATGGCCATGCAAAAGGGCCGTCCCGGTGAGCGTTACCTGATGGGCAATGTTAACTGGACCTTTCGGCAACTGATCGAAAAGGTAGCGGAAATCTCCGGCAAAAAGCCGCCTGCGTTGGAGCCGCACCCTGAGGTAACGCTGTGGGGCGCTCGGGCTTTGCGCGCGGTGTATCCATTGCTGGGCAAGAAGGTTGAACTTGATGATGCTTCCGTAAAAATGTCCGCTTGCTACTGGTACTGTGATTCCACGAAAGCGCGCACTGAGCTTGGATTCGTGACCCGCGATCCGGAAGAGACACTCAAGGAAACAGTTGAAGACGTCCACTTGCGTCTTTACCGGAGCGGTCAACTTCGTCCTTCCGTATGAGCAAGCCGCGAAAGGTTGCTGTTGTCGTCAACCCGCACTCCGCGGGTGGCCGGACCGCCCGCGAATGGCCGGAATTGGCTTCGCTTCTCGAGAACCGTCTCGGGCCGGTTCACACGCGATTTACAGACGATCATGGCGCGGGAATCGCTATCACGCAGGAACTGTTGCGGGAAGGGCATGACCTGATCATCGCGGTTGGCGGCGATGGGACGATTAATGAAGTCGCCAACGGATTTTTCGACCGGAACGACATGATTAACCCCGAAGCAGCGCTCGGAGTTCTGCCGCTCGGAACGGGCGGGGACTTCCGCCGCACCCTCGGAATTCCGACGCGACCTTCCGACGCAATCGATGTTCTTGCATCAGGTCCTGCCACGCCGATTGATGTCGGCTTCGCGACTTTTCGCGCAAGAAACGGCCAACCCACGAGCCGCTATTTTGTCAATCTGGTCAGTTTTGGAATGGGGGGACACGTTGCGGCACAGTCGAAGAATTTCATGCGCAAGTTCGGCGGAAGGGCCGCATTTTTCTGGGCGACGGTCAAAACTTTTCTGAGTTATCGCGGCCGGGATGTCCATTTGACGCTCGATGAAGGCGCGCACGCACTCTCGTGCTTCATCACTAACGTTGCCATTGGAAACGGCCAGTTCCATGGGGGAGGAATGTGGCCATGCCCGGCGGCCGCGCCGAACGACGGCGTCTTTGATGTGACCATCATTGACTACGCAGGGGCGATGAGGTTGCTGGCCAGCATCTCTGTACTTTACTCGGGCAAGGTTTATTCCCATCCGCTGGTACGCCATTTTGAGGCTGGAAGAATTCTGGCCGAATCCAGCAGTACGACCGAAATCGAGATTGATGGCGAGCCGCTGGGGACGCTGCCCCTGGAGATCTCCATCCTGCCACGCCGGCTCAGGGTCCACGTACCTCCATCCTGCGCATGGCTTGCCGCTTCCGCTTCGGTCAAAACTGGGACCACTGCACACAAAAAAAATAGCCTGGGTTGCTTCTGCAACCCAGGCTGAGCCCCGAGTGCCGTGGGGAGGGGGACGCTGGCCTCGGGTCATCCGTCGTTTCCCTTCACAGCGGTGTCGCCTTTTTCATGCCGAACGCCTTATCAGCTTCACTGCGTCCGGGGCGCCTCTAGCCGCGCGGGGAAACAATCTCAATCTTTGTCTGGCCGCTCTGTAATCACGCTTTCTGCGTATTGCGTGTTACCAACGCGCCGAACTTCCTTCACTGCCAAGCGCCGACGTCTTTACCCTTTGCAAACGCTGTTCCAATCAGAGAGGCAATGCGGCTCGAACCATCAAATCGGACCGTTCCTCCACAGGATTTAGCCCAACTTGCGCTTGTTGAAGACCCACTCAGGAGGCTATGATTTTCGTCAGCCTTCGGCATTGTTCAAAACCTCACTGCATACGCTTCAATCGCGATTCTCCTTAATGCCTGCGCGTTGTGAGGCTTGCGGTGCAGACTGGAAAGCACATGGCGTGTCAGCCGGCAGAGTCCCCTCGCTATTCCGTCCTACCTCGATATCAGTAAACTGCCAATCAAAATTCTTCGGGGACCAACGTTTACTCGCAGGTTAAGTATGAAATTTATACATATCAATGGAACATTTTGCATACTGTGAGCAATTCTTCGCGCAAAAATTACACCCCAAAAATCCTCACCCCAGGGAGACGCAGGCGACTTGTTGATGAAGACAATTCAGGGAACAGTTAAGATTACGCAGTGATATTGGATGGCCGGCTGTGTCCTTATTTCTTGATCACGACGTCATGTCTTCGCCGGTTGTTCGCCACTCGAGTCCCTGACGTGTGGTTTGGAAAACGACAGCGGCTTCAGAATCAAATCGGAAATATTTTGGGAATCCGACTGAACCAACGTTCCCGGGAAGGCTTCTCTGACTGAGCCTACGCACCCTGCCTTAACTGTGCATCGGCAAAAACGAACCCGTCACGTTCCACGACGACGCCTGTTTCAACATCGATTGGGATTTTGAACATGGGGCCGGCGAAAGCAAACGTGTGAAATTCTCCGTTTTCGCCGCAAGGATCAACGTCTGATGGAAGGCAGGCCAGCAGCTCCGAGTCGAAAGTCCGGCCCGCGAAGGACCGATCGAGCTTTTTCGGATCGACGCAGGTGATTATGGCGCGGAGGCCGGAATCGATCATCTCATGCGCAAGCTGGTCAGTATTGATTCCCCACAGCGGGAAAACAGGTTCGATTCCGGTCCCTGCCAGCTTTTCTTCGCGGTAACGGCGGATGTCTTCGAGGAAGAGGTCTCCAAAGATGATGTGTGTGATGCCTTCGCGTCGCGCGCGTTCAATAGCTGTTGCCATCGCCTGTTCGTAGGCTGCATTGGGGCACGGGTAGGGAATCGGAACGGTGACAAGAGGCAATCCGGCGTTCTCAGCCTGCGCTCTCAGCAGCGTTTCGCGCACTGCATGCATGGAAACACGCTGAAACTCCAAATTGACCGTCGTCAGCAGGGCTTCAACAACATACTCGCCCTGCCTGCGGACCACTTCAAGACACCATGCGCTGTCTTTTCCAGTGCTCCAGGATAGCCATGCCCTTTTGCGTGCCATTAGGAAACCTCAAACCTCAAACCTCAAACAATAACTTGAGACCCGCAGCATTCTCAAGCACCACACGCCCCTGGCAGCCGTTTCGGAATCTGCATGAAGGGATGAGGTTGAGGGCCGCGGGGGAAGGTTTCAGGCAGGTCGCGTGGTGGGGGGCGGTAGCGCCGGTCTATTTTGCAGCGGGATTTTTTCTTGGTGCGCCGA
>Ga0209581_1001306_pt1 | contig 30394 bp, 27 predicted proteins | sample Coa_R2_FD_187160 | JGI IMG/M metagenome (GOLD analysis project Ga0209581, IMG submission 187160) | Surface soil microbial communities from Centralia Pennsylvania, which are recovering from an underground coalmine fire - Coalmine... | ecosystem: Environmental > Terrestrial > Soil > Unclassified ...
GCCAGGTAAGAAGTCCTTTCTTTCCTGCTAAGGCGGTTTCATCGGGTGTCAAGTCGTTAGAAACCGCCTTTCCCGCTTGTTTCCTCGCTGTTTTTTTCTCCCTTTGTGCTGGCTAATCACTGGTGGAGAGGGGCCGCTCGCTGTACCTGGGCAGGCTGCCGGGGCCGTTGATCTGCCAGAGGTGCGCGGGTGCCTGCTCTGCCTGGGCGTCGAGATAATTTTTGCCGCGCTTCGGCTGGCGGTAGGGTGGGGGTGCGGCTAATGGTGCGCGGGCGTTTGCTCTGCCTGGGTGAAAGCGGTTCCTCGCTGCATGGTGGTTAGTTCTGGCTGGCTCGCGGTTTCGGGCTGGTGCCTGCTGGGTATCGAGGGGGCTTCTGCTACGCTCTGGCCACTCAGAAGGGGAACTTTCTCCCTTCTGAGTGGCCCCTCCTTTCGCCGGTTAGTTGGCCTGTCCCGCTTCAATCTGTTCAATGATCGCGCTCGCAGTTGTCTTGATCGTCTCAAGCTCAGCTAGTAATTCCTTCTCGGTGTTGCCCCAGCTTTGCAGATAATCGCTTGAGAAGGGGTTATGAATGCCGAAATGATGAGCGACGACATAAGAAATGGCCTCCGCGTGTAACTCGCGCTTGCTTGCAGAAAGCGCGCGGCCTTGCGGGGTATGGTGTAACTTCTCATGCGCCCATTCGTGAATGAGTGTTAAGACGCGGCTCGTTGAGTCCAGGCCGCTTTTCATGCGGATCGTGCCGCCTGTGCTGTAGCCCTGGGCGCGTCCGGTTGCGCCTGTTTCCAGCTTGATCCCGTCTTGCTGTATGGCGTGAACGATGGCTGTAGAGAGGGCTTCCTGATCGTCTGCCAGGGGGGTAAAAAAGCTCGGTATGGGCTTGTCCGGGCGGGCTTCAAGCTGGCTGGCGTCAAACACATGGGCAATGGTAAACGTGACACCCAAGTAGGTAATCGTTTCTTCGCCTGTCTCCTCATTCTTCATGACGGCTTTCCCATAGGGGCGGGGGGCAATGATGGCGATTCCTTTCGCACCTTTCTTGACTTGATAGCCCATCTTTTTCCATTGGCTATAGCCTGCAACGTGGGTCGCGTTGGGGGCTTGCTCAGCAATAAGCATCTGATTCAGCGGGCTATACTTATGAAATTTGGCGGCGAATTTCAGGTAGTTCAGAAGGCGGTCAGTCTTGCCTGCCTTGATCTCTGCCAGCAGCGTTGAAACCGCTTGCTGCATGTCCTTCTGCACGGCGGCGCGTTTGGCCGCGCGGGCGGCTTTGGCTTCCTCGCTCTGGTAGTGCGGGCGCTTGCCGTCCTTGCTGGCCGTCGCGGGCTGAGCGAGGGTTGGCTGCTCCTGCTCCGGCTGCGCGGACTGCTCGGCCTCTGCCTGGGGGGCGTCAATAGCTGCGGACTGCTCGGCCTTCTTGAACGCTGGAAGATCAAACTCTAATTGCTGATAGCGGCGGTTCTGCTCCTCAATCTGCGCGGCGATAGACAGCCCCAGCGGCGTTACCTCATGGGAATACAAGCCTTCTGCGATAACACGGGCGGGGGTAATCCATGTCAGGGAAAGCAGGGCTTCATAGTCTTTCTGCGTGATGTGCTTGTGCTCTTTGCCTTTGATGGCGAACGCTTCGCCGTCGATCACCAGCAGGTGAAATTTCTGAACAAGCAGGAAAAGGGCGCGAATGGGGAAGACTGGTTTTTTCGCTTTGGCGGTGTGCGTGCGTTTCGTGGTCGTTGCCATGATAACAAGTCCTTTCTTTCGTGGTCCTGATTCTGCCGGGTGTCAGTCGTCCAGAGTCAGGGCGTGTACTGTGGGGCTGGGCTGGCGGCGCGGGACCGCGCCGCCCCGTCCACCACCACCATTTTTTTGCCTTTTTTTGGCGAGAAAACGAGTAAATCAAGGGGCCGGCAAATGTCAAGGCGGGTCCCCTGACGAATTTTTTAGCGAAGCGTTAAGAAAAATTCGTTAGGGTGCCTTGATATTTGCCGGCCCCTTGATTTACACTTAGCCAACAAAAAAAGGAAAAAAAGAAAAAGCGGCTACAGGTCGGGCGATCTGTAGCTGCTTTTCCTCTCTTATTGATTAAGCGAACGCCCGCGCCTCCTCTAATAACGTCAGATAGCGGGTAGCCCTGGCTTCAAACTCACGGTAGAGCCGTAACCAGATCTCACTTTTGGTAGCCTCGTACCGGTCCCATGCTTTCAGCATCTCATCAACAGCTTTGTCGGCCTTTTCCTGGTAGAGAGTAATAATCAGTTCCATGTATGTGCTCCTCAGAAATGCTATGCTCGTTCCTCAGCGTTTCCCGGTTGGTGTTCCTGTTCCTCAATGTTCCCCATTTGGCGCTCTTGTTCCTCATAGGCATCGAGAACAGGTTTGACTATGGTGGTGTATTTCGCGTTGCCCCAGCGCAGATATGAGCAAATTTCTCGCCTGGGAATGCCCTGAAGATAGGCTTCAATGACTCTGTTCCTCTCGTCCTCAGAGATGGTGGGAACAGCGGGGAACAAGGCTACAGGCTCGTTTTGCTCCTGGTCAGTCGCCGTTGCTACCTCGGTGAGTTGCGGTGTTCCTGGTGTTCCTGCCTGTTCCTCGGAAACCGTTGTCTGATGGAGAAGTGCCCGTAATTCGTCCAAAAGTTCAGGCGCAATGACCAGGGTTGGCGCTGGCGTTGCTGCTGGCTCCTGAGCCTGTTCCTGCTCCTGAGATTTGCTGAAGGAAACATTCTTGAGCCGGGAAACGAGCAAGAAACCGATAACCGCGATGGCGCGCAATCCAGTCAACATCCAGAGGGGAATAATCCCTGAAATGCCCTGAGAGGTGACAGGTAGGCCGGTAGCATGGGCTAGCGCGTCAAAGTGGGTAAGCAACCCGGCTACGGTGGCAAGCATTGCGGTCAGCGTGAAGTAGATAACCGCTTTGATTCTGTCATGCTCGCGTGCTGCCTGGAAGCCGTTGACAAAAACGATTCCTAAGCTACTATCGATGGCTAACGCCTGCGCCCATGCCCACGCAACAGAAAGCGGGCTATGGTCCGGCATAATCACGCCATCGGTGAGGAAATTGGCCGAACTGATAACCACGCCTGCGGCAAGTAATAGCTCACTGGTCTTTGCCACAAAGTTAAAGATAAACTTAATGGTTTCGTCATACCAGTGCAGGGAAGCGAAGGTATGGATGGGCGCTTGATTCTGGTTGCTCATTGGGCACTCTCCTCTCCATGTCGTTTTTGCTGAAGCTTCTGATACCACCAAGTGAGGAACACGTGTTGGGCCTCCACAGAAGCGAACTGAAACCACAGGATTGCGGGATGTTTTGGATAAAATGCTTGAAGCTCGCTCATCTCTCGCAATGCTTCCCAGGGCATGTACTGTGCTGGATCATAGCCCTGCTGCTTGATAGACTCCCATAGCCATGCTGCGGCATCCGTCGTAGAAAGCTTTTGTTTCATAGCGCCGCCTCGCTTTCCTTTGGCATGAAAACATGTCTCATCCCGCCGTGTTGCTCGCGTTCGCTTCCAACGGTAAAGATTTCAGCAAATGCAATAGTGAAGCCGGGTAATATCTGCTCAAGCTGGGCAATTTCTAGCTGTAGCGTGGCTTCATAAAGCGCGAGCGGCGCGGTATAATAGAGTTCGTCAAGCTCCTCTAGCTGCTGCGCGAGGGTTGATTGATTCTGGTTGTTCATTTTGTTCTCCTGTTCTGCATGGGAAATTTAAGCAAAGCAAGCACACCAGAATATGTTTTTCTGGTGTGCTTGTTGACACTAAGCACTCTGCCTTTTGGCAAGCAATTCTTTCAGTTCTGCGATTATGAAAGGAAGATTCAAGGGAGTGGAAATTTGCGTTGGTGCTGAAAACCAACGGCGTCGCTCTCTCCCGCGAAATGGCCGAGATGGTCTATAGTGTAGATTATTATATCCATGTGGAGACGCGTGAACATGCGATCCAGTTGGTTCAGCATATGCCCTATCGCGGCCATACCCTGAATACTCAGGAGGTCAATGCCTACGCGGGACCGGTGATCGAGCAGGCGGTCAATCAGCTTGTGCAGGTGACGCCACTTGAGTCGGTTAATGAGCGCATTCATGATCTCTCGCAGCTGGTTCATCAGCACCTGCAGCAGTTCCTGGCGACCTACGGCATCACGCTGGATACGGTGAAGGTGCTGGTCTTCCCGCGCGACGAGCGCATGAAGGCGTTGATTTCCCTGAAGGCTTTCGGTTTGAGTGAACTTGACGCGGTGCGCTATTATACGGCGATGCTGATGGCCGAACGCGGCGTGGTTTCCGCTCCCAATATGGCGATCGGCCAACCATTTACGATTAATGGCGTGCAGCCGACGACCAGCACCGATCGTTACACGGCCCCCAATCCCGTCCATCTCACACCCGATGGCACGAAACAGGCTCGCTAAACGTTTTCTCTGAGTCATGGGAGGTGCTGTCTGCCCTCGCGCTGCAAGGGCGTGAGGGCAGGCGTGTGGGAAAGCCGATACATTCTAAAGGACCGAGAAAGGCAGGTTCGTTTTGAGCTCTGGACCTTCACAGGACCCGGTGGTGCAGCAGTTGCAGTTGCTGCTGACGGGCTATGGCTATAATTTTTATAATGCGACGAATCAGGCGCGCAGCGATGATATGCTGGTGCGCGAACGAGCCAGCTATTTTCTGGGCCAGGCGGTGACGCTGCTCAGCAACCTGCGCGGAGAATACCAGCGCCGCTTTATCCCTCAGCTCACCCGCGAGAATCCTTTCCCGCCGCAGGAGGCGCTGGCTCAGTTGCGCGAGATGGAGGAGACTCAGCAGGCTATCTCTGCTCTGGAGGCGCATATTCGCGGCATGGCGGTTCCTACGCAGGATCGCATTTGGTGGCGTTTTCGCCAGGAGCAGGCGCTTCTCGCTCAACTACTGAGCTTCGATCTGCGGCTGGTGCGGGGATGTGAACAGCTTCACCAGTCTGTCAGCGGGCTAACCCCAGAGGGTTGGAACATGTATAGCTCAGGCACGTTGCGCTCGCTCATCCAGCAGGTGACTCAAATCGCAAATGAGCGCGAACGTTTTCTTCTGCTGCCGCTTTAGATATCCTTCGCTCGCTTCGGCCATCGGCTCACTTGCCAATGCAGAATTCGCTGAAGATGCGCTCCAGCAGATCTTCGCTGGCCGTCTCGCCGGTGATTTCGCCGAGCGTATCATAGGCGGCGTCGAGGTCAATCGAGACAAAATCGAGCGGCAGCCCCTCAGCCAACGCGCGCTGGGAGGCTTCGAGATGCTCGGCGGCTGCTCGCAGCGCCGCCTGGTGGCGCACGCTGGTAATCAGGACCTCTTCGCCAAAGGAGGCCCGTCCCCCCAGGACGAGGTTCGCCAGGGCCTCTTCCAGTTCGGCCAGACCCTGGCCGGTAAGCATCGAGGTGAAGGTGTAATCAACCTCTGGCCAGAGCTGCTGCACCTCTTCCAGCTTCAACATCTGTGGCCGATCGGCCTTATTCACAACGATCAACATCGCCCGTCGCCGTGCCTCGTCCCCCTGCGCCTGGTCCTCCCCGCCAAAACCCATCGCGCGCAACTCTTGCGAAACCTGGCGATCCTGCTCGCTTAGAGGCTCGGAGCCATCGAAGACCAGCAGCACGACTTCGGCGCTCTCGGCAGCGGCGCGGCTGCGCTGCACGCCGATCTGCTCAACCGGATCGCTGCTGGGAGTGATGCCCGCCGTGTCGATCAGGTAAAGGGGGATGCCGCGCAGGTTGGTCACTTCCTCGACGGTATCACGCGTTGTGCCGGCAATCGGTGTGACGATCGCGCGCTCGCTACGCAGCAGGGCATTGAGCAGACTCGATTTGCCCACATTGGGCCGCCCGATGATTGCGGTGCGCAGGCCCTGGCGATAGAGCCGCCCGCGTTCGGACCCCGCCAGCAGGGCTGCAAGCTTCTCCTGGGCGCTCGCTACCAGCGGCCGCAGTTCATCGGCCCGAGGAGTGGGAATATCGTCCTCCGGGAAATCGATGCTGGCCTCAATGCGCGCGATCACTCCCAGAATCGTATGCCGCGCGTCCTGCACCTGCTCGGAGACGCGGCCCCGCAGTTGCTGCACGGCCAGGCGCTGACCGGCCTCGGTCTGCGCGCTGATCAGATCCATCACCGCCTCGGCCTGGGCGAGGTCCAGCCGGCCATTGAGGAAGGCGCGCAGAGTGAACTCTCCAGGATGTGCCAGGCGCGCCCCACCGACCAGCAGCAGGCGCAGGATGCGCTGGAGGACCAGCGGTCCGCCATGCCCCTGTATCTCAGCGACGTTTTCGCGCGTATAGGTGTGCGGCGCGTGCATAAAGGCCACCAGCACTTCGTCGATAACCTCCTGGGTGGCCGGATCGACGATGCGCCCATATGTCAGCATGTGGGAGGGTGGCAGGCCGCCCGCTTTGCCTGCATACTGGAAGAGCCTTTGGACGAGGTCAAAGGACTCGCTTCCGCTCACCCTGATGACGCCTATCCCACCCTGTCCCGGAGGGGTCGCGATGGCTGCAATGGTATCGTTCTGCATGCCCCCATTATAGTGCAACCGCTGTGTGCGGACAAGCATCTGTCAGCCGTCTGCCCGTGCATGAGGAGCAGGAACGATGCGTTCAGCATGGGTGTAGACATTCATGGTACGCGCGCGCAAAAAGCCTATCAGGGTGATCCCGCTCTCCTCGGCCAGCTCTACCGCCAGACTCGAAGGCGCGGAGATGGCCGCGATGCAGGGAATGCGCGCCAGCAGAGCCTTCTGGATAATCTCGAACGAGGTGCGCCCGCTGACCAGGAGAAGCGAGCGCGCGTAGGGCAGGGTACGGTGAAGCAGTCCATGTCCGATCAATTTATCGACCGCGTTGTGCCTCCCCACGTCTTCGCGCAGCAGCACAAGCTCTCCCCGCTCATCGAAGAGGCCCGCCGCGTGCAGGCCGCCGGTGTGCGTAAAAACCGCCTGGGCCGCGCGCAAGCGCGCCGGCAGGTCGTAGAGCCGCTCCGCTTCGATGCGCAGATCGTTCGCCTCCACCGGCGCGCTGTTACAGAGAACAGCGTCGATGCTATCCCTGCCGCAGAGTCCGCAACTGGCCGAGACTGCGAAATGACGCGTGAAGGCGCTCTCGCCAATCTCCCGCATCTGCTGTTCGCTCACGATTACCTCGACCACATTGGGCAGAGGCAGACCATCACTATCGCTGGCTGTGCGCACGGCCAGCAGGTCGTCCGCGTTCTCGATAATGCCTTCGGTGAGGAGAAAGCCGGCCGCCAGTTCTTCGTCGTGACCCGGCGTGCGCATAATGATTGCCAGGTTGCGCCCGCCCAGGCGAATCTCAAGCGGCTCTTCAACGGTAAGATACTCCTCGCGCTGCTCCTGCTCGCCAGCTTGCCAGTGCGTTACGCGTGTATTCACCACACGCTCAGGATCAAGCGGAGAGCGCCAGAAGTCAGACATGGCCTCTATCTCCTACGTCGCTCAAAATTCTCCACAGTACGCATATTGCCGGTGGTGCGCGCCGCAGAGTCGGTGGACAACGGCGGCTGCATACGCTGGCGCTTAAAGTAATACTTACAAATGCCCGGCCTTATCGGATCAGGCGATTCGATCGCTACCAGTCCCCAGCCTTCTTGCTCGAGCCAGTTCCACGCTTCATACTCTTCATCGAAATCGCGCACGACATCGCCCGCGATGGTGAATACCATTGTCCCCAGCAGGTAAAGATGTTCCCAACGAACCATGCTTTCCCCCTTACTGTGGTCTGCGCCACTTCTATTGTAACCGATCTCCTGCCAGAATCAACGGGCGGGCACGAACTTATTTGTTGACGCCTCTTGCAGGCAATGTTAGGATATGCGAAAGGGGTACTCCACTCAGAAACCGAGGCAGAAGAGGATGCATCAGTATGTCAACGCCAGCAACGAACTTCTCCGTAAACGCGGCTATCGGCTTACACCTCAGCGTTTTATGATTATGAGCGTGATCCAGGAGGCGCAGGAACATCTCAGCGTCGAACAGATCGCCGAACGGGTGCAGCAGCGCAACCCCTACGTCAGTCTCTCAACGGTTTACCGCACGCTGGAGCTTCTGCGCGAACTGGGCCTGGTGCGCGAGAATCACCTGCCCGGAGAGCAACCCCGCTACGAGATAGCCGGCGGCAAGTCACATCACCACCTCGTCTGTCGCGGCTGCCGTGCCGTGCTTCACCTGGATGAACAGCTGCTGGGCGATCTCCACGAAAAACTTCAAGAGGAGTACCATTTTCACGGCCTGACGCTGGACCTGATGGCCACCGGCTACTGCCAGAGCTGCTGGCATAAGATTCAGGGCGGCTGAGCTAGTGTCCCAGCAATTTGCGATAAATGCCGAGCACGCCCTGCGCATATGTGTTCCAGCTCTGCTCCCGATCGAGCGCAGCCAGCTCATTCTCCTGCAAAGAGAAGGTCATCTGCTGCGCTTTTATCATGGCCTCGGCCAGAGACTCGCGGCTGGCGGGGATGTAGGGAACGCTGGCGCGCGGTGGCAGCAGGCCGCTGAAGCGCGGCAGATCTGGCGCGACGACCAGGCGCTCATAGGAGAGGGCCAGGCTGGCGCTCGCGGGCGAGCCTGCCGTGTGAATCGCGAGATGGGGCAGCACCTGGGAATCGCAGGCGCCCATGTACATCGGCAGGTCGGCCTCGTCGAAGGTCCCCAGGTGCGTCCGAATATAGTCGTTACCGGCAACCAGCTTCAGGATGCGCGAGGACATTTCGCAGTCAACCGGGTGACTCGCCACCAGCAGATAGGTACCAGAGCGGCATTCGTCTTTTCTGCTGCCAAAGATGAGCATCTGAAAGGTTTCCATCAGGAAGATGATTTCGCGTTCGGTGTGGAGGTGAGCCAGGCAGAGATAGACGTAGCCGGCTCCCGGTGGCAAACCCAGGCGGCGATGTGCCTCCTCGCGCTCCAGAGGCGGAGGGTAGAGTCCGCGAAAACCAGGTTGGGACAGATGGCATACACGCTTGCGCAGTCTGCGTTCCCGGTAGAGCAGGCTTGGCTGGCGCGTCGAGCAGAGGATGGCATGGCTGGCGTGCAAAATTTTGCGCTCAAACGCGCGCCGCTGGCGAAAACGTGCGCCGCGCATGCTCTGCCACCAGCCACCATCATCCGTCGTCACGACGCGCAGTCCCCAGCGCCGGGCCAGCCAGAGGCGGAAGAGCAGACGCTGGCACTGACGGCGCGTGAGATCCAACGCCCCCGGTCGATAAAAATGGAGGATGCCCACCGCCTGGTTCTGATACCTGCGGTGCTGCCAGAGCCAGCGCAGGGGAATCTCTGGGGTCCCGGCCAGGTAACGCACCTCTTGCTCGTCCAGCGCTTCTTTGAACAAGCCGAAGGAGGTATCGGGCGTGGACGCATGGACCAGGAAAACGGCGGGCACGTCAAGGTCCGAGGGCGCATGTTCCAGGTAGAGCAGGCGCTGGAGCAGCCGTCCCCAGCTATGGGACTGCTCCATAGCGGCCAGCAGGCGCTCTGTAGTGGAACGTCCTGCCAGGCGAATTAACGGACCTTGCAGGAAGAAGCAGCGGGCGAAGTTGCGCAGTTCCTCGAAAACGCCCTGCCAGGCCGCATGTTTGCTCTCCGTCCGTGTATGGCGGTATTCCAGCATAATCTCTGAGCGGCCCTGCCAGTAGGCCCGTCCCACAAAGAAGGCCCGGCGCAGGCGTGCGGAAGTCGCGCGGTGCATCACCAGCGCCTCCGGCTCGTACCAGAGTCGATAGCCCTTCTGGCGCAGACGCAGGCAGAGATCGGCGATCTCAACGCACGACGGAAGATTGCTGCGTTTGCTCAAAAACGGCGAGAAATAGTTGATAGCGTGTAACACCTCGCGCTTCACCGAGAACGCGCAGCTGGCAAAATGCTCGTCGGGCGGCAACTCGCAGCGCGTGGAGCCGGGCGAGAAGTATCCAAGCGTCTCCAGCAATTCGGCGACCATCCAGTGGGGGCAGGCCATATCCCAGTGCAGGGTGACATGCATGCCGATGGCATCGGCACCGGTCTCCTGATACGCCTGCCAGAGCCGCTCCAGCATGTGAGGCTCGATCAGCGTATCGTCGTCCAGAAAGACCACGATCCGACCGCTGGCGGCCAGCAACCCGGTATTGCGCGCATAGGCCAGGCCGTTCTTCGGCTCGGAAAGACACCGAACGCGCCAGTCCACGTTTTTTTGCTGCTCGTTCTCCTGTTGAATGTAGCTGTTTACCGCGCTCAGGGTACCGTCTTTCGAGCCATTATCAACAACAATTACCTCGAAATCCCGGAAGGGAAACGTCTGACGGCGCAAACTGGCCAGGGCGGCCAGCACAAAGCTCCGGCGATTATACGTGCAGAGAATCACGCTGAAATGTGGAGGACGTACCTGCCCCCCATCTATCTCTTGCCTCTCGCCCCTGGCCGTTCGGGCGCGCTGTCGGACGGTCATGTGTTCGCCTCCCCGTTCTCATCTTCCATTTGACTGAATTCGCGCCTGTCAGGGCGCTTGCGCCGCGAGCGCTCTGTTCTCTCCCGGCGGAGAGAGCAGAAAAGGAAGCTTGAGCCGCGCCGGGATCTTCTCTCGCGCCTGAAGCGGTTCCTCTGCGCGAACCTCGCCATCCTCAAATGGCGGACCATGCTCGCGCCTGCGCGTTGTGACAGATTGGGCATGCGCGGATGCCGTTCGCAGGAAAACTCCTAGATCGGGCACCATCGCCGCCTCTGGAAGGACTTCGCCGCTCCACTGCATACACCAGTCTTCCTCGTCCACCGTACCACCTCACCTCTACCACACACAAAGGAGCTTGCCTCACCGCCTCTTACCTCCTGCGCTCACTATATACTATGCCACGCACGTGCAAATTGAGATATCTTTTCCAGTACATTTTTAGATAGATGATATATAACGCTTTCTGGTTACAAATCGGTAAAACTCTCTCTTCTTAGTTAAGAATTCAAAACATGAAATACGAGGAATTTCTTAACCAGTATTTGCAAAACGCAACGCAATTGTAACCGGATTCTCTCGCGAAAGCGCGCCTCTCCTCTGTATGGTATGTGGTAGCGTGTCCGCATCCTCCCATACGGGGCACGCGTGATTACCCATGCTGGCTGTGTTGTTGTAAAGGTGGATAGTTGTGGGGTTGGATGAGGAAAAAACTCAACATGCCGGACTGGCATTTGATCTGCACTCGTCGCTGATCCTCATTGAGGTTTCCGACGAGTTAATACCTGCTCTGCCGCTGGTGGCCAGGCGTATTCGCCGCCAGATCCGGCTCTCCGATAATGTTCTCTTACTGGAAAAGAGTTGTGCGCTCGTCCTGCCTGCCGTCCCGTTCTCAGGGGCGCAGGCCGTAGCGAATCGTATTGCGCCATTGCTCGCCGGGCTTCCCTGCGAACTGCGCGCCTATCATGGCACGACCGCGCTGCTGCTCCTCCAACGCTTGCGCGAGGCGGGAGCAAGGTTCGTCTCCTCTGAGGAGTGCGCCGAGTTGCCCATTCCTAAGAAGAACTCGCCGAGCCACGTGGAAGCCGGTGGCGCGACCTCAAACGCGCTCCCTTACCTTGCCTCCCTGACAACTTATCCCCCACCTCGTCTCCTTCACCTGTTTCCCTACGAACTGGCCTGCCGCTATCAGTGTATTCCTGTGGGGGCCGAGCGCAGAATCCTTACGCTGGCCACCTGTCGCCGGCTCACGCGCGAGATCATCGGGCAGTTGCGCGTAGCAACCAGCCGCGAGATTTTCCAGGTGCGCTGCGAAATGACAATGATTGATGAGGTTTTGCACTACTGGCGGCGTCTGCAGGAGAAGGCTGACGGCCCCGCGATACCGGGAAAAATCGATGAGGTAGCTCCCGGTTCCAGGTAAGAGATTGGAGTAGAGAGAGTATGTCGCAGATTGTGCTGATTGGCATTAGTGGATTAGATGCCGACCTTTTGCGTGTCTATGGACCTTCGTTGCCGAATTTGCGTCGCCTGATGTTGGAATCGCCTTTTTTAGAGCTGGAGTCAACGGTGCCCCCTGAGCCAGCGCCGGCCTGGACAAGTGTGTACACGGGCCTCAACCCTGCCAATCACGGCGTGCTGGCGAAAATGGATTGCCTGGAGCGCGCTCTGCCCGCCGGTCATGTTCTCCATGAAGAGTTTTTCTGGGCAAAGGCGGCCCGTGCCGGCAAACAGGTCTGCGTGCTCAATCCCCTGCTCGCCTCGCAGCAACCGTTGGAGGATCTTCTGCTCGTCCCCGCCGCTACGCCTGCCCTGGCCGATGGCTTAGAGGCGCCCGAGGGGATGTTTCCGGCGCTGCTGGACGAGCCATTGATTCCCCCTGCCAGCCAGTTGGGATCTTTCTGCCACACCCTGCAAGAGCGTACTGAGCGCCAGGTTGTGCTCGCCCTGGATTTTTTTGCGCGCAAACGGTGGGATCTCTTCTTTGTCCAGTTGGATGCCCTGGATTATGTCCAGCACTTTCTCTGGCGCTATAGCGATCCCGGCGATCCATTGTATCCGGGCAAGAACGAACACGCCAATCGCATCCTGGACTTTTATCGCTTCTTCGATAGAATTGTGGGCCGGTTCCGCTCGGCCATAGACGGAGAATGCGTCCTGGGCGTGGTCAGCAGCCACGGACACGAAAGACGCTGCATCTACCATCTCCATATCAATGAGTGGCTGCGCGAACAGGGCCTTTTAACGCCCCTGCGCCCCACCCGGTCGCTCCTCAGATGGAGCGCCAGCGGACGGCGCCGGCTGACACAAGCCGGCCTGGACGATCTCCGTGCGTGCCTCGCGCAACTCCTGCCCTGGAGAGGAGGACTCTCCGGCGCCCGCCACAGCATCGATCAGCAGAACACGCTCGCCCAGATGGTAGAGCTGGCCGGCTCCGCCAGTTCCTATGGAGGAATCAGGATTAACCGGGAACGCTTGAAACAAGAGGGGAGAGACTACGAGCTGGTCTGCGAGATGATTGTTGCGGGACTCGAACAGTTATGCATCAAGGAGAGCCCGGTGGTCAACTGGGCCAGGAGGCGCGAGCAGTGCTACCAGGGCAAACATCTCCAGCGCTATCCCGACATCCTTTTCGAGTTGCGCAGCGATTTTGGCGTTGGACGAAGCCTCTACACGCCGCTGGCTCTCCCCGATTCCACCCATCGCCTGATCTCAGGCACACACAGTTCTCACGGCGTCTTCCTCCTGACAAACTGGCCCGCCGAACTGGAACCCTACCAGGACTTCCGGCATCCCTCAGTCATGGATGTCGCGCCCACACTGCTCTACCTGTCAGGCGTGGAATACAGCGCGCTCGACGGCCAGGCGCTGGTCCATCCTCACCCGATCCGACAATTGATTTGAAAACGGGCGCACAGAGCCGGAGACAAGCTCACGGCTCTGTGCGCCCCTGACAGATTTTAAGAGTCACGCCTCTCTACTCACTTTGGCCTTTCTATACCTGGCCCGGCCTTGCTCATCTTCTCCGAGCCGGCTCCCGGCATTTTCGTCGGCCCTGTTCGCTCTCCCTCCTCATCCTCCGCTTCCTCCAGCTCTTTTACCTCTTCCTCTGCCTCCTCCTCATCCGGGAACTGCTCGGGGTGATTTTCGCGCCAGTCCTGCCAGACAGTTACCAAGACCGCCTGAATAAGGCCGGCCAGCGGCGAGCCGAGGACAGCGCCCCAGATGCCAAAGAGTTCCGCTCCGGCCAGCAGCGCGAAGAGCGAGACCGCCGGATGCACCCCAACGGCGCGTCCGACGATGCGCGGGGCTAGAATATCCCCTTCCAGAATATGGACTCCCACGAAGTAGATCAGAACAAACAGAGCGATCAGCCAGCCATGACTGCTGAGAGCGATCAAAACACACAGCGCGCCTGAAAGGATGGTGCCGATAATCGGGATAAATTCCAGGATAAAGGCGACCACGCCCAGCAGAACCGCGTATGGAACGCCGAATATCGCCATGCCCACTCCCACCAGTAAACCCACCAGCGAGGACATAATGAGCTGACCGCGAATATACCCGCCGATCACGCGCTCCAGCGTATCCAGGAAGAAGTGGATGCGTTCGCGCTGCATGATCGGCGCGTTGCGGCGCAGCCAGCCAACAGCCCGCTCTCCATCAAGCAAGAGGTAGATGCTCAGAATAGCGACAATAATGACATCGAGGACAAAATTCGCGATTCCACTCAACAATGGCAGCGCGCCACCCACAAGACCGGTGGCCTGCGCTTCAATCCCTTTCGCGATATCGGTCAATTGACTGGAAGAGATGCCGAAACGCTGGAAAAACTGGCTGATCGAGGCCAGTTGCTTGGGGGATGCGAGCAGCGTCTGAATATTCGTCACCAGCGCCGCAATCTGGGAAATGGAGGTGTTGACAACCTCGTACAGGAGAAAGCTGATTCCGCTGAGAACGACCAGGTAGACAATGATAATTGCCAGAAAGCGCGGCATAAAACGCTGCAGGAGCTTTACTCCGGGCGTGAGCGCAAAGGCCAGCAGCGCGGCAACCAGCAGTGCGAGCAAAGAGCGAACAATGTAGCCGGCCCCCCAGACGATCAGGCCGCCCAGAACCAGCCACGCCAGAATAGCGATGGGGATATCGCGCCGCCTGGCCCATTTGGCAGCGTGCTGGGCCTCCCTCTCGCTGCGACTGCTGTGAAAGCGATTGCTATTCATGCTAATGAAACTCTACTTTTCCGCCGGAGATCCTCCAGCACAGACGATTTTCGTGCCGTCTCTTATCTAAACGCGCTGCTCCGCTTTCTTCTGTATACGCTTACTTATTCGGAAAGGTTTCTCCGAAATTGAGACGCACACCTCCTCGAATCTATAAAAAAAGAGAGGTCTATTCTACCTCTCTCTGTGGCTGGAGTGCAGGGATTCGAACCCCGATTGGCCGATCCAGAGTCGGCAGTCCTACCGTTGAACGACACTCCAATGCGTTCGGCGAGGTGTATCATACCGTACCCGGGGACGAGTTGTCAACCCCCCGGAGGGACCTGTTTCGCAGATTGCCACCCGGCGGCGATGGTTTGCGGATGTTGCCGGGCCAAACGAGGCTGGTACACAACGATTTCCACTCACAAAATCAGCCGGGATTGTTTGCCAGGTACATTGCGATGGAAAGGGCTTACAGCATACAATAGGTGCTGGATGATCTCTGATTCCACGACGAAGATTCTTCGTCTCAACATATCGAAAGAAAGGACCTGTTTATGCGCAGTAAAATTACTGTGATCGGGGCGGGCTTTGTGGGCAGCACGCTTGTTCAGCGCCTAGCCGAGCGCGACTACGCTGATGTAGTGATGTTCGATATCATACCGAATATGCCACAGGGCAAGGCCCTGGATATTTTGGAGGCCGGCCCCGTACTGGGCTACGACTCGCTGGTCACGGGCACGAACGATTATGCGGACACGACCGATTCGGATATTGTGGTCATCACCTCCGGTTTTCCGCGCAAGCCGGGCATGTCGCGCGATGACCTGCTGAAGAAGAACCAGGAAATCATCACCGAGGTGACGCAGCAGGTGGTGAAGCACTCCCCCAACTGTATCATCATCATGGTCACGAACCCGCTGGACGCAATGGCGCAACTGGCCCTGCACGTCAGCGGCTTCCCGCGCGAGCGCGTCATCGGCATGGCCGGCGTGCTCGACACTGCGCGCTTCCGCACCTTCATCGCCCAGGAACTCGGCGTCTCCGTGCGCGATGTCCAGGCTTACGTGCTGGGCGGGCACGGCGACACAATGGTCCCGCTGTCTCGCATGTGTACGGTGGCCGGCGTGCCAATCTCACAACTCATCCCCGCCGAGCGCATCGAGCAGATCGTGCAGCGCACCCGCAACGGCGGCGCCGAGATCGTCAAGCTGCTCGGCACCGGCAGCGCCTACTTCGCGCCCTCCGCCTCCGTTCTGCAAATGGTCGATTCCATCCTGCTCGACAAGAAAATGATCATGCCCTGCACCGTCTACCTGCAAGGTGAATATGGCATCCAGAACCTCTACATCGGCGTCCCCGCCAAACTCGGCGCAGCCGGCCTGGAGGAGATTATTCAGATCGAACTGACCGAAAGCGAACAGGCCGCACTGAAGAAATCGGCGGCTGCGGTCGAGGAACTGGTGAAGGTGATGGGAATCTAGCCACTCCTACTTCAGAGGTAAAAGGGCCAGGCAGGTTGTCTGGCCCTTTTTTACGTCTCTGCCCTCCTGTTTGTTGCACTTGGAATGTTCATCGCTAGCTTTATAGGCATGAGTCAGCTTTGGTTCACTTCCCTCTCTATACATTTTCGCGTTTGACAAGCCGCACGACGAATTGAGTCAATGGCACTACTTTCTAGAGCTTGCACCGTGCCTATGACCTCTTCATCAGCAAAGATAACCTGAGTTAATCGCTCAAGTACGAAAAGCGTATCGTCCTCGCTTCCCTGAAGCAAAGTTAGCAAATACCTCCGATAAAGTTCAAAATACTGATTCTCGAATGCCAATGTACGCTGACACAGTTCGTGCAGCAGACGTCTCGCCTCTGGCTCTGCTGGAATAAGATACTGCCATTCTAGCTTCCCCTTGAAATACAACGTTTCCAGGTAATCAGTCCATTCATCATGAATATATGCGCGATAGCGTTGAACACTGTCCCGTTTGCTCATGACATACTGACCTGCCCGCAGGGCAAGAATAGCTGTGGCTGTACGAAGAGCGCCGGTTATCAACTCCTTTGTTCCCTGTTCAATTTCAGCAGGATACCATACAGAAATGCGTTTCTGAGTATAGCCATAGAATTCATCCTCATAGTTGGGATAAGTGAGCGGATAGGACAAAACCTCGCAACTGCGTATCACCTGACCCCAAAAACGATAAGGCATCCAGGTCACGTGCTTCCGATAAACATCGAGCGTCGGAAGAAGAATATGCTCGCGGATATCTTTACCATAGATGAGCATACCTCCTCGTTTGACCAGAACGCGTTCCACATCTGATAATGAGGCTTCGCCTGAAAAACTCAGGTTAAGTCGAAGAGAGCCAAGTTGTTCGCAAAATTGCTCGAGCGCGCGCGCCCGTTCGGCTTCTTGATCGCTTATCGTGCCCGCGAAGACAATGCTCAGGTCGATATCACTCAGCGATATACTGCTCCCATCAGCATAACTTCCTGTGAGATAAAAAGATCGAATGCGGCCTGGAAAGGTTTGCATATAAATACCAACCAGCCCTTGCAGGAAGCGATCTATGCGTTCATCGCCCGTTGAATGTATCAGCAAAAGGTCATCCATTGTATCGCTCTTCCTCTTCTTGCACGTGCTCTCTCACCCCTTCTCCCGCAATCACCACAATATACTCCCCCCGCAATTTCTCCCGGCCCACTACCTCTAGCAATTCAGAAAGCTTGCCGCGTTTGATGGACTCGAACATTTTGGTGAGCTCGCAGGCGAGGACGGCGGAGCGGTCGCCAAAGACTTCAAGGGCGTCGTGCAGAAAACTTTCGAGGCGGTAGGGACTTTCGTAGAAGATGAGTGTGTGCGGCGCGTGCCGGTCGATTTCGAGGAAGCGGCGGCGCGCGCCAGGCTTGCGCGGGGGGAAGCCGCGAAAGGTAAAGCTGTGAACGGGCAGGCCGGAGAGGACCAGGGCCATGACGAAGGCGGTCGGGCCGGGGATCATGGTGACTTCGAGGCCGGCGGCGATGGCCCGGCGCACCAGGGTGAAGCCGGGATCGGCAATGCCCGGCGTGCCCGCGTCCGTGACCAGCGCAACCGACTTTCCCTCCTTGAGCAACGCTTCGATGCGCCGACCCGCCTGCTCCTCGTTATGTTCGTGAAAGGAGATTTGCGGTTTGGAGATTTCAAAATGCTTGAGCAACAGGCCGGTCTTGCGCGTGTCTTCGCTGGCAACGTAATCGACCTCGCGCAGCACGGTAAGCGCGCGCAAGGTGATATCCTGCAGGTTTCCGATCGGCGTGGCTACTAAGTATAGCATTCTTCTTCCTCTTTCAACGAACTCCCCGCCCCTACCTTTCTTAACTCATCAAACGAGGTGAATGATCTCTAAAGCGGAGCCACAGCCTTAGAGATCATTCGCCTCGTTTGGCACTTTAATGACCGTTATGCGCTCGCACGGCGGGCAACATCTCCAGCAGTTCCGGGCGCTTGACCTTCAGGGTGTGGGTGCGCGGAAAATCCTGTTCAGGCCAGATGGTGAAGCTGCGTACCTGCTGATGTGAGGCCAGTTGCTTGTTCGCCTGCTGGACTGCCGCTTTGGCCTGGGAGGAATCGTCCATGAGCAGAACGGCATGCACAACCGGATCTTGATTGTTTTCGGTCAGCCCGATAACCACCGCGTCCTTGACGGCGGGATGGCTCAGCAGGACGTTCTCAACATCCTCAGGATAGACGTTCAGGCCATTGGCCAGCACGATCAGGTTCTTCTTGCGTCCCTTGATGTAGAGCAGGCCGCGCTCGTCCTGGTAGCCCAGGTCGCCGGTATGATACCAGCCCTCCTGAAAGGCGGCGGCTGTGGCTTCGGGATTTTTCCAGTAGCCCTGAGCGACGTTGGGGCCATGCACCAGCAACTCGCCATCCTCAGCAACGCGCACCTGCACACCTGGCAGCGGTCTGCCGACTGTGCCCTGCACATGCTCGCGATAGGGCGTCACGGAGACCACCGGGGCGCATTCGGTGGCTCCATATCCCTGCATCACGCGAAAGCCCATGTTCTCCCAGCGCTCTCCCAGCGCCGGCGGCAGATACGCTCCCCCGCTGACAAAGAAGCGGAAGTGCCCGCCAAAGCGCTTATGCACGCTTCTGAAAAGCACACGCCTCCAGGCAAAGGGCAGATACGGCGCGATCCGGTGGAGCAGCATCCAGGCCCGCTCTTTGTTCTGCCGACGCACCTCGCGCTCGATGCCGTTCAGGAATAATTGCAATGCCTGGGGCACAAGCACCATGCAGGTAATCCCCTGCGAGCTCAGCAGCCGGAGCAGCGTGTCAGGCACCAGTGAACGCGCGTAGACGACGCTCGCGCCCGCGCACAGGATCGCAACCTCGATCGTCGCTTCAAACATATGGCTGAGCGGGAGAATCGAGAGGGCGCGGTCCTCATGGTGGATCTCCACAACCTGCAAAGCTGCCTGGGCATTGCTGGCAATATTTCGATGGCTCAACATAACGCCCTTCGGCTGACCGGTCGTGCCCGAAGTGAAGACCAGCTCCGCCAGGTCGTCGGGTCCCACCGGCGCAAGCCGGGCGGCATCAAACGTCCCCTCCGGCAAACTGTCGATATCGATCAGGGGGAGAGGAGGCTCTTTTAAGCTCTGATACTGCTTCGCAGTGGTAATCAGATACTTCGCCTCGGTCGTCTGAGCAATCCTGGCCAGGAAATCCTCCTTGCTATTCACGTCCAGGGGAACCAGCACGGCCCCGACGAGCAACGCACCCAGATAGGCGACCATCCAGTCAATCCTGCTGGCGGACCAGATCAACAGGCGATCCCCTTTCGCGATCTGCTGCTCCTGGAGATAGCCGGCGAACCGCTCGACACGCTGCTGGAGTATAGTATAAGTCAGGGTGGTCATCTCCCCTTTGCCACCGCTCGACTCCTCTGCCGGTTCAATCAGCGCCGACCGTTCGGGGAAGCGCTTCACTGCGCTCGCAACTATTTCGTTGATTGTTTCCACGCACATCTCTTCCTGAGAAACTTGGTCAGGAGCGACTCTCTCCTGACGATACACATAGAGAAAGATAAGACCGGGTTATGAGTATGATAATGTGTACGTTATAGCACCCTTTGGCGTACCTGTGAAGAGGCAAAAATGGGTTCCGCTCTTCCGAGTTAGAGGCCCGCGCAGCTTTGTCGCGCAAAAAAGAATAGAGCATGAAATACGCCATTTCGTATTTCGTGCTCTATTCTTTAAAAAATTTATACTCACGTCGCAAGCGCGCGAACAGGCGCATCAGAAGAGAGCATGAGAACGTCTTGTGCCTGTGAAAAAACTATGGCTCAGCCGGGTACACATCCAATTTCTTGAACAGCGTCTCAAGGAGATTGCGATCCTCGGGGTTGCTCAGGCGTAAGTCGGTCCGGCCCAGGGGTGTGACCAGCACGCCATCGGGACCGACCAGCCCGGCGCTGCGAATCGCGTAGGGATTGCCGCCCAGCCAGCGCACCGGCTCTAAAAGCGTCCCGAGAGGCACAGAGATCGAGAGAAATTTTCCGCGCAGGCTCTCGTCGAGATCGACCAGCCGCAGGATCAGCATCTCGTCCTCCTGGGTAATCGTCCCCTCCAGCGAGTCAGCGCGCAGTTCAATGCTCATTTGCTCATCCGGGCGCGACAGCATCTCCGCCCGGCGCATTCTGCGCCCACGCGAGCCGCTGCCCGCGCCGACTAACGCCGAGTAGGAGAGGGTAGTTGGAGAGGCAGGCGCGTCGCCGCTTCCAGACTGATAAAGGCTGGCGACCTCAACGAGGTCGCGCAGCGCCCGCTGACGCAGGGTGCCCTGCATAATGTAACGGCTGATCCCCATCGCCTGCTGGAGGAGCGAACGCGCCCAGGCATCTTCGTCGCTGTGCTCGCGATGAGCCTGGCGCAGAATTGACCTGGCCTGGCCGATCAAAAGCTGGCAGAGAAAAACAAGCAGTTTAGGCGAGGTCGTAGAGAGATTCGCAGATGATGACAGGTGCAACGTAGTTGTCGTAGGCTTGCTGTCGTCGTTTCGGGCAGCGCGGAGAGCATCGTAGGTTTCCAGGTAGGCACGATGGCAGATGGGACAACCGAGCAGGTGGAAGAAGAGCGGCGCATAACGCGTGAGTACTCCAGCATCCCCCCTTAACAGGGCCATAGCAAAGTTGGGTAGTTGGGGATAAAAGGCTGCGTGGTAATTTCCGCGTGGGAAACTGACATCCTCGCCGATCGGAATCGGTCCACCGACAGCCTCCTGTGTCTTTTCGGCCAGGAGCGCGTATAGCCATTGAGCCAGCGGTCCATTCTGCTGCTGTGGATCGGGTACACCCACAAATTGATCACTCATAGTATGCCCTCCAGAGTATTTGCCTACTCGTCCTCGTAAAAACGGGTTAAGCCCCGCTGCTGGGCCGGAGTAATTTCAACTATCTCCTCGCCCCGCCAGTCGAGCAAGCCTGCGTTGACCAGATGCTGAAGACCCGTTTGCACCTCCCTTAAGGAAAGACCGTCCTGCACCAGGGTCCGTATGGGAATCGATATATTACCGGTTCCGCTGGATTGAGTTCCATACTCTATTAAACGGATGGCAACCATTACTGCCAAATTTGTGCTATTTTTTTGCAGGCAGAGGCGCAGCTTTTTATGTGCGTGGTCCTTGTGCTGGCTGAGATGCGGCACCGCCGTATTCTCCAGATCCAGAGAGAGATCAGCGCGTACCTCCTGCACCAGCTCGCTCGCGCCCAGTTCCTGGAGTTCCTGAATAACTGCCTGCAACTGGTGCGGGGCCGCGCTCAACGCTTCAATGCATTTCTTGAGGATTAAGCGCAGTTGCTCCTGCGAAACAGCCTCCAGCGCAGCCTCCTCAGGATTTGCGAAAGGAGTATCGCCCCAGAATGGCTCAACGACAGAATTGAGCGGATCGTTCTCCTCGTCCGGGTTTCCCTGCTCCTCTAGCTCGCCGGTAGTGCTCATGGGCAAACGCCGCCGGCGCAGACGATCGATTGCTTTGTTCTGCACCATGCGATTCAAGAAGGTGTAGAATTGAGCGTTGCTCAACTCATCCAGAGCCGTCTGTGGAGCCTGCTGGCCGCCGCCCAGCAATTGAATACGCGCCAGGTACTCAATCACATGCCCGACTACCTGGTCTACCTCGAACGCATCAAACGCGAGTTGACCCAGGTAGCGCTGGGCACGATGCTGGAGATAGCTGCAGAGAGCTGGATAACTCTCCTCCAGGTGATATCTGAGATCGTAGGCCGAAAATGACATTCTTGCAAAGACCTCGCGTGCTGTTTCTCTTCCTTTGCGCACTCCCTGTTATTGTAACATGTTGACCTCTTCTTGACTATCGCCGAACAGAGACCTTTGCATTCTAGAATCGTCTGGTCCAGTAGATACGTATTCCATTACGGCAATCCTGTTCCCGGCCATATCCTGAGTCGTACACGCCACACCGACAAAATAAGCAAGGGAAAACAAAAAAAGCAGGGGTAAGCAAAGAAAGAGCAGGCCGCTATAGGCGGACCTGCCTCTTTCTTTTCCCTGTTCTCAGAACCTACTCAAGCTCTCCCCGATTACCCAGGCGCTGGTGCTCGTAAGCCTTCTTGATCGCGGACAGACTCTTTTGCACCTCGTTGCGCTTCTCCAGAAGATTGGCGTAGCGGAAGTACGCGCTGGCGGCGAGTTCGTGGGATTGCGAGCTATCGAGCAGTTCGAGAGCCTGCTGGAACAGCTTGTCGGCCCCCGCAAAATCCTCAGCCTGGTGGCGAACCTGCGCAAGCGCCATCAGGGCCTGGCCCTGCGTCTGCACATCCTGGCTGGCGCGGGCAAACTCCAGCGAGCTCTGAGCCTCCTGCTCGGCCTCTTTCAGCCGACCACGCTTGAGCAGTAGCTCGGCCAGACTGGTGTGACAGAGCGAGGCCGTCACGGCATCGTCCAGGCTCTGCCCAATCTCAATCGCGACGCGATATTCCTGCTCTGCGCCGTCCAGGTCGTTCCGTTTCTCTAATGCCTTGCCCAGGCGCTGGTGAGAGAGAGCCTCCAGGCGCTGCTCGTCGTACATTTCGTAGATGGCGAGACTGCGCGTCAGATACTCCCGCGCAACGTTCAGTTTGCCCAGCGCCTTGTAGCTCTGCCCGATCTCCATGTACTTCTGAGCAAAACTCCTGGCGTCGCGACTCATCCCCTCCAGAATTTCCAGCGCCTGCCGGTAGAAGCTCACCGCTTTCTCCAGATCGCCATGCCGGAAGTAGTCGTTGGCCAGGTTGTTGTAAACGTCAAGAGCAAAAACAGGATCGAGGATCTGGCGGCTCTCGACTGCGTTGTAGCAACGGAGATGATTCTCCATAGCAAGCGTGTAGTTGTACAGCGAGAAATACGCCCTGCCAAGCAAATTCCTGGCGCGCTCGATATACTCAATATCGTTCAGCCCCTCGCCCTGCGTGACCGCCGCTCGCAGGTCCACCACCGCCTCCTGATACTCCTGCATCCCAAGATGAATCTGCCCGCGTAAGAAGAAAAGGCGATACGCCTGATCCATCGTAATCTTATCAGGCTGAATGGGCGCCAGGAGCGCGCTGGCATCCTCATATGCCCGCTGCTGCACCAGGACCCCCGCCTGCAAGAGATCGACATCGATCTTCTGGTCGGGACCGGCATCGGCGGGCGAATATCCCACCGCCTGCGCCTCTTTTACTCCCTCCGGGCTTCCCTCTAGCAGAAAGGTCAGCGGAACATCCAGGCGCTTGGCCAGGATCGAGAGCGCCTTTAACGATGGGCGTATCTTCCCACGCTCGATCGCTGAAATGTAAGAGATGGAAAATTCTGGAGCAGCAAGCTGAGCCTGCGTGAGATTCAGCTTGGTACGCACTTCGCGTATGTTCTTGCCTACTCGGGTTGCGACCGTCTTTCCCACATTGGCGGTCTCTGCTAAAGCCATGCGATACTGTCCTTTCTTGAGGATAGGGGGGATTCTACCCTCAAAACTCCTTTGACTCTACAAGTTGTACAGTCAACCCCTGCTGTGAAATCTATTTCTCGATTCCATCAGGTGCAGCTTCCCTTCTCTACTTAAGAAGGAAGCTTGTATAAAGAACGAGAATAACTTCGCTATCTAGCTATTATAAACTAAAGGAATCTGTATTACAAGTTGAAATTTTTTACCTAAAAATACGATTGATACCTGAAATCGTTGATGCAAAACCTGTACTCACTCGACATTTTAATCAATTTGCTATACGTTCATATTCTATTCATTACGTGACCTGCTTCACAACAAAATTCCCGACCCTCGCGCAAGAGCGTAACCAAATACTGCATTGGACACAATTCAGAGAAATTGAGGTTTTTTACCTCTCTGAATAAGCTAAATAATAGCATATCTTTTTCAACCACAGCAAATATACTTAAACAATCAGGCGTTTTTGTTAGGAATTGTTAGTACTTTTGGATGATTTCTCAACCAGGAAAAGAAAAAGGGCACAGGCTGCCCTTGTGGAGAATGGCGAGGCTTATCTATTGTCCAGCTTAAGATTGAGGCGCTTAGTGCATGCACTATGAGAGGCTGACCGCCTTTTCAAAGGGAGCCTTTTTCGCGGTTCTCGTAGGCGCGCTTCCAATAAAGGATTGCTTTATTTATCAATCCCCTCTCCTCTAAGAGCCGGGCATACTGCGTCAGGCGCTCAATGAGCTCCTCTCCCTCTCTCAAGCGTTCGAGCATGGCCAGTCCCGCTTCGATATAGTGATCTGCGGTTGGATAATCCCGCCGTCGATAGGCCAGATCTCCTAGCAAAAACTGGACATCGGCTGCGATCAACGTCTCGCCTGACGCCAATCGCTGTGCTTCCTGAATGTGATGCTCAGCCTGTGCGTACTCCTCGCGCGCGAGGAACCAGCTCGCGAGATGGACATGCGCGCTGGCCTGGGCAAGCGGATCGTGCCGGGCGCTGGCCTCCTGAGCAGCGCGTTGGAAAGAGGCATACGCCTCGTCTGATCCGCGCTTGAGCGCTATACGTCCCAGCGTGTGCTGGATTTCGCGCCTCAGATTGAGCAGATGGGTCTGGGTATTGAGCAGCAGCCACCGGCGCTTATAAAGGGCGGCCAGCCGGTCCTCCCCGCTCTCTCGATATGCCTCTGATAACTGCCGGCAGGTCGCGATATGCCGTTGCCGCGTTTCTTGAACCTCTAAGGCACGCAGAGCCTGCCTGAACATCGCCTCAGCCTGCTCAAGCTGTCCCAGGCGGTTGTAGTGCTGAGCCAGGCGGCTGTAGAGCCTGGCGCGAAAAAAAGGGTTGATAGACGGGTTGGCGTCCAGATAGGCCATGATGACTTTCTGTAACTGCACCGCCTGCTCCGTATTATGCATGGCGGTATAGGCGGCCATTTGTAAATCTAATATGCGTGGATAGAGCGGATCTGATACGTCGCGCATAGTTCCCGCGAGCAGTTGCTCACCCTCTTGCACGGAGTCACTCTCCAGATAGGCCCACCCCAGCAGCGAACGGTAGATGCTCTCCCGACACAGCTCTTCCTTCTGCGAGGCAAGATTTTGCAGCACCTCTCTCGCCTGCTCGGGCTGCCCCTGATGAATGGCTATTTGCGCCTCCAGCAACGCTATCTCGAACTGATCCTCCTCCTGCGCTCTCTTCTCGGCTGCCGAAGGTTCGGGAGCAGGTGGCTCGGGCTCCGGCAAAAGATCGGTAGAGTTTATTTCCAGCTTATCGGCCAGGATCTGGAGCGCTCTGAGAGATGGCTGAATCTGGCCACGTTCGATGGCCGAAATATAACTGACAGAGAAATCCGGGCGAGCAAGTTGACTCTGCGTGTAGTTTTTGGCTAAACGTGCATCACGCAGCCTCGCGCCTACCTGGCGCCCGATCAGACGTAAAGCATCTATGGACATAAAACCCCTCCAACGCTACAACTTTCCCTAAAAGGGATATCGACAAATAGAAAAACCATAGGTATATGAATGTATATTACTATGGCAACATCCCCCAATACAAGAGGTCCATTCTTTCCCACCGGAGCCCCCATAGGAAGGTCCCCCTGTTACCCCGACTGCTTGTCAATCGCTAGGAACAATGATACACTTTGGCCAATGAAAAAGACACTTGAGCAGAGTAGAGGATACTACCGTGAATATCAGTGGAAGTATACGCCGGCTGGCTACGATCTTTCTGGTGCTGTTCGTCGCCCTGAGCGCCGGACTGGTCTACTGGCAGGTGGTGGTGGCCCAGCAAGTGACCTCCAACCCCTACCTGACCTATACCCGCCAATGCACCAGCGAGTCCGCCCCGATCCGCGGTAACATTTACGACAGTCGAGGGGTGCTGCTAGCCTATTCGGTCAAGAGCAATATTCCCGGCTTGTGTGGCTATAAACGCGTGTATACAGCCGCCGCCCAGGGCCTGGAGGGCCTGATCGGGTATTACATTAGCCCGCTCTACGGCTCTACCGGGATTGAGAAGCAGTTCAATGATTACCTGAGCGGGCAGGTCGGCCTGACCGGACTGGATAATACGGTCAATCACATTCTGCACGTTCCCCCGCATGGCGACGATATCTATCTGACGATCGATTCGCGCATCGAGAAGATCCTGGTGCAGAATTTTCCTCTTGAGGCTCCCCCCGTCGATTTCACCTCTGCCTACCCGACCGATCGCGGCTCGGTGATCGTCTCGAACCCTTCAACGGGCGAGATTCTGGGCATTCTCAGCGAGCCGGGCTACGACGCGAACTGCGTGGTCAACTGCTCGCTGAATACGCTGTACCACGATTTCCAGGCGAAAAGCCAGAATAGCCAGGACCCGCAGGCGGTGAACTACTTTAAGGCGCTCGGCTGCTCGACCCCCTGCTCGCTGGACCAGTTCAAGGCAGCCCTGGATAGCGCGAAGGTCCAGCAGGCATTGCAGCGCCAGGGGGTCGTCGGCATTGGCTCAAACTGCGAGGCGGAGAACGCCTGCAATCAGATCTACCTGGCCTACCTTAACACTGATACCCAGCAGCCCTTGATCTTCCGTCCCACCCAGGACTGTTATCCGCCCGGCTCAACCTATAAGACGATGACGCTGATGGCCGCGCTGGATTCGGGGACGATGACGCTCAATACGCCCTTCTATAACGATCCGAATACCCACCCCTACCCGGAACATCTCCAGGCAATGGGACCCATTACGGTCCGGGGAGGTAACGATACGGAGACGTTCCAGCCCAACATCTCTAATATTGTCGGCTATACCTTTCACTTCCCGGTGAACCTGGCCTATGGCTTCTCGCACTCGGACAATATCATCTTCGCCCAGGCCGGCGTGCAGACCGGCGTCGATACCTGGCTGAAGTATAATAAGGCTCTCTATGTGGGCCAGCAGATCCCCTTTGATCTGCCAGTCAGGGTAAGCACGGTCACTCCACAGCCACAGAGCGGCCTTTGCTCTTCTAAGCCGCAGCCTTTTACATCCATGACCGTGCCAAACCTGGCTGAGGACGCCTTTGGGCAGGGCACCGACTTTGTGACGCCCTTGCAGATGATGCTGATTAATAATGTCGCGGCCAACGATGGCAAGCTGATGCGCCCCTCGATTATCCAGAAGATCGTCGATCCAAAGAATCAGACGGTCCTGCAGCAGTTCTCGCCCCAGATGTTGAGCCAGCCGATCTCTGCGCAAACCGCCCAGGGCGTGCGCGATGCGATGTACGGCGTGAATCAGTGTGGCTCTGGCTCGCTGGGCCGCGTCAAGCTGAGCTACGGCTTTACCCCCTGGTCGGTCATCGGCAAGACCGGAACCGCCCAGGTGCCAAAGGCGAACCCAAATGAGAATATCGGCGGCGATTCCTGGTTCATCACTCAGGCCCCCTATGTCTATCAGTCGAACCAGATTCCCGCGATTACTATCACGGCGATGAAGGAGAATGGCGGCGAGGGCGCTTACGCCAATGGCCCGATGCTCAACCGGGACTACGATGAGATCTTCTCAAATATCATTAAGGTCCCAACGCCCGCTCCTCCGCCCGGCGGCTTTAACTTCTGCTACCAGACCGGCCTCTTGCAAAATCCTTAGAGGTTCGCAGAATGAGGAAAGGAGAAGATCGAGTACGATAGTTTTCATCATCGTACTCGATCTTCTCCTTTGACGAAAGGGGCATCTTCAGGCGTCAGGCGCTCAAAGGCAGAGTCGGCCCGTGAAACGCGACACCGCCTACCATTGGCGAATAATCAGGTGTCCCATCGCAACCGCCTGCACGATATCGGCGCGGCTCACGATGCCGACTACCCGACCACCCTGCACAACCGGCACGCGTTTGATTCTCCGCTCCGTCAGCAGTGCTGCGATGTCACTCACCGGGGTGTCCTCTTCAACGGTGACGAGCTGGCACGTCATAATCTCAGCCACCTTCAGGTCATCGCGGTCGATGTGCCTGATAATGTCAGCCTCTGTTACCATTCCAACGAGTTGATTACTCTGGTCGTCAATCACGGGTACGCCGCTGATTCGTTCCCGGTACAACAGTTGCGCTACTTCCTGTACGCTGGCCTGGGGAGAGGTGGTGTACACTTTGCGCGTCATTATGTCGCTGGCAATCATCCGGCACGCTCCTTTGGGTGCTGCAAAACGGTCAATCAGTGTGTCGGTAGACGTGACAGTGCAACGATGCGTTGCCTTGTGTGTCAATCATACCATATGCCGGCCCCTTTTGTAAGTATTGCAATCACAACTATTCGCTTTTCTCCTCGCCCATCCCACAAAATCGCGCCCACGCGAGTTTATTAAAAGGCAGAGTTCTGCTCTATCTGCTTGCTCAAGGAGTGCGTATAGACGTATGCTAAAACAACGGACACCCGAACAGATTCGCCGGGATGCGATCAGGATGGGCCTCAAGAAGGCTCAAAACGGATGCCCCGCGTGCGCGGAAAAGTATTTTGACCTGGCCAGGCTTTATGGAACCTCTGAACAGGAGATTCTTGCCGTTCTCGAAGAGGCTACGGGTATGCGCCGGCGAGGACTCAAGCGCCGGGAGTTGATTAAGTATCTCGTCGCCGGCGCCGGCGGACTGCTGGTTACGGCGACCGCCATTCTTTCTCTGACCAGGAGCGGCCCGGCGCTGGCGTCGTCCTCCTACTTTGGCATCGATTCCAATACGTCCGTCTGTTGCTCAATGCCGCTCCATTTCTATATTGGTCGCATGGGCTATGGCGTCTATCCCGATACCTATTACTATGCCTTCAATACCGCTATGGCCCGCCAGGTTGGGAATACCCATACCTTTGGCTACTGGGGCGTGCAGGGACCGGCCTTGAATACCGGCTATAGCACGCCCTATCGTTGGGGCGTTGTCCAGGCGCAGGCCGCCTGGACCGCCTGGAACAGTTCGTTTATCGGCGCCAGCTACGTGGGTGGCTATACGGTGTTCGGCGATGTTGAGGAGGGCTTTGGAGGCTGGGGCTCGAATATCGCGCAGAATCAGGCGGTGATTAACGGCTTCCTGGACGAACTGTTCGCCATCACTCCCCATGAGGTCTGGCCGGGCCTCTACGTAAGTCCGGGCTTCTGGAACAGATACCTGGGCGGCAATCACTTTATCCCCGCTACACCCTTTGTGCTCTGGATCTGCGGCGTCTACGAATGTGCGGTGTGCGGTCCCTGCGATCCATCCTGCTCCTCCACACCCGGCGACGCCGCGAATTATTTTTACAACCGCGTGCGAGCAATCACCGTCGGCGGCCAGAACGCCGTCCTCTGGCAATACTGGCTCACAAATCCCGGCTGCGATAACTCCGGCTGCGGCGACTGGAGCATCTCCAGCCAGCTCGCCCGCTCCCTCCGACCGGCCCGCATGTAACCACGCCGGGCCGGTCCCCAGAGAGCGGACCCGGCACACATAGGCCAAATTACCTGAGACTTGCTCATCCTCTCTTGAGTAGCTATAATGTCCTGACAGGAGGCCAGGGAATCTATCCGCGCACTTCAATATATTTATTGCTCTCTTTTCACGGCCCTTTATCGGTGCAATTAGCAGAGACGAGGTAACAAGACATTGAAACGTTCACACCTAGCGCGCGAAATCGTTGAGACGATTGCTCTCACGATCCTGATTTTTCTGGCGATCCATTTCACGGTGCAAAACTATCAAATTAGCGGCCCCAGTATGCAGAATACGCTGCACACCGGCCAGTTTGTCCTGGTCAATAAGGTTGCCTACCTCTTCCACGCTCCTGAGCGCGGGGATATCGTGGTCTTCCATGAGCCTGATCAGCCGGATCGCGACCTGATCAAGCGCGTGATCGGCCTGCCCGGCGATACGATTAAGCTGGACGGGACGAATGTCTGGGTGGATGGCGTAGAGCTGAACGAACCCTACATCACGCAGAGGAGCAATCCCGCCGCCGAAACCGTCACGGTGCCCCCGAACGATTATTTCGTGATGGGCGATAATCGACCGGTCAGCGAGGATTCGCGCTACTTCGGCTTTGTGCCGAAGGATTATATCGTGGGGAAAGCAATTCTGGTCTACTGGCCGTTAAGTCAATGGCAAATGTTGAATACGTATTCGTCTGTCTATGCAGCTATTAAGTGAGATCCTCACTCCGCTCTGGAAACCGTCCGTGCGCGATTTCGCAGGCCAGCAGCGGAAAGGAAGTAAAGGAGCCAGCCATGATGCGCGACCCAGATCAGGAATATCCCAAACACCAGCCGGGACGTGGAGAACATGAGCACCATGATCCCTTC
>Ga0209581_1001308_pt1 | contig 30324 bp, 24 predicted proteins | sample Coa_R2_FD_187160 | JGI IMG/M metagenome (GOLD analysis project Ga0209581, IMG submission 187160) | Surface soil microbial communities from Centralia Pennsylvania, which are recovering from an underground coalmine fire - Coalmine... | ecosystem: Environmental > Terrestrial > Soil > Unclassified ...
CCTGGCTTGCGGGCGCTGCTGGATGTCGCGGGCCTCAACGAAGGGGAGCGGCCGTCGGCGGGACAGGTGGCATTCCGGATTGCGCCGCGCATCAACGCGGCGGGCCGAATGGCGACGGCCAACGACGTCATCGATCTGTTCACTACTGAGGACCCGGACCGCGCACGCGCTCTCGCGGATCAGCTTCACGCGCTGAATCAGGAGCGGCAGGAGGCCGAGGCGGCCATCGTCCGCGAGATTCTGGCCAGATGCGAGCAGCAGCCCGTATCGCCCGATCAGTTCGCGCTCGTATTCTCCGGCGCCGGCTGGCATCGGGGAGTGGTGGGGATTGTCGCCAGCCGCCTGGTGGAGCGTTTCCATCGGCCGGTGATCGTGCTCAGCGAGGAGGATGGTCAAGCCCAAGGGTCTGGACGGAGCATCCCCGCGTTTCATCTGCTCGAGGCGCTCGATTCCATGTCCGACCTTTTCATCCGCTATGGCGGGCACCGCCAGGCCGCCGGCGTAGCGCTTCCGGTCGAGCGCGTTGCTGAATTTCGCGAGCGGCTGAATCGCTTCGCGGCGGCGTTGCTCATGCCGGAGGATCTGCGCCCGGCGCTGGACATCGACGGCGTGATTTCGTTCAGCGAGATCAGTGACGAGGCCGTGATGGAGGTGCTGGAGCTGGCGCCGTTCGGCTTTGGCAACCCGGCCCCGGTGTTCCTGGCGCCGGCCGCTGAGGTCTATGGGCCCCCGGAATCGTGGAACGACAAGAATTTGAACGTGCGTCTGAAACAGAATGGACGAAGCCTTCGCATCAAAGCGTGGAACTTCGCCGAGCGTGCGGATGAATTCCCAGTCGGGGCGCGCCTGGATGCGGCGATCGCCTTTGACGAGGACCCGTATTCGGCCGCGCGCGGATATGCGCCGTGGCGCGTGGTATTGAAGGACGTCCGGCCGGCGGCCGGACTGGCCGCCCATGCGGCCGAATGAGCGCAGAACTACTCGCCCTGCTCGGCGGCGACCGATAGCGGCCGCCAAGCGGCCGGCGGCAGACCCAGCGCGTGCAGGATGAAGGCGAAGTCGAATGCGGTCTCTTTCATTCGCTCATAGCGGCCAGACGCCCCAAAATGGCCGCTGTCCATGTTGGTCTTGAGAAGAAGCAGCGAGTCGTTGGTTTTCAGCGCGCGCAGCTTCGCCACCCACTTGGCGGGCTCCCAATACGACACGCGCGGATCGTTCAGTCCCCCAGTGGCCAGGATCTTCGGATAAGGCTTGGCTTCGACGTTGTCGTAGGGTGAATAGGAGCGGATGTAATCGTAAAACTCCTTCTGCTCCGGATTGCCCCACTCCTCGTATTCCGAGATGGTGAGCGGCAGCGTCGGATCAAGCATCGTGTTCAATACATCCACAAAGGGGACCTTGGCCACGATCACCTCAAACAGCTCAGGTCGCATGTTCGCGACCGCGCCCATCAGCAGGCCCCCGGCGCTGCCGCCAATGGCGGCCAGCCGCCCGGCTGACGTGTAGCCTTCGCGGATCAGCAACTCCGCGCAAGCGATGAAATCATAAAAAGTATTTTTCTTCTTCAGCAGTTTGCCATCGTCGTGCCAGGGCTTGCCCAGGTCCCCGCCGCCGCGGACATGCGCTATGGCGAACACAAACCCCCGCTCTAGCAGACAAAGGCGGTCGGAATTAAACGTCGGGTCCGACGGATGGCCGTAAGCGCCATAGCCATACATCAGCGCCGGCGCCGTGCCATCCCGCTTGAGCCCCTTGCGGTAGACAAGCGAAACGGGGATCTTTACGCCGTCCGGGGCGGTGGCGTGGATCCGTTCGGATTGATAGTCCGCAGGTTCGTATCCGCCGAGCACCTCGTACTGCTTCTTCAACTCGCGCTCTCGCGTCTCCATGTTGTAGTCGAATACCGACGGCGGCGTGACCAGAGACGTGTAATTGAACCGGAACAGTTTTGAATTGTATTCAGGATTCGAGCCCCCTGAAGCGGCGTAGACCGGCTCCGGAAACTCGATGTAGTGGGAGTCGCCCGTTCGGAAGTCATCGATGCGAATTTTGGGAAGTCCGTCTTCGCGCTCGTAGATGACCAGGTGATCTCGAAACGCCTCGGCGCCTTCGAGCGTAACCCCGGCGCGCGCCGGAATCACTTCCTCCCAGTTCTGTTTCCCCGGATTCGCCGCGGGCGTGCGCATCATGCGAAACGTTTTCGCGCCGTCATTGGTCACGACATAGAACCACTCTTCATGATGGGCGATGCTGTACTCAACTTCGTGTTCACGCGGGATGACGACCCGGAACGCGCCTTCCGGCTCCGCAGCCGGTAAATATCGCACTTCGCTGGTTACTGCACTGTCAATGGCGATCAGGATGTACGCATCGCTTTTTGTCTTACTGACGTGCACGGAGAAACGCGCGTCGGTTTCGTGGTAGACCAGTTCGTCTTTATGCACGCCCAGCCTGTGACGGAAGACTTTGTACGGACGGCGCGATTCATCCAGTGTCGTGTAGAAAAACGTCCGGTTGTCGTTGGCCCATTCCAGGGTGTAATACGTATTCGGAATTTCATCCGCGAGCAGCTCGCCGGTGGTCAGATCCTTCACCTGGATCTTGTAATCTTCATCGCCGACGACGTCCAGCGAGTAGGCAAGCAGGCGGTGATCCGGACTCACGCTGAACACGCCCACTCGCGAATAGCCGTGCCCTTCGGCCAGCAGATTCCCGTCGAGCAGGACCTGTTCGGGAGCATCCAGACTGCCCTGCTTGCGGCAATAAATCGCGTATTGCTTGCCTTTCTCCGTGCGCGTGTAGTAGAAGTAATCGTCCCGCCGGACCGGAACGGTAAGGTCAGTCTCCTTAATGCGCCCGACAATTTCCTCGTATAACGCTTGTTGCAGGCCCTCCACGGGCTTCATGATCATTTCCGTATACGAATTCTCATCGCGCAAATAGCGCATCACGTCGGCGTTATTTCTTTCGCGCATCCAGAAGTAGTTGTCGATGCGCGTATCGCCGTGGACGGTCGAGGTGTGAGGAATGATCCTAGCTTGCGGCGGCTTAAGCTGCACAAACCTATAAAATCACAAGCAGCAGGGCGTTCGTTTGACTACACAACCGGGTCGCCGTGAATTTCAATTTCGTCGGGCTCTACGCCGAGCAGCTCCGGCTCCGGCAGACGCCCGGTGACGTTCGCCCAAGTCCAAAAGATTGCCGTGGTGCTGCTCAGGACGCCGGCCACGGCGCCGATCTGTCGCGGGCTGAAGCGCTGGGAAGCGATGCCTGCGCCCATCATGGAAATCATCATGGTGGACCAGGTCAGAGTCTCCGTGGTCGAGAACACGCGGCCGCGGTATTCGTCGGCTACATGACGCAGCAGCTGGGAGAAGTTGAGCACTGAGCTGACCGCGACGGCAGCGCGCGACAGCGCAATGAAAAACAACGATCCCGCATAAAACGGAATCAGGCTGAAGACGACATAGGCGCCCCCATGAACGACGTAGCAAATGGCGATGGCGCGCTTATAACCCTCGAAGCTGAGGCGCTGGCCGAGCCAGTGGGCGAAGGCAGCGCCTGCCACCAGGCCCACGCCAGCGCAGCCCCAGATCTCGCCGATACCGGCCGCCCCGCGCTTGTACACGAGCTCCCCGAACAGGCTGAACAGGATTTGAGCCGCGCCGCCACCCGTCGCCCAGCCCACGCCAATCAGTCCAATCCCCAGAATCAGCGGCGAAGAACGCATGTATCGCAAACCTTCAACGTATTCGCGCCATGGCCGCACCACGCGATCTTCTGAAAGATCCGTTCGCTCGGCGCGGAAGCGGCCGTTTGGCGCCCGCAGGCGCCCAATGCATATCGCCGAAAATACAAACGACAGCGCGTTGAACACAAACGCCATTTTGAAGCCGAACTGCATGACGCTGGCGCCGCCGAGAAACGCTCCAACCGCCGTGGTTGTCCATTGAGTCGCCTGCGTCAGCGAATTGGCCGTATGCAGCTCGTCCTTGCCCGCGATGGTGGGCAGGATCGACGCGCGGCCGCTGGTGAAAAACGGCGATGCGAACATAAGAAGCGCGCTCAGCAGATACAGCAGCCAGGTATCCCGGCGATCGACCGACAGCACGAAGCCGAGCGCGACCACCGCGCGAATCAGATCGCTTGCCACCATAATGCGCTTGCGATCCATGCGATCCAGCACGACCCCGGCGATCGGGCCGGCTGTGACCGCAGGTATGGCGCGCGCCAACATGATGCCGGTGACCACCATGCCGGAGCCCGTCGCCTGCAGCGCGAGACTGAACACGGCGATGTTGTTGAAGTGGTCGCCCACTTCGCTGACGACCTGCCCCATCCAGGTGTAGCGGTAGTTGCGATTCGAGCGGAGCAGTTCGAGGAACCCGGTCATGAGCGTCTGTTCGAGCTGGAGGTCAGCTCAGAATCTCCTCCCGAACGGTGATGGAGCGTATATAATCGACATCCAGATCGTAGCCAAAGCCGGCCTGATCGCGGATCTCGATCGTTCCCGCCGGTGTGACCTCGACTTCCGGTTGTATGATGTCGCGCTTCCAGTAGCGTTTACTCGCAGAGACGTCGCCCGGCAGCACAAAACCGGGCAAGGTCGCCAGCGCGATGTTGTGCGCGCGGCCGATGCCAGATTCCAGCATGCCGCCGCACCACACCGGCGCATTTGCCGCCCAGGCAACGTCATGGACGGCCTTGGCCCCGGCAAATCCGCCGACCCTCCCCAGCTTGATGTTGATGATGCGGCAGGCCCCCATCCGGATCGCCTGTTCCGCCTGGCGCGCCGTTCGGATGCACTCATCCAAGCAGATCGGCGTCCGCAATTGGGCCTGCAGCGTCGCATGATCGATAATCTCGTCATGTCCAAGAGGCTGTTCGATCATCATTAGCTGGTACTCATCGAGCGCCTTCAGCCGCTCCGCGTCGGCGAGGGTATAGGCCGAATTGGCGTCAGCCATGAATTTGATATCGGGAAAGCGCTTGCGCACCGCGCGGACGACTTCCACGTCCCAGCCCCGTTTAATCTTGATCTTGATGCGTTGATAGCCGGCCGCGAGTTCGCTCTCAATCTTGCTCAGAAGCTGATCGATGGCGTCCTGAATTCCAATCGATACCCCGCAGGCGATCGCCCGCCGCGCGCCTCCGCCGATCTCTTGCCACAACGGGCGGCCGTTCCTCCGCGCCTGAAGATCCCAGACGGCTGCCTCGAACCCTCCGCGCGCCATATAATGCCCGCGGATATGCGCAAGGCGAGGCCACACATCGCTGGCGGACTCGAACTCATATCCCAGCGCGCGGGGCGCGACGTAGCTTTTCAAGATCAGCCACGCTGATTCCGTCCACTCCTCGTTATAAAACGGGTTTTCGCCGCACGTAACCTCGCCCCATCCGGAAACTCCCTCCGAAAAAACTTCGACCAGAATGATGTCGCGCTCGTAGGTTCGTCCGAAGCTGGTCTCGAAGAAGTGCACGAGCGGCATGCGGATTTGGCGAAGAATGATTTGGTCTAACCGAATTCCCATCGACCTAACAAGTAAGTGCCGCGTTCAGGCGATTTCTCAAATCCGATCACAACCAGCCCGGCGGCGAAATGACGCTTGAACTGTTCGCCGGTTTCGAATTGCAGCTGCCGCGCGCGGGGCGGATCCTCAATGCGCAATTCGCCGATCGTTGAAGGAACTGCGATGCGCGCCTCAGGCAGCGGACGCTGGAACGGCGCTCCGGAGACAATGGCTTGAACGCGCGGCGACGCCAACCACCATTCCGCGACCAGGCGATCGGTGGGCAGGCCGCCGTGCAGGCGGCTGGATGTTGTGCCGTACTGATTCGGCAGGTAGCGCCGCGCAATCGCCCCGAGTCGCTCTATGTTGAAGTACGCATTCTTGATCTCGAGCGGATCGAAGGTCCACTCGATGAGGTCGATGCCGCGCGCCAGCGCATCGCGGCGCTGCTCGAGCTTCAACATCCGGCCGATCCCCGTGTTCCGATACTCCGGCAAAATGCCCAGCATGTGGCTGTGCAGGTAGTACTGCCCGCCCGGCTTCAATCCGGGTATCGCCAGGCAGAACCCGATCATGCGACCGCTGTCAAACGCCCCCAGGGCGTGCCCGCCGACTTTTGTCGCAACCACAAACAGGCGCGCCGGCAGCAGATCCGTATCCGCAAAGCCCCAAATTTCCCTTTGCAGCCGCACGGCTTCTTGAAACTCGCTGTGCTCGGTAAGCGCTCGAATTTCAATCATGCCGGCTGCTTGGCTTGTTGCCAGAGCGCTTCCATCTCCTCAATGCTTGATTCGGCGAGTGTTTTTCCCCGCTCGCGCAGACGGTCTTCCAGGTAGGCGAAACGGCGACGGAATTTCGCGTTCGTCTTGCGCAGCGCCTGTTCTGGATCAACCTTCAGGAACCGGGCGATGTTGACGATCACAAACAGCAGGTCGCCGATCTCGTCCTCGATGTCCGACTGTGAAGCGGACGCTCTCGCTCTGGCGAGCTCGTCGAGTTCTTCGCCCAGCTTTTCAAAAACCTGGTCGACGTTCTTCCAGTCGAATCCCGCTTTGGCCGCCTTGGACGCAATCTCGCGCGCCTCCATCAGGGCCGGCTGCGCGCGAGAGACGCTATCGAGGAGATTCTGGCGTGCGATTCCGCGCTGTTGGCGTTCCCCGGCCTTGATTTCATCCCAGCGCCGAAGCACTTCGCCGGCGGTCTCGGCCCGGACGTCTCCGAAGACGTGCGGGTGCCGGCGGATCAGCTTTTCGTTGATGGCGTCCAGCGAATCCTCGATGTCGAACAACTCTTGCTCAGAAGCCATCTGCGCGTAGAAGACCGCCTGCAAGATATAGTCTCCGAGCTCATCGGCAAGCTCGGTCCACGCCCGGCGGTCGATTGCGTCCAGTACTTCATAGGTTTCTTCGAGCGTGTAGGGCTTGATGGCGTCAAAATTCTGTTCGCGGTCCCAAGGACAGCCATTGGGACCGCGCAACTCAGCCATAATTTCGACCAGACGCTGAAACTTCCGGCCGGCGCCCGAGGGGGGTGATGACATCCGAAAATTCAGGTTAACATGCCAGCCGGCGAGCGAACGCGTATTTGCGTCGATTGCTGATGTTTACGCGCTTGCCGTTGTCGCGAAATTCGTGCTGTCAATCAGCGCTTCAAGGTCCGCGCCGAACTGGTCAATATACTCGATGCCGGTATTCTGGTTAACGACGTTTTCCAGGTTATATCGCGTGTTGAAGGCGAACGCGTAATCGACGCCGTTCGAGCGCGATCCCACGCGGGTGCGCGTTCCTGCCTCGCTGCCCGTCCGCGCTGAGCCCGGCGCGCGCAGCCCCGCGCCCCAGGCGGCGTAGTGATGCGCCAGGCGAGCAACGGCCGGCGCGGAAGCGATCAGCCCTCCACCGGCGTCCATCGTCTCGAGAATAAATCCGCCATAAGCGGCAGGGAGCAGCTGGTCCGAATTGGGGTTCAGGGCAGTGTACTGCAGTCCGGGATCCTCGGCCAGCGCCTCGTTCGGGCGGCGCTGCGACATCTGCGTTCCTGCCAGGAACACATCCTGAATGCCGAGGGGGGCGAGTATTGACTGCTTTATGTAGTCCGTGAATGTCTTGCCTGTGACATGCTCGATGACCAGCCCGAGCATCACGTACCCGAAGTTTGAATACGGACTCCGGGGCCTGCCCTGGCTGTCGGTGAGCTTCGGTTTTTCGCCGGGAGTGAACTGCAGCATCTGGCCGACCATGTATTGCGCCATTTGCCGCTTCGAAGGGAATGTGTTCAGGCCCAATGCTTTCGCGATGGTCCGCGAACTGAAAACGGGATCGAAGCCGGCAAGCTGCGCATCCCAGCCGCCGAGGTGATCGATCAGATTCTGAACCGTGACGTTGTTCAGACGCGGGTCTGGCGTTTGTCCCGGAAGCGGGCTGAAATTCAGCATCGGGAAGACCTTGTCGGAGGGCTTTACCTGCTTGGCCTGGATGAGCTCATAGATCGCAGCCGAGGTGAATGCTTTGCTGACGCTCGCTAGACGGAACAGCGTATTCGGCTGGGTGATGGGATAACCGGGTTCAGCCCACGTATACCCGCGCGACAGGCGCACGACGCCGTCCTTCAGCAGCGTCAGCGCTGCCGCACGCACGCCTTTAGCCTGCATCACCTGTTTCATCCGCTGGTCGAACGCCGCCAGCGACGGCGCAGCGTCGCCGGTCACTGTCCACACCCGATCGAGCGGCAGCGCCTGTCGTGCGAAGATCGCGGCATATCGCGTGTCGGAGCCGGAACCGCCGCCCTGCACGCAGATGGGCATCAGGCCCTTTTTGTTTTGCGCGTCAAATTCAGCCTGATACTGGTCGCTCGTGAGCCCGTGACGCGCTACCCAGTCCCCGATGGCATCGTCCCGGAATACGGAGACGTAAGTCTTATCGGCTGTGAGCGCAACATAGGAAGGTCGCGACGGCAGTTGCGTTGCGGCATTGAACCAGCTCTGGTAGCTCGCGCCTGAATCTGCCGAATGATAGTTCCATCGCGCCAGCGTGGAGTTCGCGCGCCAGATGGCGGCATAGCGCGGATCGGAACCGTTGTTGTAGATGGCGACCGAGCAAAGGATCTGGTTATTGGCGTATGCCGAATTGCACTCTGATTCGAACTCGGCCTTTGTAATGCCATGCCGCGCTTTCCAAGGGCCGGGATTCCCCTGCTCGAACACGCCGGCGAAAATCGCCTCCGACGCCGAGCCCGTTGCTGAAATCAGCAAGGGGTAGTAGCCTTTCGCCTTCCATTCATCGAAGAAGCGCTGATACTCTGACGCGTTGCGGCCATGGAAGGCCTGCCATGCCGGTCCGCCGGTCTTAACCCAGACGGCCGCGTATCGCGCGTCCGAGGGGTCTCCGTACACGCTGAGCGAAATGATTCGGAATCCCTTTGAGGAAAGATCATTGAATCGCGTCTGGTGGTCCGGCGCAGTAATCCCGTGATAAGCGACAAATTCCACGAATTCCCTCCGCTGGATAGTAAGTACAAATCAAAAGGCGTATCATCCGGCTCGACAAAAAATTTCCGGCGGCGAAATCCGTTTCGCGCGCCTGTTCGTAATCCTTGCTGGCGGCGCTTCGGCGCACCTGCCGTCCGACGCGGCGTACAAGAAGCGGATTCGGAAAGCGCCGTGTTCCGGGCGTCCGTTATACGGAGGGTTGTGAAAAGGCGTCGCGAACGATTCAACAAGGAGTTGGGAATGCATCGTCTGAAACCCATGGCGCGACTTTCCATGGCTGTGTTGCTTGCGCTTCCGCCGGGCGGGTTTGCCGCCAGTCACCGCGAAGCGCCGATTACCGCGCTCGATAACAAAGCCGACATTACCGACGTGTTCGCATTTGTCAGCTACGACGATCCGAGCAAGGTCACGCTCATCATGGACGTCGACCCGTTTCTTGAACCTTCGAACGGCCCAAACTACTTTCCGTTCGACCCCAATGTGCTGTATGCGATCCGCATCGACAACAACAACGATGCGCAGGAAGACGTTGTATTCGAATTTCGTTTCCAGACCGAAGTGCGCGCGGCGGACGTGTTTACCGGCTTTGTCGGCGTAGCGGACGGCATTCCTGCTCCTGCCGGCTCGCCCGCGCCGGTTGCGCCCGGGTCGCCGCTGATTCCTCCGGCGATCACCGCGCTGGATGGGCCGGGATCCGAGGGGCTCAGCCTGCGCCAAACCTATACCGTGACAATGGTCAGAAATGGCCAGCGCATACAGTTAATGAATGCGAAGGGGACGAATCTGTTTGCTGTTCCTTCCAATGTGGGCCCGCGTACAATGCCGGATTACAACAATCTCGTGCGCCAGGGCATCTACGACCTTGGCAACGGAATCCGCGCTTTCGCCGGCACAGTGGACGATCCGTTTTACATCGATGTTGGCGCCGCGTTTGACTCGCTGAATTTCCGGCTGGCTGCTGGCGCCGGCGTGCTCAGCGCGGACCAGGATTCGCACGATCTCGTCAACTACGCTCCGGACGCCTTGTCTGGATTCAATGTCAACGCCATTGCCATCGAAGTCCCGATCGCCATGCTGACGCGGACGGGAACACGCGTCCCGGCCAGCGATCCCGCCGCGACCATCGGCGTGTGGGCTACGACCTCCCGCGCGCAGATGACCGTGCGCCGTTCCCCGAACCCGGCGGAAGACTCAGGAACGTTTCAGCAAGTGCAGCGCATGGCGAACCCTCTGATCAATGAACTGCTGATCGGAACGGGAACGAAGGACAAATGGAGCATGACGCAGCCCAAAGACGACGCCCAATTTGCGCAATACGCTCTTGATCCTTTGCTTGCGCGCGTATTCAATGCGGCCTTCGGCGTCAAGGTCCCGCCGCCTCCGCGCAAAGACCTGCTGCCGCTGATGCAATATCTGCCGCCCATCGCGGCCGCGGGCACGCCGGCCGGTCCCGTTGCCGATCTGCTGCGGTTGAACACTGGCGTGCCGCCGACGCCGCGGATCGACCGTAAGCGCTTGGGTTTGATCGCCGGCGATCCCGCCGGGTTTCCCAATGGACGCCGCATATCGGACGACGTGCTCGATATCGCCGCGCGCGTCGTCGCGGGAGTGCTCGTTGACGGCTACAACGTCGCCCCGAACAACAGGCTCGGCGACGGCGTGAACACGAACGATGTTTCCTACCAGGAGACGTTTCCGTATCTGGCCTTCGCGCATAGCGGGCGCGACCGCCGCCACATCGATCCGGGCGAACGGGGCTGTACACGGGATTCGCTGTTCCCGTGTCCGGTGAACTGATCCGCGTCAAGGGACTGGGCCCCGGCCCAGTCCCCAACAGGAGCTCCTGATGAAAACCACCCTGAGTATGTTGCTCACCGCGTTGATCGCCGCTGCCGCATCGCCGGCCGAACAAAAAATCCAAGCGGCGAAGGCGTCCATCGCGGCGCATCCAAAGTCCGCACAAGGCTACGTCGATCTCGCATTCGCTTTCACCCGTCGCGCCCGGGAAATCTCTGATGTCAGCTTCTACGATCAGGCGCAGACCGCCGTCCAGAAGGCGCTCCAACTGGAGCCAACCAGTTTCGCCGCCGCCAAGGCTGAGGTCTGGATTCTGCTTGGCAAGCACGAATTCGCCAAGGCCCGCGATAAAGCCAGGGCCCTGAATCAGCGTATGCCGGATGACGTGCTGACCTATGGGTTTCTCGCGGACGCTAATGCTGAGTTGGGCGATTACGACGAAGCCGAAAAGGCCGTTCAGTGGATGCTGAATCTTCGGCCGGGAAACATTCCGGCGCTTACTCGTACAGCCTATTTACGCGAACTGTTCGGCGATCTGGAGGGCGCGTTTGACGCCATGCGAATGGCGTTTGAGGCGACCTCGCCTGTTGAAACCGAGGATCGCGCGTGGATTTTGACCCAGTTGGCGCATGTGCGGATCGCTCAGGGTCGGATCAATGACGCCGAACGGTTGCTCAGCCATGCGCTGGCGATTTTCCCCGGCTACCATTACGCGCTTGCAAACCTGGCCAAGGTTCGCATCGAACAGAAGCGCTGCGACGAAGCGGTCGCGCTGCTGAGAAGCCGCTTCCAAGCCGCGCCGCACGCCGAGAACCTGTATGCGCTGGCCGAAGCTCTCGAACTTGCCGGTCGCTTGGAAGAGGCCAGGCGCGCCTTTGCGGACTTCGAAAAGCAGTCTCGGGCGGAAATGATGCGACCCGACAACTCCAACCACGAACTTGTGTTTTATTACACGGATCATGCCAGACGTCCGGTCGAGGCGCTGCGCGTCGCGCAAATCGAGTTCGACCGCCGGCATGACGTCTACACCCTTGACGCCTACGCCTGGGCGCTGCACGCCAACGGGCGGGACGCTGAGGCCAGAGCGCACATGGAACGCGCGCTGGCCGTGGGGATCAGAAACCGCGAGATCCTCGCGCATGCGGTCAAACTCGGCATTCGTAACACGAATTTACCATCCGTAGCACTTTCGGCGTATACTGGACCCAACGATGACTAGAGCGGCGCTGTTCGTTATTTTCGCTGCGGGCGCGATGGCGCAGGAGAAGAAAGAAGAGCTGCCTCCTGCTTACACGCGGATTACTGTGACTGCGACGCCGGAAGAGCCGGGCGCGGACCGCCGCCAGTCCGAAGTGTTCACTCGCACACTGTTCTCGCGCGACGACCAGATCTTTCATGTGCTTGAGGCTGGCATCAACGCCGGCCAGCATGAAGGCGGCGGAAAATCGGTCGAAATCCGGCGCTTCGGATTCAATCTCGACCACGGCGGCGTGAACGGGGGTCTTAAGGTTCTGGTGGACAACGTTCAACAGAACCAGTCGACGCAGGGCCACGGCCAAGGATACCTCGGAGCGTTGAAGACCCTGACGCCTGAACTCATCCAGGAGGTCACGCTGATTGATGGACCGTTCAGCGCCGAGTACGGTGATTTCAGCGGTCTGGGCGTGGTCCATATCAAGCTGCGGGACTCTCTGCCGGATGTCTTGACGCTGCGGTTCCAGGGCGGTGCGTTCGACTCAACCCGCGGATTTTTTGGGTACAGTCCGCAGTTGGACGCCGCCGAGGCGTTTGCCGCCTACGAGTTCTCGCGCAGCGACGGACCGTTCCTGAATCCTCTCGGTTATAAGCGAGACGTATGGACCGGCCACTACGGCAAGACCATGTCTCCGCGGGATAAGGCGGGCGTCCGCGTCAACGTGGGTCGAAACGATTTCGACTCCTCCGGACAGCTTCCGCTTGACGAGGTTGCGGCAGGAAGGCTCGACCGTTTCGGATTCATTGATCCAACCGACGGCGGAAGAAGCGATTCCTACACCGGAAGCGCATACTGGGCCCGCGCGAATGAGAACGGATCGACATGGAAAGCCGATGGATTCGTGAGCCGGTCGCTGTTTGACCTGTACTCGAATTTCACCTTCTTTCTGAATGATCCGGTTCACGGCGACGGCATCCAGCAGCATGATTCGCGGCTTCAGGAAGGCGCAAATCTGGAATACTCTAGACCGTACCGCGTCGGGAGCGTTCAGACGATGTTTACGGCTGGCGCGAATTATCATGACAATCAAATCAAGGTCGGCCTGTATTCGCGCGAGGGGCGCGTACCGCTCGACACGACCACGCTGGCGCATGCGCACGTGACCAACGGCGCGGGATTTGTGCAGGAATCGGCGTCCTTGTTCGGAGGAGCGCTTCTTATCGGCGGCGGGCTGCGGTTCGATCAATTCCGCTTCGGAATCCGGGACCTGCTGGATCCCGCCGCGAGCGGGGTGGAGCCCGCCGGGAGATGGCAGCCGAAGGCCAGCATGGCCTGGACGCCGTCCAAACGCGCCGGCGTGAAGCTGTATGCCAATTACGGCCGCGGCATCTCGACCGCGGACGCGCGCGGGATTGTGCAGCATCCGGAACTTCAACGCGTGGCCACCACCGACTTCTATCAAAGCGGCGTGTCATACCGCGCCGGGCGGCTCACAGCGACGGCGAGCGGATTTCTGATTGACCGCTCCAACGAGATGGTGTACATTCCTGACGACGGCTCCTTTGAATTCAAGGGTCCGAGCCGCGCGTATGGATATGAAACCAAACTGACGGCGCGTCTGACCCGCTACATTGAGTTGAGCAGCGGCGTCACGAAAGTTGGGAATGCGTTTTATCGCGGTACATCGCCGCGAATCTACGTGGACAGCGCCCCGCATTTCGTGGCCAATGCGGATCTGACGCTGGCGGCCTGGAAGGGCTGGAGCGGCTCGCTGCGCCTGCGCGCGATCAATCATTACCGGCTGGATGGCGAAGACCCGTCCATCGTCGCATCCGGACATACCGTGGTCGATTTCGGCATGTCGCGACAGATTCGCCGGGGCGTCGAGTTTAATCTCAGCGTTGACAATCTGACCAACCGGGCTTACTACGAGACGCAGAATTATTTCGAGTCGCGTCTGCCCGGCGAGGACGCCCGGTTTCGGATTCACGGCACGCCGGGATATCCGCGGACGGTGATGGCTGGCCTCACGTTCCGGTTCTTCGGGAAGTAACCACCGTGCGCTTCGCACTCGCATCTGCCATACTCAGGGACTGTGCCGACGCGAAATTCCGATAAACAAGTTCTTGTGGTGGGCGCAACCGGCAACCAGGGAGGGGCCGCGCTCCGCCATTTGCGGGCGCGTGGATTTCCCGTGCGGGCGATTACGCGCGATCCGGAAAAGCCTCAGGCCCGCGCTTTGGCCGCCAGCGGCGCCGAGGTTGTTCGCGGCGATTTGGACGATCCGGATTCGCTCCGCCGGGCGATGGACGGCGTTTGGGGCGTCTACTCAGTGCAGGCCTATCAACATGGTCCAGAGATCGAAGTGCGCCAGGGGCGGGCCGTGGCTGACGCGGCTCAGCGCTCGCGCGTTTCGCATCTGGTGTACAGCTCGGCTCTGGCTGTGGACCGGAACACTGGAATTCCGCACTTCGAGAGCAAGGCTCAGATCGAAGCCTATATCGGCGGACTGGGCGTCCCCTACGCCATTTTCCGCCCCGGCTTTTTCATGGAGAACTGGCTGCACATGAAGAACCAGATCAACGACGGCAATATTCTCTTTCCGCTCAGCCCCAACCGGCGCCTGCCGATGCTCGCCGTCGATGATATCGGCGCCTTTGTGGCCATGGCCTTTGAGCACGCAGACAAGTGGCGCAATCGAGCCTTCGACTTAGCCGGCGATGAGCTCCCGATGCATGCGATCGCCGAGCGCTTCGGGCGTAAGATCGGGCGCCAAGTGCGGTATCGCCAGACTCCATGGGATCAATTCGAAACACAAGCGGGCTCAGACCTGACAAAAATGTTCCGCTGGATTGAGGAGCACGGCTTCGAGGTGAGCGTCGATGCCGTGCGGGCGCAATACGACCAGCTCACCACCTTCGATGGCTGGCTGAACAAAAACTGGTAGTCAGACGCTACAGGCGCAATTCGTAGCCGTGCAGACGCATGCCGTCGATAATCCCCTGACGGATTACGGTCACCTCCTCAGAGGAGAGCGTCCGTGTTTCCGCTCCAACGGTGAGGCGGAAGGAGACGCTCTTGACATCCTCCGGCAAGGGCGGTCCGGTATATTGGCGGAGGTATTCGATGCTGACCAGATCGGGGCCGGCCATCTCGGCCAATAATTGCTGAATATCCCCGACAGGCGTCCGCACGGGCGCTACGATCGACAAATCAAACGCGCTCGTCGGGAAGCGCCGAATGGACGCGTAGCGCTTGTCCTTTGGCGCTGCCTGCTCCAGCAGGCGCAAGTCAACGTCGAGAATCGCCGCGCGACCGGTTTCGACCAGGGAGGGGTGCAACTCGAACACGCGCCCGATAACCCCGCTGCCCGCCACAAGGTCCGCAACGCGCGCCGGATGTTCGAACGCCCGCGGCTGCGCGGGTTTGGCCCGAAGGGACGCAAGCAAGCACTCGGCCACGCGCTTCAACTCGAGCAAGTCCGCTACGCCGTCGCCCGCCCTCGAGTAAATCGCCGCAACCAGGTGCGGCCGTTCATCCGGCAAGCCGGCGTCCCGTTTGTGGATTTCCTGGCCGATCTCGAACACCCGGAATGATTCGAAATGCTTGCTGTTTTCGACAATATTCCGCCAGATATTGGGCAGCAGACTGGTCCGGAGCAGGCTCTGGTCGGCCGCGATTGGATTCTTGACGCGGACATGTTCATCCTGCGAAAAGCCGAATCGCGCCGCCGTTTCTTCGCTGACAAATGAATAGTTGTAGACTTCAGTGAACCCGTTATCCACCATCAGATTGCGTACGCGGTGGTGAAACAGGCGTTCTTCGTTGCGCGGAGGAACCGTCGCGGCGACTAGGGGCGCCCGCGCGGTGATCGAATCGTAGCCGATCATCCGACCCACCTCTTCGACCAGGTCGTCTTTAATGGAGATGTCCTTGGTTGCCCGCCAGCTCGGGACGCGCACGGAAAAGACGTCCGGCTGAACCTCCTCGACGCCGAATGCCAGCGACTCGAGAATGCGCCGCACCTCGGCTTTTTCCACAAACAGGCCCAACTTGCGGTTCAACCATGCAAGCGGCAACAGGATCGGCGGCGGCGCAGCTCTCTCACCGCAGACGTCAGCCAGGCCGCCAACCAGGCGAATTCCGGGCGATACGATTTCGAGCAGCTCGACGGCCCGCGCCAGCGCCCGGATCGTGTTCACCGGGTCCTGCGATTTTTCAAACCGCATCGACGCGTCGGTGCGCAGCCGTAGCGCCGCCGATGTCCTGCGGATGCTGGCAGCCTGAAAATTCGCGCTTTCAAGGACAATTCGTTTCGTCGAGGCTGAAATCGCGCTCTCCGCCCCGCCGATTACGCCGGCGATTGCAACCGGACCGGCCGCATCCGCAATGACGAGATTGGATGCCGTCAGACCGTATGTTTCGTCATTTAGCGCTGCGATCTGCTCGCCCGCGCGCGCGCTCCGCACGTAAATCGTTTCGCCGCGCAGCTTGTCGGCGTCGAAAGCGTGCATCGGCTGCGCCAGTTCAGCCATCACGTAATTCGTGACGTCGACGATGTTCACAATCGGATGTAAACCGACTGATTCAAGGCGGTATTGAAGCCACAGCGGCGATGGCTGGACCGTGACGTTGTCAAAGACTAGCGCCGAGTAGCGCGGGCAGAGATCAAAGTTCTCAATGTGCACCGAGATCGGGCGCGGACCGGACGGAATTCGACTCAAATCGACAGGATCCCGCAGCGCGGCGCCCGTGATCGCCGCAACCTCCCGCGCCATGCCCGCGTGACCCCATAGATCGGGCCGGTGGGTCAGCGACTTGTTATCGATCTCGATGATGTGATCCGGTTTGAGGTCGAAGGCGCTGTCGGGGAGTTCGAGAATTCCGCTGTGGTCGCGGTTCAACCCCAGTTCGGCGCCCGAGACCAGCATTCCATCGCTGTCGACGCCGCTGATGGTGAGCTTCTTGATTTCGAGCGCGCCGAGCTTCGCGCCCGCCGGCGCGTAAATCGTTGTCACGCCCGGCCGGCAATTGGGCGCGCCGCACACCACGGTACGCTCGCCATAGCGCCCGGCGTGAACAACCGCTTTCACGTTCGGACTGCCCGGAATCGCATCAACCGCAACGATGCGGGCCACAGCCACCTGTTCCAGCGCGGCGCCGTAGGTTTCGACGCCTTCGCATTCCGCCGTCTTCATGGTGATGAGGCGACCCAATTCGCGAGGTTCGACGTTCAGGCCGGGCGCGAGTTCGCGCAGCCAGTTGTAAGAGAATTTCATGTCAGAACTGGTTCAGAAACCGGAGATCGCCGCTTTGAAGCAGCCGTATGTCGTCGATGCCGTAGCGCATCATGGCGAGCCGCGTCAGCCCCAGGCCGAAGGCAAATCCGTTCCACTGCTCAGGATCGATGCCGCTCATGCGCAGCACGTTTGGATGCACCAGGCCGCAGGGCAGCAACTCCACCCATCCGCTCTGTTTACATACGGAACACCCCCTTCCGCCGCAAATCAGGCACTGGATGTCGAGCTCGAATCCCGGCTCGACGAAGGGAAAGTATCCCGGCCGCAGCCGCACTGTCGCCTCGCGCCGGAAGATCGAGCTCAGCAGCGTTTTCATGAAAAAGATCAGGTTCGCGATCGAAACATCGCGGTCCACCATCATGCCTTCGAGCTGATAAAAGGTGTGCTCGTGAGAGGCGTCAACTTCCTCGTTTCGGAACACCCGTCCGGGCGCAATCATGCGGAGCGGAGGCCCCAGCTTGTGCATGCCGCGCACCTGGACGGGCGACGTATGGGTGCGCAGCAGGTTCCCGTCGGTCAGCCAGAACGTATCCTGCATGTCGCGTGCGGGGTGATCTGGCGGAATATTGAGCGCGTCGAAGTTGTTGTACTCGGTCTCCACCTCCGGCCCGTCAAGCACCGCGAAGCCCATCGAAATGAACAGATCTTCGATCTCGCTCTGAATAAGGGTGACCGGATGCAGACTGCCGCGGCGGGGTCCCGGCGCGGGAAGCGTCAGGTCCACCCACTCTGCGTTGAGCCGCGCATTCAGAGCATGGGCCGCAAAGAGCTCAGCCTTGCGCGCGATCGCGGACTCAAGCTCTTGCTTCGCCGCGTTGAGAATTCTTCCGACGCGGGCGCGGTCTTCCGCGCTCAGTTTCCCGAATTCTTTGCTGACTCCGGCCAGAAATCCCTTGCGTCCGAGCGCCTCGATGCGGACGCGTTCCAGCTCCTGTTGGGTTGCAGCCGCCTCGATTTGCGTCAGGGCCCGGTCCCGCAAATCGGAGATCTGCTGGTCGATGGTCCGTTCAGGCACTTGCCGCTCCGAAATGTTCCAGAAGATCGACCACCTGCTGGCGGCCATGGCTCAGCGCCAGATCGAGCGCGCGCTGGCCGTTGTCAGCGCGAGCGTTGACGTCCGCGCCCGCCCCGATCAGAATCCGAACCAGTTCCCCGTCGCCGTTCTGAGCGGCCGCATGAAGCGCTGTCCAGCCGCCCTGCTGGCGCGAGTTGACCTCGGCGCCGCGCTCGATCAACAAGCGCGCGACTTCACTGCGGCGGCCGGCTGCGGCGGCGTGCAGCGGCGTATTTTTGAACGGATTCGCCGATCGGGCGTGCACATCCGCGCCTGCGTCGATCAGCCGCCGCGCACAGTCCGCGCTCCCGAAAAACGCCGCAAGATGCAGGGCCGTCCATCCGTCACGGCTGAGCGCCTGTGTGAGCGCGGGATTGTGCGCGACGAGCGACGCGGTTCGCTCGGCATCGCCGGCGATCGCCGCCGCGAAGATATCTAGCTCCGCTCCACGGTCCAGAAGCAACTGCGCGATGGCCTCCTGGCGATGGCGCTTGGCGAATGTGAATGCGGACGTTCCCGCCTCATCAGAAGCATTGACGAGCGCGGGCGCTCGGTCTAACAGGTCTCGCACGCGCTGGGCTTCGCCGGACCTGATCGCGTCGAACAACTCTCTCATAAGCTAGGCCCCCGTGGCGGGGGCGAATACCTGGTCGGCTTTCTGCACCTCCCACGCCAGGTGGTTGATGTAGAAGAGCACCAGAGGCTCAGGATATTTGTTCCGGAATTGTTCGAAGGCGTTTTGCTGCCATCCTTCCTTCAATAGACTGCTGGCGTCGAGGTCCTTGGCGAAAAATCCATCCTCGTTGGGAATCTCAAGATAGTTGAGAACGTCGCGGATCATGTCAAGGTGCGAAACCAGGATCGATTGCGCCAGGTCAGTCGCGAACTCCTCGTCGCGTTCGTTGAGCCGCTGCCAGGACCTGGACGCCGCTCTGCGAAGCGCGTCTGTGTTCAACTTGGGAACGTGCAGGCGGGTTTTGAGGCGTTCGTAGAGCTGATACGTCTTCAAACGCCCAATGGAGATGGATCGCAGCAGCGAGCCCAGGCGCTCCTCTCCCAAGCTCAAAAAAATATCGCAAAGTTGCATTGAAAAATCAGACGGAGGCCAGCGATTCAGGCCGCCGCGAACTCTTCAGTTTAGCAGTCCAGGACAGAGCGCCGAGAAAACGGGCGCGCTCCATGAAGCGGCTCAATGAGTCCGCTGCGCCGCGCACAGGCGCTCAAACCGGAGCGACTCAGTTACGTGAAAAGCGCCGCCCGTCCGGGTGACGATGAGCGCGGCGAGATCCGGATGCTGCTCAATGTACCGCATGCCGCGTTCCACGCCAAGAACACTCACCGCAGTCGCGGTGGCATCGGCGAGGATCCCCCGGTCTGCCACTATGGTTACCGCCAGCGATCGCGTCAAGGCTGCGCCAGTCGCAGGATCAAGAATATGCGAATAGCGCTCCCCGCCGGCGTCCAAATGCTGTTCCGAGTCGCTGGAGGTCGAGACAGCGGCATTGCTGAGCTCCAGAACGCGCGTAAAGTCTGAAGCCGCGGCGTCGAGCGAGTCGATGCCAATCCGCCATCCCCTTTGCCCGGGCGGCGCATCGCTGAACGCGAGATCGCCGCTGAGGGCCACCAGCGCGCTGCGAATGCCCATATCGCGAAGCGCGGCGAGCGCAGCATCGGCGGCGTACCCCTTGCCGATGCCTCCAAGGTCGAGCTGCATTCCGGCGTCGTCCAGCCTCACCGTGCGGTTTGCCGCGTCGAGGTGAAGCTTGCGATAGCCGCACCGCGATAAAGCGGCGCGCAACGCCGCCCCGTCTGGCGGGCGCCCGGCGCGGCGCGCCTTGCGCCACAGCCGGACAACAGGTCCAAGCGTCACATCGAACGCGCCGTCGGTGCTCTCGGCAAGCGTTTGCGACGCGAGCAGAACCGTGAACAAATCCAGGCTCGCCGGAACAGAACGTCCCGAGGCGTTGCGGCAGATCCTGTTCAGTTCGCTGTCGGGGTTGTAATCCGAAAGCGCCTCGTCCAGGCGCCGGATCCGGTCAAAGGCCGCCCGGAAGGCTGCGCTGGCTTGCGCCTCATCCGCCGCGTACAGCTTAATGCGCGCTAACGTTCCCATATGCGGCTCGACGGCTTCGAAAGGCCGCAGGTCCGCGGCGTGAAGACACGCCGCCATGGCCGCTAAAGTCAGCGCCAGTCTACTGCTCGTCGTGCTCAACCCCGCTGTTCCAATATTTGTACATCTCCTCGGCGGTGGGAACTGTCGCGGGCCGCACCAGCCGGAACCCCAGCCACTGCGCATCCGTGTGATACCAGATGCTTTTGGGAAGCTGCGGATCCTGCTGTTTCCATGACGGATCGGAAGGAACACGGGCCGCGCAGCGCAGCATTGGCGCCGGATCGTTCCATGATCCGCCGCGCACCGCATGAGGATATGGCGTGGTGGCTCGCACCCACGGGTTCGTTTCCGCGCCGGCATGATACGGCGCGTAAGCATCAAGGGTCCATTCCATGACATTGCCAAGCATGTCATAAAGACCCCACGCGTTCGGTTTCTTCGTCCCCACCTTCTGGTACTTGCCACCGCTATTGGCGTTGTACCAGGCATAATCGCCCAGCTTCGACGCGTCTGAGCCGAAGTAGTACGGCGCGTTGCTTCCGGCGCGGCAAGCGTATTCCCACTCCGCTTCCGTCGGCAGGCGGTAGAACTCGCCGGTTTTGGCGCTCAACCATTCGGCGTATTTGTTGGCCGCATGCTGGGTCATGCTGATGGCGGGAAATCCGTTGATCCCCATGCCGAAGCTCATCTCCACGTAGGGACGCGTGGGACGGCTCACAGCGTCAACTGTGCTGTCCTTATGGGCAATCTCCCCAGCCTGGTTCGCGAACATGAACAGGCGATATTCATCCCAGGTGACTTCATGCGCCTGCATCCAGAAGGCGTCCACGCGCACCTTGTGCTGCGGCTGCTCGTCCTTCTTGCGCTGCGGGTCCGAATCCGGGGAGCCCATCAGGAATTCGCCGGCGGGAATCGGGAGCATCTCGTACGATACGAGCGTGTTGGGAATCGTAACCTTGTACGGCTCTGGTTTTCTGGCGGCCTTTTCGTTCCCAATGATCCGGTCGCGGATGCTCTTGACCGTCCGCATCTCATCGTTCGCCGGAGTCTGTGCGCGCCCTGAACCGATGGCGGCGCAAAGGCAGATTACTGCGCCGAACGCCCGCGTAGATCCGTGCACCTTCCCATTCATCGCCGGCCTTAAATCAGCTTTGTGATTCCAGGCAGCGCCCGCGGCTCCACCTCGTGCGACCCGTTCCAGTCAAGCTGATCAGGCACGCGCTTATCCTGCGAGTTCAAGGCCTGTTCCCAGGTGACCTGCTGGCCCGTATACGCCGCCATGCGCCCCATGATCGCCAGCAGCGTGCTGGTAGCCAGCCGCCTTCCGTCATTCACCGGCTGCCCCTTGCGGATCGCCGCGAACAGAACGTCATGCTCGCGCTGGTACATATCGTAGGGCTGCCCGTTCCACGTCCAATTGGTCTTCCCTTCGATCCGGGGCCGCGGTCCCCTGCCGATCGTGCACGTCCCCTCGCTGCCCAGAATGTAGTCTGCGTTCTCGTTGTAGCATCCCTCCATCTGGCGGTTCGCCAAAAACGCGCGCACGCCGTTCGGGTAGATGTAGTTGATCTCGAAGTGATCGTAGATGTTGCCGCCTTCTGCGGGAATCGTGCGGCCGCCGACCCCCACGCAGCTCAGCGGCGGTTCATCATGCATCACCCAGGCGATTTTATCGGCGCTGTGCACCGCTTGCTCAACAATGCTGTCGCCGCACAGCCACACGAAGTTATACCAGTTGCGGATCTGCCATTCGACATCGCTCATCCCGGCCGGGCGCGCGCTCGCCGGCGGCATCGGCTTGACCGGATTGGTGTAGTAGGTGGCGTAATAGGCCGTCACCTTTCCGATCGCGCCGTCGTGCACTTGCTGGATCGTGTCCTGAATCATGTTGTTATACCGCCAGCAGAATCCCGCCACCAGCGACAGGTTCTTCTGCCTCGCCTTCTCTACCGTGTCCAGAACAGACCGAACGCCCGGCGAATCCGTTGCGGCGGGTTTTTCGCAAAAGATATGTTTGCCGGCTGCAACCGCCGCCGCCAGATGCATGGGTCGAAATCCCGGCGGCGTTGCCAGCAGCACCACGTCAACGCCGCTGTCGATCACCTTCTGATATGCGTCAAGCCCCAGAAACTGCCGTTGTTGCTCCACCTTCACGCGGGCCGCAATCTTCTGAATGCGTTGCAGCGTCTGAAGCGACCTGTCGATATGCCCCTGATCGATATCGGCGACGGCGGTCAGCTCGCTGTAGTCGTCAGCGCTCAACGCCTGTCGCGCAGCGCCTGTCCCGCGTCCTCCGCAGCCTACGAGGCCCACCTTGATGGCGTTGGTCACGGTTTGCGCACTGATGACGGCTGGAAAGCCCGTCGCCAGCGCCGCGCCAGTGGTCTTGAGGAATTCTCTCCGGTCCGGATTGGGTTTGCGCTCGTCCATCTCTGTTTCATTTGTCGCACACCGGGATGCGCTCCCGCGACAGCGCCGAAACTGAGCCGCGAGCGCGGCGGGCGGTTGTTCTTGTGAACCGCTCGCGCTCGGATTTCCGCGTATGTATTCAGGATCGCGATATGATATCATGTCGCATGAAAATGCGCCAGGCCGGCCCTGCGCGGGGCCGGCCGCGGCCACCCTGCTGAACAAATCGCGAAAGCTATTCTATGACCAACATCGCTGAAATTGCGCCGGACGTCTATCGCATTTGCGTCTACGTTCCTGAAATTGACCTGCAATTCAATCATTTTCTTGTTAAAGACGAAGAGCCGCTGCTCTTTCATGCCGGATATCGGAGCATGTTTCCGCTGCTGCGTGAAGCGGTGCAAAAGTTGATCGACCCGGCCCGGCTCCGCTATATCGGATTCAGCCACTTTGAATCCGACGAATGCGGCGGCTTGAATTCCTGGCTGGAACTGGCGCCCCGGGCGGAGGCGGTCTGCGGTCTCGTTGGCGCGATGATCAACGTGAACGATTTTGCGATCCGCCCGGCCCGTGCGCTCACGCGCGAAGAAACTCTCCCCACCGGCAAGTATCAATTCCGTTTCGTCCCCACGCCGCACGTCCCGCATGGTTGGGATGCGGGCGTGATGTTCGAAGCCACCGGGCGTACGCTGTTTTGCTCGGATCTGTTCCACCAATGGGGCGAACGTGAACCGCTCACGACCGGTTCGGTTCTCGATCGCTCGCGCGAGGCTCTCGTTATCACGCAATCGGGGCCGCTCGCAGACTACGTGCCGTACACCCAGTGTACCGGCCGCATACTCGAAAGTCTGGCCGGCCTCGAGCCGCGCACGCTTGCTGTCATGCACGGATCCAGCTATCAGGGCGATGGCGCGCAAGCGCTGCGCGAGCTCGCCGTCGTCATGCGCGACGTGCTGGGCGAAAAATCTGGCAACTGAGCCGCGTTCCCCAGGGTACGCTCAGCTCCTGTACGCCGCAATCGCCGCCTGCATCTTCGAGATCAAGTCCGGAACCGCCGTCATCGGACTGTCCGTCGACTCATACTCCAGCGCCAGGTAGCCCCGATAACCCGCCTTACCGAGAATCTGGAGCACGCGCGCGAAATCCACCGGCTGGCTCTGATGATCGACATGCACATGCGATTTGAAGTGCACATTCGTCGCATATGGCGCGCACATTTCGATCTGCGCGTACCCGTTGTCGGGAAAGTTTCCGATATCCAGGTTGATTCCCACCCACGGCGACAAAGCTTTTTCGACGATTTCCACCGTGCGGTCCGCGTTCGTGGTGATCCCGCCGTCGTCTTCCAGTCCGAGAGTGATTCCGCGCTTTGCCGCTTCTTCGGCGCTGCGCTTGAGCGTCTCCACAGCCCACGCCACGGCCTGGTCCTGGCTTACGCCCTTTGGCGCCGACCCGCCGAAAATACGTACGTGACTCGCCCCGATTCTTTCAGCGACCTCCACCCACTTGCGGACCGTTTCTGCTTCGGAAGCTTGCAATTGGGCCGTCGGTTGAACCATGCGGGCTCGGATCCCGATGGTATAGATCGACACCCCCGACCGGTACGCCAGGCGCTTCAGCGCAAACAGCGTCTGGTCCGCGGCGTCGGGCAGCCAGTACGTCGTCAGATCCACGCCGTCGCAGCGCAGATCGGCGGCCATGCGGATCACATCGTCATAGCTCATCGCCTTGTCGCGGAGCTGGTTGCGGAAGGAATAGGCGCACAGGGCCGGTCGAAAACGGGCTGTGGTTTGCGGCGCAGCGCCCGCGCCTGCCCGCGCGAGCATTGCAGCCAGACCGGTCTTCAAGCAGTCGCGGCGCAGCATAGAGCAAAGATTATCACGCCGGACTGCTTTCGGCCCGAGGCGGCTCCTACTCCAGCGTCTCGCTCAGCACCTTGCGCGCCTGTTCCTCGCGAAACGCCCGCAGCTTCTGCCGCAATTCCGGACGCTTGTTGGCGAGGATGGCGATCGCCAGCAACGCGGCATTCGTCGCCCCAGGCTTTCCGATCGCCAGTGTTCCAACGGGAATGCCGCCCGGCATCTGAACCGTCGAGAGCAGGGAATCCAGGCCCTTGAGCGACGCGCTCTCCATGGGTACGCCAAGCACCGGGAGCGTGGTGTGCGCAGCCGCGACTCCGGCCAGGTGCGCCGCGCCGCCCGCCGCTGCGATCAGCACCTCCACTCCCCGGCTTTCGAGCGAGGAGACGTACTCCGCCGTCTGCGACGGCGTGCGGTGGGCCGAAAGCACGCGGCTCTCATAGGAAACGTCGAATCTCTTCAGCATGTCGGCGGCGTTGCGCATGACATCCCAATCCGATTTGGATCCCATGATCACGCCGACCAGCGGTGTCGTGTTTGTCATTTACTCGCCCTGAGACAAAGAAAACCCGGGTTGACCGTCGAAGGTGCGCAGGTATTCGGTCTTGACCACGTCGACGCCCTTGTCGGCCACCCGGCCGAGCAGCGAAAGTATCTCCTTCTGATTCGTGCCCTTCTCGCTGAGGAACCGGCACCGGAAATTGTCCGCGCAAAAGGTCTCAGCGAAACCGGACGGCCACACCTTCACGCCCCGGCTGTCGATCATGGTCACCTTCAGGCCGTTTCCGCTCACGCTTTCGAGAGCGTTGGCGAGCGCCGACGCGTCAGCCGACGGCCAGTCGACATACACGTCGACGCCAACCAGCTCGCGTTTTACCGGCGGCGCCAGCCTCACCTTGGTTTCGGGAGCGGCGGAAGCCGCTTTGTAGTGAACCGGCTTGAGCTGCCGCGGCTCCTGCCCCAGCCGCGCGATGACCGCATCCCCAAATTCCTTGGTGCCCACCTTCTCCTTGCTGATGTCTTCGCGGAAGATATCGTAGGTGTGAATGCCGTCTTCCAGCGTGCGCAGCCACGCATTATGAACTCGCTCGGCCACCTCCGGCTGACCGATGTGGACCAGCATCAGCACCGCCCCCAACAACAGGCCGGAAGGATTGGCGAGGTTCTGACCGGCCCGCCGCGGCGCGGACCCGTGAATCGCCTCGAACATCGCGCACTGCTCGCCGATGTTCGCCGAACCCGCAAGACCCACCGATCCGGCGATCTGCGCAGCGACGTCCGACAGGATGTCGCCGTAGAGGTTCGGCATGACGATCACATCGAACGCCTCCGGCGTATCCGCCATCTTCGCCGCCCCGATGTCTACAATCCAGGACTCTTTCTCGATATCCGGATACTCCGCCCCAATTTCGTCGAATACCTTGTGGAACAGGCCGTCAGTCATCTTCATGATGTTGTCCTTCATGAAGCACGTGACCTTCTTGCGGTTGAGCCGCCGCGCGTACTCGAAGGCATACCGGACAATTTTCTCCGAACCCGGACGCGTGATCAGTTTCAGACACTCGGTGACGTTCGTGCTCAGACGGTATTCGATGCCGGCATACGTGTCTTCTTCGTTTTCGCGCACAATCACCACGTCCATGCCGGGATGCTTCGTCTTCACAAATGGCGCGTACGCCACGCACGGGCGGACATTCGCATACAAGCCCAGCGCCTTTCGCGTGGTGACGTTAAGACTCTTGAATCCGCCCCCCTGGGGGGTGGTGATCGGAGCCTTTAAGAACACTTTGGTGCGACGGAGCGATTCCCATGCGCTCGGCTCAATTCCAGACGTGTTGCCGCGCAGATAAACCTTCTCGCCGATTTCGATGGTTTCAATCTCCAGTCGCGCTCCCGCTTCCTTTAAAATGCGCAACGTGGCCGCCATGATCTCAGGGCCAATACCATCGCCATAGGCGACTGTGATAGGGACCGGTCGAGCCGAGGGTGTTGCAGATGCCATTCAGGGAGTTCCTTCGTTGATGATAAAGACCCGCGCGCGCCGGCTGCAAGCGCGCGCCATGGCGCGCGCCGACCAGCTCAAGCCCGGGCGCAGGATCGCAAGTCCCGGCCACGAACGTTGACGCCCGCACGGGCGCCCGCGACAATCGTTGCAGAACGGATGAGAATTCTTGACGTCGGCTGCGGGATCAACAAGTATCCAGGCGCCATCGGCGTCGACGTCAACCCGCGCGCCAAGGCCGACGTGATTTGCGATCTCGACCGGTTTCCCTACCCGTTTAAAGATAATTCCTTCGATTTGTTGCGGGCGGTTCACGTCATCGAACACGTCGGCGACGTGATGCGGGCCATCGAAGAATTCCACCGCCTGGTGCGTCCCGGCGGCAGTATTTACATCGTTACGCCACATTACACTGACTTCAGTTCGTTCTGCGATCCGACGCATCGCTGGCACCTGAACAGCTTTTCACTGCGCTATTTCGGCGACGACCACGGCGGGTTCGGCTATTACTCGGCCGCCCGTCTCGAAGAGAGTTCCGTGCGCGTCAAGCTACTTAATCTCTGGAAATGGCTCGGCTTTGAGCTTCTGGTGAATCGATTTCCCCGGTTCCGCCGGTTCTGGGAGCACTATTTGTGCTTTATTGTCCGCGGAAAAGTGATCGAATGGCGCCTGAGAGTGCTTAAAGCGGGCTGACCTCGAGGAGCGCGGCGAACGCCAGCTCATCTGGACGTGAGGTGTACGATGTGGTCCGCAATTTACCGGCTTGCGGATTTCGCCCGGCATAAGCGCCGGATGCGACTGTGGGATCCGGACGCCGCAGCCGGCCGGCGCGGCGAAGATATCGCCCATCGCCGGCTCCAGCGCGAGGGCATGACGGTGGTGGCGCGGAATTACCGGACGCCGTCGGGCTCGGGCGAAATCGACTTGGTTGCCTGGGATCGCGACACGCTGGTGTTTGTCGAGGTGAAATCGCGCAGTTCCGCTGAATACGGCCCGCCTGACCGTGCGATTGACAACGAAAAGTTGAAGAAAATGGCGCGCGCAGCCCGGGATTATGTTCGCCGCACCGACACCCCCTGGGAAAAAGTGCGGTTTGACGTGATCACGGTTCTGCTTACCACTCCTCCCGCTGTCTCGCACTATCGCGACGCATTTTCAATCCAGGCCCTGATGAACCCAAGCCGATGACGAGCGCTATAATGGCGCTTTCCAGACATTGCGGCGTTTCCGGAGGACCCCAGTTGCCCGAATTGCGAAAAGACCCGATTACGGGTCGGTGGGTGATTATTGCGACCGATCGAGCAAAACGTCCAAACGATTTCTCCAGGCAGCCGGTTATATCGCGGGGAAGCGCAAACTGTCCGTTTGACGCAGGCCGCGAATTCAAGACGCCTCCCGAAATTCTTTCCTACCGCACAAGCGGCGGGCCCAACCAGCCGGGCTGGACGCTTCGGGTAATTCCAAACAAATTTCCGGCGTTGCGCGTCGAAGGCGAACTCACGCGCGAAGGCGAAGGACTGTACGACAAGATGAGCGGCGTTGGCGCTCACGAAGTCATCATCGAATCGCCGGACCACGTGCTGTCGATCGGCGATCTTCCGGAAAAGAGCGTGGAGGACCTGTTCTGGGCCTTCCGCGACCGGATCACCGATCTCAAAAAAGACCGGCGGCTGCGATACATCATTTTGTTTAAAAATCACGGCGAGGCTGCGGGGGCGTCGCTGGAGCACACGCACTCGCAACTGATCGCCTTGCCCGTGATTCCAGGGCGAGCGCAGGAGGAACTGGATGGCGCCCGGCGGTATTACGATTTCAAAGAGCGCTGCGTCTACTGCGACATCATCCGCCAGGAGCTCGAGGACCGCTCACGGCTGGTGGTGGAGACGGATCAAACCGTGGCGGTCGCGCCTTGGGCGCCGCGATTCCCCTTCGAAACCTGGATCATCCCGCGCCGTCACGCCTCGAACTTTGAAGAGTCGGATGTAGCCGGGATTCAGAGTCTGGGATCGGTGGTGCGGACCGTCATCCGTAAGCTGGAAAAGGTCCTCGAGTCGCCCCCCTACAACTTCGTGATGCATACGGGGCCCATTCAGGAGTCGCCCAGCCTCTCCTACCATTGGCATGTTGAGGTGATTCCCAAGCTCACTCGCGTCGCCGGATTTGAATGGGGAACGGGCTTTTACATCAATCCCACTCCGCCCGAAGAGGCGGCGGCTTTTCTGCGCGACGCGCGCCCCTAAGTCCGCGCTCCGCCGCAGCAGAGCCTCGCTGCTCAGCGCCAGTCGCCGGGCGCAGTCGCGGCTGGTAACCCCGCCGCCCTCGCTCTGTAATCGCCAAAGCAGCAGGCCGTGAGCCGCTCGGTACAGGCCGCCCGATCGCGCTCGAGACCCCGACGCTGAACTGGAATAGGACAGGTTTTGAAACGGCCCAGGTCCACTCCCTCTTTCCGGGAGTTGGAGCTGGCGGAGGGATTTGAACCCCCGACCGTCTGATTACAAATCAGATGCTCTACCAACTGAGCTACGCCAGCCGGAACGGTAACACCATCTTAGCGCGCCGCTCCCGCCGGTTTCACGCCCCGCCCATTGCGCCAACCTGCGCCGCCGACTCGATATACTCGACTTCGCCCATGTCTCATTACCTTGCAATTGATCTCGGCGCCGAGAGCGGCCGCGTCATGCTCGGCAGGCTCGCTGGCGGCAAGCTCTCTCTTGAGGAGCTGCACCGCTTCCCCAATACGCCGGTTCGCCTGCCGACCGGGCTCTACTGGGATTCGTTTCGCTTGTTTCATGAGATCGTGCGCGGCCTCTCGATCGCCGGCCGGGAACGCAAGCTGCGCGTCCAAGGAATCGGCATCGACGCCTGGGGCGTCGATTTCGGCTTGCTCGCCCCGGACGGATCGCTGGTCGATAATCCCCGCCACTACCGCGACGAACGGACCAACGGCATTCCCGAGAAGCTGTTCCAGATCGTTCCGCGATCGGAGATCTTCGAGCGGACCGGCATACAGTTCATGCCGATCAACTCGCTGTATCAGCTCTACGCCATGCGGCTGGCTGAAGCGCCGGCTCTGCGCGTGGCAAGCGAGCTGCTGTTCATGCCGGATCTGTTCAACTACTGGCTGACCGGCGTCCGGCGCACCGAACGGACCATCGCCAGCACGTCGCAATTCTACAACCCGCGCACCAAACAGTTCGAAACCGAGATTTTCAGGCGTCTCCGGATACCCCCGGCGCTGCTTCCGCAGATCATCGATCCCGGCGCGCTGCTGGGCGCTCTGCTGCCTCATATTGCCGCCGAAACGCAACTTGGCGATGCGCCAGTTTACGCAACCGCCGCCCACGATACGGCTTCCGCGGTTGCAGCCGTGCCGGCGAGCGGCAACGAGTGGTGCTACATCAGCTCAGGAACGTGGTCGCTCATGGGCGTTGAGACGGATCGGCCCGTCATCACCCCTCGCGCGCTCGAGCTCAACTATACCAACGAGGTTGGCGCCGGGGATCGCATCCGGCTGCTGAAAAACATCGCGGGCATGTGGCTGCTCCAGGAATGCCGCCGGGCCTGGAGCGCTGAGGGCCAGGAATTCAGCTACGACGAGTTG
>Ga0209581_1001310_pt1 | contig 30230 bp, 30 predicted proteins | sample Coa_R2_FD_187160 | JGI IMG/M metagenome (GOLD analysis project Ga0209581, IMG submission 187160) | Surface soil microbial communities from Centralia Pennsylvania, which are recovering from an underground coalmine fire - Coalmine... | ecosystem: Environmental > Terrestrial > Soil > Unclassified ...
TCCGCGGCATCCGTCATGCCCTGCGCAATGCGGCCGCGCGGATGAGCCCGCGTATCGCTGTCGCGGGCTCGTAGAGCCGACGACGCGCGCCATCGGTGAGCCGTTGAAGCCGGTACGGGTAGCCCTGCTCGGATGCGGCACGGTAGGCGAGGGCGTGGTCAGGCTGATGCGGCGCAACGCCGTGCTGCTCGAGCGCAAGCTGGGCGCCCCGCTCGAGCTGGTCGGCGTGGCCGACCGCAGCCTGCGCCCGATGCCCGCACTGGGATTGACGCCGAGGCTTATCACGCGCGACGCCGCGGCGCTGGTTGCGCGGGCGGACGTCGATATCGTGGTCGAGCTGTTCGGCGGAATCGAGCCGGCGCGCTCGCTTATCCTCAAGGCGCTGACCGCGGGCAAGGACGTCGTCACCGCCAACAAGGCGCTGCTGGCCGAGCACGGCGAGCGGATTTTCAAGGCGGCGGCGCGGGCCGGGATGGCGGTCGGCTTCGAGGCCAGCGTCGGCGGCGGCGTGCCGATCATACGCACGCTGCGCGAGGCGCTTGCTGGAGATCGTCAGCGCGCGGTCTATGGAATCGTCAACGGCACGTGTAATTCGATTCTCACCATGATGACCGAGCAGGGAGCGGAGTTCGCCGACGCGCTGGCCGAGGCGCAGCGTACGGGCCTGGCCGAAGCGAATCCGGCGCTGGACGTCGGCGGGCACGACGCGGCGCACAAGCTCTGCCTGCTGGTGACGCTCGCCTTCGGCGCGCTGCTCAAGCCGCCGCAGGTTTACACCGAAGGCATTACGGGCGTGACCCAGGCCGATATCGCCTACGCGCGCGAGCTCGGCTTCATCATCAAGCTGCTCGCGATCGCCAAGGAGGATGACGGAGCGATCGAGACGCGGGTGCATCCGACCATGATTCCCGCGCGCCATCTGCTGGCCGGCGTCGGCGGCGCCTACAACGCCATCTATATCCATGGCGAGGCGCTGGGCTCGACGATGTACTTCGGCCAGGGGGCGGGCCAGATGCCGACGGCGACGGCGGTGGTGGCGGATGTGCTCGAGATCGCGCGGGCGCGCACCGCCGGCGCCGGCGCGCGCGGCCATGCGCTGGGCTACCCGATGGCGGCGATGGCGCGTGCCCGTGTGAAGCCGATGGACGACGTGCTATGCGAGTACTATCTGCGCTTCCAGGCGCGCGACAAACCGGGCGTGCTGGGCGCAATTGCCTCGGTGCTGGGGCGCAATGGGATCTCGATCGCGTCGGTGATTCAGCAGGGCCGCGGCGTGGGCGGCGCCGTGCCGGTCATCATGCGCACGCACGAGGCGCGCGAGCGCGACCTCAAGCGCGCGCTTGCGCGGATCAGGCGGATGCACGCGGTGAGCGGCACGCCGGCCTTTATTCGAATCGAGGAGCGGCTGTAGGGCGCGATGGCGCGAAGCAGGAACAACGGTCCGGTATCGGGAGCGCGGCTGTCGCGCTGGCCGGGACTGATCGAGCACTATCGCCGGTTTCTCCCGGTCGATGCGCGCACGCCGGTGGTCACGCTCAACGAGGGCAACACGCCGCTCATCGAGAGCCCGGAGATCGCATCTCGTCTCGGGCAGAATATCAAGTGTTACTTGAAATTCGAGGGCGTCAACCCGACCGGCTCGTTCAAGGACCGCGGCATGACGGTCGCGATGAGCAAGGCGCTGGGCGAGGGCGCGCGCGTCGCGATTTGCGCCTCGACCGGCAATACCGCCGCCTCGGCCGCCGCCTACGCGGGCCGCGCCGGGATGCGCGCGTTCGTGCTGATCCCGAAGGGCGCGGTCGCGCTTGGCAAGCTTTCGCAGAGCGTGATGCACGGCGCGGGGGTGATCGAGATCATCGGCAACTTCGACATCTGCCTGAAGGTGGTGCGCGACGTGGCCGAGAGCGATCCGCTCGCGATTCGGCTCGTGAACAGCGTCAATCCGGATCGAATCGCGGGGCAGAAGACCGCCGCCTTCGAGATTTGCGACCAGCTCGGCGAGGCGCCGACCCATCAGTTCCTGCCCGTGGGTAACGCCGGCAACATTACCGCGTACTGGGCCGGTTACCAGGAGTATCATCGCGCGGGCCTGGCATCGCGGCTGCCGAAGATGATGGGCTACCAGGCGGCCGAGTCCGCGCCGATCGTGCTCGGCCATCCGATCGACGACCCGCACACCGTTGCGACCGCGATCAAGATCGGCAATCCGGCGAGCTGGAAGGGAGCCGAGGCGGCGCGCGACGAATCCGGCGGGGTAATCGACCTCGTGACCGACGCCGAGATCCTCGCCGCCTACCGGCTGATCGCGACGCACGGTGTGTTCGCCGAACCGGCCTCGGCCGCTTCGGTGGCGGGTGCGCTCAAATACGCCGCGGCCGGCGGGCTGCGGCCCGGCTCGACCGTGGTCTGCACGCTCACCGGCCATGGGCTCAAGGATCCCGATACCGCGCTCAAAAATCTCAGCAACACGATCGTGGTCGAGCCCGACGTCGGCAAGGTGCTGAAGATTCTGCAGGGCGGATGAGACAAGCGCCGGCGCCGGAATGAATGCCGGCCCCGGGGGGACGGCTCGCGACGACAATGAAATACGTGATCATTCATGGTGACGGGATGGCCGATTGGCCGTGCGAGGAGTTGGGCGGCAGGACTCCGCTGGAAGCGGCGCACAAGCCCAACATGGACCTAATCGCGACGCGCGGCGAACTCGGACTGGTTGCGACCATCCCGCCGGGAATGCCCTCCGGCAGCGACGTCGGCACGATGACCATGCTGGGGTACGACCCGGCGCAATATCACACCGGGCGCGCGCCGATCGAGGCCGCCAGCCAGGGAATCGAGCTTGCGCCGGACGACGTCGTCTTCCGCATGAACCTGGTCGCGCTCAAGCCCGGCGCCGACGGCGCCCCGATCATGGATGACTTCACCGCCGGGCATATCACGAGCGAGGAAGCCGCGGCGATCGTCGCCGATCTGCGCTCGAGTCTGGCGCGCAATGGGATCGAACTCCACAGCGGCGTGAGCTATCGCCATCTGATGGTGTGGCACGGCGGTCCCATCGCCACTCATCTGACGCCCCCGCACGACATCACCGGCAAGTCCGTGGCGCCGCATCTGCCGCGCGGCGAGGGCGCGGACCGTCTGCTCGCGATCATGGACGGCGCGGCGGCGATCCTGCGCGAACATCCGGTCAATCGCGCGCGCGTTGCCGCCGGGAAGCTCGCGGCGACCGCGGTCTGGTTCTGGGGTCAGGGCAGGCGTCCGGCGGTGCCGACGTTGAAGGAACGCTTCGGGATCGAGGGCTCGGTGATTTCGGCAGTCGACCTGGTGAACGGTCTTGGACGGCTCGCCGGCCTTGCGCGGATAAAGGTTCCGGGCGCGACCGGGTTTCTCGATACGGATTACGCGGCCAAGGCGCGCTACGGGCTTGAATCGTTGCAACGCCGCGACTTTCTGCTGCTGCATATCGAAGCGCCGGACGAGGCGGGCCACATGGGGCGCGCGGATCTCAAGCGCGAGGCGATCGAGCGCATCGACGAACTGATCGTCGGCCCGCTTTTGCGCGATCTGCCGGCGCTGGGCGAGTTCCGCATCCTGCTGATGCCCGACCATGCGACGCCGTGCAAACTCAAAACGCACTCGAATGAGCCGGTACCCTTTGCTATGCTCGGCGCGACCCGGAGCGGCAGCGCCCAACGCCGCTACACCGAGTCCGACGCCGCGCGCACCGGCGTCGCGGTGATGGACGGTTACCGGCTGATCGAGTCGCTGCTCGGGGCACGTTAGGGTTTCGAATCTCGCAGGCGGATTGAAAGAGAGCCGCCCGACATGGAGCGAAATCTCGCGCTGGAAGTGGTTCGCGCGACCGAGGCCGCGGCGCTCGCCGTGGCCCGCTTCATCGGCCGCGGCGACGAACGCGCGGCGGATCGCGCCGCCTGCGACGCGATGCGCAAGGCGCTCAACTCGATCGCGTTCGACGGCAAAATCGTCATCGGAGAAGGCGAGCAGGGCGCGACCGATCAGCTCTATATCGGCGAGATTGTCGGCACCGGCGCGGGGCCCGAGGTCGACGTGGCGCTGGACGCGCTCGAGGGCCCGCACATCGCCGCCTCCGGCGGTCCCAACGCGCTCTCATGCATCGCGCTGGCCGAGCGCGGCAAAGTGCTCATCTGCCCCGACACCTACATGGACAAGATCGCCTGCGGTCCGCTCGGCCGCGGTGTGATCGATCTCGACCGCTCGCCCACCGACAATCTCAAGGCGCTGGCCGAGGCCAAGAGCGTTTACGTCGAGGACCTGCGCGTGGCGATTCTCGATCGCCCGCGCCATGAAAAGCTGATAGCCGAAGTCCGCCGCGCAGGCGCCGGCATCAAGCTGCTCTCGGCGGGCGACCTGGCGGCCGCGGTCGCCACCACGCGGCCGGAGAGCGAAATCGATCTCTTGATCGGCACCGGCGGCGCGCATCAGGGCGTACTCGCCGCGGCTGCGATCCGCTCGGCGGGCGGCGAGATGCAGGCGCGGTTTGCACCGCGCAACCAGCAGGAGGCCGAGGCCTGCCTGAGCTGCGGCATCCTCGATCTCAAACGCCGCTTCCCGATCGAAGAACTGGCGAGCGACAACGTGATGTTCGCGGCGACCGGCGTCACCACCGGCGACTATCTCTCGGGCGTGCGGTTCTTCTCGGGCGGCGCGCGCACCAACAGCGTGATGATGCGCTCGAAGACGCGCACCATCCGCTATATCGAGGCCTACCATCATTTCGACTTCAAGCCCGAGTACTGAACCCGGATATTGCCCGCGTGCCGCGCGCGCCGCGGGCAAGGACTGAGCGCCCGCCGCCGCGTTGCGCGTTACGTGCGCAGGCCCTAAGCTCGGCGCATGGCCGAGCGCATCGTCAGCCTCTACATCGACTACAAAAGCCCGTACGCGTATCTCGCCTGCGAACCGGCCTGGGCGCTCGCGCGCGAGTTCGGCGTGCGCCTGGAGTGGCTGCCCTACACGCTGGACATCCCGTTGTTCCTCGGCACGGTCGAGGGCCGCAACGCTCATCAATGGCGCCGCATCCGCTACAGCTACATGGACGCGCGCCGGCTCGCCAATCGCCGCGGGCTTATCGTGCGCGGCCCGCAGAAGCTTTTCGATTCGTCGATCGCGGCGGTGGGCATGCTTTACGCGCAGCGCCACGACGTCTTTCGCAAGTATAACGACACGGTGTTCGAGCGCTTCTGGAAGCGCGAGCTGGACATCGAAAATCCCGCGGCGGTCCGCGCCGTGCTCAGTGAGGCGGGAGCGCCGACAGGCGGGTTTATGGATTATCTGGCCGGCGAGGGACGCGCCGCTCATGACCGTATCCAGCGCCAGGCCGAGGCAATCGGCGTGTTTGGCGTGCCGACGTTCGTCGTCGAGGATGAGCTTTTCTGGGGCGGCGACCGGCTCTGGATGGTGCGCGAGAAACTCGCCGCATCAATGCCGTGAAGCGCCCGAACCGGCGCGGACGCAAGCAGGAGGAAAGCGAGTTGGAACTGCGTGAAGTGACATTCGAACAGGCCGCCGTCGCGACCTTGACCGTGAACCGCCCGGCTGCGCTCAACGCGCTCAACCGGGTCGTGCTCGAAGACATTGCACAGGTCCTCGACCAGGTGCGGCGCAATTCCGAAGTCCGCGTCCTGATCGTGACCGGTGCGGGCGATCGCGCCTTCGTCGCCGGAGCCGACATCGCGGCGATGTCCGAAATGGGTCCGCTCGAGGGACTGGATTTTTCGCGCATGGGGCATCGCGTGATGCACACGATCGAGGACCTGCCGATCCCGGTAATTGCGGCGGTCAACGGCTTTGCCCTGGGCGGCGGGTTGGAACTCGCGATGGCCTGCGACCTGATAATCGCCAGCGAAAAGGCACGCTTCGGCCAACCCGAAATCAACCTTGCCCTGATTCCCGGATTCGGCGGGACGCAGCGCCTGCCGCATCGTATCGGCCAGGCTCGCGCGCGCGAGTTCGTGATGACCGGCGATATGTTCGACGCCAAGACCGCGCATGCGCTCGGCCTGGTCAACCAGGTGGTCGCGCCCGACGAACTGATGCCGGCGGCGCGCAAGCTGGCCGAGAAGCTGGCCGCGAAATCGGCCGTCGCGCTGCGCCACGCCAAGGCCGCGCTGCGCGCGTCTTTCACGATGGAGGAGGACGCCGGATTGCGTTTCGAGCAGGAGGCTTTCGGGCTGACCTTCGCGAGCGAAGATCGGGTGGAGGGTACGCGCGCGTTCGTGCAGAAACGCGAGCCCAAATGGCGGCATAAATGACGGCGCCGGCGGACCAATAAACCTGTGGAGACCGGCTTTGACAGGCAATTCGCGAGTTTCTATCGTGCTTGCCGGTCGATAAAATAGAGAGTTGATGGACCTCGAACCAAACGAAGCGCAGCGTTCCGCCCGCGATACCGCGCGCCGCTTCGCCCGCGAGCGCCTGAGCACAGTCGGCGTCGAAGCCGATCGCACACACGCGTTTCCCGCCGAAGCTATCGCCGAGCTGGGGCGCCTGGGGATGATGGGCATCTTCATCCCCGAGCAATATGGCGGCGCCGGGCTTGACCATATCGTCTATTCGCTCGTCATCGAGGAACTCGCGGTCGAATGTGCCTCGACCGCAGTGATCGTTTCGGCGCATTCCTCGCTCGCTTCATGGCCGATCCTCGGGTTGGGCAGCGAAGATCAGCGTGCGCGGTACATGCCGAAGATGGCGTCGGGCGAATGGATCGGATGTTTTGCGCTGACCGAGCCGCAGGCCGGTTCCGACGCCGCCGGCCAGCGCACGCGCGCCGTGCGCGAGGGTGACAGCTACGTCATCAACGGCGCCAAGAACTTCATCACTAACGGCCCGGAGGCGGGCGTGGCCATAATCTTCGCCAACACCGATCCCGCGCAGGGCCATCGCGGGATCAGCGCGTTTATCGCCGAGACTTCGGATCCCGGCTACCAGGTCGTACGCGTGGAAGAGAAAATGGGCATCCGCGGCTCGCATAGCGCGCAACTCGCGTTCAGCGATCTGCGCGTGCCGGCGGCGAATCGTATCGGCAAGGAGGGCGACGGCTTCAAGGTCGCGATGAAGACGCTCGACGGCGGCCGCATCGGAATCGCCTCGCAGGCGATCGGAATCGCGCGCGCATCGCTCGAGGCCTCGTTGCGCTACGCCGGCGAGCGCAAGACGTTCGGCCGGCCGATCGCCGATTACCAGGCGATCCAGTGGAAGCTCGCCGACATGGCGGTCGAAATCGACGCGGCGCGCCTGCTGACCCACCGTGCAGCCTCGCTCAAGGACGCCGGCGAGCCTTGCACCACGCAGTCCTCGATGGCAAAGCTTTTTGCGGCGGAGACTGCGATGAAGGCGGCGACCGAGGCGATCCAGATTCACGGCGGCTACGGCTATACGAAGGAATTCAAGGTCGAGCGCTACTTCCGCGACGCGAAGATCACGGAAATTTACGAAGGAACCTCCGAAATCCAACGGCTGGTAATATCAAGCCACGTACTTGAGGACCGGTGAGGCAGACGTGAGCAGCAAGCAGCAATGGCTGGAGAGCACCTACAGGAAAGGGCATGAGCGCCCCGTGCGGTTCTCGACCGTTTCCGACCTCGAGGTCGAGCCCCTGTACACGCCCGAGGACGTAAAGCAGGGCTACGATGCGGCGCTCGGCTACCCCGGCGAGTTTCCGTACACCCGCGGCGTGTACGAATCGATGTACCGCGGGCGGCTATGGACGATGCGCCAGTTCGCCGGCTTCGGCCTGGCCGAGGACACCAACCGCCGCTTCCATTTCCTGCTCGGGCAGGGGCAGGACGGACTGTCCACCGCTTTCGACATGCCGGGCCTGATGGGTTATGACGCGGACCACGAGCGCGCGCAGGGCGAAGTCGGACGCGAGGGCGTTTCGGTGTCGTCGGTGCACGACATGGCGCGGCTCTTCGATCGCATCCCGCTCGGCAAGGTCTCGACCTCGATGACCATCAACTGCTCGGCGTCGGTGATGCTGGCGATGTATCTCGTGGTGGCCGAGCGCCAGGGCGTGCCGTGGCATCAGGTGGCCGGCACGATCCAGAACGACATGCTCAAGGAGTTTATCGCGCAGAAGGAGTGGATTTGTCCGCCGCGCCCGTCGCTCAGGATCGTGACCGACATGATCGAGTTCTGCGCGCGCAGGGTTCCGCGATGGCATCCGGTATCGATCTCCGGCTATCACATCCGCGAGGCGGGCTCGACCGCGGTGCAGGAGCTGGCGTTCACGATCGCCGACGGCATCTGCTACGTCGAGGAGGGCGTCAAGCGCGGGCTCAGCGTCGACGATTTCGCGCCGCGGCTGTCGTTTTTCTGGGATCTGCACAGCGACTTTCTCGAGGAAGTCGCCAAGCTGCGCGCCGGACGCCGGATGTGGGCGCGCATTATGAAGGAGCGCTTCGGCGCGCGCAATCCGCGCTCGATGATGCTGCGCACGCATGCGCAGACTGCGGGCGTTTCGCTCACCGCGCAGCAGCCGATGAACAACGTGGTGCGCGTGGCGCTGCAGGCGATGGCCGGCGTGATGGGCGGCGTGCAGTCGCTGCATACCAACTCGATGGACGAGACGCTCGCGCTGCCGACCGAGAACGCGGTGATGGTCGCGCTGCGCACGCAGCAGATAATCGCCGACGAGACCGGCGTCACCAACACCATCGATCCGCTCGGCGGCAGCTACGCGGTCGAGGCGCTGACCGATCGGATGGAACACGACGCGATGGACTACATCCGGCGCATCGACGAGATGGGCGGGATGGTCAAGGCGATCGAAACCGGCTACCCGCAGCGCGAGATCGCAGAGGCCGCCTTCACCTACCAGCGCCAGCTCGAGCAAGGCATCAAGACCGTGGTTGGCGTGAACAAACATTCGATCCCCGAGGAGATAAAGATCGAGACGCTCAAGATCGATCCGGCGCTCGAGGAGATGCAGGTCCAGCGCGTGCGCAAGCTCAAGCGCGAGCGCAATTCCGCGGCCGCGCGCGAGGCGCTAGCGCGTGTCGGCGAGGCCTGCCGCTCGGGTGAGAATCTGATGGAACCGATTTGCGAGGCGGTGCGGCGCGATGCCACCGTGGGCGAGGTTTGCGACGTGTTCCGCTCCGAGTTCGGCATCTACACTGACCCAGGTTGGATCTGACGTGGCAGATAAGCGGTTGAGAATCCTGGTGGCCAAGCCCGGACTTGACGGGCACGATCGCGGCGCGAAGATCATCGCGCGCGCGCTGCGCGACGCCGGCTTCGAAGTGATCTACACCGGGCTCCATCAGACGCCCGAGATGATCGTGGCGGCGGCGCTGCAGGAGGACGTTGACGCGGTCGGGCTGAGCGTACTTTCGGGCGCGCACATGACACTGTTCCCGGAAGTGATGCGCCTGCTGAAGGAGCGCGGCGGCGACGATATCGCGGTCTTCGGCGGCGGCATCATTCCCGACGACGACGCGGCGAAGCTGCGCGAGGCCGGCGTGAAGGCGGTCTTCACCCCCGGCGCCTCGACCGAAGATATCGTCAAGTGGCTGCGCGAGAACGTGCAGCCGCGCGAGTGATCGCCGGCGCGCGGCGCGCGATGACGTTCGCGGCAGGACTTCGGCGCTAGTCGATCGATGGACTTTCAGCTCACCGACGAGCAGCGCTCGATTCGCGAGACGCTGCGCCAGTTCGCCGAACGCGAGATCAAACCGCATTCGGCGCGCTGGGACAAGGAAGAAATCTTCCCGCGCGAGGTCATCGGCCGGCTCGGCGCGCTGGGCTTTCTCGGCATCTCGTTTCCCGAAAAATACGGCGGTGGCGGCGCCGACACGCTGAGCCAGGCGCTGGTGGTCGAGGGACTCTCGCGCTACGACGCGTCGGTCGGGCTCACCTGTGCCGCGCACATGTCGCTCTCGAGCGGTCACATCAACCTGTTCGCCGCTGACGAGCATCGCGCGCGCTATCTGCCCGAGATGATCGCGGCGAAAAAGCTCGGCGCGTGGTGTCTCACCGAACCCGGCTCAGGCTCGGACGCCGCGGCGATGCAAACGCGAGCGGAGCGCAAAGGCGACAATTACGTTATCAACGGCGCCAAGATGTTCATCACCAACGGATCGGTCGGCGACGTGTACGTCGTGATGGCCGTGACGGATGCGGCGAAGCAGCGCTCGGGCGTGTCCGCGTTTATCGTCGAGCGCGGCGTCGCCGGGCTTTCCAACGGACGCCGAATCGAAAAACTGGGCCTGCGCGCGTCGGACACCGCCGAGGTGATTTTCGACAATGTGACCGTGCCCGCGGGCAACCTGATTGGCGAAGCCGGCCAGGGCTATCGCCAGACGCTCGAGGTGCTCGAGGGCGGGCGGATCGGGATCGCGGGCTTCGCCGCGGGTATCGCGCGCGGCGCATTCGAAGAGGCGACCGCGTACGCGAAGGAGCGCAGGCAATTCGGCAAGCGTATCGCGGATTTCCAGGCGATCCAGTGGATGCTGGCTGACATGGCGACGCGCATCGATGCGTCCTGGGTACTGATGTGCCGCGCGGCCGAGCTGCGAGACAAGGGCAGGCCGTTTGGGCGCGAGGCCGCGATGGCCAAGCTGTACGCCTCGGAGACCGCGATGTGGACGACGACCAAGGCCGTGCAAATCCACGGTGGCTACGGCTACATGGCGGAGTTCCCGGTCGAGCGCTTCATGCGCGACGCGAAGCTCGCCGAAATCGGCGAGGGCACGAGCGAAGTGCAGCGGATGATAATCGCGAAATCGCTGCTGCGCGACGGCTACCTGGCGGGCTGAAGACGACACGGAGTTTCGATCCAAGGGGCCGCTCGACGCGGCCCTTTTTCGTTGGCGAGCCGCCGAGGACTGCTAGTCGAGCCCGTCCTTTCCAACGCAAACTCGGTCGGGTGATCGCCAATCCTGCGAGCGGTGCTAGATTGGGAGGCCGCAGGAGGATCCTCCGATGAAAGTGCTGTTCGAGAAAAAAGGCCCCGTCGCCTACGTGACGATCAATCGGCCCGAGCGGCTCAATGCCTGCGACTTCGAAACCTACGGCCGGCTTTCGCAGATCTGGCGTGAGTTCGCGAGTGACGACACGTTGCGCGTCGCGATCTTCACCGGCGCGGGCGAGCGCGCGTTCTGCGCCGGCAGCGATATCAAGGCCAACTACGTTCAGCAGCCCAACGAGGATCTGCTCGACGCGCCGTATCCGGTGATGTTCGAGCTGACCAAGCCGATCATCGCCGCGATCAACGGCCACGCCAACGGAGGGGGCCTCGAGCAGGCGCTCTGCTGCGATATCCGCGTCGCCGCGGATCACGCTGAATTCGGGCTGGGTGAGGTGCGTCTCGGGTGGCTTCCGGGCGGCGGCGGCACGCAGCGCCTGCCGCGGTTGGTGCCGCTCGGGCGCGCGCTCGAGATGCTCTACACGGGCAACCGGATCGGCGCCGAAGAGGCGCTGCGCATCGGGCTCGTCGATCACGTCGTGCCGATGAGCCGGCTGATGGCGAAGTGCGAGGAGATCGCGGCCGAGATCTGCAAGAGCGCGCCGCTCGCCGTGCAGCGGATCAAGCAGGCCGCGTTGCGCGGACTGGATATGCCGCTGGCTGACGGATTGAAGCTCGAGCGCGAGCTTTACAAGTGGCTCCAGGGCACCGAAGACTCCCGCGAAGGCGCGCTCGCCTTCGCGGAGAAGCGCGCGCCGCAATGGAAGGGGAGGTGACCGCGCCCAGGCCGCGCGGCGATCGACAAATCGGATGCGATTCGCGATACCAGGCGCGCCATCAGGGTGAAAAGAAAAGGCCGGCGGCACGGAGGTGCGCCGGCCTTGCCGTTGCCCTGCGGGTCGCCTATTGGCCGCCGCCGGCCGCCGCCACCGAGGGCTCGGCCGGATACTCGGCGAGTTCGTCGAGCGCGGGCTTGATCTCCTTCATGAACAGGTGAAGCTGGCGCAGCACTTCTTCCTTGGGCATCTGCGCGTAGTGGTAAATGATCGTCAGGTACTCGCTGGGGAAGCGCTTGTACTCCTCGACCAGCGTCTTGCGCACGTGATCGACCGTGCCCGGAACCCACAGGCCGAACTTTGTCACCGCCTTGACCACGTCCTGCGGCTCGACCTTGTGCCGGCCCATCGCGGCGTAGAAATTCCGGAAGATGTCCGAGTCGTATTTCATTATCGACTCGTGCGCCTTCTCCATCGTCTCGCCGATATGCGGCATCCGCACCAGCGCCTGGTTTTGCCCGAGCGCCATCGGCCGCCCGATGCGATTGGTCTCCTTCACGTACGCGTTGCCCAGCGTGAGCGCCGTGTCGAGCGACGTGAAGTAGAGCGGGATGAAGCCGCGGCGCGCGGCGTACTCGGCGCTTTCGGGTGAGCCCGCAGTGGCGACAAAGACAGGAGGATGCGGCCGTGTGTAGGGCGACGGCACGACGCATACGCGGCGCGTGTTGCCCTCGGCATCGACCTCGCCGTGCGCGCCGAGGCGCGCGGTCACGCCGATCTTGCCGAGCGGCCAGTCGTCGACGCCGCGCTCATACGGATAGGGAATCTGCCAGGTCTTGCCTTTGTACTCGATGCTTTCCTCGGTCCATGCCTTGACGACGATATCGATTTCTTCTTCGAAGATGCGCCGGTTGACGTCATCGTCATCGACGTCCTTCCTGGCCACGTCCTTGCCGAAGAGCCGCGCCGGGTCGACCTTGGCGGCGGAGGGCGAGGTGGTGGCGCGGCTGCCGAGATGCTGCCCGATGACGTTGGTCCATCGCGACTGGTAGCCGCGCGCGAAGCCGACGAAGAAACGTCCCTGGGCAAGATGATCGAGGATCGCGGTTTCCTCGGCGACGCGCAGCGGATGCTGCGTGCTCATCACGTAGCCCATCTGGCCGACGCGGATCTTTTTCGTGATCGCGGCCCAGTACGCGTTCAGCACGCCCGGGTTGGGGCCGACCTCGTAGCCCTCGGACCAGAAGTGATGCTCGATGGTGGCGGCGCCCCAGAGCCCCATTTCGTCGGCGGCTTTGATGATGTCGTGCCATCCCAGGAGCGTTTCATGATAGCGCTCGCGATGGCGTCCGATCGGGCGCAGGGCCGCGCGCTCTTCTTCGCTGGCTGCGGGTATCACCGGATAAAGTTGAAGTATTACTTTAACCATTGTTCTGCCTCTGCTCCGCCTTGATTGCCTTGTTCCGCCGGCCCACGCGCAGGCTGCGCTGCCGCGGATGACCGCATGCGTGATGCGCCCGAGTCCTTCGCTATCAGGGCGTTAGCACGCCCCGCACGCGCCCGGCAAGCGCCTTTTAGGGCACGGCGCGGAACACGCCTTGGGCGCCTTTGGTCGTGCGCGCGAGCGCATGGTCAATGAACTGGTAATCGCCCGCCTCGTGCACGCGAAACTCGAAAACGGCGCCGTCGCCGGGGCCGACTTCGAAGCTCGCGAGCCCGTGCATCGCGTCCGCCGGATTTCCGCCGCGATAGACCGTGTTGAAGATCACACCGCTTACATGAAAGGTCGCGGTCAGGTTCGGGCCGGCGTTCACGAAGAAGACCCGAACCAGCTCGCCCACTTTGATCGGAATTGGATGCTCGACGTAGCGATCGATGGCGCCGTTGAACACGACGAAGTCGGGCCGTTCCTCGACCTCCTTGCGGCTGTCGCCCGCGACCAGGCCGCTTTTGTCAGGCGTGCCGTAGTACTCGCCCTGCACCAGCATCACTTCGTGCGCCGGCGGCCAGCCCGCGGCCGGGTCGACGATCATCATGCCGTACATGCCGTTGGCGACGTGCGAGAGGGTGGGGACGGCGCTGCATTGGTACAGAAAAGCTCCGGGCACGTCGGCGCGAAACGAGAAGCTCAAATTGCGCTGAGCATCCGGCGCCACAAAGTGCAGCTTCGGCGCGAGTTGGGCCGCGTGCGTGTCGAAGCCGTGCGCCATCGCGGTCGGATTGATCAGCTTGACGGTGACTTCGTCGCCCTGGCGGGCGCGCAATATGGGTCCGGGCACGGTGCCGTCATAGGTCCAGGCGTCGTAGCTGAGCCCGAGCCCGATATCGATGCGTTTGTCTTCGACCTTGAGAGTAAAAGTCTTTTTTGCTGCTGTTGTTGCATGCGCCGCCGCGAGCAGACCAGCGGCGAGCAGCGCGGCGATAAGCGCTGCCGTGCACGCTGCGCGAAGCGGCGCGCGCCACGACCGATTAGCCGATCGAATTTCGGATGACACGGAACTTCTGTGGGTCACAGGCGGTGGAAATCCAGGCGCAATCTTGCTCAGGCAAACTGTCGTTAAACGTTTATTATTTTCGCTCGGCACTGCCTTCGAACGTCGACGAGCCTTCGGTTGTCTTGGTTACCGATTGCAACATCAGCCTGCCGGGCGCTGGGAAGCGGATGCTGAGCTCCTCGACAGCACGCCGGCCCGATATCGTATACGGCAAAGCTTCAAACTCGATAGTGTCGCCTTTCCAGATGCCTCGATGGTCGTGATACTCGCCGGTTGAGGAGATCTCCATCCAGCGGACAACTTTCTCGTCCGGACTGTAGCCGATTACCGCAGCCGCCTCGATGCGACCAACCGCGACTGATTGGCCTGTGAAGGTGCATGCAACCGCGGCACCCCGCGCGGCTATTTCGCAGTCGATGGCCATCGTCAGCTTAGCGGCTTTGGCTCCCGGTTCGGCGTCGATTCCGACAAAGCTCCAGCGTCCAACAAAAGCATCCACGGTCTTCTTCACCACCGGAGACACGGGCGCTGCGTCCTTTTGTTGCGCGTGGGCAGCCGTGACCCCGATAAGGCCCGTCAATGCAATTATCTTCAACATCAACGATCCATTGATACCTTGATAGTAATAGTTCCAGTGGTGTCGCCGACGCTTCAATCTTGCATCGGGAGAAGAGGGGATCCTCGCGGCTTTTAGAAGAGTCACTTCGGCAACAGCCGGCGCATCGCCAGATTTCCCGGCTCGAAGCCGAGCCGTTCGTAGAGGGCGCGCGCGCGGTGATTGCTCGGGCTCACCTCGAGCGCGAGCGCGACCGCTGCGGCCGGCCATAACGAGCGGTCGCCGGCGGCAAGCCGCTCGAGCAGGGCCGTTGCAAATCCGCGGCCGCGATGCTCCGGCGCTACGAACAGCTCGTCGATGGTGCACACGTCGCCTCCGAGCTCATTTGACCAGAACGAAATCAGTAATGCGTACCCGACCGCATCGCCCGCGACGTCGCAAACTACGGCGCGCCCGCGTATCGGTTTCTCGCGCAGCGCGGCCAGCGTTCGCCGCATCTGCTGCGGCGACACCGGCGCCGGGCCTGGGTCCTCGGCATTGAGCGCCATGCACATCGCGACGACACTTTCGTCGTCATCGATCGAGGCTACTCTCCACATGAAACTTACGACCTCGAGGAGTAAGCCGCCGCCTCAATCGCAGTTCAGCGGCGGGCGGCGCTGGTTTTGTTTTTTGCCGAAGCGGAGCGGCCGGATGCCGTGGCCCGGGCCGTCTCAGCGGTCGGGCGCATGGTCAGGACCGGACAGACCGCGTTGCGCACCACGGCCTCGGTGACGCTGCCGAAGAACATGTGCGGAATGGTGCTGCGCCCATGCGTCGCCATTACGACCAGGTCGGCGCTCAAATCGCGAGCGAAGGCGAGGATGGTCTTTGGCACATCCGACTGGAACACGATACGCGTATGGGTTTCGGTCGGAATGCGGGCGAGCCGGGTGCGGGCAATCTCCTTCAGCCGCCGCGCGGCTTCCCGGTCCGCCGCCTCGTCGATTGGCACCGGTGTGCCGTGATCGGCCAGCATCGGCAGGATCGGCAGAGCGTGAAGCAGATGAACCTTTGCGCCCATGTCCATGGCGAGCCGGCGCGCGTGTCCCAGCGCGAACATCGAGCTTTCGTCGAAGTCCACCGGACACAGGATGATCTTATACGGATAAGCCATGAACGCTCGCTCCCTCCGCTGCGATACGCAAACGCCGCAATCGCGTTATGCACCGGCCATCGCGGCCATCGTGTTTTGGAAATCCCGCTCGGCCGTGCGGCCGGGGCCGATCGGGAAGATAACCGGATGGTTGACGCCGGCGGCGCGGAAGCGCGCGACGAAATCGCGGCCGTTCTGCGCCGCGCCGAACGCTCCGATACGGCGCATGTCGGCGTCGCTCAGCGCCTTGTAGGCCTCGTCGCGTTTGCCCTCGCGCCAGAGCCTGCGCACCTCGGCGAACTGCCCGCCAAGGCCGTAGCGGTCGAACATCTTGTTGTACTCATCGACAAAGGCATAGCCGGCGAGTTCGCGCTTGAATGAATCGAGCGCCTTCTCCTCCTCCTCGGTGATGCACATGCGGAGGTAGATGGCGATATCGACGTCGGTGGGATTGCGGCCGGCGTGCTGAGCGCCCGCATGCACCTCGGCCACCATCGCCGGCACCGCCTCGGGCGGCGAGTAGTTGAGCAGCACGCCGTCGGCGACCTCGCCCGCCAGCCGCAGCATCGGCGGATTCAGCGCGGCGAGATAGATGCGCGGCGGGCGCGGCGCATGCGTCACCAGGCTGTGGCGGAAGTCGCACTTGTACACCTTGCCCTCGAACTTGCAGCGGCCGGCGGTGAACAGCTCGCGCATGATGTGCACGCACTCGCGCATCGCGGTGAGCGGCCTGCGATAGGACGCGCCGTGCCATCGCTCGACGATCACCGGGCTGGAAACGCCGAGGCCGGCGGTCGCGCGCCCGCCCGAGAGTTCGTTGAGCGCCAGCGCCTCCATTGCGAGCACGCCGGGCGTGCGGATCTGGATCGGCACCACGCCGGTCGCGAGCTCGACGCGACGCGTCGCCGCTGCGCATGGCGCGAGCGCGACGAACGCGTTGGGGCCGGCGACCTCGGCCACCCACACCGAATCGTAGCCGGCCGCCTCGGCCTCCCGCGCCAGCTTGCTCATCGATCCGAAGAGTGAGGAGACGACCGAGAGATGCAATCCGAGCCTGTTGTCTTGCTGTGCCATCGAATATCCGTGCTATGGAATTGCTGAACAGCGCGATTGTGCCGTTATCGCGCGCGCTTGCGCAAGCCGATTGCCGGGCGCGCCGGCGCAACTATAAGCTTCGCCGAGGAAGCGCGCATCGACGATGCCATACTTCGATTCGGACGGCGTCAGGATTCATTATATCGACGAGGGCCGCGGCGCGCCCGTGATACTGGTGCACGGCTTCGGCTCCAGCGCCGACGAGCACTGGGTGCGCACGGGGATGTTCGAGCGGCTGGCGCGGCGATGGCGCGCGATCGCGTACGACGCGCGCGGCCACGGCATGAGCGACAGGCCGCACGACCCGGCCAGGTATGGGCTCGGCAACATGCGCGCCGATGCCGTGCGCCTGATGGAGCATCTTAAAATCCCGCGCGCGCGCATGGCGGGTTACTCGATGGGCGGACGGATCACGCTCGAGGTGCTGATGCGCGATCCGCAGCGGTTAAGCGCCGTCGTGCTCGGCGGCTACGGCGCAGCCGGCCAGATTGCCAAGCCCGGCCAGCGCCATCGGATCGCCGCGGCGCTGCTGGCCGAGGACCCGGCGGTGATCGAAGACGTCCTCGCGCGGCGCTTTCGCCGCGGCGCCGAGCGCAACGGCAAGGACCTGCGCGCGCTCGCGGCATGTATCGGCGCGGAGGAAACGACTGACGCCGAGTCGACGCTCGATTTCGCAGCGCTGCGGCGCTCGGCGTTGCCGGTGCTGGTTGCGACCGGCGACCGGGATACGATCGCGGGCGATCCGCGGCCGCTCGAAGAATGGTTCGGCAATGCGCGCGTCGTGGTGCTCGAAGGCGCCGATCACGTATCGGCGCCGGCCGACCCGCGCTTCCAGGCCGCCGTCGAGGATTTTCTCAGCTCGGTTCCCGAGTGAAGCCCAGGATGTCTCGCGCGTTCGGGAGGGGTCGGATTCAGCTCATCGACGGCGCGAGCAGCGGGCCGCTCAGCAGGTAGGGCCGCGCATCGGGCGGATGCGGCAGCAATCCGAAGAGCACGCCCAGGCGCCTGCGTCCTTCGGCGGAAGGCTGGATGGTCAGAGCAAAATCGATTCGGCTCTGCCTCGCGTCGGGGCCGAGACGGATCGTTCCGTGGCCATCGATTGCGCCGTCGGGCCCCTGTCCGGTGAGGCTGCTTATCCTGAGCGCACCCCCCGGGCTCAGCCTGGCTTCGCCTTCGACCTTGCCCAGCCGAATCGGGGCGAAGCCCGAGGCGATTTGGAGCGAGAGGTCTGCGGTGCGGAAAGCGAACGTGCCGCTGGCCGCGGATGCGTCAGCGGTCGCGAGTTTTGCCGATCCATCGCCCGAGACGCGGCCGACCACATTGATTCCGGTTTCGCGCAGCGCCGCGATTCGGGCAAGCCCCATGTCGCTCAGCGCGAAACGCACGCCAATCTCGGCGCCCGATCGATAAACCGTGGCGCGCAGCGCGCCGCCGTAAATCCGCGCGTGCACGCGCACGCCCGGCCGACCGAGGAGCAGCGCGCCGAGCGCCGGCGCGAGGGTCACATCGGGACTTTCAATCTCGAAGGGCGAGGAGGGCTCGAGCGAGACGAGGCGCACGTCGCTGAGCGACGCGCCGAGCGGCAGACTGATGGCCTGGCCCGAGGAACTGAAGCCGAGCCGCAGCGGCCTCAGCAGCGCGGCGAGCGTGGCCGTGTACGGAAAGGTCGCCGCCAGCGAGGCGATGAAGACCAGCGCGCCGAATCCGGCATAGAGCAGCGCGTCGCGATGCGCGCGAGCGAAATCGCCGAGGCGTGCGAGCGGCCGCTCAGGCATTGCGGCCCAGCGCGACGCAGGTCATCTCGACATCGAACGTATGCGTGTCCTGCGAGCGCCGCGTGATATGCAGGGTCGAAACCGTGACCGGAATGTTGAGCGCGCTCAAGCCGTAGAGCGTATCCACGACCTGGCCGAGGGTCAGCTGGTTGAGCTTCAGGTCCACCGAGTACTGCTTCATCCCGCCGGGAAGCGTTTTTTCGGCGGGGGTGATGGAGCCGATGCGATCTTTGCCGGGAGCGCGAGTGAGCGCCTGCTCGACCACCGAGAAGAGCGAGAAATCGCCGCTCGCCGCGACCGTCCGCGTGCGCATCGTGGCCAGGTCGATGCGCAGCCGCTGATAGGTGCGCATCATGCGCGCGACTTCGACCGCGTCGTGCTGGCGCTGCTGGATGCGATCGCCGAGGCCGCCGAGCGCGCCCTGTACCGGCAGGTAAACCAGATTGAAGAGCAGAAACAGCGCGAGCACGCCGCCGGCGACCTGGAGCAGGACGCGTTCGCGCGGCTCGAGCTTGCGGTAGCGCGCGCGCATCGACGCCGCCGCCGGGGCGAGCGCCGTGCGGAGCTCGCGCAAGCGCGGCGTGAGCCGCTTGCCGATCGCGTCTGCGGTCGCGCCGATGATTTTTCGCATCCGTTGCAGCATTCGCGCAGTTTACTCCAGCATCTCACCGCGGATGTCCGCGGTCAGCCGGAACTCGATCTTGCTCGCGTCCGAGCCGGCAGTGGCATGAGTCACCTGGATATTGCGGAAGTAGCCGCTTAAGTCGAGCGCCTTCTTGACCCGATCCACGGTAGCGAACGAATCCGCCATGCCGTCGAGCTTGAGCGTGCCCTCGTCGAGCGTGAGATCGACGATTTCGGCGCCCAGATGGGGCGGCAGCGCGCGCGACAGTGCCATCAGCGTGTCGAGCGGCAAGGCCGAGGCGCCCGTTCCGCCCATCATGTGAAGCTGCTTTTGCATCGCGGCAATCTGCGCCGCCAGTTCGTCCTTGGCGTCGGCGCCTGAAACGCCGCGCCCCAGGGCCGGCGCGGCAATCGCGGCGATCTCGCGATTGATCTGCCGCAGGCGGCGCAGGTTGGAGGTGACGCGGATGCCCGCGTGCAGAGCGAGCGCGGCCGCTACGGCGGCGGCGAGGATGATAGTGTTGCGCCATGGCCGCAGGCTGCCGGTGCGGCCGCGGAAGGCGAATTCCCCCTGGCGAAAATTGAGCGGCTGCACGGCCGAGCCCGGCGACTCCGCCAGCAGCATCGCAAGACAGCCAGCGAAGCGGGTCGAGCGCGCCGAGAGCGGGCCGAGCAGGGCGGCGCAATCGAATTCATCCAGCGTGCGGATCGGCACGGCGAGCGCCTCGGCCATCCGCCGGCGCACGTCGGGCGTCGCCGCCATCGGGCCGGTCAGCACCAGCTCGGGCTGCTCACGCTCGGAACTGTGGGCGAGCAGGGTTTGCCGGACCGCGCCCAGAATCGCCGAAGCGCCGGGGGCCGGCGTGCCGTTGCTCGCGCCGAGCTCGGCGACCACGGTGCGAATCGCGCGCGGCATCCCGCCATCGTCCAGCAGCACCATCGAGGTCGAGTCGCGGTCGAGATCGACCAGCAGATGAGCGCCGCCGTGGCCGTTGCGCACGCGCGCCAGTAGCGAGGCCAGCGCAAGCGCGCTCAGGGTCACTGCGGTGGGATTGATTCCGGCGCGCGCGAGCAGCTCGAGATGACGCCGCAGGTCCTCCTTGCGCACCATCGCGGCCAACACCAGGGTCTTGTCATTCTCGCGGCCGACGCGGGTGAAGGCGACCACGGCTTCGTCCACGCCGAGCGGCAGATGCTCTTCGAGCGCGAAGGGCACGGTCTGCGTGAGCCGGCGCTGGTCCTTGAACGGCAGCGCAAGCATGCGCTTGACCACCAGCTCGCCGGGGAGCGCGCTCACCACCATGTCGGGGTTGCCGGCCTCGTCGAGCAGGCGGGCGAGCGCGGGCGCGAGATCGTCCTCGTCGGCGCCGCGATGTTCCTCGATCGCGTCGAGCATCGCGAGCGAATTCCAGTTGCGCTCGGCGAGCGCGCCGCGCACGCAGTCGCCCGCGATTTCAATCGCCAGGATACGCTGCGCCATCGCCGCTCAGCCCCCCTGCCAGCTCGCGAGCATCGAGGTGCCGTTGCTGTTGCGGCGAAACACGCCGGTTATGCGCCGGCGCGAACCGGCGAACACGCCGACGCCGGTAACTGTGAAATAGGCGCTGCGCGTGGTGATCAGCCGCATCAGCGGATTGGCCGCGTCGCCGAGGCCGGCCAGGTTGCCGACGTCGGTGGTCATGAGAAAGGGCTGCACGGTGCGCGCCTGGACGATTTCCTTGACCATCGATGGATTGCCGGACAACTGGGGCAACAGAGCGGCGATCACTTCGGGCGGCGCGGTATTGATGTTCACGCGCGGCTCCGGCGCCGCAGTCAGGTAACGCTGCAGCACGGCGAAGGTGGCATCGTCCACGCCTTTGATCATCCTGAGATCGCCAATCGTCGGCATCGGGCCGTTGCGCGGCTCGTACGGCGGCATCAGTCGCAGATAGTAATCCGCCTCCGCTCCCCCCGGAGATTCGATACTATCGGGGTCCAGCCAGTCAACTATGGCGGGAATGATAGCCGGCGAGACGCCGAGGTTGGCGAACAGCCGCTCGACGATGCCCAGGTAAACCGGGTTGGCCTGCCCGGTACGCGGATTGATCAGCAGGTTGATGTCGATCTTGCGTGCTTCGTCGACGATCGAGACCTCGGCCAGCCCGCCGCCCAACGGCACCGGCGGGTAGGGCTGCGCCCACGGCTCATCCAACCCGTCATGCGGGGTCTTGGCGCGCACGTCCTGTTGCGCATCGGTCGAAAGCAGCGACAAACCGACATTGATCGCCGACCGCGCCAGGTACTCGGCGCGGAGCTCATTGGCCTGCCCGGCGGCCGAGCGATAGCCCAGCGAGGCTGCGGTGGTGAAGTCCATCACCAGCAGCGTCATCAGCGCGAGCGCCATCATGGTAACCAGCAGCGCGATGCCGCGCTCGCTCCTGTTCAGCCGGCTTACCACTGGGTGAAGGCCATCGGCAGCGTGATCTGGGTGGAAAGGGTGACGGGCGCGGCATGCGGACCCGCCATCTGGATTTCAATCGCCACCGCCTGCGGAAGCTGCAGACCGGGGGGCAGGCTAGGTGAATTCCAGCTTTCGACCCAGATGTTGCCGTTGAAATAGCGCACGTGAAAGGCGAGCAGGTTCGCCGCCAGCACCACCGGCGGCGCGACGTTGACCCCGGCGGTCGCGCCCAGCAGCGCACTCTGCTGCTGGCGCATGAGCATGAACCATCCGGGATGGTTCGGGTTCGGTCGACCGCTGTATGAGACCAGCTCCTCGGCGCCGAACGAGATGATGCCGGGGCGGTGGCCGGGATTGAGCGTGGAGATGAAGAGGGCATCCAGCGGGGTGCCGTTCTGCATATGACCCTGGCCGATCAAGGTCACGTCGCTCGCGATGAGCGGCGTCTGCACCGCGCCGCGCAGTTCCGTCGTGAGCTGGTTGAGAATCGCGCGCGCCTGACGATTGCTGAGCAGACGTCCTTCGGCCTGCGTCTTGCCCGCCGCGACGGCATGAAATGAACTCGCCAGCATGACCATGACGATGCCGAGGATCGCGACCGCGACCATCATTTCGAGCAGCGTGAAGCCGCGGGGGCGGCCGCCGACGGTCAATTCGGATCGCATTGCCGCAACGCTCATTGTCAGTCCGCCGGGGTCCCGCCGCCCGGTTGCGAGCCCTGCAGGGCGGGATTTTGCGGCGCCGCGCTCTGCGGCGTCGCCACCTGCGGCATCGGATTGTGCATGAACTCGACGATCGAAAAATCGCGCCCGAACCTGGGGCCGTAGCGGACATGGATTTCGACCTTGCGCAGGTCGGGAAATACCGGTGATGGTTCGACCGAACGCGTCCAGCGGAAATTGGGATATTGGCCCGAGTACATGCGATCGAAATCGCCGCTCGAGTTGCCGATGGGCGGGAAGCGCTGCAGCTCGGCCTGGGTCATCAGCGCCTGGGCGAGCATCGCCGCGCGCGAGACGTCCTGGCCGCGAATGACGCTTTGCAAATCCTGATGCTCGAGCGCGAGCAGCGCGAGCAGCGCGATACCGAGGACCGCGATCGCGATCAGAACTTCAAGGAGGGTGAAGCCCGCCCGAGCGCTATTTATGTAATTCCGAGCCGTCATTCGGAAATAAAGATCGGCGCGCGCGGATTATTGCGACATCGCCAGCGCCTGCACCGGCGGCACGTCGCCGCTCACGATACCGACGTCGCCGGTCAGCGGATTGAAACTCAACGTGAGCACGGCGCCCGAGGAGGTCGTCAGGTGGATGACGGTCGCGTCGACATAGCCGTCCGGATAGAATTGGCAGCTTATCGTCCCGGCCTTGGCGCCGCCGATGCCGGCGACCGACACGTCGCGCAGTTTCAACCCGGGCGGCATCGGGACCGCGAAGCCCCAGGGGCCGCGGAAGGGGGCGAATTTCGGATTGGACGCGTAGGGATCCAGGCGCGTGACGTAATACAGGTTGTGATCGAGATCGAAGTTCATGCGGTAGATGACTTTTTGCGTACCCGCCTCGTCGTAGAGATAGTTCGCGCGTCCGGCGAGGCGGCGCGCCTCGCTCTTGAGCTGGGCGCCGTGAAAGCCGCTGAGATAGGGGATCGCAAGCGTCATCACCAGGCCCATGATAAACAGCACGACCGCAATTTCGAGCAGCGTAAACCCCGGCGCAAGGCGCGCGCGTGCGCGGCGCGCGTCGTCTGTGCGCCTGCTGCCCCGCGCGCGCGTGCGAGCCGGCCGCTTCACGACGAACTGCCGTCGATATCCTCGTCCTTGCCGGTGCCGCCGGGCTTGCCGTCTGCGCCGAACGACTTCAGGACATATGAGTTGCCGTCGCTCTGGTAAAAGTAGGGATTACCCCATGGATCGTTGGGCACCTTTTCGATGTAGCCCCCCTGCTCGTAGTTGGCCGGCTGGCGGCCACCGGTCGGAGCGCTAACCAGCGCCGGCAGACCCTGGTCGCTGGTCGGATAGTAGCCGTTGTCGAGGTAATAGCGATCGAGCGCGGTTTTGATCTCGGAGATGTCGGCCTCAGCCTTGGTGCGCTTGGCCTTGTCGGTGGCGCCCCTGAGGCTCTGCACCACGATGGTGGCGAGCAGGCCGAGGATCAGGATGACCACCATGATCTCGATCAGCGTGAAACCTTCCTCGAGCCTGCGGCGGCGCGCCGTTCGATGCATCGTTGTGAACTCCCCTGACGTCATTTCATCAACTGGTTCAACTGGAATATCGGCAGCAGGATCGCCAGCATCATGAACAGGATAATGCCCGCCATCGCCAGCGTCATCAGGGGTTCGAGCATGGTGGTGAGCTGGCTCAGCGAGCGCTCGACCTCGCGCTCGTAGGTGTCGGCCACCCGTTCGAGCATCGGTTCGAGTTCGCCCGAGCGCTCGCCCACGCGGATCATTTCGATCAGCAGCGGCGGGAATAGCTTGCTCTGGGCCAGCGGATAGCTCATCCCGTGGCCCTCGCGAATCGAAGTGCGGCTCTCTTCGACCGCGTCGGCGAGCAGGCCGTTGGTGACCACGTGCTTGACCGAAGCCAGCGCGGGCAGCAGCTGCACTCCGCTCTGCAGCATGGTGGCGAGCGTACGCGAAAAGCGCGCGCATAGCACGCGCGTCACCGTCGCGCCGATGTACGGCGTGCGCAGAACCCAGGTGTCGTAAAAGCGCCGGCCGCGCCGGGTCGAAAGCGCATAGCTGATGCCGAAGATGGCGCAGGCGATCGCCAGCAGCAGGATCATCCAGTAGCTCGAGATGAAGTTCGAGATCGCAATCAGGATGAGCGTCGGCAGCGGCAGCGCGGCGTTGTTCTGTTGAAAGATGGTCGCCACCTGCGGCACCACGTAGCTCATCAGGAAGAACAGGATCCCGCTGCCCACGCATACCATGATGATCGGATAGGTCAGGGCGTGGGTCACCTTGGCCTTGAACTCGGCCTGCGCCTCGTTGAAGTCGGCGATGCGGTTGAGGACCGTCTCGAGCGCGCCCGCCGCCTCGCCCGCGCGCACCATCCCGACGTACAGGTCGGAGAAGGTTTCCGGGTAAGCGGAGAGCGCGTCGCCCAGCGAGCTGCCCTCGCGCACGCGCTCGCGAATCTGCGACAGCAGGCGCTTGGTGAGCGGGCGCGTGGCCTGATCGGCGAGCGCGGCGAGCGCGTCCACCAGTTGCACGCCCGCGCCGAGCAGCGAGCTGAGCTGGCGCGTGAGCAGCGAAAGCTCGGACGGCGGAATACGCCGGCCGAAGGAGGGCAGGTAGTCGGAAAAGCTGCGGCGCGCCGCCGCCTGCTCCTGCTCCTCGGCCAGTTCGGTGGGAAAGATGCCGCGTTCGCGCAGCTTGCCGCGCGCCGTGCGCACGCTGTCGGCATCGACCACGCCGGCCACCGAACGGCCGTTGGCGGCCAATCCGCGATAGGCGAAAACGGGCATCGCTCGTGTACCCGAGGCGTCGGCTAGAGAATGTCTTCCTGGGTGACGCGCAGCAGTTCTTCGATGGTGGTTTCGCCCTGCAGGATGCGCTGGGCCCCGTTCTGGCGCAGCAGCGACATTCCGCGCGAGGTGCAGGCGCGCCGTATGGTGGCGGCGTCAGCCTTCTGCATCACCAGCGAACGCACTTCGTCGTCCATCAGCATCAGCTCGTGAACCGCGGTGCGCCCGCGATACCCGGTGCTGCGGCAGGCGCGGCATCCGTTGGCCGCGGGCCGGTAAATCGGCCCCTTGAGCATTTCCGGACGCGCGCCGATGCGCGCCAGCTCTGACGCGCTGGGCGTGTAAGGCTCGCGACAGTTCGTACATAGCGTGCGCACCAGGCGCTGCGCCAGCACCGCCAGGATCGAGGACGAGACCAGGAAGGGCTCGATCCCCATGTCGACCAGCCGGGTGAGCGCGCCGAAGGAATCGTTGGTATGCAGGGTCGAGAACACGAGATGGCCGGTCAACGCGGCATGGATTGCGATTTCGGCGGTTTCGCTGTCGCGGATCTCGCCGACCATGATGACGTCGGGGTCCTGGCGCAGGATCGAACGCAGTCCGCTCGCGAACGTCAGCTCAATCTTCGGATTAACCTGCATCTGGCCGATGCCGCGGAGCTGGTATTCGATGGGGTCCTCGATGGTGATGATGTTTTTCTCCGGCGAGTTGATGCGCGCCAGGCATGCGTAGAGCGAGGTGGTCTTGCCCGATCCGGTCGGCCCGGTCGCCAGGATGATCCCGTGGCTCTGCCGGATCAGGCGGTCGATGCGCGCCAGGTTGTCACCGGTGAAGCCGAGGCGGTCGAGGTTCAGATCGACCAGCGCCTGGGCGCGATCGAGCAGGCGCAGCACGATGCGTTCGCCGAAGGCGGTGGGGATGGTCGACACGCGAATATCGATGTCGCGGCCGGCGACCCGCAGACGGATGCGGCCGTCCTGCGGCAGGCGTTTCTCGGCGATGTTGAGTCCCGCCATCACCTTGACGCGCGAGCTGATCGCGGGTTGGAAACGCTGCGGCGGCGAGATCACGTCGTAGAGCATTCCGTCGACGCGAAACCGCACCAGCAGCTCCTGCTCGAACGGCTCGACGTGGATGTCGCTCGCGCGGTCCTTGACCGCCTGCGAGAGCAGCCCGTTGACCAGCTTGATGATGGGCGCGGCGTCGTCGGAGTCGAGCAGGTCGAGCGGCTCATGCGCCAGCTCGTTGGCGACGACGTCGAGCCGCTCCTCTTCGAGGTCGATCATCAGGTCCTGCGCGGTGGTCGTGGTGGCCTGATCGTACGCCCGGTTGATCGCGTCGCTCAGGATCTCGAGCGGCACGACCACCGGATGCACCGGCAGGCCGAAAAGCACGCGCAGGTCGTCGAGCGGTTCGTAATTGGACGGATCGGCGATGGCCACGGTGACGCTGCGGCCATCGTTGCTCAGCGGCAGGATGCCGTTTTTTTTGGCGTAGTTGATCGGCACCTTGGCCAGCAGGGCGCCGTCGATCGCGTGTTCGTCGATATGGGCCTGGAAGGGCAGCCAGTACTCCTGCGCGATCGCGCGCGCCAGGCGCTGCGGCTCCAACGCACCCATGTCCACCAGCACGTCGGCGAGGTCCTGGCCTGGTTTCTTACGCTGACGCGCGCGTTCCAGATCCTGTTCGGAGACCCACGAACGGTCGAGCAGGATGGACTCGATGCTTTTTCGTGCAGTCGCCATCAGAAGATCGTCAATCGCCGCCAGCTTATCGCCACCGCTCTCCGAGCCGGCGCGAAGTCTTTTTTCGGGTACGAATAACCCTAGGGCCGCTATAAGCGGGCCGCTGTTAATTAGACACGATGGCTCGGTGGGGTTGCAACATGCGATTTCGCGCCGATGGAACCCTGGTCCGAAAGTGAGCCTTGGTTGGCGGACGAAGGTCCTTGCGGTCCAAAAGTTGCCCCCGGCTCAGTAGTGGCGCCGGTTGCCCACCGCCGAACCCGGACCTGACACGCCGAAACTCAGTCCAGGGCCCCCGTTCTTGGTCGGCATGGTATGCGTCGTCTCTTTCCATGAGGTCAGCTTGCCGTCGACGAAGGTCAGGTCCATGAACTCGCCCTGATCGCCTTCCTTGGTGTTGGTGTACAACAGGGTGGCGGCGACGTCATTGGTGTTGGAGCGCTTGGCATAGCTCCAGGTCTCGGTGTCCTGGTCGGAATCCTGTCGCAGATCGGGCTCGCCCCACTTCTCGCGCACCTGGGCCTCGCTCTGGCCGGCCTTGAGGTCGCGCGCCATGCGCGAGGCGCGCAGTTCGGTCGAGGCCTGGTAGGCGACGCCGCAACCGCACGCTGCCAATATCAGGCCCGCGGCCGCATACATGCGCAGTTTCATCGCGCAAAATTGTCGCCATCATTCGCGGTCGAAGTCAAAGGGGTTGCGAAAGAAATCGCGCGAACGCCCGCGGCCCAATATCCGCGCGCCGCGTCCCACGCGTTGCGATGGGCCTGCGCTAGACGAAAATATCCGCCGGCAAGCCGCGTTCGTTGATGAAATTGCCCAATTCAGCGAGCGCGAAGGTGCGTCCGGCCCGTTGCGGATTGTTGAGCGCGTGCGCCCGGATCGCGTGGATGTCGCGAAAGTAGCGCTGAATCGGATTGTTGAGAAAAATCGCACGACCGCCGCTCGACTCGAACATCAGGTCCACGGCATGCACGCTCCGGCCCACGGCGTCGGCTGCGTCCCAGCGCAGCCGCGCGCGCCGCTCGACCGGCACCGGGCGGCCCTCGGACACCGTGCGCATCATTTCTTCGAAGGTGTCGAGCATGCGCGCGCGCGCGTTTTCGACCAGCGATACGGCTTCAGCTAGCCGCATCTGCGCGAACGGATCCTCGGCCACCATTTTGCGCTCGTAAGCAGTGCGCCGCACCCGCGCGCCCTCGCGCCAGCACTCGAGCGCGCCCAGCGCAGCGCCGATGGCCGGTGCGGCGATCGCGTAGGCGAACACCGAAGCCCAGGCGAGCCGGTACAGAGGCGCGGGGTTGCTGAGCTGGCCGGGGTTGTCCAGCCTGTAGGCGTCGAGAAATTTGTGCGTGCGATGCTCGGGAACGAAGGCGTCCCTGACCACGATGTCTTTGCTGCCGGATCCCATGAGCCCGATCACGTGCCAGTTGTCGTCGATCTCGTAGTCGCTGCGCGGCAGCAAATAGCTGCGCGCATCGGGTGTGCCGTCGGGATTGCGCGTCGAGCCGCCGAGGATGACCCACTGGCAGAAATCGCAGCCGCTCGAGAACGACCATCGCCCGCTCACGCGGAAGCCGCCCTCGACGCGCTCGATATGGCCGGTCGGCGCATACGACGACGACGCCTGGACGGTGGAATCGGCGCCCCAGACCTCCTCCTGTGCGCGCTCCGGAAAGGCCGCAAGCTGCCACGCATGGACGCCGAGCACGCCGAGCACCCATCCGGTGGACGGACATGCTGCGCTGACCTCCGCCACCGCGCGATAGAAGGCCGCCGGAGGCATTTCAAAGCCGCCCCATCGCGCGGGCTGCAGCGCGCGCAGAAGTTCGGCGCGCTGAAAGTCGTTCCAGCTTTCATCCGGCAGGCGGCGGGCACGCTCGGCCAGCGCGGCGCGCTCGCGGAAGCGCGGTATCAGCTCGAGCACACGGCTCAGGTAATCGTCGCTATTCATCGCGCCATCGCCTCGAATTGAACGTTTCGCAGCGGCGCGCGCAGGTTGCGGCCCGCCGCCGGGTAGCTTCCCGTATCAGCCGCCTTGACTCAACTCGCCGAGCCGGCTGCGGACGCCGATGCGAATTGCGGTGACCGGGGCAAACGCATTCGTGCTATAACCGCTGCCGTTGGCCGGCGAATCGGGAGGGAGCGATGGCGCGCAAGCTTCGGCTGGTGAAAGGTGCTGCCGCACGTACGGCGATGGTTTACGGAATGCGCATTTTCCGGCCGAGCGATCTGACCGCGGTCGAGGACGCCAAGGTGCGGCTTCGGGACGGCAGCACGGGGCGGGTGACGATGCATCTGATCGAGGGCACGCGGGCGCAGATTCGCCGCCAGCTCATGCAGAGCATCGACGCCTTTTTCGAATTGCTCGCGGACGAACAGCAATACTGAGTGCGATCCGATCGCGTCCGGAATCGCGCGATCCCGATCGCGATAGATTCAGCGCGTGCGGGTGGAACCGAAATGCGAGGTAATCGATCGATGGATCTGAAATTCATCAAATATGAGAAGCGAGGCCATACGGCGTACGTGACGTTCAACCGGCCCGAAGTGTTGAATGCGCTCCATCCGCCGTGCCATCTGGAGATGGACCAGGTGTGGGACGATTTCGTCGCCGACCGCGAGCTGTGGGTCGCGATCCTGACGGGCGCCGGCGATCGCGCGTTTTCCGCCGGCAACGACCTCAAATGGACCGCCGAGCATCGCGGTGAGCGCCCGCCGATGAGCAAAGGCGGATTCGCCGGCATCACCTCGCGCTTCGACATCAACAAACCGATCATCGCGGCCGTCAATGGCTTCGCGCTGGGCGGCGGATGCGAGATCGCGCTCGCCTGTGACATCATCATCGCGGCCGATCATGCCCGCCTGGGGTTACCCGAGCCGCGCGTGGGTCTGATGGCGGGCGCCGGCGGAGTGCATCGCCTGCCGCGGCATATCCCGCTCAAGATCGCCATGGGCATGATTCTTACCGGCAAGCATCTGACGGCCGCTGAGGCGCATCGCTGGGGGCTGGTCAACGAGGTCGTGCCGCTCAGGGACCTGATGCCGGCGGCGGAGCGATGGGCGGCCGAGATCATGGAATGCTCGCCGGTATCAATTCAGGCGAGCAAGGAAGCGGCGATGGGCGGGCTCGGGATGTCGCTCGAGGAGGCGTCCGCGCACCGGTTCGCGGAG
>Ga0209581_1001312_pt1 | contig 30195 bp, 28 predicted proteins | sample Coa_R2_FD_187160 | JGI IMG/M metagenome (GOLD analysis project Ga0209581, IMG submission 187160) | Surface soil microbial communities from Centralia Pennsylvania, which are recovering from an underground coalmine fire - Coalmine... | ecosystem: Environmental > Terrestrial > Soil > Unclassified ...
GAAACCCCAGCGTTGACCCGCGTAGGCACGACGAGCAGTTCCGCGTTTAGGCACCCGTAGCTCAGCTGGATAGAGCGCCACCCTCCGAAGGTGGAGGCCACACGTTCGAATCGTGTCGGGTGCGCCACCCTACAGCATTTGCGCAACACCGTTCCCGTTTGGTGCGAACACCGCACGAACTCACCGGCAGTCCTAGGGTGGGACAGCCGAGCGGCAATTCTGTCTAAGGCCGCTCTAAGGCCTCAGCCATCGGGGGCAATAGTTTTCCAACCTCGGCCCCTTCCCATGCAGGGAAGTCCGCTGGCGCATTCCAGAAGACACGCCACGCTTCGTTGAGGGAATCCCGGACGCGCGCTTTGGTTCGGGAAGTCGCTGCAACGATTCCGATGCCGTCGACTCCTTCTTTCGCCGCACGGGTGATGGCATCGATTTGAGCGTCGGGATAACACAAATGGTATTCAGCAGTCGCGCGATACGCCATTGCAGCGACAAACTCACGCCATGCGCGCTCGATGGAATCGGCTTCGCTGTCGAATCCACGCAGAGAGCGAAGCATACTAAGCATCGCCCGCATCCGCGCATCATCCGCGGGATGCGACGTTTCGCGCGTCAAGGGCGTCGTGAAAGGATCGCCGCCACGCTTGATACATAGATGATAATGCGCCCAGGCATAGGCCGGTCCCACTGTCAGAACGCCGAACAGGTCGCAGAAAAACTCCTCCATCCAGTATTTCGCCCAACAGGTTCGCCACAGCTGAATCTGGAACAGGCGAGCTTCCTGATTGCGAAGGCGATCCGCCGCTAGGGCTTCGCGATGGAAATGGGCGACCATGCCAAACAGGCTCGACTTGAAGGCACGTGCATACGGCTCAAGGTTTGGCAAATCGAGATTGCGATGCAAGGGATGACAAAGCTCGTGGTAGATGTCAGGCATATGCAGGAGAAACCGGCTCTCGATGAGCGGTAGGCAAAGCAGATGGAACTCCGAATAGATGTGGAAGTAGTCCTGCGACATATGGCTGACGACCGGGTTGATCAGAGGGTAGTTGATTTCCGTGCTGATCTCGGTAATCAGCCGGTTCAACGCAGTGTCCGCGACATTGACTCGATTGATCGCGAAGATGCCGACTCCTTCGACGGTGTTTAGCTGTTCAACGAGCCGCTTGAAGATACGAATCCGGCGCGGCGTTTGCAGCGTGGGGTCGACAATGCGTTCGGCGGCGAGGTTGTTGAACTCGACGAGTATATGGTCAAGCTTGCCGAGACAAATCTGACGCAGTCCGTCGTACTCCCGGGGGAAGCGCGATTGGACAATCCCGCGCAGCTGCCGGATGCGCTCGATGGATTGACGGATGGATCCGGACAGGTAGTCCTCGATCATCCACGTCCCCGAAGGCGTCCGGCGACCTCCGACCGTTCGCGCTCCAGTCCTTGTGCGAGTATCTCCAGTTGTCTCTGATCGGAGGGGCCGATCGTGCCCGCCAGGAGGCGCTGGCCAAGCTCGGGCAAGTTCAGAGGCGTCTCGCCGGTCGCATTCCGCAAGAGACTGTCCAGCATGAGGGCTTCATACGACTCTGAGGCTTGCCCTTGGTCGCCCGCGTCGACCAGCAATTGGCCGAGACGCATCTGTTCGGAACCAGCTGTGGCCGACACATGCGTCCGTGCATGCTCGATCACGGTATCGATCAGCGACGCGAAATGCTCGACATTCGCGTAAATACCGGTAAGCAGGCTGAGGTCGCTCATCGTGTGCCCTCCGCGACGTTGTCGTTGCCGAAGGCGATTTCGTCCTCATTCACATCGGTGGCTTCATCAAAGAGGCTGCGATCGCAGAGTTTGATCGACATCGGCAGGCGCATGGTGCCTTCCGGTTGGCCCCAGGTCAGACAGCTCAGAGCGAAGACGTCCTCGAGACAGTGTTGAATCGTCATCTCGCCATGTACGCGCCGGATGTGCAGCGGATTTGCGGTGCCGGGGATGCAGAAGGGCTTTCCGGTGGTGCACACGAAACCTTCGTCATTGCCGATACCGATCCAGCTCCCGACGACCGGGTTCTCAACGGATGTGCCCTGGCCGTTGCGGGCTGGGTATACGCTGAACATCCGCAAGGGCGCCGCGGAGGTCTTTGAGATGTTGACGACGGTCAACTGCCACTGTGGATCAATACTCCCTTCAGCTGCCAGGTGTGCACAAGCGTCCAGGATCCCGGCGATCTCACTGGGCCACGCACGGCCATCGCGGTGGATGACAACGCGCTTCGGCGCTGCGGCAAAAGACCTGCGCTCCTTTCGAATGAGTTCTTCGACGTACTGGCAGACCTGGTTCTTGAGGAGTTGCTCTTTCTGTCGCGATGGACTGGTCGCGAAGCGGATGATCTTTCCGCCATCTCCGATCAGTGTGAACGCGGCTGTGCTGTTCTTGACGTCGATACCGATGACCACGTCTGCGTGAAGCCGCGTGTCGAGGACGAACGGCCATTTTCCATTGGTGAGGAGAACTTTATTGATCGCCACGTTGCGAAGGTATCCGGCCATGCGCTTTCGTTGGCTGTCGTCGATGACGTATTGAGTCTCACCGTTGCGGGTTCGCGCAACATAGCCGCTGCGGATCATATCCGTATGGATTACCGAGGCCGTGATCTGGAATCGATTGTTCAAATCTTTCACGATCCAAGCGGCCAGCTGATCAGCCGAGCGAGTACGCCGGTCATAGCGGTGCACCATAACGAGGGCGAATCCCGGATTGACCCGCGCCTGCTCCAGAGCCCCCTTGATTGCACGGGACTGTGCAACGAAATCGCGTGACCCTGTCAGGTCGTCATAGACAATGACTTCGGGCTCGTATCCGGCGGGATTGGGATAGAGCGAAGCCATTTGCATCTTGAGGTTGGCGAGAAACTGCGGACCGGAGCTGTTGTAGATGCTTTTCGGCACGACGAAATGCTGCCGCGCTAAGGGTGACTGCTCGAAAAAGCCGGCGCGCCGGTCGTCGAGCAGGGCGAGGCGGTTGTGCGCGTATTCGCGGATTCCGCGCATAAAGCCGTTGCTTGAATCCATCGACAGCTTCATGCCGTTGCCGAAACCTAGGGTCAGGAGGTTGAACGATCGTCCAGTGGCGCGGGCGGGACGATGTGAGACGCCTAAGGTTGCGCCAGCGAATTTAATTGACCGCAGGAAGCGCGTGACGACATCTTGGATTAGTCGAGACCGCTCATCGGGCTCAATAGTCGTCTGGGGCTGGTGCCGTGCGCCGAGTTCCCCATGGGTGTCTTCCACGAGGTGGCAAAGCGCTGCGGGCGCGGAGCGCTGTTCGGGGCCTCTGGTTCGGTAAAAGACAGCATGGCTTTCCGGCGATAGGTTGGCCAGAGACGCGGGCACCGGCTTGGGTGATTGCGTATGGAGATAGTTGATGAGGCCTCACGGCCTTTCCGTTGAGCGGAATCGAGGGTTCGCCTATCGTTTGATCGCAAAGTCCCGCGATCGATACTTCAAACCATGTATCGCCCATGCGGTACACGCAGGAGCGACCTTTGAGGCGGTTCACCTCATCGCGGCGTATCTTTGTCGCCAGCGGCGTGCGGGAAACGAGCTTACGCCGAAGATCGACGACAACGCCAAAGCCGCCTTCCGGATGAGGCATGACGCGCAACGCGAACCCTTCGAAAAGCTCAAGGGCACCAAGGGTTTTTACGGGCTGCTTGAAAAAGAACGGCTGGCCCGCACCGGGTTGCCACAACAGGGGATTTTTCCACAGCGGGTCCTGAAATCCGAACTGCAAGAAGCGCATTCGGACCGCGTCCCATTCGGGCGAGTTACCGACGAAAGACAGTTTAACCGTCTCGTCCGTTCTGCGGATCGTGGCGACCGCCCCGACCAGCGTGATGTGATCGGGAGGATCGGCATAGCCAGCCGGCGCCAGGAGAAATGTGCCTCCATCGCGTTCAAACGTGGTGACAGGCGCTCTCATCTGCCTGCTGAGGCGATCGATGATCCGGTGCACATTCGCGAAAAACTCGGTGCTGTCTCGGCGCAGGCCGACGAGTTGATAAAGTCGGTATTCTGCTTCGAGCTGCTCAAGCCCATGAATCTTGAAGCAATTGATCTCAGTGGGCATGCGGTTTCTCCCAACAGATCGAACGAAAGGCGCAACGCTGGCAAGTCTCCGCGTGATGAGCAGCCTGGAAGTCTTCGACGGACAGATCCGCGTATTTCTTGCCTTCGGTCAGAGAGGCGATCTCGCAGGCCGAGCCGATCATGTACTCTTCAGCCTCGGTGATCTCGTCCTCGACGACGTGATGTTCACGGACGGACTCGGTAAGAAGTTGGGCTTCTAGCAAAGCGGCCTCCTTCGGATCGCAGCGGAAGTTCTCTGGAAAGTCAGTGTGCCGCTTCGATCGGCTGAGCGCGATGCCATAAATGGCAAGTTGTAGCCAAGCATCGTTCTGGCCGAAGGTGTGAACCTTCCAGTCGATGATGAGAGGTGGTCGGTTTGGCGAGAATGCAATGGCGTCTGGGTAAGCCAGCACTGTCACGCCATCCATCAACTCGAATTGCAAAGCACGTTGCGAGATCACGCGATCGGCGGACTTAAGTGCCTCGCGCACGCCGGACATGTTGTACAAATTGGTCAAGGCTTGCTCGATTTCCGTCCAGGCTTGTGCGATGTCCTGTTCGGTTGGAGCTTGCCCATACTCCATTCCGTAAAGCAGGGCGAAATCCTCGCCTTCTCGCGACACCCGAAGATTGGGATCGTCGATGGGGTGCCGAAGGGCAAAAGCAAGCTGACTGCCGAAGAGACAGCGGGCCCTTTGTTTCACGGTCTTGAGTGTGATGCTGTCGCGACGGTTTAGGCTTGGGATGAGCGTCTTAGAAATGACGTCGTCGACGACCTTGCCGCGCCAGGCGCTCACGCTTTGCAGTTTCGACAAGAGGTAGACACGGCGCCGTAGTGGGTCGTTTGACCTCGCACTTGCGGCAATGTTCTTAAAGAACCACTGCCGTTGGCATTGGCGAAAACTTCGGCTTGCCGAATAGGACCATCGCATCAGCGCCCCCGCTTTCGAGAGCGGATGAATTGCAAGTACTCGATGAGCGCTTCTTCTTCGTCGGCTGTTACCGGGCCGATCCGCGCGTTTGCACTGGCCGACATCGAAGGGGGCGCAGATGCTTCAGGCATCGTCTGTATCACCGAACAGCTGTTCGCCTGCAAACCGGTCTTCGATCGCCTGCGGCGACAAGCGCGATTCGCGCACTGCCAGATGCTCTTTCGCCCAAGCGAGGAAGGTCGAAAGGCGCGGCGTCGGTTCCGCCGAGACCTCTGCCCTGAGCATGGCTATGAGGCGGCGTAACCGATCAAGTTCTTCGAGTTCAGCGAGGATCGCGCCAAGTCCGGCGGTTCGACGGTCCTCGATATGCTTGACGCGCGCCGCTAGCTCGCGCCGCCGTCGCTCCTCCTCCGCCCTCCGCTGCTCGGCTTGTCGCTTGAGGCGTTGCTCTGTCTTTGCCGCGGCGAGCACCGCGAGCCCCACGCCGATCTCGCTCGCCATGTTCTCGAGCCGTTGGATCTTGGCGTCTCGGAAGCTGCGACGAGGTGCCGTGCCTCCTCCGAACACATAGACCTGCTCGAACTCGAGCGAGAGCTGACCTGTCGGGTAGTAGTCCCATTCGGGAAATCGCGGCCGATCGAAAAATACTGAGTCCCAGCCGTTGCGTCTTGACGCCAGGTCACGCTTGCGTTGCCAAGCTTCTTCCTTGGTACGCTCGGCATCGGTCAGCACATGCTTCTCGCGCTTGACCAGCTCGGAGATCGAAAAACCGATGACTTCGGTCTCAGATTTGAAGTGAGATTAACCCTCACCCCCGACAAGCTGAAATCCCTGCAATGAAGCCGCCCGTACAATCCGCGGCAGGATAACTGCGAGGCAATCGACCGATCGCAGTGCAACCTCACACTTGATGAGCCCACCTTGGCTGCCGCGATCAGGCCGATATCGGATGGTTTCTCCTTTCTGAGCTTGGCGATGGTGCGGTCGACGATTGGGTGCGGCGGCGCAGCTTCGTTGTCGTCTCTTTCGGATGCCAGAATGCGTGCCTGTTCGCGTGCGGCCGCGAGATTGGCGGATTCACGACCGAAGTCACCTTCAGCGATCGTGATCCTGTCGGGAGCGCCAGGCTTGGCTTCCGGCAGTGGCGTCTGCTTCACCTTCTTTCCGGCCGCCTTCTTCGCCCACCAGCCAAGTGGCGGGTTGGGGATGCCATGCTTTCTACAGATCTTGTGGAGCGCAACATCAGAGATTGTGAAATCTTTCGCCAAATGCGTCATCGGCTTGGACCAGACAAGCTCGTAAAATTGCTCACGCGTGAAGACTCGGGCCACGGTCATCCTTTCTTCAGTCTGCCCGCTGTCGGGAGGTTAGGAGATAGCCAGTCCATACTTGGAGGTGCAATAAGGTTGCTACCGCACGGTCCCACAGCGGGAGGATTTACCGCCGCACTTCGTGGTATCATCGCCGCAGCTCCGTCAAAAAAAATTATGCACACTTCTGACGCTTGAGAGCGGAGCTTAGCGCGGCCAAAGAGGACGGCAGTCCTTCGCCTATGAGGCTAACCGAATGAGCGGCTAGTTCACGACCCCAACGCCGGTACCTACCCGCAAAAACCGTGTTGGCCCGTTGCGGGAGCCCGAGGCGTCGGTCACATAGAGCAGGAACCGCTTTGCGCGCGTGACGCCGACATAGAACAGGCGCTTTGCCTCCTCGATATCTTCTGCGCTTCGCGCCTGATAAAATGGAATCCTGCCCTCGTGCAAGTCGATCATGGCAACGGCCATGTACTCCCGCCCCTTTGCGTTATGCAACGTCGCCAGTTTGAGTGCCGCATCTTGGCTTGCGTAGATTCCAAGGTCGTCGATCGTCAGATTCGCCAGATCGACCTTGTTGTTGCGCATGTCGGTCTTCATTTCCTCGACCGACATCGCAAACACGTCTTTGTCGCCGGAGGTCAGATACTCCTTCTCGATAAGCACCTGAGAGAATGCCGCCGCTGCCGCCTCAAGCCAAGCAATGCCGCCCAAATGAATCTGGTGAAGCCGCCTCGCGTGATCGAGAAGCCTGAAAACAATCACGCGGCCACGGTACGAAAAGATATCGAAGTGCGGACGGCCGGTTACATCCAGAAGCGTGTTGAACAGCGTGCGTTCGATCCCGGCAATTGCGTCGGGCCTGGGTTCCATCAGATAGCCGCAGACCTGCTCGGCCAGCGGGGCGAACTGCCTGTTTCGGCGATAAGGGCGCGCTCCCGGTCCCACGATGCTGACACCATATTCGCGGAGCCGCCTTCCGAGGGGGAACAGCGAATACCACGTCGGCGCCAGAATGGCTGCCTCTCCCATCGGAATTTCCAGCGCCTCAATCGCCGGCAAGAAATAATCCGTGATGACAGTGAAGGCAGACGCACCGTGCTGCCACACGGGCTGTTCGGCATACTTCCGCGCACGCCCCACCGCGGTCATCGGCGGTGTTCGCGGATACAGCATATTCGCATGCGCGATGATCGGCGAGCTTGACCGGAAGTTTCCGGAGAGCTGCTTGTCGGTACGCGCGGTAATGCGCCCGGCAAACTGTTCGGCAAGATCAGGCCGCGCGCCCGCGAACCGGAAGATCGACTGGCACGGATCGCCGACGAGAAGGAAACGTGTCCGCCCCTTTCCGGCGATCAATGCCAGGATTTCGACCTGCAAGTCGGTCGTGTCCTGAATTTCGTCAACCAGAATCCAGGCGAACTTCGCCGACACGTAGCTAAGAATTTCGGGCCGCCTACGCAGCAGAAGCAGCGAGTAGTAGATGATGTTGGCGAAGTCGACGAATCCCGCTTCGCGTATGCGCTTCCAGTAGGCGGTCGCGACTTCCGGTGTGAGCGCCCCGCGTTCGATTCCGATTCCAACGGGCCTTCCGTCAAGGTCCATGCGGAGCTGGGTGAAGTCCTCGAAATCCTTGAAGCTCAGATTGTATCTGCCGTGCTGGGCGCAGATCGCAGTGACATGCCGCTCAAACTCGGCGCTCTCCGGCGTCAGGACCTTGAAGCCGTCTTTGTACCCTTTGATCAAATGGCAGAACGGCCGGAAGATATGGTTGAGGCAGAATGAGTGAATCGTGCAGATCTCGTAGTATGCATCGTCCCCCGGCTGAAGGTGGTGCCGCAGACGGCTCTCGATCTCCTGAACAGCCGCATTGGTGTATGTGATGCACGCGACGGCGCGCGGCGTGTCGCGTATTTCGTCGATAACGCGCGATAGTTTGGAGATGATGACCCGGGTCTTGCCGCTGCCCGGACATGCCGTGAGCATAAGGTCGTCTTCGCAACGCACGGCGTCTTTCTGCTCGGCGGTCAGCGTCATGGTTCGGTGAGCCACCTGACCGCATCGGCAAGATACTTGGGAACGCTCGTCGCCTGATCGACATGGCGGGCCGCAATCTGGGCAAAGCGCGCCTTACCGAAACGCTTCGCGGTGTTCAGAATGATCTCGCGCAAAGGGCTCAGGATCGCGTCCCGCTGTTTCTCGTCGAGGTCGCCGTCCTCCAGGTCCGCCGCGCCCTTGCGCAGTTTCTTCGCGACCGTGGGCGCGCCAATATCGTCGGCTGCCCGCGCAAACATTTCCAGCGTTCCGGCAAGCGTCACAGCACGCTCGAATGTTGTCTGGCAGGCAAACACGCGCACGTAGTCGTTCTCCAGCTTTTTCAGATCAGGAGGCGGCGGGAGGTCGTCCTCACCCTCAAGATCGGGATCTGCGTCGCTCGGCTTCAAATCTCCGTCCGTAACGATAGCGCACTTCTTCGGCAATGAGTCGCCAGAAAAGAGCTTGGCATACACGTCGAAATGCACCCCGTAGATCGGGATTACGGAGATTCCCTCGCGGTCAAGGTCAAGCTTCTTAACGTGTTTGATCAGCGCAGGAATAAGGAAAAGCTCGGCCGGCCCTTCAACCAGCATCACTTTGCGAGCAAAGAGGAGAGTTGATCTGGTCGCATCAAGATAGCGCTCCAGATCGCGCAGTTCGTCTTCCTCCAGCCCGGCATCCTCGGCCGGCACCGCCGACGCGATAGCGGGCTCTCCCGTCTGTGTCAGGACGACATATGATTTGAGGTCGGCGTTAGCGGTGATGTGCGTGCTGTGGGTCGTGAGGATAGACTGGAAAGGAAGCGCACTGAGCGCTTTGAAAAGCGTGAGCTGAAGCTGCGGGTGCAAGTGAGCTTCCGGCTCCTCGAACAGAATAATCTGTCCAGCCGATTTCTGCTGTGCGAGCCGTCTGTGAAAATACTCGATCAGGATCGAGACATAAAGAATGTTGTTGAGGCCGAGTCCGTTGGTGGAGGGATCGAAATCCGTCAATGCCGCGTTCGTCAGCAGGATACGTAGCGCCCGGACGATTGCCTGAAACGAAGGTTCGGCGAGACCAAGATCAACATCCAGGCTGAACGCCGGCCCCGTGACCTTTTTGAAGGAGGCGTCGATCGCCTTTGCGATCGCGTCGATCGTCGGAGCTGCGGCGATCTCATCATTCGCCTTGCGCAGGGCGTCCAGCAGGGTCTCCTGCTCGGCAGGGTCGATCTCCATGGCGTCGATAAGCCGCGCAAGCGGCGAGTTGCGGAACTGCCGAAGGTCGCTCTCCACGTCGCGGAGCGCCGGGAGAAATATCACGAGAAACGACTGAAGATCGCTGAAGCGGATGGATGAACCGACATCCTGATTCCAGTCGATTTCCGCCGGGTCGTGAGCCGGGTCGCCGCCGCCCGTGATCTCCCACTGGTAGTCGTCCCGTGTCAGATCGCCCGGCTTAGTCTCCTCCGTTTCCAGGTCTTCGCGGACGCCAAGCTTCGGGCGGTAGCGGTAGACGAGCCGCGCATGACCCGGCTTGAACTGCCATGCCCCGACAAGCGCCTCTTCATTGGTTTTGCCCGCAAAGTCGGTAATCTCAAGCGCAACAAGCACCTGCTCCGGGTGGGAAATATCGATGCCGGAATGAATGTCGCTGGGGATCAGCGAGCGATACGTCGATGAGAGCCCGGCGTCGATGCACAGACGGATTGCGTGCAGAAGATTGGACTTGCCGGCATTGTTTTCCCCGATGACGCAGGTCGCACCCGGCCCGATGGATACGTCAAGATGTTTGAATGAGCGGAAATTCCTGACGACGATGCGATTGATATACACGGCGCGCCCTTAACCCGATGCAGACTTTTGTTCGGGTTCCCCCTCGTCAGCATCCTGATTGGCGGCCCCATCGTCAATCTCGATGACGCCCTCCAGATATTTGCTGTGCTTTTGCTGCAAGTGCCGGATCACGGCGCTTTCATCCGCCGAATGTTGCAGGTGCTCCTGAAAGAATTGGAGCCGGGCACGGTTCTCCTCGATCAGCTCGCCCCACGTCTTGATGCCGACAGAGATATTGTCCTTACGGTGAATCAACTGGCGGGCCGGATCGGGGCCGCCCTCGATGTCGGCCCCGGCGAACTCGTCATAGCTGTTCGAGACGATCCAGAAGTGCCAGCGGACACCCTTTACGGTGTGAAAGCGCTCATCCTTCGACACAGCCATCGCATAGCGCTTGGCCTGCGTGATTTCGTCGGCGCCAATGACGACCTTGGGGGCTTTCAGTTCGACGACCAGGTGCTCGATGTCGTTGGCCCGGTGGCGGCGCGTGGCGCGCGAAAGCATGAGATCGACGATGCCCCGTTTCTTGCCGATCACCTTCACGGGATCATCAATTACGATATCGGGGTCGAGCACCGTGCGGTGCTTTTCGAGCACCCGCTTCAGGTCCTTGTCGCTTGCCCATAGATTGTACTCCTCGCCGAGCACCCAGGTATTCTCGGCGAGAATCTTGTGCAGCTGCGAGCGCTCCTTGAGCCTGCCCTTCGTCTCCGGATCGAAAACAATACTCTCGAGGGCCGATATGAACTTGAGACGGTCGGCGACGGTCTTCGCCGCCGTGATGATTGCCGACAGGGTAGTTTCCTGAAGCAGCGCCGCAAGCTCCTTCTGCTTGCGTTCCGGAAGATCAAGCACCTCCCGGAGAATCATCTGCAAATCATCAGGCCCCCGCTCGATGGCGTGGCGCAGCATGCGTAGGTGCAGAGCGCGGGCCTTGGGAGTAGCCGCAGCCAGCTCAGGCGTGAACTCCTGCACGTTGACGGCGACGATATCGAAGACCTGCCGCTCCGCCTTTTCCACGGGCGTCGTCGGCTCGCCCTTGAACGGATAGATGTCTGCGCTTTTCCACTCTTCAACGACGTTTCGCGCCCGCTGCGCCGCACGCTCGCGGAAATGCTCCTTGATCGCCTCGCGCGCGACATCGACCGCCTGCCGCAACTCGGGAACCATCTCGGCGACGCCAAGGCGCCCGTCGTTATGAAGGGCGGCGATGTAGGGCGATTTCAGGTAGGCGGAGAAAGAGAAGCCGGGAACGTGAAAGCGCGTCTCGACCTGATCAAGCGGGAAACCGTTCTCCGAGCACAAATACAGAGTACGCTTGGTGTCCGCCCGCCACTCTATCAGGTGAAGCTCCGCCGGATACTCGGTGCCGTCTGCATCCTTGATCGGCGGTAGCGTGAGTTGTTCCTGCCCGGCGATTGCCGTCTCGGGATCAAGACGCTGGCCGGCGATGCGGATCGCAACGTCCTGGTAGTTGATGAGATAGAGAGCGAACGTCTCTGCGAGTTCCTGAAGGCCCTCGTCCGATTCAAGAACCCTGAAGTCGCGCTTGATGTCGGCGATCTCGACGATGACGCCGCTGGCCTGTCCGGGCGCATCGCGCTCCTCGGTGATCGCAACATCCTTCAGGTCGGATTCCAGCAGGCTGATCTCAAACGCCTTGGGCTTGCCGGCATCGAGATAGCAAACCTTCCAGACAATCGACCGGCCCAGGGCAAACGCTTTGTAGCGGCCGCGCCCCTCTTGGCCGTGAACCATGCGGCTCTTGGTCCTGGTGCGCCGGGTCACCCGCTTCCACGACCCACCGAGATTTCCGAAGAGCTTCGCCGCTTCAGACCGGGGAAACCCTTCGCCGTTATCATAAACGACAATCTTGGAAAGCCCCCCGGCAAGATCGGCACGCTCAAACTCGACATCGACGCTGCTTGCTTCACCGTCGAGGCTGTTCCAGATCAGCTCGGCAAGTGCGGCAATCGGCTGGGCGCGAGTCTGCCGCGCAAGGAAGTCGTCCTGAATTGAGATTGATACGTGCTCGACCTCGTTCATGGCGCTCGCCCCGCAGCGTTTCGCGCCGAGGCCATGCCTCTTGCCTCATGACCGGCAGCAGGCTCTGCCGTGCTGACAGTCAGGTCCGCAAGAAACTCCGATGCCGGGGCAACGCCGGTAATCAGCAGGCAGTCGCGGGCGCGAGTGCACGCGACATAAAGCAGATGGCGCTCCGTGTTGTAGACCTCTTCGAGGTCGGATTCATCGGAGACGGCCTCGATCCGCTCTTCAAGCGGCAGCACACCGTCGTCGCACGCCATGACAGCGACGCCTCGGAACTCAAGGCCCTTGGCAAGGTGCATGGTGCTGATCGCAACCTTGCCTGCAACGGAGGCAGAATCTTCGCCTAGCTCGAAGTAATCGGCCTTCGCAAGGCGCACGGTCTTGCGGGCGCGCTCCATCTGCGCGTTGGCCCTGACAAGCACGCCGATTTCGTGCGGCTGGTAGCCTTCGCGCAGGCGCTCGCCGATCCAGGCAGCGACCGTTTCCATCTCCTTTTCCGCGTTCGGCACGACCTTGATCACGGGCGGCGGGCCGTTGAAGACGGAGACCGTGCCCTTGCGGCTTTCGACAAGGCCGTCAACATCGGCAAGGGACTGCGGTAGCAGGCGGTCGGCCTGCGCCCTGATCTGGTGCGAGGTGCGGTAGTTGATGCGCAGCGTGTGCGATCGCCCCCGGACATCCACGCTGAGCGCCTTCCATGAAAACGGCGTCTGGAAAATGCGCTGCCCCAGATCGCCGGCGAGGAAGAGGCCGTCCGGCCGCCCTCCCGCAAGCGCCGCAAGAAAGCGCAGGGGCGCGACGCCAAGGTCCTGCGCCTCGTCGGCGACAACGAAGCCGAATGGCCGCGGGTCGCCATCGGGCAGGTCCGCAGTCAAGCGCGTAAATACGCCGGGCCAGGTCGTCAGCCCACGCGCTTCGAGTGCCGTCCGCAGTCCGGTAAAAACGGCCCAAAGCTGCTCGCGCTGCTTGCCGCCGATTCTGGTCTTGCGCCCGAGGCGAGCGACATCGCGATATTCTTCCCAGCTTCGCAGGTTCCAGGCGTCAACGACATCCGTCCATTCATTCAAAAGAAAGTTCGCATCGAACCGCGCCGCCTGCTCCTTCTGCGCCGCGTCGGCCAGCATCGCGCGGATTGTGTTGTCTGCCGGAATCGACGGCGCGCCGAAGCGCTCCGTGTAAAGACGGCGCGCCAGGTCGAAGATTCCTTCGACGACGATGCGCCCGGCGACGGATGGCTCATTGCCGGCAAGGTGGCTAAGCCTGACCCGCAGGGCATTGGCGAGCGCCGTCGAGAACGTGGTCAGCAGTACACGCGACTCTGGCGATTGCCGCGCAAGCTGCACGGCGCGATGCAGTGCCACGATGGTCTTGCCGGTGCCCGCCGATCCTGAAATCCGGGCCGGCCCGCCGAACGCGCGCTCGACCAAAGCGCGCTGGTCCGGGTGCAGAAAGACGGCCCATTTTTCCCAAGGGTAGTCGAGCGCGCGCTCCAGCTCCTCGATATTGGTGAGGACGCGGAAGCGCCGCTGTGCATCGGGGTGCGCGAAGGGATCGGCTTCGATCGGCGCCGGCGCCAGGGGTTCGGGCTTCTCGCCGACCGCAAGTTTCAGGAGCGCTTCCTGCGCCTCCTGCGGCAGGTGGGCAATGATATCGAAGAGGGTGTCTTCGGTCGCGGCGCGCACATCATCGACCCATTCCTCGGGCACGCCGAACGCCATCAACTCGAACTTGCGGAGGTTATCGAAGAGCCTCGGCTTCGCCGAAGGAGTCCGCGCCGCTTCGGGTTCCGCCGCCTCCTTCGGCCTGACGATCTCCACTTCCTGAATGCGCTCGCGGATTTCGACGAGCTGCATCGCGCCAGTGGTTGGATGCCGCTCGATCTTGCGCCGCTCCGCCCATTTGTAAGCATTGTCGTGGTGATCGACATAGGCGAGCAGCAGGCTCGATTGCGTCCGGTGGACGATCAGGCGGATGTCGGCGTTGACGCGAACCGACCAGAAATTCGGGTCCTTCGCGCGGTCGAGCTTATGGAAAGAGAAGCCGGGAGCGGAAGGGTTCAGCTGCAGGTCGAAAGCCGTGGTCTTGACCGCCTTCTGGTCCTGCGCCGTCAACCGCGGTAGGCTGTCGGTGAAGGTATCGGCGATGCGGAATTCCATCTCCTAATGCCTCTTCACGACAACGCGTCCTAGCGCCGAAAGGCGCCTCGCCAATTCCTCTTGAGTAAGGGGACCGTCTTCGCGTCTTGAAGTCGGCGCTTTATGAGTCTGACCTTTGTCGATTTGGTTTCGGCGGTCTTCCTCCGGGCGGCCCTGAACCTCGGGCTTTAGGAATATCAGGGCGAGCAGGAAGTGCGTCAGCCGCGGTGTCCATCGAGCACCCGAAGCTGTCCTATGTCCCTCAAAGTTCAGCCTGATCGAAACATCCCGCGGCTTTCGCGTTCCTTCCCTAGCGTATGCCTTCACGACCGGCGCCAGCTTTGCGCACAGCTCGGCAACCGTTAGGGAATTTGAGTGGTAGTGCACCATCTCGGAGGCCGTCAGCTCGCGCTTCTTTCCATCGCCCCTTTTTCTCGGGTCCAGCTTGCCTGGCTTATCGATCGCTTGAGGACTGGGTGACGGTGCCGATTTCGGCGGGGCGTCGACTTTCTGTGGCAGCGAAACGAAACCTCCCACTGCGAAGACGATCGGCGTTAAAGTCTCCTTATGAAGAAACGAAATTGCGTTCCCCTTCTTACTGAAAAAATCACCAATCTCGAAAACCGGCTTGGATGAGAAGCATATGAACTCTGTGGCCTCGTGGTTCAGCGAATCCAGGAACTCGGCACGCACCGTGTTCTTTTCGCCACGCCTCTCAATCGAGGTGACAACAAGCAATGTCCAGTCGTGGGCAACTCTGACGCCGACGATCTTACCTCGGGTCAACCCGGCAGTATTGGCTGCAGTGATCAATTCCTGCATCAGGCCTTTCGGTCGTATCGTGGGCGCTCCGTTCGACCCGGAGTAAGCTGCGGTTTGGCGACGCGGATTGTCGGTGCAAGGATGCTTGGGCCAAGGCGGACCGAGGTCGTCAAAGTAGACCCTGCTGCCAAACTGGTTCGCATAAAAGAACACCGCGGCGCTGCATACGGGACAGCGCGCGTTGGGATTTACGAAACAGCCCGAAATAGACCGGGCGGAATTGCGGTCAAGAAAGAGCCGAGCGTCTCGCTCGCGCATTTCACTTACAAGGGCGCCTCGATTAACTCGCGTGCGCCCGTAGTTGACACACCAGCCGCAAGTGCAATCTGCGTAATGGTTGTAACCAGGCACTCGACCACACCTCGATCATCCGGGGCGATGCACCACCGAGTTCTTCTAGTCCACCGAAAACACCTTCATCACCTCGTCTCCAAGGTGATTGATGACCTTCACTGCGATGCGGCCGGATGCAGGTTTCGGGAAGGGGCGTGACGTGTCCGAGTAGAGGCTTTCCCAAGCCTCCTCGTCGATCTCGGCCTTCAGCGTCGTCTTCAGCGCCTTGTAGGGATCGTTGGCGCCGAGAAAGTAGGCGTGTCGGACGAAGAAGCTTTCCTCGTTGTAGTCGGTATCGAGCATCCACAGCGCGATGCCGTCCGTGCCCTCTGAAATCACCTCGCCCGTCTGCGGCTTGAACACGTCAACGCCGAAGACCTTCACACGGATCAAGCCATCGCCAGCGTCCTCGATCTTGATGTCGGGCTCACCGAAAATGACGAACAGATTGCCCGCGGCGGTAGCTTTGAGGTCGTCTCCCATGTGGAGGTCGGGATTCATGCGCGCCTTCAGGACCGGCACGCGCCCCAGCTTGTCGAATTCAGCGGAATGGGCATCATAGTTGAATGCGCAGGCAATCAGCACGTCGAACCCCGCATCGCCGGCTTCTCGCGCGGCGGCGACAAGATCAGGACGAGACACGGTTCCGAATTCCGGGCCAATGAGGATGCCCGCCCGACGCTCCTTGTTGCCCTCCATGAACTTGCCTTCGGCGCAGATGTAGTTGCCCGGCCAGCCGGTAAGGCTCGTGAAGGTGATGCGGTCCTCCTTGTGCGCCTGCTGGACGCCCGCGACCTTGAGGTTTTCGAGGATCATCTGGGCGAAGTCGGTCGCCACGTCGTCACGGTCCGGCGCCTCGCGTTTGCCTTCCTGCGCCTTGAGGATGTCGATCAGCTCGTCGTTCCAATCGACCGCGAGCGTGCGGTGCGGCGACAGGCTTTCGACGGTGAAGGGACCGGCGACGCGGATGCGCGAGTTGTCGACGTAGGGCTTGTCATAGAGAAATTCGAACTCGGCGTGTGCCGCGATCGAGGCGTCGATCTCCTTCTGCCGCGCAATCCGCGCCTCCCACCATTGGCCGTGAAGCTTGATTGCCTCGGCATTCGTCCAAGGATCGAAGGGCTTCTCCGGCAAAGTCTTGAAGGTGTAGTCGCGGCCAAGCAGCGCGTTGAGCTTCGCCAGTGCCTTTTGTGACTTCTTGCCAACCTCGTCTTCAGCAATCGCCTCACGCAGTTTCGCGTGGATCGCGGCGGCTTCGGGCTTCCATGGATCGCCCGCCTCGCGGGGGATTTCCCATTCCTCCCAAGGCGTGTTCCGGCCGAGCACCCGGTTCAATTCGTTCCGCAAGGGCTCGAGTGTCGCCTGCCATTTCTCCCAGATGACGTCGATCTCGGCGTTGTTGGCGATCGACTTCAGCGTGATGTGCGGCACGCGCTCGTAGACGAACCCCAGACGGATGTCGCTGTGGGTCGCACGCTCCTTCGGCGGCGTGACGGTGATTTCCGCTTCCTTCCTGAGGCCCTCGGGGCTGTCGGCGAGGATGTAATAGGGATAGCGGGCGCCCATGAGACGCGAGCGAGCTAAAGCGATGGCGACGCGGCTCGTGTCGATGGTGATCCAGCGCCGCCCCCACTGCTCCGCGACATAGGCGGTGGTGCCCGAGCCGCAGGTCGGATCAAGCACAAGATCGCCGGGGTCGGTGGCCATGAGAAGGCAGCGTTGAATGACCTTTTCAGCAGTTTGAACGACATAAACCTTTCCGGACAGACCTGTGTCGTCCCAATAGTTCGCAACAACTGTTGCGGTAAAATCCATCAAGTAGCGCTTAAAGCGAATGGTCTTATCACCACGGCGCACTCGCCCCGCCATTTTGAGCCGCGACATGCCCGACTGATTAGTTTTCCAGTTCGTACGAAAAAAGGTTCGTCCTTCGAACTCGGTTTCGAACGTTGTTGATTCACCCGAACTGTCGCTAGACAAAGACGTTAGTTGAAAGAACTTACCGCCTTGACGTTCCAGGTCCAGAAGCTGCGCGACACTTTCCTTTTCGTGCTTAACAAGACCTCGTTCAACAAAGGGGGTTAGCTCTATCTGGTCGTAACGTTTTCCTGTGCCTTCACCTTCGCCGACGCTTTTTTCAAGAAAAAGACCCCGATACTTGATGGTCTCCTTCTTTTTTGCGTACCATAAGACATAGTCGAAGACGTTGTCGAGATTTGCGGCCCCAACGCCGCCCGTCTTTTTCACAAGGATTTCGCTAACGAAATTCTCGTCCCCAAGCACCTCATCCAGAACTGCCCGCACCCGGTGGACATTCTCGTCCCCAATCTGCACGAAAATCGAACCACTCTCATGCAGTAGGTCGCGGGACACCGTCAGCCTGTCGCGCAAATAGGTGAGGTAGGAATGGATGCCGTCACGCCAGGTATCGCGAAAGGCTTTGACCTGCTCGGGCTCGCGGGTGATGTGGTCGCGCTTGCCATCTTCGACGGTACGGCTGGTGGTGGACCATTGGAAATTGCTATTGAACCTGATGCCGTAGGGCGGGTCGACATAGATGCATTGCACTTTTCCGCGCAGGCCCTCGCGCTCGGCGAGACTCGCCATCACCTGCAATGAGTCGCCCACGATCATGCGGTTCGACCAGTTGGCGTCGTGCTGGTAGAACTCGGTCTTCGCCTCTTCGTCCGGCAGGCCGTTGAAATCGGCGAACAAGTCCGGCATCGGCGGCGCCTCGCGCTCCTTCCGCGCCTTCGTTTCGCGGAGCAGGCCGTCGATCAGGACCTTCGGGTGCACCTTCTCCTGGATGAAGAGCGGCGGCGCCTGGACGATCAGGTCTGACCAGTCCTGCTCATCCTTGCCGCGCCAGACGAGCTGCGGATCGAGGTCGCGGTTGCGGCGTTCGTAGGCAAGGCGGAGCGGCGACTTCTCCGTCTCCTCCATGACGGATTCGAATTCCGCCGTCGGGATGTTCTTGCGCTTGGCTTCCTTGTGCTTCAGCGCCTCGACTTCGATGGGCTTCTTGGCCATTGCCCCGCTATTCCTATTAAGTCAGGCCGCCCTTGTGCTGCGGACGGGAAGAGCGATTGTCTCCAGCGAGGTCAAATCGAGCTTGCGGGAGGCGTGGTCGATATCAAAGCCGGTGACTTCGCCCTTTGCGTCCAGATCGACATTGAGGCCCGGCGCCACCTCGCAGGTCTCGGTTCCCGGCTCTGGCTTGAATTCGATGTAGAGGCTGTCGGTTTCAGGGTAATAATGAAGCTTCATGGCTTATCCTTCCGGAAATTCCGGTCGAAGAAAGCATTGTGGACCGTTTCACCGGCATCAAGCGTAATGGCCCGCAAGATGCGCTCTTTCCCGTCGCCAGCATCAGCCGCCTTTCCCCAATAGCGTACCGGCCCGTATTCTTGAATGTCGCGGCGCATGGGCGCATCGATGACCGCTTGGCACATCGCCCGCGCAATATAGGGCCGTTTGCGGAGCACCTGCTCCTCGAAATAGCGGGTGGTTTTCATGCGGCGGCATTGGCCTTTACGAGCCTCGCGATCATCGCGCCGAACTCCCGCTCGATCTCATAGACCTCCCTGAATTCGGCAAAATCCCACCGTCCGAATTTTTGCAGGTTGTTCACCCCCGGCACCCAATAAGCGCGCATCGCATTGGCCTTCTCCTTGGCATTCTCGCCGCGGAAGCCCTTGATCTCGACGATGAGATTGAGCGGTTCGGCGCCGCCGTCGTCGACCTGCACGATGAAGTCGGGGAGATACTTTTTCGGCGTTGAGCCCATGAGATAGGGCACTTCCAAACCGAGGTTCTGGTTCTTCGCATAGGCGATGACGCGCCGGTGCGCCTCGGCGACGCGGCAGAACTCGGCCTCCCAATCGCTGTCGCAAACCACCCAGTTGATGTGGCATTTGCGCGGGTCCGTCTGCCAACGCGTCGCTTTGGAAGTCGTGAAGTTCACGTAAGCGGTTGAACCCGTCGGGTTGTAAGCGTCGAGGATCGCCTTCACCGCCCGCTCGCCCGAAAGGCTTTCGGTGATGGCCGCCTTGATGCGCTCCGCCGCCATGTCGGCGATCTCCTTGTAGCGGAGCTGCGCGGGATATGTGCCGCCGGAGCATTTGAGATAGCCGCCTTCGAGCCAGGCCCTCGTGATGCGCTTCAACTGGCCGAACAAATGGAGCTTCGGTTCCTCGCCGGGATCGCGGAATTTGTTGTAGAGAAGATGCCTTGCGAGGTGGAACAGGATCGTGGATTGGCGCATGTCCTGAAGATGCGCGATCGTCAGGTCGACCCCTTCGCCGACGATGCCCTGGCTCTTCGTGACCGAAGGCCCGACGAGCTCGGGCGAGAGGTTGAGGACGTGATCCGGGCCGAAATTCGCTTCCAGGCGCTCGTTCGGCAATTCCACCCGATAGCCTTCGACCCGCGGAAACGTGATTTCGAGCGCATCGCGATCGGGTCTGACGGCGTGCACCCGCACCGTCTCGCGAGGCTTCGCTGGCGGCGCCACGACCGGCTTGGCGGCGAAATCGAACGGGATGCCGAGCACGTCGGCGTATTCGACGTTGAAAAGCCCCTCGTCGTTTAGATCGTAGGATTGCCGGCGGAGGCCACGGCCCACGACCTGTTCGCAGAGGAGCTGCGTGCGAAAGGCGCGAACGCCAAGAATATGCGTGACCGTGTTGGCGTCCCAGCCCTCGGTGAGCATCGAAACCGAGACTACGCAGCGAACCTGCTCGCCAAGCCTGCCTTTCTTGCCGACCGTGTTCATGACCTCGCGCAGCAGGTCTTGGTCTGTGATGGTATCGGCAGCTCGAATGTCACCGGTGCGCTCGACGATCTCGCGCCGGAAGCGATCAATCTCGTCGGCGGCCATCTCGCGGAAGTCCTTGTCTAGCGCCTCGCCGGATTCGAGCTGTTCGCTGTCGATCAGCAGCGTGCGGGGGCGCGGCAGCCGGTTGCCGTGCTCGTCGAAATTCCGGAAGAGTGCAAGGCGGCCGTTTTCGAGCGTGCTCGTGCCGTCATCGTTCTGGCGCTGGAAGCCAGAGATGTAGTCGTAGACTAGTTTCGATGTCGCCGTGTTGTTGCAAACGACGATGAACACCGGCGGAACGCCGATTCCCGCCTCCTCCCAAAGCGCGAACGTCTTCTGGCAGTGGCCATATAGGGCTTCGAGGGCGGTGAGGAGTTCCGCCGGCAGGCTCAACGGGTCGAGCGTCTTGCCGGACGCCGCGCGCCCCTTCTTGGGCAGCTTCTTGCCGATGTGGTCCCAGAGGTTCCTGAACTTCGGCGTATCGCCGCCCGGCACGTTGTCGGCGACGGGCACGCGCGGAAGCTTGACGATCCCGCATTCGATGGCGTCCATGAGCGAGAAGTCGCTCATGGTCCATGGATAAAGCGTGCCCTCGGCATAGCCCGATCCACGCAGAAAGAACGGCGTCGCCGAAAGATCGTAGACGATCGATAGCCCGAGCTTGCGCTTGACCGCTTCGAGCCCGGAAATCCACATCCGGGCGGCCTTGTTGTTCTTCTTCGCCTCGTCCTTTTCCTCGCCCTTCAGATCCTCATCGGTTTCGCCGGTCGCATCTTTGATGCGTTCGCGATAGCAATGGTGAGCCTCGTCGTTCAGCACGACGATGCTCTTCATGCCCATCAATTCGGGCATGACGCGCTGAAGCATCTGCCCTGCGGTTTCGAGGGTTTGCAGCTTTTCGCCGCGCCAGCCTTCGATGGCGGCGCGCGTGCCTTTCGCGACTTCGATGCGTTCGCGCAGTTTGAACGCGTGATAGTTCGTGATGACGATCTTTGCGCGGTCGATGTCGGCGAGCATGTCCGGCGGAACGATCTCGCGATGGCGATAATAGTTCTCGGGATCGTTCGGCAGGAGCACGCGCAGCCGATCCTTGATCGTGATGCCCGGCGTCACGATCAGGAAGCCCCTCGAAAAATGCTTGCTGTTCGGGTGGCGGACGGCATTGACCGTTTGCCACGCGATCAGCATCGCCATAACGGTGGTCTTGCCGGCTCCCGTCGCCAGCTTCAGGGCAAGGCGAAGCAGTTCGGGGTTCGCCTGCGCATTCGCTCCTTCGATATGCGCCCAGAACTTCTCAGCGCGCTTGCCGAGCTTCGGCGCGACCTCCGTCAGCCAGATCGCCGTTTCGATGGCCTCAACCTGACAGAAGAAGGGGCGCTGGCTCTCGAAGGGATGATAGCGCCAGTGCTGAAGCAGCCGCGCCGTCTCGGATGTCACCTGCCAATCGTTCGGATTGGGCAGGTTGCGCCAACTGTCCACATAGGAGCGGATTTCATTGATAATCGGTGTCGGGTTGTACTCCTGCTCTTCGCTCGAAAGGCCCTTGCCTTCGTCGAAGACCATTTCCTTCTGGCCGCGCTTCTGCCGGCGCTTCTTGGGCTGCGGAACCGGCGTGATGAGCTCCGAGCGCCGTCTTGTCTCGAGGATTTTGTTCGTGGGCTGTCCGTCGACCAATTCCCAATGGCGGGCGGGATAGCCGTATGGGGAATTCAATATCGGATGTTCAAAGAAGTGCTGCATCACCGTTGATCCCCCCGATCGGCAGGTAACTTTCGACCTAGCTCACGCGCTGTCTCGTGTTCCGAGACGTACCGCCGCATGAACTCCCGGATCACTTGAGCGGCCGGCCTATCCTGCGCACGACAGATTTCAAGGAACTCGTCACGCAGCTCGCGCTCAACCCTTATGCGAAGTCCAGCGTCTTTACCTGCCATTGTGGTAGTGTAGCTAATGGATACACATTTGCATAGCGGCGACTACGGGATGCCGGGCTGGACCAAGTGCCGTCGCGGGTTGCGCGCCGGTTTCGGGAATCCGCCCTGTCACGATGCGTCTGCGGACGGAAGGATCGACGCTAGCTCTGGCTCGATATCGAGACCGTACTGATATGCGAGAGCCGCGATGTGCGTGCCGAACGTCGCGCGCAGCTCGCCCAGTGCGACGAAAAATGACGGATCCCCTTCCTCATCGCCCCTGTGCCTCCATCGCATGATGTTGCGAAAGTCAGGCATCGGCCCCTCGAGGCAACGACGACACGCTGCGCGCATCGCATGACTCGATCCCGCTGCGCGCGATGTCTCGGGCAAAGCCTGCAAGGTCTTCGTCAAAACTTCCCACATTTGCAGCACAGAGGACGTAGCTTGGGAAACAACCTCGAGGTGATACGGAACGAACAGGACGCGGCGATCCTCCAGAGCGGTCAGAAGTCCTCTGACGATTTCGCGCTCGTCGGCAGGAGGCGTCCATTGGACGCCAAAGAATGGCAGCGAAAATCCAGTCAGCCGGTGCACCAAGGACTTCGCCGCTATGCGCCCTTTTTTGGTAATATCTCGCGATCTGCTCACGTTGCCCTCCCCATAATCGCGCCAACAAGCACTGTCGGCCAAGTCGCCAACTTCATCCCAGTACTCGCGCGAGCGCGTCGGTCTGCTCGCCAAATTTCTTGGCATCCGTCTTTCGTAGTCGCTCCAGGTTCTGCAGCTTCCAGCGGAGGCCTGGGAGCTTCTCCAGATGCGGCACACCCAGCAGCTTCCACGCGGGTTCTGCTGCGACCAGCGATAGCAGGAACTGACGCTCATCGGCCGTCAGGCGTTGCTGGAGCTCGCGCGCCATCTGCTCGCGTGCCGCCAGGAGCGCTTCGAGCTCGACGGGCTCGGCGGTCATGCCCACGAAATTGTGCTCGAACTCCTGACGGATGTAGCGCAGCGATGGAAACAGGACCTCCTGCACCGGCCGGTTATGGCTCGCAAGATAGATGACGAACGCGCGGCGGATGCCCGCCGTGATTCCCTCATGCGCGAAGAGCTGCATGATATCGAACAGATCACGGGGATGCTGGCGGTCCATCGCCGCGACCAGCTTGCCGCCGTACACGTCTTCAAGTGACACCACTGGGATATCGAGATCCGCTTGCAGTGTGTCGCGCGCATTCTGTGTCAGCGACGCCTTGCGCACCGGATGAACGGTGCCGCGCATGACGAAATTGACCTCGACCTTGACCTCGATGGCGCCCTGCCGCACCAGCAGCTTAGGCTCGCCGGCATCCGACGAAGCCGGCGCATGGGTCTGGAAGCCCTGTTTCTTCAAGCGTGCAACGGACTGGCGGATGGCGTCGTTGATGCGCTTGAGCGCCGCGTCGCGCGGCGCTGTGTAGTCGGGAAACACCAGGTCGAGGTCGACCGAGAGCCGCGGCATGTCGCGCACGAACAGGTTGATCGCCGTGCCGCCCTTGAGCGCGAACGTGTCGTCGACGAGCACGAGCGGCGCGACACGCGTCAGCAATCGGGCGCTGTCCAGATAGATCTGGTTCACGGCTTCAGCACCAGGAGGCCGTCAGCCGAGCGCGACACCCATGGCCGGTCGCTGCCCTTGGGCAACTGGGACGGATCGAGCTTGCTGGCCCAGGGCTGGGAGAGCTCGCGGCCGAGCTGCAGGCACAGGCGCACGGTCTTGACGCTGGTGCAGCGCTTGAGCAGGTCTCTCAGCGCGTCAGCGCGGAAGCTGTAGCTGCTTTCGACCAGCTCGCGCGCTTCCTGTAGCGGCTGCCGGACGCCGACCTCGCTCAGGACCTCCAGCAGTGCGCGTTCCGGCGCCGAGACGAGCGGAGCGCCTTTGCGGTTCTCGAAGGGGCGGACGTGCAGCAATGCGCCGGGGCGCTCCTCGAACAGCCGCTTGCGGTGATACTCGGCCGGAAAGCGCAAGGTGAACCACTCCGGCAGGCGCCCAGCCTTCCAGCCGTAGAGGTGAAGGACGGGCCGCTGCGCCACGTAGTGGCGGATGCCATGCCAATCGAGCGCGGACTTGCCGCCGACATGCAGGCCTTCGAAGCTTCGCTGCAGCAGCGCGACACTGGGGTGCAAGGCGGGCGGGTCGTTGGGGCGGCAGTAAACGCCGCGCGCCAGCCGCTCCAGCCACCCAGCCCTCACATAATGGACCGCGAGGTCGGCCGATATTCCGAGGGCGGCGAGGTCCTCGGAGGTCAGCGGCGTCCCTGGCGCCAGGTGGGTATAGAGCCTGTTTAGCTTGTCTCTTTGAGTCGTAGCCATGCTACGACCATATGAACAAATCCAAAGATCGGCAAGCTTGACTTTAATGACTGGATCGTAGCCAGGCTACGATATTCCGTATCAATCCAAATAAAGGGGAAAGCCTTCCCCTGCGGCCAAGCCAAGGTCTCGGCCGGCCCTTTCTGCGGGGACGCCCCGAAACGCCCCGAGAGTGAGAGTGCGGACCGGGTTTGCCGTGACGGGTTGAGGGCTGGAGGAGAGGCCTCCGGCGCCCGTCGCGGAGAACCGCGATGTCCAGATACGAACGCAACGCTCGCGCCGGCGCAAACCGGGCGAGCCTCTACGACGACATCACCAACAAGATCATCGCCGAGCTGGAGGCCGGCCACGTGCCCTGGGTCCAGCCCTGGGGGACGGCGGCGGCGAAGGCGCCGCTCGCCATGCCGGCAAATGCCGCCACCGGCCGCGCCTACTCCGGGATCAACGTGCTGATCCTCTGGGGCGCGGTCATCGAGCACGGCTTTCCGGTGCAAAGCTGGCTGACCTTCCGCCAGGCGCTGTCCCTCGGCGGCCATGTCCGCAAGGGCGAGCGCGGCACCACCGTCGTCTACGCCGACCGCTTCATTCCCGACGACGAGAAGAAGCGCGCGCAGGAGACCGGCGAGGAAGCGCAGGCGATTCCGTGTGCGCCGTCGAGGTGTCGGTCCGGGCGGTTCATTTCCCCGTCCAGGCCCCCGACCTGAAGGACAGCGCTTCCGCCAAGGCCATCCAGGCGCGCGTGGAGGCCTGGAAAGCGGACATGCCGCTCGATGACGATGATCGGCTATGGGACTGGATCGCCGGGCTCGACGATGCGAACCGCCTCGCGCTGCTCGCTCACTGCGTCAGCTATGGGATCAACGCGCTTTATGAGCGGCCGAATCCCCATAGCGGCTATGGCGTCACCCAGCACGGGCTCGACCGGCGCATGCGCGATGCCGATCGGCTGGCGCGCGCCACCGGCCTCGGCATGGTGGAGGCCGGATGGCGGCCGACCGTCGCGAACTATCTCGGCCGCGTGACGAAGAGCCGGATCATCGAAGCCGTGCGCGAAGCCCTCGGTGACCAGAAGGCGCAGCTCATCGATCATCTCAAGAAGCCCGAGATGGCCAAGGAGGCCGAACGCCTGCTCGCCGACACCGGCTGGCTGCCGGAGCCGCTGCGGTCCGCCGATCCCGATGCGACGACCTCGGTCGATGTAAGCGGAGGTGAAGGCGATGAAGCGCTGCCGCCTTCCTCGCCGACGATGAGGACGAGCAACCGGATGATGGCGACGCCGATGCCGATGACCCGGCGATGATCGCCGCCGAGTGACGCAACCCTGGCGGGGACGGCTCCGGCCGCTCCCGCCAGCCTTTCGATCAGGAGCAATCCGATGACCAAGCTCAGCTCGGCCACGCCTCGCCGCGTCGTCTTCCAGTATCTCGTGCCCGCCCATGTCGAGGTCGAGGACGGCCTCGTCCGCAGCGTGACGGTGATCGACGAAACGCCCGTCGAGAACCCGACCGTCGTGGAAGGGGATACCGACTATCACGAGGAGGCGGTGAAGGCCGCCAATGACGGCCAGCCCTGGCCGTCCTGGCAGTTCGGCTATTAGCCCGCCTTCTCTCCACCCAACCCCAACAGCCCGGCCACCGCGCCGGGCTTTCGCGTTTTCAGGAGCCTGTCATGCCCACCTATACCGTCGAAACGACCTACCGCGTGCCGGTCTGCCGGCAGCCCACCTATGCGGCCGCAACACCAGCCGAAGCCTGCCGCCAGGCCATCGAGGACGATGACTGGTCGAACGACAAGCTCGACTACGAGGCCGCCGGCGAAACCTATGTCACCGGCATCTGGCTCGGCGCTGACGCCGCCTATTCAAGTGACGCCGTCCCGGTCCCATCGCATTTCGATGAGACCATCCAGCGAAAGGCCGCGCACTTCGAGGTCCTGTTCGGTCTCCTCAAGATTGTCATTGCCGACCAAGTCGCACAACGGCGGACGGATGCCTATTGGCTCGCGCGAGGGAATGCCGCGGTCGCCAAGGCCGAGGCGATCCTCGCTGGAGCGAGCGATCCCGACGAACCCGTCACAGCTCCACGCCCACGTCACGTCCTCGCACAGCTCCCGGAGGACCGCGTCTGCGACCAGATCGCCGCGATCGTCGAGACCGATCCCGAATTCGCAGGTCTGACCGCGGACGCCGTGTCGGACGCTGATATTCACAATGCATGCGTGTCCGTCGCCGCCAACATCGACTTGTCGAAAGAAGTCGGCGCCGCCGAGTTCCGCGCGGCGCTCGCCGCCCTGCGAGCCGTCAAGAATTCGAAGGGAGGCTGAGATGTACGGCACCTATCTCCGCCTCGGCGTCAGGGTCTGGGCCAGCGACCGCACTGTGATCCGCGCGGCACGGCGCAAGCTTACACGATCGGCGCGGCGTGATCCGGCGAAGCGGGAGGCGCGCAAGCGCTTCTACCGCGAGATGCTGGAGCATCACGCCAATGCGCAGCGCCTCGCCGGCGAATTCCGGCTCTGACCCCGCCAACCGCCAACCCTTCTTTCTCCAACCGGCCCGGCCCCCGCGCCGGGCTTTGTCGTTTCAGGAGCCTGACATGGCTGACTTCTTCACGCACTTCTCCTGCCTCCTCGATGTCGGCACGCCGCAGAACGCCGCGCGTGCGCTCGAAATCTACAATCGCATGATGGAAGAGAACGCCGCCGAGGACCCTCCGTCCGAGGCGTTTCTCCTCTCCATCCAGCCCGAGCATGGCGGAACGCAGCTCTGGATTCGCGATGACACGACCGGCGATCCTCAGGCTGTCATCGAATTCGTGCTCCGCTGCGCCGAGGAATTCGGCCTCACCGGACGGTGGGGCTTTCAATGGGCGAATACCTGCTCGCGCCCGCGTGTGAACGCATTCGGTGGTGGCGCGCATGTGCTCGATCTCGGCCGCCGCAAGACCGTCGCGTGGATCGCGACCAATGGCTGGCTCGACCGCACTTTGTCGGGCGAGCGCGGAAAGCGAGGTGCGCGATGAGCATCCCCGATCACGCGCGGGCGAATTTTGCGACGCTGCTGCGCGCGGCGGCTGACGGCAACGTTGCGCTCATGGAGTGCTCCGATGCCGTCACCAGGCGAGGCGCGCTACGTCATCTGTGCCGTGAGCCGCGACGGCACGGATTTCATGTTCACGCCGTTCGGCCATCTCGCCGACGGCAACCCCTTCGACGCCTACGTGCCGCCATCGGCAACCCTGCCGGACGAACCGACTCCCTGATCCTCGCGTGCGTGGCGGCGCGCGGTGAAGGCTGCGTGACGAGAGGGAGAGCCTGGCCGGGACGGGTTTGAGACGGTGCGGTCCAGAGAGAGCGCCGGCCGGCTCGCCCGTCTCCGCTCTCCCAGAGGTTGCCCGACATGACCCCGTCCACCGCTCTCGCGGCCGCGCCCGCGGTCGCGGCGTCGCCGCTTGCGCTACGTTCCGGCGCCGCCGCGTGCATTGTTGCGGCTGCCCACCTTCTCCTTCCGCATCTCGAACAGGGCCGTCAGGTTGACGCGGCGATCCTTCGCGCCGCGATGGAGCAGGCCTTCGGCGGCTCCGATGCGTCCGGCGCGTGGGACTGGAAGGCGGCCTACGACACCTGCGAGGCCGCGTCCGTCCTTTTTCTCCGCAAATATGGAAAGGTGCTTCTGCGCAAGGCCGGTTCTCCCCTATGGCCTTTGTCAACCCCGTTCGGGCCCGCGCGAGCACGCGCTCGGTGTGAGCGGGAAAACGGAACATGATCATCGATCCGCACAGGCGAGGACGCCGGGTTCTATCGACGGTCGCTCAGACTCCTATGCGGGGATTGGATACCCCATGATGACGGTGCGTCGGAGGGCTGCCTCGCTCTGGCCACGGACATCTGCGTCACCGCTTGTCCAACATGAATTCGAGGATTCCCTCTACCGCGCCGGCGTCCTCGCTGGTGCGGATCGTGAGATGCGGGGCGAGCTTATCCGTCAAGCGGAACGAGCGTTCCGATCGACCAGACGAAGCCGAGTAGCTCACGGGCGACGGCGGCGGTTGCTACTACCGACCGCTTCCCACGTGAGGTCAGGCGTTTATAGGTCTTGTGGAGCCGCAGCTGAGCCTTCCAGGCGATTGCAATGACCTCCTTGGATGCCGGCGGACGATGCTGCTTCATCCACTGACCGACCTTCGGGGTTGTGCGATAGTTCCACGCGGCCTCGCACAGGACCGCGCGAGCAATTGAACTCCCAGCCTTGGTGATTCCGCGGGGCCGCACGGTGCTACCACTGCTATGCTCACCGGGTGCCAACCCGAAATAGGCGACGAGCTGGCGAGGGTGGGCGAACCGTGTGAAGTCACCGACCTCTGCAATGATCGTGGCGGCAACCACGGGACCGACTCCCTTGAGGGCCTGCAGAGCTGATAACAGTTTTGCCCAATGTGAGCGCTCGAGGGTGTCTTGGATCTGCTTTTCCAACTCGGCTTTGCGCTGCTCTTCATATTCGAGAGCGTTGAGATAGGTCTGGAAGGCAATCTGCTGCGCGGGATGAGCGAACTGGCGATTACAGAGCCACATTCGATGCCGATAGCTCCAGGACTTGCCTTCATACCGAAGATCGCAGCGAAGAAGGAAGGCTTGAATCCGGATGCGGCACCGACGCACGTCCTGGCAGGCGGCATGACGTGCGCGAACAAGGTCGCGTATAGCCTCATGTAAAGCGTCGGGGACCCATACGTAGGTGAGCTCACCAGCGCGATGAAGGCGAGCCAGGGCGATCGCATCGCGTCGGTCGTTCTTAATGCGGTCGCCCGGCTTGCGTGGCGTCAGCGAGGGCGCGCAAATACGGCAGGTCAAACCGAGGGCCGTTAATTGCCTCTGAACATTGTAGCCACAGGCCCCGGCCTCGTAGACGAACTCCACTGCCTGGTGCTGTCGGGTGATGCGACGGGCCAACTTGGCGATTGCCGTGGGCGTGTTCTCGATATTACCGAAATGCCTGACCTCGCCAAGGCGGCTGGCTTCCGCTATCGCAACCGAGATCGTTTCCTTGTGAACGTCCAATCCGACGAATGCCTTAATCTCGCTCATCCCACGCTCCCGTGTAGTAGCTTGCGTTCTGCGCACCGGCGCAGAGCTCGGCTTCGGGATGATGCAGGCATTCACCGCCGAGGCGAGTGGCGGCTCAAGGCCGGCAGCCGCCGGAGGCGGGAGCGCGTAGCGCTCGCCTTGAACCGACAATCGCACCGGCGGATCCTATGCCGCTGATCCAGATGCCAGGCTAAGAGAAGGCCATGACATCTGGCCGTCACTCTTCCCATGCTGGAGAAGATCGTCGGCCTTCTGCCGACGCACCGCGCCGCTCGATCGAGAGCGAAGCCTTCCAGCAATTCTCGACGCCGATCCCGCTCGGCCTCGCGGTCGCGACGGCCGCGGCGGTCACGCCGGCCGACCGCGTGCTCGAGCCCTCGGCCGGCACCGGCCTGCTCGCCATCCTCGCCGAGATCGCGGGCGGATCGCTCGTCCTCAACGAGCTGGCGGAGACCCGCGCCGGCCTCCTCTCCCTCCTCTTTCCG